>FLOH01000282.1_pt1 | contig 125357 bp, 114 predicted proteins | sample 756751 | NCBI WGS metagenome assembly FLOH01 (sample SAMEA4026879, study PRJEB14308) | marine metagenome | biome: coastal water; material: water | depth 74 m
TCCGGATCGGCGCCCTGAAAGGAATAGATCGATTGTTTCTCGTCGCCGACGCCGAAGATGGTGCGCTGGCACGGCTCTTTGGTGCCATAGCCGGAATGGAAGTCATCGACGATGCGGCTGATCACCTGCCACTGCTCGGAGCTTGTGTCCTGGGCCTCATCGACGAGAACGTGGTCGATGCCGCCGTCGAGCTTGTAATGCACCCACGAGACACCGGAATCGGACTGTAAAAGCCGCAGCGTCTTTAATATCAAATCGTCGTAGTCGAGCAAGGCGTGGGTGCTTTTCAAGGTCTCGAATTCGTCCAGCAACGAGGTGCCGAAACGCAACAGGGCGGCCGTCGCCTCGGCGTCGGCAATGGCAGACAGGTGCTGCATGACGGCGTGGACACGATCTTGTTCGGCCAGCAGGGCGGCGGCGGCGGCGGGGCTGGCTTTTGCCGGCGTGTTGGTGATGATTTTTTTGCGGGGCTCCCCCGCCGCAGTCAGGAAGTGGTTGGCATAGTCGTCCCGGAAATCTGTGGCCCGGTCCGGCGCGTCCGAATACAGCCAGTCGCCGATACCGCTGGCCCGGGTCTGGTCGGTGCCGGTTCCCGTGGACAATACCGTGGCGGCGGCGCGCAGGGCCTCGGCATCAAAGGCGCCGTCGGCGGCGGCGGCGGCGAGGACGTCGACCGAGCTGTCGCCCGGTTGCAGGCCGAGGGCGCGGTAGGCGGCGTTGATCAGTCCGTCGGTATCTCCGGCAGCGCTACGCATGTCGGCGAGCCGACCGCGTTTCGACGCCAGTTCCCTTTTCAAGGACGCGAAGGCGTCTTCGCCGACCAACCCGGCCAGCATTTTCAGATCGAGAACCGCTTGTTCACCACCGGGCCGCTGGCTGGCATAGAGCAACCGATCGCGGGCTTGTTCCAGCAACTCGGCGGTGGTGCGCTCATCGATCACCGAAAAATGTGGCGATACCCCGGCTTCCAGCGGGAAACGACCGAGCAGGGATTCGCAGAAGCTGTGGATGGTGCGGATGTTAAGTCCGCCGGGGGCGTCCAGGACTTCGGCAAACAGCCGCCGGGCCGGGGCCAGGTCGTCCGGGCCGGCATCGCTGCCGGTCAGCTTGAGCAATTCGGCGCTGAGCTCTGCGTCCGCAGCCACGGCCCATCCGGCGAGGCGTTTGTTGAGGCGGTTGGCCATCTCGGCGGCGGCGGCCTTGGTAAAGGTCAGGCACAGAATTCGCGCCGGCTCGACCCCGGCCAGCAGCAACCGGGAAATCCGATTGATCAGCACATGGGTCTTGCCGGTGCCGGCATTGGCCGACACCCAGGCCGATACGGCCGGGTCGGCGGCCAGCAGCTGGTTGGGGTTGCCGCCGCTGTCACGATCACTGCCCGGGGAATTATCCTGGCTCATTCTTCATCGCCCCCGATACCCCATTCCTTGAAGCGGGCCAGATGATCGTAATCACCCTCGTAACGCTCGTACTGGACACGGGTGCGCGCGCGATAGGGCGTATCTTCCATGTCGTAGCGCGACAACAATCGCTTCAGGCCATCCAGGCTGTCATCGATGACCTGGCGCACACTGCTGTCTTTCAGTTGCGGACGCTTTTCCTTCAATGGTTCGCGGCCACCGGACGCCAACACATACAGCAGATCCGTGACCTCTAATTTAATGTCATCACCGAAACCACCGGCCTCTGCAATGACAGCTTCCAGCGGCAGTTGTGGTTCCAGTCCGCAGGCGACCATGGGTCCGGTGGGCGCACCGCCGGTCTTGTAATCAATGATAGAGAGGGTGCCGTCGGCCAGCCGGTCGATGCGGTCGACCTTGGCCGTCAGAACAAATTCGCCTCCGGCAATATCTAATGTGATGCGGCCATCGGATTCCGAACCCATCATGCGTACCCCGGCGGCCCGGCGTTTTTTCTCCCACTGGATAAAAGCTTCGGCGACCCGTTCAAAACGCGGCCACCACAAGGCGCGCACCGTCGGCCACGCCATTAACTGGTCGAATTCAGCCCGGCCAATATCGATCAATATCTGTTCCGCATGGTCGGGCATGTCGCCTGGATAGGTGCTGACGAAGCGATCCAGAATATCGTGGATGGCGATGCCCTTGTGACGGGCGTCGGGGTTAGCATCAATTTTATCGAGAGGCCTGAGCCTTAAAATCCGTTCCGCATAAATGGCGTAGGGATCGCGGATCAGGGTGCGGATTCGGGTCACCGGCAGTTGCCGGGGCCGGGCATGGAGCGGTGGTGTCGGCGCCGGCGGCAGGGCCGGCGTTGATTTCCCCCCCGGCTCGTCGAGCCCGCGGGCCCAGCCGATCCAGTCGTCTTGTGCCGCAAGATTGTCTTTCAGTCCACTGCCGCGCAACAGATTGTCGAGTCGCTGTAGCCAGCGCGACGGCACTGTCGGCGTCCCTTCGATGCGGTCGGCACGGGTCAGGTAAATGCGGGCCGCCGCCGCGGCCTGGACGAAATCATGGGCGGCCAGGCCGATGCGCCGTTCCGGCAGGGGCAACCCGAAGGCCCGGGCCATGGGGCGGCTCATCCACGGATTGGGCCGCGCCTCCGGTGGCCAGGTATTTTCGTTGAGGCCGCCCAGTATCATCACATCGGCTTGTTGCAGGCGGGCTTCAAGATTTCCCCAGATATGCAATCGCCCGTGCAGGGCCCTGGACGGGCGCACCATGCGGGGGCCCATCAGGGCATCAAGAAAAGCCGGATAGTGGGCCGGGTCGAAATCACCTGCGAGCACGCCGATCCCATCGGCCAGCTCGGCGATAAAGTGCGCCGCCGCCTCGCCATCATCGCCGGCCCACAAACGGATCGCCCCCGTTTCATTGTCCGTACTGGCCAGCGCCTCGGCGCAGGCAATATGGGCCTGCAATAATTTGCCGGGCTCGGCGGTGGGGGCGTCCATCAGGCGGGCAAACGGTTTCAGGATTTCTTCCAGCGGCGCCAGGGCCGGTGACAGGGCGTGCAATTGTTTCAGTCGGTGGTCTTTGCCGCGCTTTTCGGCAGTCTGTATCTCGGCGGCCAAGGCGGCGCGCAATCCGGCGAACCCCGGCCCCGGACGCGGCCCGCGCAAAAGCTGGATTTCCAGTGTCCGTACAAGACTTCGAAAGTCTGCCGTCGCCATGCCGGCTCCGGCCAGCGGGTGCTTGCAGGCAGCGAGCAGGGACACCGGCGCCAGATTGTCGGCGATCATGCGGGCGGTCAGTCTGAGGTATGCCCCGGCAGGTGTTTCCGACAGCGGCCGTCCGGCCGAATCATCGACGGCAATGTCCCAACGTTTGAGTTCCTCGGTGACCCGTCGGGCCAATGTGCGGTCCGGGGTGATCAGGGCCGCCGTCTGTTCCGGCGTTTCCAACGTCTGGCGCATAATCAGGGCGATGGTGCGCGCCTCGGCTTGCGGGTCGGGGGCGTCGATGCGAATCATGCCGCCGGTGGCGTCGGCTGAAATTTCCGTAGCCGGGTGTTCGGTCCCCGGCGGGCGCAAGGCCAGGTCGAGCAGTTGCCGTCGGTTCGATGTGCGCACCGGGACACCCGATGGCCAGTCGGCGACGGCACTGCGTTCAACCCCCATGTGTGCGAGCAGGTGCGCCATGCCAAATTGTGGGTGGCTCGGCTGCAAGGCCTGCCAGACGGCATCGCTTGCATCCCGGTCAATCCCTGGCAACACGACGGCGCCCTTAGGCAAGCCGGCGACGACCTTCAACAGATCGGCACTGGCCGGGATCGAGCCGGTAGACCCGGCGGCGATGACAAGGCCCTTAGGGGGCGAGGCGGTCCACGCCGCAGCTTGGGCCTCAAGCAGCCTGTTGCGACGCATGGCCGGATCAATGGCGCCTTCCTGTTCCAGAATTTTCGGCCAGTGCTCGGTCAGGATGGTCAGAAAATCCAGCGTCTTTTGCCAGTGTTCGGCATGCTCGCGCATTGCCAGTTCGGCCAGCCCGTCGAAGCTAAGGCGTTCGGTCAGCACCTGGTCAAGCAGCCGCGCCAGCTCGGCGGCCAGCCGTGCGGCCTGATCGGGGGTTGTTTTGTCGGCGCTGGCGGCGCTGATCAGCTTGCTCAACAGCAGCTGCCGCCTTAAGCCCGGTATGGCCGGGTCCAGGTCGATATCGCCGCTGATTTCCAGCTCGTCCTCGTCGATGTCGCCAAGCGGCGTCATCCTCGGCAGCAGCATTGGCCGCCCGTCCCCAAGGCGCAGAAACATCTCGGCCAAACTGCGGCAGGCGCGCCGGGTTGGCAGCAGCACGGTGACGACGGAAAGGTCTTCCGGGGCGTCGCCCACCTGGGCCAAAATACCAGAGGCCAGCGCCTCCAGGAACGGCGTTCCAGGCTCTATGGTGTAAAGGCGCGGCACGGCGCTCACCGGTGCTTGATCCCGGAATAGCGCAGAGTCATATAATTCTCGGCGACGGCCAATTCTTCCGGGGTGCCGACGTGGAACCATTCGCCGTCGTGAACCATGGCGTATAGGCGGCCGCCTTCAATGGCCCGGTCATAAAGAACATTAAGCGAAAAGGCACCTTCCGGCGCGCCCTTGAACAGGCGCGGGTGCAGGATTTGCACGCCGGTGAACAGATAGGCCGAAACTTCATTTTCCGGTCTTCTGGAAACCAGGCCCAAGGGATCGACGCCGAAATCGCCGAGCCCGCCGTAGCCATAGGCATCGACCGTGGAGTGAACCATCAGCAATCCGTCCATGCTGTCGTCGCCGCTACCGTCGCAGAGCCAGTGCCGGTTCAGGCGTTTGAGGGCATCTTGCGATCCGTTCAGCCACAGGGAGTCGGCGTTGCAGACAAAAAAAGCATCATCACCCAGCATGGAAAGGGCATGGGCGACGCCGCCGCCGGTTTCCAGAATCATGTCTTCCGGCGAGAAGGCGATATTCAGGTCGTCGCGCTTGCTTAGGTGATCGTGGATTTGTTCGCTTAAGTGATGGGTGTTGACGACGACCCGCTCGACGCCCGCTTCGGCCAGGCGGTCGATGGTGCGGTCGATCAGGGTGCGCCCCAATACCTGGATCAGCGGTTTCGGCCGGGTGTCGGTCAACGGCTTCATGCGCACCCCGAAACCGGCGGCCAGCACCATGGCGGTTTTGATGGCGCTCATGATCGCTCACCAGGGCGGGGTGGAACGGTGCGCATGTCATCGGGCATGTGTTCATGAAACCAGCCTTGGACCGGGGCCAGCACAGGGTTTTGCAAGGCCGCTTCCAGCAGTCGCCAGACGCGCGTAATGTGAACCAGATAATCGGCCTTTCCATCGCGCAGGCAAAGCCGGGTGAAGATACCGATGACCTTGGCATGTCGTTGCGCCGCCAGCACGGCGAAGGCATCCATGAAGGCGGCGGCGTCCAGGTCGGGAAAGGCGGATAAATAGCGCGTCAACATACGGGCTTTCATTTCTGCGTCGATATCGCGGCGGGCGTCTTCGAGCAGCGACATCAGGTCATAGGCGCCGGAACCGGTAACGGCGTCCTGAAAATCCAGCAAGCCACAAGCGGCGATGCCGTTTCGATCGGGCAACCATAGCAGATTGTCCACATGATAGTCGCGCAACACCAGGGTCTTGGGCTGGGCATGGACAACAGGAAAAGCCGCCAGCCAGGCATCCCCATAGGCGCGGCGGACATCTTCGCTGGCAGCTATGCCGGTGAAGGCCGGGAGGATCCACTGGGGGCAGAGAAATGCTTCTTCCAGCAGTCGCCCATTACCGTAGGGTGGCAATCCGGGCGGGATGGCTTGGCCAGGGGGACGGCCATGCAGGTCGATCAAAACATCGACGGCCAGCTCGTAAAGCGCTTCTTCATCACCGCCGCCATGCAGCACTCGTGTGTAGGTATCGTCACCAAGATCTTCCAGCAACAGCAGGCCGCGTTCCGCGTCGGCGGACAGGATGGCCGGGGCGCTGTAACCAAGCCCGGACAGGTGGCGGGCGATCTTGACGAACGGGCGGACGTCTTCGTCCGGCGGCGGCGCGTCCATCAGCACGCAGGTTTCACCGCCCCGTGATAGCCGTTCGTATTTTCGGAACGAGGCATCCCCCGCCAAGGGCGCGCGGGTCCAGCCGGCGTCGCCAAGAAATGCCTGAATCTGATTTTCCCGGTCAGTCACCAAGTCCCGCCTTCCGCAATCGTTCTGGCCAGTCGCCACCGCCTTTGATCATTACCTGCCGCTGGTCTGCCCCGGCGCTCTGCAGAAGCGTGACCGACAGGTTTGTTTGCGGAAGGTAGCCGCCCAGACGCTCCGGCCATTCAATAAGTGAAACCGCATCGGCGAAGGCCTCGTCGATGCCAAGTTCCAGCGCCTCGTCCGGGGCTTCCAGCCGGTACAGATCGAAATGACATATCTGCAAGCCGCCGGCCCCATCATAAGTCTGCAACAGGGTGAAGGTCGGGCTCGGCACTTCGGTATCAATGCCGCAAAGGGCACGGATGAAGGCCCGGGCCAGAACCGTCTTGCCGACACCAAGTTCGCCGGTGAGCGCAATCACGTCTCCGGCCCCGGCGATGCGGCTTAAAGCGCCCGCCAGTTTTTCCGTCGCCGGCTCACCGTCAAGATCAATTATGATAGCTGCTGCCTTTCACATGACGCAGATAGTGGTTACATTAAGGATTAATTGTTTACCCTTTTGACCCGGGAGTTTCCATGTCCAATAAGCCGGCAGCAGAGCATAGCACGGACATCGCGGTGATCGGCGCCGGTCCGGCTGGCTTGTTCAGCGTTTTCGAATGCGGGATGCTGAAAATGTCGTGCCATGTGATTGATGCGCTGGATGCCATCGGCGGCCAGTTGTCGGCCCTCTATCCGGAAAAACCAATCTACGACATCCCCGGCTACCCTAGCGTGCTGGCCGCCAATCTGGTGACCAGTCTTGAGGCCCAGGCGGCGCCCTTCGACCCGGTCTATCACCTGAACCAGCAGGTAACGGCGCTTGAGGAACAGAAAAGCGGCCGCTGGCGACTGCAAACATCCAAGGGTGTGGTCATCGACGCCGGCGCCGTCATCATCGCTGCCGGGGTGGGTGCGTTCGGCCCCAACCGGCCCCCTCTGGAGGGGATCGAGGCCTATGAAGGTCAGGGCCCGGGCGTCGGCGTGCATTATCTGGTCAAGCGCCGCGAAGATTTTCTCGGCAAAAAGGTGGTGATTGCCGGCGGCGGCGATTCGGCGGTCGATTGGGCGCTGTCCCTGGCCGACATCGCCAGCAGCCTGGCCATCGTCCACCGTCGGCCAAAATTCCGCGCCGCCCCGGACAGCGCAGCAAAATTGCAACAACTGGCCACGGGCGGCGTTATCGATATGGTTGTCCCGTTTCAGCTGGCGCGCATCGACGGCGACGGAGGCAAGCTTTCAGGCGTTACCGTTGCCGATCTGGACGGCAATGAGCGCCACTTGGAAGCCGATGCCCTGCTGCCGTTTTTCGGCCTGTCGCAGAATTTAGGCCCGATCACCGATTGGGGCCTGAACCTGGATCATCATCAAATTTCCATCGATCCGGTGACGGCGGCAACGGGCAAGGCGGGCATCTTTGCCGTCGGCGACATTGCCGCATACCCAAACAAGCTGAAGCTGATTCTGTCCGGTTTCGCCGAAGCCGCCGGCGCCGCCCACGCCGCCCGCGCCCACCTGCACCCCGGCGAGGCGCTGCATTTTGAATATTCCACGACTCAGGGCGTGCCCGGCGAAAAATAAAACTAGCCGGTGCTTTCTTCGACCACGGAAATATCAGGATGGCCCGTGCGCCTACCGCCCCCCGCCGGCATCCGGCAGATAATGGTTGCGCCCTTGCCCGGCGGCGACTTGACCTCGACCGTGCCGCCATGCAGTTCGATGAAACGTTTGACCAGCGACAGCCCGAGGCCGGTTTGGTCCGAGCCGCCCTCGAAAGCACCGAAAATGTCCAGTTGCTCGACGGCCGGGATCCCCTTGCCGGTATCGGTAACGGTAAAAATGAGGGTGTCATCAGGCGCGTCGCCTTGGCGGGCCGCCGTCAGTTTGACGGTCCCCCTGGGCGGCGTGATACGCACGGCGTTTGACAGCAGATTGAACAAAACCTGTTTCAGGCGGCGGCCATCGGCGACCATCCAGCCGATATCGGGCGGACAGTCGAATACGATATTCAAGTCCTTGTGACGGGCCCTTTCGTGGATCAGCCGCAACACGGCGGCCAGGGTCGAGTGAATTTCCAGGGTGTCGAGTTCCAGCTGCATCATGCCGGCCTCGATGGTCGCCATGTCGAGAATGTCGTTGATCACGTCCATCAGGGATTGGGCGCTGTCGATAATGCCGCGGCTGTATTCCAGTTGACGTTCGTTAAGGGTACCGAAGTACTGTTGATGGAGAATATCGGCGAAACCGAGCAGGGAAGTCAGGGGGGTACGCACCTCGTAGGAAACGTTGGCAATAAATTCTGATTTCAGGCGGCTCGCCTGTTGCAGGGCGTTGGCCCGTTGACGTAATGCCGCTTCGACACGGGCGCTGTCGGAAACATCCAGGTAGCTGAGCAGCATGGCGCCATCGGGCAAAGGCACGTTGCTGTAATCGAGGATTGTTCCGCCGCTCAGTGATATCCGGCCCTGTGAGGGTTGCCGCCCGGATAGGCGGGCAATCATGTGGGATGCATGGGTGTGCCAGTCGTCGTCGCTCCAGTCGATGGCAAGGGCGAGCTTCGGGCGTGTCCTGGCGATGAAGTCGCTCATGTGCAGGCCGTCACCGATATCGTCATCGATGCCCCACAGATCAGCGAACACCGGATTTGAAAGCTGCAATTTACCGTCGCTACCGAACACGGCGATGCCTTCATACAAATTGTCCAGCGTTTCACGCTGCACGGCATTCAGGGTCTTGAAGGAACGCTCCAGGGCCAGCCGGTCGCTGACGTCCTCGAAGGAAAAAACCAGCCCGTCGGGGCTGTGCGGCGCGACGATGTGGCGCAAGGTGCGGCCGTCGGGAAGATGCAGCAAGGATTCCTCGGCCCCGGTCTGGGTCTTGAAAAGGGCCAGCCATTCTTCCTTAAAGGCCCTGAAATCGGTGACTTCCGGTAGGTGACGCTGGTCGCGCAAACGATCCAGGATCTCGCTTAAACCCGGTTTTTCCGCGAGCCAGTCCCTGTCCAGCTGCCATAGTTTGGCGAAGGCGGCATTATTGTAAGTCAGGCGTGTGTCGCTGCCGAATATGGCGATGGCGGTGCGGAGATGGTCCAGGGCTTCGCCCTGAATACGATCGCTCGAGGCCATGGCGCCATCCCCCAGCGGCGATGGCGCCATGGCGAAGCCGATGGTTCCGGCCCAGCCACGGGCCGGCACTTCGGTGACATCAAGTATGACGGCGACACCACCCCGATCGAGTCGGCGGTTTTCGGTGACGGCGCGCGTGTTGGCAAGGGCGTTGCGGGCAAGGTCGGCGGAAGTTGCATCATGGGGTATGGCGGCAATGTCTGCCGCCGCCTGATTGACGAAAACCACCTCCAGACCGCTCCCCCGAATCCACACCGGAATCGGCAGGACATCGAGCAGCATGCGGAAGTGATCGAAGGCGGCATCATCGGTTTTAGAGGCATTTTCTACGGTCTTTGCGACATCTTCGGTGACGTCGCGCATCCACATCAGATCGTCGAGGGGCCTGCCGTCGAGGGCCGCCGCCCGGGTTCCGGTCGCCTGGATGGTACGTTTGCCGAGGCGCAACATCAGATCGAAGGAGTCGCCGCTGCGGTGCAGGGCCATGACGGCATTTTCCAGGGCCAGCGCTTGCGATCCGGCAAACTTGGCCAGCACGTCATCGAAACGGGCGGCGGTTCCGGTCTCCAGCCCGAGCAGCACGGCGAGGCGCCGGGAACAACGTTGCTCGGCCTTGCCGTGATCCCACAGGAACAGGCCGTCGGGGGCGGCGGCCAGAATTTCCCGGGCCTGCTCGGCATTCGCAGCAAGGCGCTGGTTTTCTGATCCCAGGGCCCGGTTGCGGACAAGCGCCCACACCAAGCCCAGGGCCAGCACGGCCAGCACGGCCAAAAGAACGATAATGTCAGGGCGAATCAACACGCGCAGATTTTAATCGCCTGCGAGTCTGCCGACAAGGACATGCATCACACCCCGCCGCCGGCGGTCTGTGATAGCCCCCTCCGCAACCGGTGGAAAAGCTCAGTAGCGGTAATGATCCGGCTTGTAGGGGCCTTCCGTCTTGATGCCCAGGTACTTGGACTGTTCGGCGGAAAGCTTGGTCAACTTGACCCCCAGCTTGTCCAGATGCAGGGCCGCGACCTTTTCGTCCAGATGCTTGGGCAGCACGTAGACATCGTTTTTATAGTTGGCGGAATTTTCCCACAGCTCAATCTGGGCCAGCACCTGGTTGGTGAAAGATGCGCTCATCACGAAGCTCGGGTGGCCGGTGGCGCAGCCCAGGTTGACCAGGCGGCCTTCGGCCAGCAGCAGGATGCGTTTGCCGTCGGGGAATTCGACTTCATCGACTTGCGGCTTGACGTTGTGCCATTTCAGGTTACGCAGGGCGCTGACCTGAATTTCAGAATCGAAGTGGCCGATGTTGCAGACGATGGCCCGGTCCTTCATTTCACGCATGTGATCGATGGTGATGACGTCCGTGTTGCCGGTGCAGGTGACGAAGATATCGCCGGTGGCGACGGCATCTTCCATGGTTGTCACTTCATAGCCTTCCATGGCCGCCTGTAGGGCGCAGATCGGGTCGATTTCGGTGACCATGACGCGGGCGCCCTGGTTACGCAAGCTGGCTGCCGAGCCCTTGCCGACATCGCCGAACCCGCAAATCACGGCGCGCTTGCCGGCCAGCATGACGTCGGTGGCGCGCTTGATGCCATCGGGCAGGCTTTCGCGGCAGCCATAAAGGTTATCGAACTTGGATTTGGTAACCGAATCGTTGACGTTGATGGCGGGGACTTTCAACGTCCCGGCCTTGACCATTTCATACAGGCGGTGGACGCCGGTGGTGGTTTCTTCCGACAGGCCCTTCACGTCGTTCAGCAGGTCGGGATACTTTTCGTGCATCATCAGGGTCAGGTCGCCGCCGTCATCCAGGATCATGTTGGGGCGCCAGCCGTCAGGCCCTTCGATGGTTTGCTCGATACACCAGTTGGCTTCTTCTTCGGTCTCACCCTTCCAGGCAAAAATAGGGATTTCTGCGGCGGCCATGGCGGCGGCGGCCTGGTCCTGGGTCGAGAAAATGTTGCAGGAACTCCAGCGCAATTCGGCACCCAGTTCGATCAGGGTCTCCATGAGCACCGCAGTCTGGATGGTCATGTGCAGGCAACCGGCGATGCGCGCGCCTTTCAGGGGGTTTTTGCCCTTGAACTCCTGGCGCAGTGCCATCAGTCCCGGCATTTCGGTCTCGGCGATGGTGGTTTCCTTGCGGCCCCAGTCGGCCAACGACATGTCGGCGACCTTGTAATCTGTGAAGTCGCTCATAATGGCGCTCTCCTGCTAAATATGTGTGTAAATCAAGGCTGGGGTTGTAACTCCCCACACGCCCAATTGCAAGCGGTCGGACTGGCTGCTTTTCATTAAGGGGGCTTAAACACTTAACGCGCTCGCTTACGCCAGCGCGTTAAAATCTTCGACCAGCATGGATATGCGGCCGCTATCCATTTGGTCCATGATCACCTGGGCCCGGGCCTTTGCCGCCTCAATATCAATCTCCATCAGGCGCCGCTTGACCCTGGGGATGCTGGAAGCGGTCATCGACAACTCGCGGAAGCCGAGGCCCAACAGCAGCGCCGTATAGCGTGGATCGCCGGCCATTTCCCCACAAATGCTGACCGGAATATTGGCCCGAAACGCCGCTTCCGATGAAAACTGGATGAGCCGCAGTACCGCCGGGTGCAGGGGGTTATAAAGGCCCGCCACCTGCTCGTCGGAGCGGTCGATGGCCAGGGTGTACATGGTCAGGTCGTTGGAGCCGACGGCGAAAAAATCGGCGACCTGGGCCAGGGCGTCGGCGGAAAGCGCCGCGCCTGGGACCTCGATCATGATGCCGATGGGCGGCAGGGTATCGGCGATGGCGATCTTGTGCCGTTTCAACCTGCTTGCCGCCTTTTTTATAATGTCACGGGCGCGGCGGACTTCGACCGTACTGGAAACCATGGGCAACAAAATGCGCACCGGGCCAAAGGCCGACGCCCTGAGAATTGCCTTGATCTGGGTCTCGAAGACATCCGTATGGGCCAGGGATAGGCGAATACCGCGCAGGCCGAGGGCCGACGATACGCTGTCGCCAAATTTGTCGAGCAGGGAGGCGGCAATTTTTTCGCCGCCGATATCCAGGGTGCGGACGGTCACCGGGTGCCCGCCCATGCCTTCGACGATGGCTTTCAGGACCTTGAACTGTTCATCCTCGGACGGAATATCGGGGCGGTTCATGAACATGAATTCGCTGCGCAGCAGGCCAATTCCAGTTACCCCGGCCTGTCCGATCATGGCCAATTGCACCGGTAGCTCCATATTTGCCTGAAGACCGATTCGGGTGCCGTCACTGGTGATGGACGGCTGATTGCGAAGCCGGTTGAGGCGGCGGGCATCCCCCAGCAATTCGGTTTTTCTTTTTTCGTATGCGGCGATGGTTGCCGGGGATGGATTGACAACGATCCGTCCCTTGTCACCATCGACGATGATGGCATCACCATTGGCCACCCCATGCAGCAGATCCGGCGAGCCGAGCACGGCCGGAATGGCAAGGGCGCGCGCCATGATTGCCGTGTGACCTTCGGCGCCACCACCGACGGTGGCAAACCCGGCGATGCGCGACGGGTCCAACTGGGCAGTGTCGGCCGGCGTTAATTCCTCGGCGACGATGATTGAGCCCTTGGGTGTCTGCGTCGTCGATTTAGTCGGCGATTTAACCAGATTGCCAATCAAGCGGTTTGCGATTTCGCGGATGTCGCCGGCCCGGGCCGCCAGATAGTCATCGTCCATGGCGGCGAAGGCGGCGGAAATATCGCCCAGTTCCTCGTTGACGGCGTATTCGGCGTTAATGCCTTCGTCGGTGATCCGCCGCATGGCGCCGCGCACCAGCCTGGAATCGGTGAGCATCTGGACATAGGCATCCAGTAATTCGTTCATATCGTCGGCGGCGGAGCCGGGCAAGGCTTTGGCTTTGGTCCTGAGGTGGCCGATCTGGCGGCGTGCAAGTGTCAGCGCCGCCTTCAGACGGGCCAGCTCTTTCTTGATGCCGGACGCCGGAATCTTGTATTCGGGCACGATGACGGCACCGCTTTCGCGCACATGGACCTGTCCGATGCCGATGCCGGGCGAAACGCCCATGCCTTTGAAGACTATTTCTCCGGCGGTCATTATTCTTCCTCGAATTTATTGGCGATCATATCGGCCAGCGCCTGCATGGCCGTTTCGGCGTCGGCCCCCGAACAAGTGATTTCGATTTCGCTGCCGATGCCAGCGGCCAGCATCATCAGGCCCATGATCGACAAGCCGGAAACTGTCTGGCCGTTACGGCAAACCGCGATGTCGGATTTAAATTCCCCGGCCGTTTTGACGAACCTGGCGGCGGCGCGGGCATGCAGTCCGCGCTGGTTAAGTATGGTGACAACCCGGGAATGTGTTAGGGCCTTAAGGGGCATATGATCGGATCAAGTCTGTTCCTGGCTCAGAAGCTGAGAGGCGATGTTGATATACTTGCGGCCCGCGTCCTGGGCGCTGGTTGCGGCCTGCATCAAGGGCTCATCCTTGCGGACACTGGCCAACTTGATCAGCATCGGCAGGTTGACCCCGGCGATGACTTCGACGTTGGCTTTATCGATGACCGATATGGCCAGGTTTGACGGCGTTCCGCCGAACATATCGGTGAGCAGGATAACGCCCTTGCCCTGTTCGACGTCGGCGATACTTTCTAGTATATCTTTACGCCGCTGCTCCATGTCGTCGTCTGCGCCGATGCAGACGGTTTTTGTATGTTCCTGCGGGCCGACCACATGCTCAAGCGCCGAAACCAGTTCGTCGGCCAAGCGCCCGTGAGTGACCAGTACCATTCCAATCATATTCTTAAGCCCCTCATGTCTCGTCCAGATCCCTGTGTAGAAGTTGCACTGGCTGTCCTTTATCTTTCAGCCATTGAGTCAACCTTTCGGCGACGAAGACTGAACGGTGACGCCCGCCTGTACAACCACAGGCGATGGTCAGGTGGCTTTTGCCCTTGTCCGCATAGCGCGGCAACAGGGGCTCCAGCATTTTTGTCAGGCCATTAAAAAAAACAGTAAATTCAGCATCCCCGGTTATGAATTCAGCAACCGCCGCATCCCGGCCTGACAACGATTGTAGCTGCGGATCATAGTGCGGATTGTTCAGAAAGCGAACGTCAAATACCAGATCCGATTCGCCCGGCAGTCCCTTTTTATAGGAGAAAGAGACCACTGAAATGCTCATTTTATCGCTCAATAGACACTCCGCAGCTTAAGGAACGTGAATGATGTCGCCTTTAACCCGGCGGACAATAAATCGCACCTTGGCCGGGGCCGAAGCCTCGAAAGCCGCCAGCCGGAAGTACGGGATGGAGGTTCCGATCAAATCGGTGGTTTTGTCTTCGGGCAGGCGGTCAATATCCTTGGCCGCAACCAGATCGATAACGACCCCGAGTTCGGCCCTGACGGCGGCACCGGTCTGCAACACACCGACGCCGCGCACCTCTATCAGGCCATGAATATTTTCAGGCGCACTGGCCAACAGTTTTTCGCCGTCTGCGGCGACCTCCGTATAATCATCGGCGATCAGGCGCGCCCCGTCATCCATCAGGCGCAATGCCAAATCCGATTTGCCGCTGCCCGAAGGTCCACGCAATAGCACGCCCATGCCCTCGACTTCGACGCAGGTGCCGTGAATTTTTTCAGGTGTATTATTGCTCATAAATGAAGGGTGGAACCGCCGGGCCCGAGAGTCAACTGCGGGGTAGATCAACAATGAAGCGCGCCCCCATGGCACTGTTTTTTTCGGCCCGGATTGAGCCTTCGTGGGCCTCAACGATCAGTTTGGAAATGCTAAGGCCCAACCCGGAATGGGTGCCGAATTTTTCACTTTCGGGACGCGACGAGTAGAAGCGCTCGAAGATGGCGTCAAGCTTGCCTGCCGGAATGCCGGGCCCTTCGTCATCTACAATGATGGATATGGCTTTATCGTCGCCGGTCATATAAATGGACACCTTGCTATCAGGCGGGCTGAACGAGACGGCATTATTAAGAAGGTTGGCGAAAACCTGACCAAGGCGGCTTTCAATGCCGTTAACGATAAATTCCCCCTCGGCCTTAAGGTTTATGGACAGACCCGATGCGTTGCTATTGGCCTCAATCAGCGACGAAAGAAGGGCCTTAAGATCAACCTGGGACATCTCGGCCCGGGACAGTTCCGCGTCGAGCCTGGAGGCATCAGAAATATCACTGATCAGCCGGTCCATGCGATGAACATCATCCAGAATAATATCCATCAATTTGCGTTGCTGTTCCGGATCGGTGATCCGTGATGCGGTTTCGACGGCGCTTTTCAGGGATGTGAGTGGGTTTTTTATTTCATGCGATACGTCGGCGGCGAAGCTTTCAATGGCATCCATTCGGGCCCATAACGCCTCGGTCATTTCTTTCAGGGCGCTGGCCAGTTCGCCGATTTCATCGTTACGGTCGTCAAGGTCGGGTATGGCGTGCTGGCGGTGATGACCGTGGCGAACCCTTTCGGCGGCCTCTGCCAGCAGGCGAATGGGCCGGGCGATGGTGCTGGCCAGATACAGCGACAGCATGATAGTCACCGCGAGGGCGATGCCGAAGACCCGCAATATGTCAACGCGCACCTCGCGCAACGCTGCCTCGATATCGTCCGAGCCCCTGGACAGCATCAGTGCACCGAGCACCTGCTTGTAGCGTTTTACCGGAACCGCTGTGATCAGCATCATGCCGCCATTGTCGGTACGGCGGATACCGTCCAGTGGTTTCTCGTACAGGGCCGAGACGACCTCGCCATAGTCGCTGGCGTGTTGTACCCGGCCTTCAAGATAGGGCGGCATATCGCCGCCGCCGGGAAACAATCGAATCAACCATTCGTAGGCATCGAGAATGACATTGAGCAGACCCCGGGTCTTGTCTTCGACGCTATCGGGGGCTGGCAGCTCGACGCTTTGCACATGGCTTCCGCTGGCGCTTATGCTAAGGGAATCGGCGATCAATATGCCGTCCGGGGCAAACAGCCTGGCCCGTCCGCCGGTCGTCTCGACCAATCTGCGCACCATTTGCAAGGCGTGGCTCGGGCGTAATAATTGCTCGCCGGTCACGGCGTTCTCAATGGCGCTTTCGCCGAGGGCGGCAGCAATAATTTCGGCGTGCACGCTCAGGCCCGCCAACTCTGATTCGACCAGGCTTTCCCGGTACTGGTCATGGTACATAAGACCGGCGACCAGGATGCCCAGGGCCAGCACGTTGATCGCCAAGATGCGCCTAAGGATGGGCGACGACGGTATCCAGCGAAGGTGGCGGGCGTGGTCTGGCGTCATGCTTTAGTCCCCGCGATAGCGATAGCCAATGCCGTATAGGGTTTCAATCTGATCGAACTCTTTATCGTCGCCCCGGAATTTTTTGCGCACGCGCTTGATGTGGCTGTCGATGGTGCGATCGTCCACATAGATATTTTCACCGTAGGCGGCGTCGATCAACTGGTCGCGATTTTTAACATGGCCCGGGTTTTTGGCCAGCGCCTGCAACAATAAAAACTCGGTGACCGTCAGGATCACTTCCTTATCTCGCCATGTGCACTTATGGCGGATCGGGTCCATGACCAGGTCGCCCCGTTTCAGCATGTTCATTTCATCGCCTTCGCGGGCCGGCTCGGTGCGCCTCAAGATAGTGTTGATACGCTCAATCAGCAGGCGTTGGGAAAACGGCTTGGTGATGTAATCGTCGGCACCCAGACGCAGGCCGAGCACCTCGTCGATCTCGTCATCCTTGGAGGTCAGGAAAATCACAGGCATGCTGGATTTGTCGCGAATTTTTTGCAGCAGTTCCATGCCGTCCATGCGCGGCATCTTGATGTCGAGAACGGCCAGGTCGGCAGGCTTGAGGGAAAGCCCTTCCAGGGCTTGCACCCCGTCCGTGTAGGTATCGACGTGAAAGCCTTCGTCTTCCAGGGCCATGGAGACGGATGTCAGGATATTTCGGTCGTCATCGACAAGGGCAATGGTGTGGGTCATGGGGGCAATCCGTAAAAAATATCGGTTTTGGGCCACAAATAGGCGTATCGGCAATTGACGCGGCATTTGTGGCAGAATTATAGTCATTGATGATGGTTCCCCAAGGGCGAAAAGCCTGGGGATTAAAAGGGAACGCGGAAGAATCGACCCAAGTGGGGATTTTTAACCGTGGCTGTTCCCGCAACTGTAAGCGGTGAGTGAGCGTTTCAAGGCCACTGACGGCCCCTGACAAGGGGCCACGGGAAGGCAACGTTTCACAGGGACCCGCAAGCCAGGAGACCTGCCATTGGAAGTCATCGCGGGCCTGCCGGACGGGGATTTTTGGCAGGGCGGTTCAGATCCGTACGCGGTGACGGTCGATAAAACATCAACCGTTACGGAGCATATAGAAAAATTATGACTGATCAGAACAACCACGTAAAAGCCATCACCCACGAACAAGCAGCGACTGAAAAAACGACGGCCGTTGCCGCCGCCCTGTTTGCCGCCCTGTTCGGGGCCTTTCTGGTTTTCGGCGCCGGTTTCGCCAATTCCGCGACCCTGCACAACGCCGCCCACGATTCTCGGCATTCCATGTCGTTTCCCTGTCACTGACCTGATTTAAGTAAATCATGTTGAAACGAATATTCACCTCGGCACTGGTCGCCGGGGTGGTCGCCGGGCTGTTCGCATCGCTGGCCCAGTCGCAACGTCTGGTGCCGATGTTGATGCAGGCCGAACGTTATGAAATGGGCACGCTTTCCATGCACGATCATGGCGGCGGTGAAATGCACGACCATGGCGCGACGCCCCACGCCGGGGTCGAGCGCACGGCCCTGACCGTGCTTGCCAACATCATCATCGCGTCGGGCTTTGGCTTGTTACTGGTCGCCGGTTTCGCGCTCAGGGGCGGGACTATGGACTGGCGGCTGGGGGCGCTGTGGGGGCTGGCCGGATATGCGGCGTTCTCGCTGGCGCCTGCCGTCGGCCTGCCGCCCGAGGTTCCCGGCACCATGCGGGCCGACTTGTTCGACCGACAGGCCTGGTGGCTGCTGACGGCGACGGCGACGGCGGGCGGTCTGGCGTTGATCGCCTTCGCCCACCGGGTCCCGATCAGGGCCGTCGGCGTGGCCCTGCTGGCCTTGCCCCACATCTACGGGGCCCCGCATCCGGTCGAATCTGGCGGCGTCGTGCCGGCCGAACTGGCGAGCGATTTTGCTTTCGGCGCACTGGTCATTGCCGGGCTGTTTTGGCTGCTACTCGGCAGCGCCGCCGGCTATCTATATGGCCGCATGGGTGACGGCGACAGGGGCTGATCCTACTGGCTCGCCGGCATGTTCATGGTGCCGTGATCCATGTTGCTGTGGTCCATGCCCTTCATATTCCCATCCATATCCATGGCACCGGCCTTTCCGACCATCACCATGACGGTAACCGAACCGGCCTTTTCGAAAGTCAGTTTCAGCGGAAAGTGGTCGCCCTCGTTCAGGGCCTGAGTCAGCTTGAACATCATCACGTGGAATCCGCCGGGCTTGAGTTCGACGGCCCCCCCGGCGGAAATATCAATAGCCGGGACCTGGCGCATCTTCATGATGCCGTCCTCCATCAGGTGTGTGTGGAGTTCGGTCCGCCCGGCGATGGGGGTCATGGCTGCGACAAGCCGGTCGGCTGGCCCTGCGCTGGAAAGGGTCAGGTAGGCGGCGCCATTTCGGGCCATGCCGGCCGATGCCCGGCTCCAGGCATTGCTAATGGTGATATCACCGAAGTCGGTAGAATCGGATGCGGCAGGTCCAGCCAGTGCCAAAAAGACCATGGCCAGCACCAGATGAGAGAGATGACGTAACATTTTCGGGAATCCTTTTTGAGAAGATCATTGTTCAGGAGGCAATCATGTTAGGCTATGGATGCCACTTTACCTTGACGAATATCAATCGGGCGGACAGATTCAAACGGGCTAGATTGTGGTGAATTTAGTGGGAAAAGCAGCATGATGACGTCGCTTCGCCACTTGGTGCTATTTTTTTCCGGCTCTCTTCGGGATCTGATGCCGGTCATTCTGGTCATCGCCTTCTTTCAGCTTTTCGTGCTGCGTCAGCCGTTTCCCAACTTGGCCGAAGTATTGACCGGCCTGGTCTTGGTGGTCATCGGGCTGTCATTTTTTATCCGGGGGCTGAACCTGGGCCTGTTTCCCCTTGGCGAGGCCATGGCCGAAGCCTTCGCCCGCAAGGGCAGCCTGACGGCGCTGCTCGGCTTCTCTTTTTGCTTAGGGTTTGGCACCACGGTCGCCGAGCCGGCGCTGATCGCCGTCGTCGCCGAAGCGGCTCAGGTCGCTGGCAGCGCCGGACACATCGACGATACCCCAGAGGCCTTGAAGTCTTATGCGTTCAACCTGCGCATGACGGTCGCCCTATCTGTCGGCGTAGCCCTCGTGCTGGGGGTATTCCGCATCCTCAAAGGATGGCCAATCCATTACCTGATTGTCGGCGGTTATGGCCTGGTCGTCGTCCTGACCACGGTGGCGCCGCCGGAGATCGTCGGCATCGCTTATGATTCAGGGGGCGTCACGACCTCGACCATTACCGTACCGCTGGTTACCGCCCTTGGTGTCGGCCTGGCCAGCACCATTCGCGGGCGCAACCCCATGGTCGATGGTTTTGGCCTGATCGCGTTCGCCAGCCTGATGCCGATGATTTTCGTGCTGGTTTTCGGGATGGTGGTCTGATGGAACTACTGGTGCATATTCTGACGACGGCGGCCGCAACCCTTCTTGACGTCGCCCCGATCGCCGCCATCCTGTTCGGATTTCAGTTTCTGGTGATTCGCAAAAGGCCGCCCGATATGGGCAAGATCGCCATTGGGTTCGCCTATGTGCTGGCCGGCCTGACCCTGTTTCTGGTCGGCCTGGAAATGGCCCTGTTCCCGATCGGCGAGACCATGGCCCGGCAGTTGACGGCACCGGAATTCATCCATGCCACGGCGGGGCCGTCATATAAGGGTCAGTGGCAGGAATATTACTGGGTTTACGCTTTTGCCGCCGCAATTGGCTTCGCCACCACCATTGCCGAGCCATCGCTGATCGCCGTCGGCATCAAGGCCGAAAAGGTCTCCGGCGGCGCCGTCAGCGCCAGAGGCTTAAGAATTGCCGTGGCCGTCGGCGTCGCCGTCGGCGTGGCGCTCGGGGCCTACCGGATTGTCAGCGGCACGTCCCTTGCGCTTTACATAATGGCCGGATATGTGATTGTAATTGCACAAACTTTCCGGGCATCGAAAACGATCATTCCGCTCGCCTATGATTCCGGCGGGGTGACCACATCGACGGTAACCGTTCCGGTTGTTACGGCCCTGGGCCTGGGGTTGGCCTCGACTATCCCGGGCCGCAGCCCGTTGCTTGACGGATTTGGATTAATCGCCTTCGCCAGCGTGTTCCCTATAATAGCCGTGCTTGGCTTCGCCACCCTTTCGGACTGGTGGATCCAATATCGCATGATAAAAAAGGAACCCGTTGACGAGGATATTGTTGACCACAACCTTGATATCAGGGAAGAGAGAAAACGATGAACCTTAAAATGATTATGGCTCTTGTCAGCGACGAAAAAACCGAGGCCATTATTGACGCCGCCCGCCAGGCCGGCGCCACCGGCGCCACGGTAATCACCAGCGTTCGCGGCGAAGGATTGAAGCCGGAGAAAACTTTTATGGGCCTCGACCTGACAGCGCAACGTGATGTGGTGTTGTTTCTGGTCGCCGAACCAAAGGCCCGGGAAATTCTTGAAACGATCTCGGCGGCCGGGAAATTCGACGAAGAACCGGGCGCCGGCATCGCCATTCAGTTTGAAATAGAGGATGCCGTCGGCATGACCACCCAGGCCCCCACCATCATGCATGAAATAGAGGAAGGAATATGAGCGAACACACCAACATATGCGTCAGGGACATCATGACGACCGAGATCAAGACCATCACCGGCATGGCGACGGTGGCCCAAGCCGTTGACCTGATGCGGGACTCGGGCGTCAGTTCCATTATTGTCGAGCGCCGGGACGAAGCGGATGAATTTGGCATGATCGTGGTCTCGGATATCGCCGCCGAGGTAATCGCCAAGGGCCGCGCCGCCGATCGGGTTAATGTTTATGAAATCATGACCAAGCCGGTTCTGACCGTGCCGATGGACATGAATATCCGTTATGCGGTTCGCCTTTTGGTGCAATTTGGACTTTCCCGGGCCCTGGTCGTCGACGAGGGGCGGACCCCGTCCGGTATCGTAACCTTGCGCGATATGGTGTTGCGACACGGAGAATCGGACTAAAAGGCGGGAATTCAAGAAAAAAATAAATTTCAACCTTTCCATGGAAAAGCAAATCGGCTTCAATGGTGACAACAGGGGATGATTCCGACGGAGTCAGTTTTATAATTAAGTATCCAGAGTTGAAACTTCAGGGGTAGGCGGCATGGGCGGTATTACGGCAATCATTTCAGTTGTGGCCTTGCTGGTGGGGCTGGCGTCCTTGTGGATGGCCACCGAAGCCATCAAGAAAGTGGAAGGCCGCACCCAACGCCTGATCGACGTCCATATCAAGGGTATCAAGCAAACCATCGCCGAGCAGAATATCGCGATCAAGAAAATGGGCGAAAAATTTGAAAAGATGGAGGGCAAGGTCAAGGCCGCGACCATGAATCGTGAGGGCGGCTCGGCCGAGGTCGGTGCCCTGGCCAAGGACCTTGAAAACCTGAAGAAACAGCTTCGCGCCGGCGGTGCCCAGGCAAAAACCGGTTAATCGCTGAATTTCCGCCCGGCTGTTGTCACAGGCGCATTTTCGACATATCTTGCCCCGCTTGAAAGCGGGAATCAAAAAGCCCGGGAAACAAGGGATGTTGCGCCCAAAACCCCCTGTGTGTGGGAAATAGCGGCCGCGATCTGCCTATTTTGAGGAGAGATCATGTCCACGCAAGGGAAAGCCCCGACGACCAACGCCAAACTACTGGCCTGGATCGACGACGTTGCGGCCCTGTGCCAACCCAAAGACATCCACTGGTGCGATGGCTCCGAGGCCGAGTATGACCGCCTGTGCCAGGAGATGGTCGATAGCGGCACCCTGATCCGGCTCAATCCGGAAAAACGCCCCAACAGCTACCTGGCCCGATCGCACCCCGGCGATGTGGCGCGGGTTGAAGACCGCACCTTTATCTGTTCGGAACGTGTCGAGGATGCCGGCCCGACCAACAACTGGACCAATCCGGACGAAATGAAAAAGACCCTGCATGGGCTGTTCGACGGCTGCATGGCCGGGCGCACCCTGTATGTGGTGCCGTTTTCCATGGGCCCGTTAGGCTCGCCGATCGCCCATATCGGGGTGCAGATCACGGATTCCGCCTACGCCGCCGTCAACATGAAGATCATGACCCGCATGGGCCAGAAGGTTCTTGAAGTGCTTGGCGACGGCGACTTCGTGCCGTGCCTGCATTCGGTCGGCGCACCGCTGGCCGACGGCGAAGCCGACGTGGTGTGGCCGTGCAACGATGAAAAATACATTGTTCATTTCCCTGAAGATCACGCCATCTGGTCGTTCGGCAGCGGCTACGGCGGGAACGCGCTGCTGGGTAAAAAATGTTTCGCGCTGCGCATCGCATCGGCCATGGCCCGCGATGAAGGCTGGCTTGCGGAACACATGCTGATCCTTGGCATGGAAAGCCCGGAAGGCGAAAAAACCTACGTTGGCGCCGCATTCCCCAGCGCTTGTGGCAAGACCAATCTGGCCATGTTGATTCCGCCGGAAGGCTTTGACGGTTGGAAAGTGACCACCGTCGGCGACGATATTGCCTGGATCAAACCCGGTCCCGACGGCAAGTTCAGGGCGATTAACCCGGAAGCCGGTTATTTCGGCGTCGCCCCCGGCACCTCGATGGTGTCAAACCCGACGGCCACGTTGATGCTGAAAAAGAACTGTATTTTTACCAACGTGGCGCTCACCGATGATGGTGATGTGTGGTGGGAAGGTTTGGACGGCGACGCTCCGGCCCACGCCATTGACTGGAAAGGCAACGACTGGACACCGGCCAGCGACACCCCGGCGGCCCATCCCAATTCGCGGTTTACCGCCCCGGCATCTGAATGCGGCAGCCTGGATCCGGCCTGGGAAGAGCCGGAAGGGGTGCCGATCTCGGCGTTTATTTTCGGCGGTCGGCTGTCGACCACCTTCCCGCTGGTGTTTCAGTCCTTCGACTGGTCTCACGGCGTCTACCTTGCCGCCACCATGGGCTCGGAAGCGACGGCGGCGGCCGTCGGGCAGGCCGCCATTCGCCGCGATCCAATGGCCATGTTGCCATTCTGCGGCTACAACATGGGCGATTACTGGCAGCACTGGCTGAACATGGAAGACAAGGTCAAGGATTTGCCGCTGATCTTCCGCGTCAACTGGTTCCGCAAAGACGAAAACGGAAAATTCATCTGGCCCGGTTTTGGCGAGAACATGCGGGTGCTGAAATGGATTGTCGATAGGGTTCATGACAAGGCCCACGGTGTCGAAAGCCCGCTCGGCATGATGCCGCGCTACCAGGACATTACCTGGCAGGGCCTCGATTTCGGAAAGGACACCTTCCTCAAGCTGATGGCCGTCGACCGCAGCGCCGGCCAGGCCGAAGCCGAAGACCAGAAAAACCATTTCAAGCGGTTCGCGGGTAACCTGCCCAAGGAAATGGAATTGCAGCGCAAATTGCTGGTCGAACGGCTGAAACGTGCACCCGAGGTCTGGGAGTTGGAGGATTAGGCGGCGGTGCGCAGCGACGTGACGCCGCGCCACATGAACACCGCCCAACCACCCATCATCATCCAGCCGCCGATCGGGGCCGCGCCCTCGACCGGCACAGTGCCGGCGACGGCAAAGAAATAAAGGGTGCCCGAAAAAAGCACGATGCCAAGGCTGAAGCAAATCCCGGCCAGCGCCGTCAGCTTAGAGGAGTCCCTGGACGCCAGCCACGCAACGCCCATAAGGGCCAGGGCGTGCCACATCTGGTAGGCGACGCCCATCATGAAAATTTCCCGGGCCGAATCGCTTTCCCCCAGGCTGTGCCAGCCATAGGCCCCGGCACCGACGCCGCTGGCCCCGAAAAACCCTGCGAGCAATAACCACAGGCCGGTAAGATCGCGTTTGATCATCTAACCCCCGACATGGGGCACGCCCCGTTGCCGCACGCCGGTGCGCCACAGGCAGGCGCGGGTGCGGCGGCCGATTTACCGACACTGGGCGCCATCAACGCCTTTTCTATTTTTTTGTCGCCGCAGGTCGGGCAGGCGATGGCTTTGGATTTTTTTTGCGTGTCGTAATCGGCGGACGACGAAAACCATTCATCAAACGAATGATTTTTTGAGCATTGCAAGGAAAAGACGATCATTGGCGGGGAAGCTCCGAACTGCCCATCAGGTATTCATCGACGGCGTGGGCACACTGACGGCCCTCGCGAATGGCCCAGACGACCAGCGACTGTCCGCGTCGCATGTCGCCGGCGGTGAAAAGCTTGTCGATGGACGTGCGGTAGGCGCCCGTCCCGTCGGTCGGCGCCAGGACATTGCCGCGCCCGTCATATTCGACGCCGAAATCATTGAGCATGCTTTCGTGTACCGGGCTGACAAAGCCCATGGCCAGCAGCACAAGGTCGGCCTTAAGCTCAAACGCGCTGCCCTTGATTTCTTTCGGGCTTCCGTCTGACCAATCCATCCGCACGGCCTTTAATGTGGTCAGCTGGCCGTCCTTGCCCTCGAAGGCTTTGGTGCCGACCGCCCAATCGCGCACGCAACCTTCATCGTGGGACGACGACGAGCGCATCTTCAATGGCCAGTCGGGCCAGGTCAGCGCCTTGTTTTCTTTTTCCGGCGGGCACGGCATGATTTCCATCTGGGTGATTGATGCCGCCCCCTGACGGGCCGAAGTGCCGACGCAGTCGGCCCCGGTATCGCCGCCGCCGATGACGATGACATGTTTGCCTGTCGCCAGCAGTTCCTTGACTTCGCCCAGGGCCTCGCCGGAATTGCGGCGATTCTGCTGGGTCAGGAAATCCATGGCGAAGTGAACGCCGTTCAGGTCGCGACCGGCAACAGGCAGGTCGCGTGGAAGCTCTGAGCCGCCGGTCAGGGCGATGGCGTCAAAACGTTCGAGCAGGCGCTCCGGCAGCACGTTGTAGCCGACGTGGCTGTTGGGCCGAAACTCGACACCCTCGGCCTGCATTTGCGACATGCGGCGGTCGAGCAGGGCCTTGCTCATTTTGAAATCGGGAATGCCGTATCGCAACAGGCCGCCGATCTTGGCGTTCTTTTCGAACACCACGACAGAATGACCGGCGCGAGCCAGTTGCTGGGCACAGGCCATGCCGGCCGGTCCGGCGCCGACCACGGCAACGCGCTTACCGGTCAGGCGCTTCGGCACCTGCGGCTCGATCCAGCCCTGTTCCCAGGCGCGGTCGACGATGGCACACTCGATGGTCTTGATCGTCACAGGCTCGTCGGTCAGGTTCAACGTGCATGCCGCCTCGCAAGGCGCCGGGCAGACACGTCCGGTAAACTCCGGGAAGTTATTGGTTGAATGCAGAACACGGATGGCAGCCTGCCAGTCGCCGGAATAAACCAGATCGTTCCATTCCGGGATGATGTTGTTGACCGGGCAGCCGCTATGGCAATAGGGAATACCGCAATCCATGCAGCGCGCCCCCTGATCGCGAAGCTCGGCGTCGGTCAGCGGAACCGTGAACTCGGCATAACCGGTAATGCGCTCGGCGGCCGGCTTATAGGACCGGTCATGACGCTGAAACTCTTTGAATCCGGTAGATTTTCCCATTATTCGGCACTCACGGCGATGGCTTCTTTTTCAGGCAAGGCCTTGGCGTCTTCCAGTGCCTTGCGGAAGTCAACGGGCATGACCTTGACGAATTTAGCGATCTGGTTTGCCCAATCGTCGAGGATCGCCTTGGCCCGGGCGCTGCCGGTGACATCAAGATGGGCCTGAATGATAGACCGCAGACGCTGGGCGTCATGGGTGGTCATATCAGCCAAGTCGGCAGCCGGCACGACCGGGCCGTCGTCGGCAATGGGCTCCAGATCTACCTGGGCCAGATTGCAGCGTTTTTCGAAGTCACCGCCGACGTCATAAACATAGGCGATGCCGCCCGACATGCCGGCGGCGAAATTACGGCCGGTGGGCCCAAGCACGACGACGCAACCGCCGGTCATATATTCACAGCCATGATCGCCGACGCCCTCGACGACGGCAGTGGCGCCCGAGTTACGCACGGCGAAACGTTCGCCGCCGACACCGCGGAAATAGCATTCACCGGCAATGGCCCCATAAAGAACTGTGTTGCCGACGATGATGTTGTCTTCGGGCGCTATGGGGCTGTCAGCATGGGGATAGATGATGATGCGGCCACCGGAAAGTCCCTTGCCCACATAATCGTTGGCGTCGCCGGCCAGCTCCAGGGTGACGCCGCGCGCCCCCCACGCCCCGAAGCTTTGCCCGGCATTACCGGTCAGCTTGATATGAAGGGTGTCGTCGGGAAGGCCTTCGTGGCCGTACCGTTCGGCGATGCGTCCCGACAGCATGGCACCGACGGAACGGTTGACGTTCTGGATGACGGTCTCGATTTTCACCGGGGTGGCGTTTTCGATGGCATCAGCGGCCTGCTCAATCAGTTTGATATCGAGGGCCTTGTCGAGGCCGTGATCCTGCCTCTCGCAATTGAAGATGGCAACGCCGGGCGCCGCATCGGGTTTGGCCAGAAGACGGCTGAAGTCGAGCCCTTTGGATTTCCAGTGGCCGATGGCTTCGTTCATTTGCAAACGGTCGGAACGGCCGATCATTTCATTTATGGTCTTGAAGCCTAGAAATGCCATGTGTTCGCGCACTTCCTCGGCGATGAAGGTGAAGAAGTTGACCACGTCTTCCGGTTTGCCGGTGAACCGCTTGCGCAAATCAGGGTCCTGGGTAGCGACGCCGACCGGGCAGGTATTGAGATGACACTTACGCATCATGATGCAGCCTTCGGCGATTAGCGCGCCGGTGGCGAAGCCGAATTCGTCGGCCCCCAACAGGGCTCCGATAATAACATCCCGGCCGGTACGCAGGCCACCGTCGACCTGCACCGCGATACGGCCTCGCAAATGGTTCAGCACAAGGGTCTGATGGGTTTCGGCGAGGCCGATTTCCCAGGGGCTACCGGCATGCATAAGTGACGTGATAGGGCTCGCCCCGGTACCGCCGTCGGCCCCTGAAATGGTGACGTGATCGGCATGGGCCTTGGAAACTCCGGCAGCGACGGTGCCGACGCCGACTTCCGAGACCAGTTTCACGGAAATGCGGGCCTTCGGGTTGACGTTCTTCAAATCGTGAATCAGCTGTGCCAGATCTTCGATGGAATAGATGTCGTGGTGGGGTGGCGGCGAAATCAGGCCAACACCGGGCGTCGAATGGCGGACCCGGCCAATCCATTCATCGACCTTGTAGCCGGGCAGTTGGCCGCCCTCGCCGGGTTTGGCGCCCTGGGCCATCTTGATCTGGATGTCGTCGGCATTGACCAGGTATTCGGTGGTCGCCCCGAAACGCCCCGATGCCACCTGCTTGATGGCCGAGCGCATGGAATCGCCATTGGCCATCGGTTTGAAACGGATTGCTTCTTCGCCGCCTTCGCCGGTGTTGGACTTGCCGCCGAGGCGGTTCATGGCGATGGCCAGATTGGTGTGGGCTTCCCATGAGATCGAGCCGAATGACATGGCGCCGGTGGCGAAGCGCTTGACGATTTCAGAAACCGGTTCGACCTCTTCGATGGGCACGGACACGCCTTCGGTAAACTTGAACAGGCCGCGCAGATTTTTCAGTTTTTTGTCGTGGTTATCAACCAGGCTCGAATATTCCTTGAAGCCTGCGTAATTACCGGCGCGAACGCTGTGCTGCAATTTGCTGATGGTTTCCGGTGTCCACACATGTTCTTCGCCGCGCACCCGATAGGCCAGTTCACCGCCGACGTCCAACGCATCGCGGTAAATGGGTGCGGTGCCGTAGGCGATGGCGTGACGCTCCACGGATTCGCGGGCGATCTCCGCCAGCCCGATGCCCTCGACGGCGGTCGCCGTGCCGGTGAAATATTTTTCGATAAAGGCGCTCGACAGGCCAACGGCGTCGAAAATCTGTGCGCCGCAATAGGACTGGTACGTGGAGATGCCCATCTTCGACATGACTTTCAAGATGCCCTTGTTGACCGCTTTGAGGTAACGCTTGTGGGCTTCGGCTTCGTCCATGCCGCCGGCCAGGCTGGGGGCCAGATGGGACAGGGTGCTGAGGGCCAGATAGGGGTTGATGGCTTCGGCCCCATAGCCGGCCAGCAGGCAGAAATCATGGACCTGCCGGGCTTCACCGGTTTCAACCACAAGCCCGACTTCCGTGCGCAGGCCTTCGCGGATCAGGTGATGGTGAACGGCCGCCGTCGCCAGCAACGCCGGGATCGGGATGCGGTCGGCATTAACGCCACGGTCCGACAGAATAAGAATATTGTGATCTTCGCTGACGACTTCCTGGGCTTTTTGGCACAAGGCATCGAGGGCCGCTTCCATGCCATCGGCACCGTCGACGGCCAGATAGCAAGTATCCAGCGTATAGGTGACGAAAGCGTGATCGACCATGTTTTCGATGCGCCGCACCTTTTCCAACTCACCATTGGAGAGGACCGGCTGGTGGACCTCAAGCCGTTTGTGGGTGCCGCCGGTGTTGAGATCCAGCAGGTTCGGTCGGGGCCCGATCAAGGAGACCAGTGACATCACCGATTCCTCGCGGATCGGATCGATGGGCGGGTTGGTGACCTGTGCAAAATTTTGCTTGAAGTACGTAGAAAGCATCTTCGATTTTTCCGACAGCACGGCCGTCGGAATGTCCGAGCCCATGGAGCCGAGCGGGTCCAGGCCATCAATGGCCATCGGTTCGATAAAGAACTTGATGTCTTCCTGGGTGTAGCCGAAGGCCTGTTGGCGATCGAGGACGGTTTTTCTGTCCGGCGTCATCCACGACACTTGATCGGGCAGGTCTTCCAGCATGATCTGGGTTTCGTCCAGCCACTTCTGGTAGGGCTTGGCCCTGGCCAGGGTTTCCTTGATTTCCTCGTCATCGACGATGCGGCCTTGTTCAAGGTCGATAAGCAGCATCTTGCCCGGCTGCAGGCGCCATTTTTTGACAATCTTGCTTTCCGGTATGGGCAGCACGCCGACTTCCGAGCCCAGAATAACCCTGCCGTCATCGGTGACGATGTAGCGCGACGGGCGCAGGCCATTGCGATCCAACGTGGCGCCGATCTGGCGACCATCGGTGAACGCCATCGATGCCGGGCCGTCCCACGGCTCCATCAGGGCGGCGTGATATTCGTAAAAAGCGCGGCGCTCTTCATCCATCAGGGCGTTGCCGGACCAGGCTTCCGGTATCATCATCATCATGGCGTGGGCCAGGGAATAGCCCCCGGCGACCAGCAGTTCCAGGGCGTTGTCGAAGGTCGCCGAATCGGAGGCTCCGTCACCGATCAATGGCCACAGTTTTTCCAGATCGGGTCCAAGAATTTCCGAGCTCATGTTACGGCGGCGGGCATGCATCCAGTTGATGTTGCCGCGCACGGTGTTGATCTCGCCGTTATGGCAAAGGTATCGGAACGGCTGCGCCAACGGCCACGACGGAAAGGTGTTGGTGGAAAAACGCTGATGCACCAGGGCCAGCGCCGATTCAAATCGTTCGTCAGAAAGGTCCAGGAAATACTTGTCCACGTTGGGGGCCAGCATCATACCCTTGTAGACAAGGGTGCGTGACGAAAGGGAAGGAATATAGAAGTTACCACCCTCCTCGATATCGACGTCCCAAACCGCGTGATGGACGCGCTTCCTGATTACGAACAGCTTGCGTTCGAAGGCATCAGCGTCCTTGCAACCAGTTCCCATGGAAATGAAAACCTGACGGATCACCGGTTCGATCGGTTTGACGGTTTCACCCAGGTAGGAATTGTTCACCGGCACATCGCGCCAGCCGAGCAGCACCTGACCTTCTTCGGGCACGACATGTTCAAAGGCTTCGATGCATTTGGCCCGGGTCTCGTCGTTTTGCGGCAGGAACACCATGCCGACGGCATAGGTTCCGGCTTCTGGCAACGCGAAGCCGAGGTCCGGAACAAGGCTGCGGAAAAAGCGGTCGGGCACCTGAACCAGGATTCCGGCGCCGTCGCCGGCCAGCGGGTCGGCCCCTACGGCGCCCCGATGATCCAGGTTGACAAGAATCTGCAAGCCGTCGCGAACGATGTCATGGGACTTGCGATTCTTGATATCGGCAATGAAGCCGAGACCGCAGTTATCATGCTCGTTGCCGGGGTCATACAGGCCCTGGGCTGGGGGCAGCCCGGGCGGTAAGGGCCAATCTTGTTGGCTCATGAATTTGATCACCTACAATTAAACGGGGGCGCTTAAATACCAAGCGAAACCGGGTGTTGCCAATCTTTAAAACATAACAAACATCTCACCATACGAAAAGATTGTAGCGGAAAGACCATCGGGAGAACAGTTGGGGGTTGGGTAACGACGACCAAAATGCTATAAACCACCAGATTTTGAGGGAAAAACGGTGCCGATCCTACATATAGTGGTTCTAGCCCTGGTCCAAGGCATCACGGAATTCCTGCCCGTGTCGTCATCCGGGCATCTGGCGTTGGTGCCGATTCTGGCCGACTGGCCCGACCAGGGCCTGATCATTGACGTCGCCGTCCACGTTGGCACCCTGGGCGCGGTAATGCTTTATTTCTGGCGCGACATGGTCGGCATGATTGCGGGTCTTTACCGCACCGCCAAGGGCCGTAGCGATCCCATGGCGCGCCTCGCCGGGTTGCTCGCCATTTCGACGGTGCCGGTGGTTGTCGCCGGATATTTTCTCAACCGCTACGGCATGGATGGTCTGCGCTCGGTCACCATCATCGGATGGGCGACATTGGGTTTCGGCATCATCTTGTTGATCACCGACCGTATCGGGATGACCCTCCGGCGCATCGAGCATGTCGGCTTTGGCGATGCCCTGATCATCGGCATGGCACAAGTGCTGGCACTGATTCCCGGCACCAGCCGTTCCGGCATCACCATGTCGGCGGCGCGGCTGCTCGGCATGGAACGTACCGAGGCGGCACGTTTTTCCATGCTGATGTCGGTGCCGACGATCATCGGCGCCGGTGTCCTAAAGGGGCTGGAACTATACCAGATCGGCGACGCGCGCCTGACGTCCGATGTCATTCTTGCCGCCGGGCTGTCGTTCGTCGCCGCCCTCGTCGCCATCTTCCTGATGATGGCGTGGCTCCGGCGCGCCACCTTTACGCCGTTTGTCGTCTACCGGGTTCTGCTTGGTGGCGGTTTGCTGGCGCTGTCATACGGATGGCTGGGATAATTGGTAAAAACAGAAATATATGCTAACGTCCGCCGCTGAATTAAATGTAAGGAAGCGATCCCCTTACGATGAGTTTTTTGCGTATACATCCTTTGCATTTGTTGTTTGTCTCCCTGTACTTCGCGGGGCTGCTGCTGACGTGCGGCCTGAGCTATTCAGAAATACAAAGCATCAGCAACGAGATTACGGTGGTCACGGAAGGCGTCGATTCCAGTGATGACGTCGTTTTTTTAACGAAAAATCTGGAAGCCATTCCCGCGGCGGTTGTCGACAAGGCCGTTTTCTCGTTCAAAACGCCGCCCTTCACCCTGGCATCATCCATCGTTCTGCGTGAGACAGGACCACCCCTAACCTGACTTGTTAATATCCCCCCCTTTATGCGGAAGGGGGTGTTTCAGGTATCGCTGCCGGAATTTCAGCATGCGATGCGTGCTTTATACAGGCAAGTTAGGCTACCAGAAAATGCAGACCGGACTACCGGAATTGTCGATATTAATCGGCACGGCACGGCACGTCGCCAACATACCGGAAGCAATCCGATGAGCAGACTTGTTTTTGTCGTTCTTGGGCTGACCCTGTTCGGCATTGGTGTGCTGATGGATGTCCCTGCGATGATTGATGTCGAGTGGGATAATCCGGATTGGTGGAACTTCCTAGCATCATCAATCCTTTGCCTGTTCGTCGGCGGGGCGATGGTGCTGATGGCGCGCACCGATATGTATCATTTTGATATCCGCCACGGATATGCCCTGACGATTGGCTGCTGGATATTGGTGTCTATGGCGACAGCTTTGCCGTTCTGGATTTCGGGCTTGAACCTGAGCTTTACGGACTCAGTTTTCGAAGCAGTATCCGGACTTACCACCACAGGGGCGACGGTCATAACGAGCCTTGGGGATGTGCCGCCGGGCATGTTGATCTGGCGCGGCATGCTGCAATGGATTGGCGGCATAGGCATTATTGTTATGGCCATATTCATGCTGCCGTTGTTGCGTGTTGGCGGCATGCAATTATTCAGGATTGAATCATCGGAAAGTTCGGAAAAAACATTCCCACGGGTTTCGCAATTTATTTCGGCGATAGTCGGCATCTACGTGGCGCTTACGCTTATATGTTTTGTCGCTTTGCATCTTGAAGGGATGACGACACTGGAAGCTGTCGTACACGCCATGACCACCATTTCAACGGGTGGATTTTCGACCGCAGATACCTCGATAAAGCATTTCAACAGCCCAATTGTGGAATGGACCCTCATCATCTTCATGTTGGCCGGGGCTATTCCTTTTCTGTTTTACGTCAGGTTGCTTCGCCGAAGCGGCCACTCCAGGGTTATCGCAGGACAAGTACGTAATTTCCTGTTGTTTCTGGTTGTCATCATCATAGTCATTTCCCTATGGCTGGCATCCAGTCTTCACATCCAGCCGTTGGACGCAATCAGGTACGCCGCGTTTGACGTGATTTCGGTGGTTACTACTACAGGATTCGTCTCAGAGGATTATGGCTCATGGGGGGGATTCGCTGCGGTTGGTTTCTTTTTCCTGATGTTTGTCGGCGGCTGTACGGGATCGACGGCCGGATCAATAAAGTTCATGCGATTTGAAATAGGCGTGCTGGCCCTGCGCCGTGAATTAAGAAAAATAATTTCGCCGAATGGCGTTTTCCCCTTTCTTTATCATGGGCAGAAAATCCAGCGCCGGGTTGTTGAAAGCGTTCTTATGCTTACGTTGCTTTACGTCGGTGCTACAATATTTCTTGCCATATCCCTGTCCCTGACGGGCCTGGACTTTACAACCAGTTTTAGCGGCGCCGTTTCAGCCGTTGGCAATGTCGGCCCGGGACTGGGCGAGATCATTGGCCCGGCGGGCAACTATTCCAGCATTGGCGATTCTGCCAAATGGCTGCTGATTGTCGGGATGATTTTGGGCCGCCTGGAAGTGATGACGGTTCTGGTGTTTCTTTCACCACATTTTTGGCGCGACGGATTTTCTAACTAGGAGAGGTGCATCTCAATATGAAAATAAAAACAGACATCAAAATTCCGACGGCCGTTTTTCTGTTTGCCGTTGCCTTATATAGTGCGCCCGGCACTTCCGTGCAGGCGGAAAAGGCACTGGAATTCGACTCCCATCTTATCGATGTCATCGATGGCGATACTATTCAGGTGGGCGCGACCATTTACCAGTTGGCCGGTATCGACGCCCCGGAACTGGGGCAGGTCTGCAACCACAGCGGCCATCTCTGGTTATGCGGCCTGTCCGCCGGGTACAGTTTGAAAAAACATTTGCAGATGGAGGTACAGCCCATCCGGTGTTTTATCCGACCGAACGAAAAACGCCCAGCCGAGGCGACCTGCATCAGCAGCGATCAGGAAATTTCGGATATTTTGTTGAAGGCAGGGCATGTCATGGCTGGCGAAGATGTACCGCCCCATTATGTGGCCATGGAACACATGGCCCGGCAGGCCGGACTCGGCATCTGGGGCGGTTCAATCGTGCAGCCCTGGGAATGGCGCAAGGGCAAGCGACTGGATAGCGAAGCGGATTTCAAAGGTTCCAGCCATCCAACTGATGCATTGCCATGGGTGGGGCTGGAACAGACGTTTCTTCAGGGTCGTCCCCCGGGCCTTCCGGCCTGCATGGTCAAGGGGACCATAGATGGCCAAGGCCGCCACATTTACCTTGTGCCCTTTGATGACGATTACGAAGCCCGAACTATAGATACGTCGACAGGAGAGCGCTTCTTCTGCAGCGATGAAAATGCCCGCAAGGCCGGCTGGACGCGCCTTGAAAAAAATCCATAACAAAAGGGAAGCGGCCATGACTCAGGAAACCGCACAAAGAGATAAGATGCAGCAACGCGTGCGCGCCCTGGCTCGATTGGGACTGGTGGCGGGGGCTATTTATGTGGCGCCAGCCTTGACGACGTTTTCAGGCGCACAAGCCTCGGGGGCCATCGGCTATGCCTCGGATGCGGTGACGGTCAATGAATGCGGCGCCTGTCATGCGCCTTACGGGCCGAGGTTCCTGCCAGCCTACTCTTGGAACAAGATCATGGGCGACCTTGGCAATCATTTTGGCGAGGACGCCAGTCTTGATGAAGCCTCTCGCAAGCATATCCTTGCCTACATGGTCGGCAAGAATTCCATCGACATACCGATCCGCATTACCGAGCGGACATGGTTCGTGCGCATCCATAAGAAGTCGGTGTCCCAGGCGGACCGTGCCGCGGCCGGTAAAATGTCCAACTGCCAAGCCTGTCATAAGAAGTAATGGTCATGGATAGCACAAACCGCATAAAGGACGTCATGATCGGACCCTTGGAGGGGCGCAAGCCCGAATGTCTGGTCATTCTTCTGCACGGAGCCAACGCAACCGGCAGCGACATTATCGGTATGGCCGAGGTGTTGGCGAAAAAAATGCCGCGGGCTCGCTACATTGCCCCGACGGCGGTCCATTCCTATATGGACACGCCTACCGGCCGGCAGTGGTTCGAACTTCAGGGCCAACCCATGGAGGCCATTATACAGGGCTTGCAGCAGGCGGCCCCGCCACTGGAAGACTACCTGCAACAGGTTGTCGCCGAACATGGCCTGGGCTTTGAAGACGTCGTCATTGCAGGCTTTTCGCAAGGCGCGATGCTGGCGCTGTATACGGCGCTTCGCCTAAGCACGCCGGTGGCCGGGGTGGTGTGTTTTTCTGGCATGTTGTTGCCTGCCGACGGGGTCGATGAAATTACCGCCAGGCCACCCGTCTGTTTCCTGCATGGGGCCGATGACACGGTCATTCCCGCCGATCGCATCAAGCAGGCCATCACCACCCTGATGGCGGCCAATGTGCGGAGCGAATATCATATCTGCAAGGGTCTGGGGCATGCCATAAATCCGGAAAGCGTTCACTACGCGACAAAATTCATGACCCGGGCGCTGCCATGCAGGCGCCCTTAATAACCGCTGTCCATGTTGACCCTATCCTTCGGCGGTTTTCCGGCACGGACCCGGCGGATGTTGTCGGCAATTTCGGCCGCTGCCGATGATGGAACCGACAGGCTGGCGATATGGGGCGTCAGCCATACCTTGGGATGATCCCAGAATGGGCTGGCATCGGGTAAAGGCTCTTCCGGGAAAACATCAAGCGCCGCCGCTTCGATATGACCGCTATCCAAAGCCGCCAGCATGTCGGCTTCGATCATGTGGCCACCGCGCGCCGCATTAATGACAAACGCCCCTTGTGGAAGCTTCGAAAACAGGTCGGCATTTAGAATGCCGCGGGTTTCTTGCGTTAGCGGCAACAGGCAAACAAGGATATCAGTTTGCGCTAAAAAGGGCGTCAGCCCGTCCGCCCCGAAAAACGATTCAACACCGTCGAGATTTTTTTCCGTGCGGCTCCATCCCGCAACTTTGAATTCCAGAGCAGTAAGATGAGATGCCGCATCACTGCCCAGTGCGCCAAGGCCGAGTATGCCGACGGTGCGGGTTAGCGTGTCGAGCTGGCTCAGCTCCTTCCATACATGGTGGCGCTGCATTTCTTCGTAAATGTGAAACTTGCGATGAAAATGCAGCACCTTGTAAATGACGAATTCGGTCATGTGGCGGGTCATGGCCGGATCAATCATGCGGGCCAGCGGCACGCCCTGGGGGTAAGTGTCATCGGCCAGAATGGAATCGACCCCGGCACCCAGATTAATCACGGCTTTCAGGTTTGGAAATGTTTTCAGGGCCCCCGGATTGGGCCGCCAGACCACGGCCACATCAACGGAGTCGGGGTCGTCGGGCACGTCGGGCCAGATATAACAGTCCGCATTGAAATCGACTTCCGGCATGGCCGGGATCAGGGCCTCGATCCAGCGTTTGGAATCATCGCCCTGAAGAATGAAGATCATGTTGCTCATGTACCTACCACACCGCTTTCATCGGCCTTTAATTCCAGCGCCGCCGCCATCAGGGCGCGGGTATAGGGTTCTTTGGGATTGGCAAATATATCATTGGCAGGGCCTTGTTCGATAATTTTGCCATCGCGCATGACGATGATGTCGTGGGATACGGCGCGCACCACCCTGAGGTCGTGGCTGATGAACATATATGTCAGGCCGTGGCGCAGTTGCAGGTCGCGCAGCAGATCGACGATCTGCGCCTGCACCGACATATCCAGCGCGCTGGTCGGCTCGTCCATGACGATGAGGTCGGGCTTCAGCACAAGGGCGCGGGCGATGGCGATGCGCTGGCGTTGGCCGCCGGAAAATTCATGGGGGTAACGATCCATGGTGGCGGTGTCGATGCCGACCTCCTCCAGGGCGCCGGCGATCAGCTTGCGGCGCGCCGTTTCGTCGCCGCCAAGGCCGTGCACCAGCAAGCCTTCTTCGACGATTTGCGAGATCGACATCCTCGGGCTCAGGGAACCGAACGGGTCCTGGAAAACAATTTGCATGCGCCGCCGCAAAGCCCTGAGGCCTTGACCGGAAAGGGCGCGCAGGTCGGTGCCCGAAAAATCGATGGCGCCGTCACTTTGCTCCAGCCGAAGCAGGGCACGGGCCAGGGTGCTTTTGCCGGAGCCCGATTCACCGACGATGCCCAACGTGTGACCCCGCTTGATGCTCAGGGAAACCCCGTCGACCGCCTTGACATGATCGCGAACGCGGCCGAAAACGCCACCCTTGACCGGGAACCAGACCTTCACATGACGCCCGCTTATCAGCTCCGGCGCGGCCCCGTCGGCGGCGTCCGGCGCGCCCTTAGGCTCCGACCTAAGAAGCATTTTCGTGTAGGCATCCTGTGGATTATCGAAGACGTCTGTTGTTTTGCCTTGCTCGACGATGCGCCCCTCGTTCATCACCGACACCCGGTCGGCCATGTGGCGAACGATACCCAGATCATGGGTGATCAGCAGCAAAGCCATGCCAAGGCGGTCCTTCAGCTCGGCCAGAAGTTTAAGCAACTGCGCCTGAATGGTCACATCGACCGCCGTCGTCGGCTCGTCGGCGATCAGCAGGTCGGGTTCATTGGCGAGTGCCATGGCGATCATCACGCGTTGTTGCTGGCCGCCGGAAAATTCGTGGGGCAGAGATTTCATGCGCGCCACCTGGTCTTCAAGCCCCACCAGTTCCATCAGCTCGACCACCCGGTCGCGGGCTTTTGGCGCGCTCATGGCCTTGTGCAGCAGCAACACTTCGCTGATTTGCTTTTCGATGGAATGCAGCGGGTTGAGGCTGGTCAGCGGTTCCTGGAAAATCATCGCCATGCGGTCGCCGCGCAAATCGCGCATGTGGGCTTCCGATGCCCCCATCAACTGTTCGCCGGCGAAGCGCACCGAACCTTGCGGATGCCAGGCCTGCGGATAGGGCAGCAAGCGCATGACGGAAAGCGCCGTTACCGATTTTCCCGAACCGGACTCGCCGACCAGCGCCAGGGTCTCGCCCTTGTCGAGGCTCAGCGAGGCGCCCTGAACGGCCTTGACCTCTTTTGGGCCCTGCCCAAACGAGACGCTCAGGTTTTCTATTTCCAGCAGGCTCATCGGAACGTCTTTCGGGGGTCGAAGGCATCGCGCACCGCTTCGCCAACAAAGATCAGCAGGCTCAGCATCACGGCGAGCACGAAAAATGCCGACATACCCAACCACGGCGCCTGCAGGTTGGCTTTGCCCTGATTGAGCAATTCACCCAGGCTGGGCGAGCCCGCCGGCAGGCCGAAGCCGAGAAAGTCGAGCGCCGTCAGGGTGGTGATCGACCCGTTCAGGATAAAGGGCAGGAACGTCACCGTGGCGACCATGGCGTTAGGTAAAATGTGTTTGTACATGATGCCGATATTGCCAACGCCCAGCGCCCGGGCGGCGCGCACATAATCGAAGTTTCTGGCCCTGAGGAACTCGGCACGCACCACGCCAACCAGAGCCATCCACGAAAACATCAGCATCAGTCCAAGCAGCCACCAGAAGTTGGGCTGGACCACACTGGCCAGAATAATCAGCAGATAAAGTGTCGGCAGCCCGGACCATATTTCGATGAAACGCTGGAACAATAAATCCGTGCGGCCGCCGAAATATCCCTGCACGGCACCGGCGGCGACACCAACGATGGAACTGATGATGGTCAGGGTCAGGCCGAACAGCACCGAAATGCGGAATCCGTAAATCAGGCGCGCCACCACATCGCGGCCCTGATCGTCGGTGCCGAGCCAGTTGCGGCCCGACGGTGGCGCCGGGGCCGGCACTTCCAGCTCGTAGTTGACGGTGTCATAGCTGAAGTGCACTAGCGGCCACAGTATCCAGCCCTTTTCCTCGATCATTTCGCGCACTTCCGGGTCGGCATATTCGGCGGTGGTTTCCAGGAAACCTCCGAACACGGTTTCCGGATAATCGACGAGCACCGGCACATAAAATGCGCCGTCGTAGCGCAGCAGGATCGGCTGGTCGTTGGCGATCAGCTCGGCGAACAGCGACAGGATGAACATCCCCAGGAACAGCCACAGGGACCAGAAACCGCGTCGGTTGGCGCGGAAGTTATCGAGGCGGCGTCGGTTCAGGGGGGACAGGTGCATGGCCGCCTAGCTCCCCCTTTTATCGAAGTCGATGCGCGGGTCGATCACATGATACATCACATCACCGATCAGGTTCATGACCAGCCCCAACAAGGTAAAGAAGAATAGCGAGCCGAACATCACCGGATAATCGCGGTTGAGGGCCGCCTCGAACCCCAGCAGGCCGAGTCCGTCCAGCGAGAAAATAATTTCCGTCAGCATGGCGCCGGTAAATAAAATGCCGATGAAGGCGCTGGGGAATCCGGCGACGACGATCAACATGGCGTTGCGGAAAATATGACCGTACAGGACGCGCCGTTCGCTCAAGCCCTTCGATCTGGCGGTGATGACATATTGCTTGTTAATTTCATCCAGGAACGAGTTTTTGGTCAGCATGGTCAGCCCGGCGAAGCCACCGATGACCAGCGATAAAATCGGCAACGTAATATGCCAGAAGTAATCGGTGATCTTGCCCCAGGTGTTCAGCTCGGCAAAATTGTCGGATACCAGCCCCCTGAGGGGGAACCAGTCAAGATACCGGCCACCGGCAAAAAGCACGATCAGCAGAATGGCGAACAGGAAGCCGGGAATCGCATTGCCGACAATGACGACACCGCTTGACCACATATCGAAGCGTGATCCGTCACGCACCGCCTTGGCAATCCCCAAGGGAATGGAAATCATATAGACCAGCAAGGTCGTCCATAGACCTAACGAGATTGATACCGGCATCTTGTCAAGCACAAGGTCAACGACGGAACGGTCACGGAAAAAACTGTCGCCGAAATCGAAGCGGACGTAATTCCCCATCATCATGAAAAAACGTTCATGGGCCGGTTTGTCGAAGCCGAACTGGCGCTCTATTTCCTTGATGAATTCCGGGTCCAGCCCTTGCGCGCCGCGATATTTGCTGGCTTGGCGCTGGCCCGACGACGGCGTCATTTTCTGTTGTTGCCCGACTTCGGCGCTTGATGTGCCGCTGACCCGGGCGGTGGCTTCGACATTAAGCCCCTGCAACTTGGCGATCACCTGCTCTACCGGCCCACCGGGCGCCGCCTGAACGATGATGAAATTGACGACCATGATCCCGAGCAGGGTTGGCACGATCAGCATTAAACGGCGGAGAATATAGGCGAGCATGATGTGGCTAGTCGCCCTTCAGGGATTTCAGGCCCTCTTCCGTGGCGTCGGCAGCGTCCTGGTTGATCCACCAGGTGCCGAACTGGGCGCCGCCAACCGGCGTCACGCTGGGTCTTTCGAACTTATTCCAGAACACCAGCCGGTCATAATTCAGATGCCAGTGGGGAATCAGGTAAAATCCCCATTGCAGAACCCGGTCCAGGGCCCGGGTGGCGGTAACCAGGCTTTTGCGGTCGGGGGCTGCAATCAGCTTGGCGATCAGTTCGTCGACGACAGCATCGTTGATGCCGGCGAAATTGCGGCTGCCGTTCTGACTGGCCGCCGCCGAGCCCCAGTAGCCCAACTGTTCATTGCCCGGCGACAGGGACTGCCCCCAGATGAAGGTCAGCATGTCATAGTCGAAGGTTTCCAGCCGGCGCAGGTACTGTGCCGAATCAACGGTGCGCACCCGCGCCTTGACGCCGAGCCGTTCCAGATTTTTGACGAACGGCAGGGTAATGCGCTCGAACGCCGGACTGACCAGCAGAATTTCGAATTCCATTGTCTGGCCGGTCGCCTCATGGGTGCGCACGTTGTCGCGAATCACCCAACCGGCTTCCTTTAACAACCGATCGCCTTCGCGCAGGTTTTCGCGGATGCGGCCATCGCCTTTGGTCTTCGGGGGGTTGTATTCAGTGGTGAAAACCTCATCGGGAATACGTCCCCGATAGGGCTCAAGAATTTTTAGCTCGCCTGCCCCCGGCAGGCCGGTCGCCGCCAGTTCCGAATTGTCGAAGTAACTGCGGGTGCGGGTGTACTGGCCGTAAAAAAGGTTGCGGTTCGACCAGTCAAAATCGAAAGCAGAGGCCAGCGCCTGACGGACGCGGGCGTCTTTGAATATATCGCGCCGGGTATTGTAGACGAACCCCTGAATGCCTGCCGTGCGGTTGTGGCCGACTTCGATTTTTTTGATCAGGCCTTGTTTGACAGCCGGGATGTCGTAGGCGGTAGCCCAGACTTTCGAAATATTTTCACTTCTGAAATCAAACTCACCGGCCTTGAAGGCTTCCACCTGCACGGTGGCGTCACGGTAATAGTCGTAGCGAATGGAATCGAAGTTATCATGCCCGATGTTGACGGCCAGGTTGCGGCCCCAGTAGTCGTCGACCCTTTGGTAGCTAACGAAACGTCCCGCTTCGAAAGAATCAATTTTGTAGGAGCCGCTGCCGAGCGGCGGCTCCAGCGTTGTGCGGGCGAAGTCCTTGTCCTGCCAGTAGTGCTTCGGCAGCACCACCATCTGACCCATGATCAACGGCAGTTCGCGGTTCTGGTTGTTCTTGAAAACAAAACGCACGGTGCGCGCGTCGATCCGTTCGGCGCGCGCGACGTCGGCATAATAATAGCGATAGCTCGGCTCACCCTTTGTCATAAGCGTTTCAAATGTCCAGATCACATCGTCGGCGGTGATCGGCTGGCCGTCATGCCAGCGGGCTTCCTTGCGCAGCACGAATTCAACCCACGAACGATCGTCGGGGGTTTCTACCGTCTCGGCCAGCAGGCCATAGGCGCTGAAGGCCTCGTCGGCGCTCGACGTCAGCAAGGAGTCATAAAGGCTGCCCAGCCCGACGGCGGCCTCGCCCTTGATGATGAAACCGTTGAAGCTGTCGAAGCTGCCGGTCGCTGCCATTTTCACCGTGCCGCCCTTGGGGGCTTGCGGGTTGACGTAATCGAAATGGGCGAATCCGGGGGGGTATTTTGGCACGCCATGCATGGCAATGGCGTGACGGGGCTCGGCCATGGCCCCGGCCGGCCAAAGGGCGGGCCACAGGGTGGCGGCGGTCAATAGTACGGCGAAAAAACGGCTCAAGCCCCGAAACTCCCTGAATCCATAGATATTTTTAAAGCCTAACGGCGAAACATGGAAGGATTGTGGCGGTCCGGCCGGGTTCGATCAAGGGCGACGTTTCCGGCCTATTTTTAGTTATATTTCAAAAATGTCAGGTTGTTGTCATGTGGTGAGATTATTTTTTCAGGTAATGAAACCGTCAACCGATGCCCCAAGGGGGAGTTATATGGCGGGGGATCCGCTCCTTCCCGTTTACTCTCCCTAGCCCCGGACTGCTCACACAGTCCGGGGTTTTTTCGTTCCCCAGCCCACCCGCCGGGACTGCTCATACAGTCCGGGGTTTTTTCGTTCCCCTAAGGGTTAAGGATTTTTAGGGCCGCCGCGTAGGTGCGCGCATCGCCGGCGGCGAGGATCCGGCCGTCGGATTCAAGTCCCAGCGCTTCGCCCTGCCAGTCACTGATCACCCCGCCCGCCCCTTCTATGACCGGCACCAGGGCACAGTAGTCGTGAATGCCCATTGCCGCCTCGGCGACAAGGTCGATATGGCCGCTGGCCAGCAGCCCGTAGGCCATGCAGTCGGCCCCATAGGTTATATTGTGGGCCTGTTTGCGCAGGCGTTCGAATGCGTCGAAATCGCCCGTGGGAAACATGTGCGGCGACGTTGCATAGAGCCAGGCCTGACCCAGTTCACCGCAGGGACGCACCTGGGCTTGCACGCCGTTGAAAGTGCTCTGGGCTCCCGCGCATCCAATCCAGCGTTCATTCAGGGCCGGCATGTCGATGATGCCGAGCACCGGCCGGCCGTTTTTGACAAGTCCGATCAGGGTGCCGAAGGTCGGCTTGCCGGTAACGAAAGACTTGGTGCCGTCAATCGGGTCCAGGACCCAGATGAATTCGGAATCCATCCTGATGGCACCGTGCTCTTCACCATGGATGCCGTGATCAGGGAAAGTTTTTTCGATCAGTTCCCGCATCACGCTCTCTGCTTCGCGGTCGGCGATGGTGACCGGGCTTGCATCGTCCTTGATTTCGATGTCGAGGGGGGCGCGAAAATATTTCATGACGATGGGTCTGGCCGCGTCGGCAAGCCGGATGGCCAGGTCAAGGGCCGCTTCAGGAATGTTGGCGCTCATGGTAAGGGCTGGGGATTGTCACTGAGGCTACGAAGGTATGCGATCAGCCCCGCCCGCTGGTCTGGATCCTTGATGCCCTTGATGGACATCCGGGTGCCGACAACAAAAGTCCGCGGATTCTTGAGGAACGTATCCAGGTCCTTGTAGGTCCACACGCCTTCCAGACGATGGAAGGCGTCAGAATATGTGAAGCCTTCCAGAGATACTTTTTTGCGGCCGACCACTTCCCAAAGGTTCGGTCCGACCCGGTTTTTACCGCCTTTGTTTGCCGTGTGGCACGACTTGCACAGGCGGAATACTTTTTCGCCGCTGGCCGGGTCGGCGGCAGCCAGCCGTGCCGCGATGTCATCCTGGGCAGGGGCCGGCTCTGTTACGGGCTCCGTCACGGGCGCAGCTGCTTGCTGCGGCTCAGGCTCCGGGGCTGCCATCTTTGCCGGTTCAGACGGGGCCTGCTCGGCCATCATAGGCATCGTCATAGGCATCGTCATGGGCGTCGGCCGGATCAGCAATTCACCGGCAATATTGCTGAAAGCGACCAATATCAGTGCAACCGCCAGCGATAAGCCCAGGTTCTTGAAGTCTTGTGCATCCATCTGTCTTGTTCCTTAACTGGTCGCCGTTATACTGCGCGCTTGAGCATTTATAACCCGGAATGGACCCCATGAACCAGACACAAGAAGCAGGCCTGAATCCGCTGGTCGTGATCCCGGCCAGGATGCAATCCAGCCGGTTGCCGGGCAAGCCCCTGGCCGACATCCTGGGCGAGCCGATGATTGTACATGTCTGGCGCCGGGCCATGGAAGCCGATGTGGGGCCGGTTATCGTCGCCTGCGCCGAGCCGGAAATAGCCGAAGCCATTGAGGCCTCCGGGGGCCGTGCGGTGATCACACGGGCCGATCATCCGTCCGGGTCTGATCGGGTGTACGAGGCCGTGTGTCTGGCTGATCCGGATCGGAAATATGATGCCATCATCAATGTTCAGGGCGACCTGCCGACCATTGAAGCGGCCTGTGTTCGGGCATCGCTGGCACCGTTGGCAAACGAAGCCGTCCATATAGCCACTCTGGCCGCCCCGATCACCGATGAAGAGGAAAAAACCAATCCCAACGTGGTCAAGGCGGTGCTGTCCTTTCAGGACGGCAACAACCATATCGGCCGGGCCCTCTATTTCAGCCGTGCCCGGGTTCCGGCAGGGGATGGACCGTTGTATCATCATATCGGGCTCTATGCGTTCCGCCGTACGGCGCTGGAGCGTTTCATCAATCTGCCGCCAGGCCAGTTAGAGCAGAAAGAGAAGCTTGAACAGTTGCGTGCCCTTGAAGACGGCATGCGCATTGACGCCGCCCTCGTTGACACGGTGCCGCTGGGTGTCGATACTCCGGCGGATCTTGAACGGGCGCGCCAGATACTGGCTGGCATGCGACCGTAGGCAGAGAGGCCGGAGCCATGAGCAAAGCCGACAAAATTATTGCATTTCAGGGTGCGCCGGGGGCCTATTCGGATCTGGCCTGCCGCAACGTGCATCCGGACATGGAAACCTTGCCGTGCCATACCTTCGAAGAGGCCTTCGCCGCCGTTGCCGACGGCAAGGCCGGGCTGGCGATGATCCCTATCGACAATTCGGTCGCCGGCCGGGTCGCCGATATTCATCACCTGTTGCCGGAATCGAACCTGCATATCATCGGCGAACACTTTCAGCGGGTCGACCATCATCTGCTGGCGCTACCTGGCGCCAAGATTGCGGACCTGACCCACGTTCACAGCCATGTCCATGCCTTGAACCAGTGCCGTAATGTCATTCGCGAGTTGGGACTGGAACCGGTTGTCTATGCCGACACGGCGGCGGGCGCAGCGATGATCGCCGATCGGGGCGAGGCGGGCCACGCGGCCATTGCGTCTGAATTGGCCGGAAAGATCTACGGCCTTGAAAGTTTACGGGCCAATATCGAGGACGCCGAACACAACACCACCCGTTTCCTGATCATGGCAAAAAAGCCGGTTATTCCAGATCCGACAAGCAAGGCGTTGATCACCAGTTTTGTGTTCACGGTACGCAATGTCCCGGCCGCCCTGTTCAAGGCCATGGGCGGTTTTGCCACGAATGGCGTCAACATGACCAAGCTGGAAAGTTATCTGGTCGGCGGCAGTTTCCAGGCGGCTCAGTTCTATGCCGAAATTGAAGGCCACCCGGAGCACGACAACGTCAGGTTGGCGCTGGAGGAACTCGACTTCTTCACGCACCGGGTCAAGGTGCTGGGCGTATTCCCGGCTGCCGATTTCCGCCGCGAAAACGACTGATTGCCTGCCCACTGGCTGATTCGCAAAATGCACCGTTTTGGCCATTTTCCGGCGAGTCGTTCCGCCCCCCGTCTTTATTTAACGCCGTGACAACCGTCATGCCTCGGCCCCAGCCTTTCGCCCACACCGAGCGGACTATTCCTTGAGTTTCAGCGCTCTAGGCCTGCATAAGCACGCCCGACGTTAATAATTATTTTACCGTGCTGCGCTAACTTCTTGGGAGAATTGCATTTTTTCTTGGTGCGGGGAGCTTCGGGTGATTATTTTCAGATCATTGAAAGTAGGCGCACCTGCCTGGGAATTGTTGGGTGCGGATAAGAGGGATGTCTGACGGATGAAGCGATTCCGGTTGGGAATGCTTAGTGCTGCGCTAATGGTTTTGTCGGGCTGCGCTTTTAACGGCGGCTCGGAATTCTTCGCCGGTGGCTGCACGGAAGAAACTCGCCAGCACCTTAGCGGCGTCGACTGGACAGGCGCGCGCGAAAATTATTTGCGAATCCGTCAGGGTGAATTTGATCCCGCCTACATCGGCATGTTTCAGGGACGTGCCAACATCCTGATCATAGAGAACCGTGACGATGAAAGCCGGGTATTCCGGGCCATCGAGTTTTTCAACGCCATCGCCTTGGAAGGTGTCATCGATGAAAATGGCAATCTTGACGATGACAACTGTATTGACGCCGTTGCCCTGGGCCCACATGAAACAAAAAAATTGCGCTTCGTCGCCGTGCGCGATGGCGTCTATGAATTCCAGGACAATTCGCTGCTGTTATCCATGGCATTGATCGGCAGTGCCGGTGGTTTCATTACCGTCGAACGGCCACGGAATATTCCCGAAAGCCCTCTCAAGCACCTGGATCTGTTCAATCGGGCGACGCTGACGGTAGATCAACAACCGGAACCACCGAGGGGCGGGTTGTTTGATGATGAACCGGGACAGGCCCCGGCCACGCCCCAATCAGAAGGCCTGTTCGACGACCAGACGGAAGATCCCCCGGCCCAGCCGGAAGGCCTGTTCGATGACCAGACGGACTCGCCCGAACAGCCGATCGAGGCAGCGCCGACGTCTTCCGTCGAGCAGGAAGAGCCGTTAGAGGATGAAACCGTGGACAAGGCCCCGGGCGAGGAAATGCCGGCATTCGAACTACCGGACCTGCCGTTAAGCGAGCCGGAATTTGAGCCAGAGCCGGAACCCGCGCCGGAAACGACGGTGATGACGGAACCGGCAGAGCCAGTCATGGAAATGCCTGAGCCTGAGCTGGAAATGATGCCGGAACCGTCCTTTGAATCGCTGCCGGACGAACCCATGCTGGAACCCGTGCTGGAACCCATGCTGGAGCCCATGCTGGAGCCCATGCTGGAACCCATGCTGGAACCCATGCTGGAACCCGCGCCCGAACCCATGCTTGAAACCAGGACAGAACCTGAACCTTCGGTTGACAGCTATCTTTCCGAACCCCTTGAAGGCCCGGCCGCAGACATCTTTTCCGATCCGCCGGACCCGGTCGCTGGCGATTCCGGTAGCGGTTCCGGCGGTGATAGCGGCGATGATCTGCTCGGATAGACTCAGCTATTGCACCTGTTATAATAGACCCGGGAGATCGGCGGTGGACGGACCCCTCGCCAACCCGGTCAGGTCCGGAAGGAAGCAGCCGTAACGAGATTCGGTCCGGGTTGCTGTTCGGTCTCCCACCTCATGAAAAACCCGTTCAGGGTCAATTTCCGGGAATATAGATGACCAATCCAGCCGCACCAACTGAGTATACGGTCCTTGCCCGTAAATACCGCCCGGCCTCGTTTGAAGGCCTGATCGGCCAACAGGCCATGGTCCGCACCCTGACCAACGCCATAAGCGCGGGCCGTCTGGCCCACGCTTTCGTGCTCACCGGTGTGCGCGGGGTCGGCAAGACGACAACGGCCCGCATCATCGCCCGTGTCCTCAATTGCATCGGGCCCGACGGAACCGGCGGGCCGACGGCGACACCTTGCGGGGTCTGCGAGAATTGTATGGCCATTGCCGAAGATCGCCATGTCGATGTACTGGAAATGGATGCCGCCAGCCGTACCGGCGTCGAAGACATTCGCGAACTGATCGAAGGCGTGCGTTACCGCCCGGTGACGGCGCGCTACAAGATATACATTATCGATGAAGTGCACATGCTGTCGAAAAACGCTTTTAACGCGTTGTTGAAAACGCTGGAAGAACCCCCTGAGCATGTGAAGTTTATTTTTGCGACCACGGAAATCCGTAAAATCCCGGTGACCGTGCTCAGCCGCTGCCAGCGCTTCGACCTGCGCCGGGTCGACACAGAAACCCTCAGCGCCCATTTCCGGAAAATCGCCGATACTGAAAACGCCGAAATCAATGATGCGGCGCTGGCCCTGATTGCGCGTGCCGCCGACGGCTCTGTCCGCGACGGCCTCAGCCTGCTTGATCAGGCCATCGCCCACGGCTCCGGCGCTGTTGACGAGAACCAGGTCCGCGACATGCTCGGCCTGGCCGACCGGTCGCAGACGTTTATGTTGCTGGAAGCCGTGCTCGCCGGCGACATCGCCCAAGCCCTGGGCCTGCTGGATCAACTTTACCGGGAAGGCGCCGATCCGGTCACGGTCATCGAGGATATGCTGGAAATTACCCACTGGCTGACCCGCATCAAGGTCGTTCCCGATGCCGCCGATGATCCGGGCGTGCCGGAAATGGAACGGGTGCGCGGCCGCGATATGGCCGACCGTTTGAAAATGGCCGCCATCGCCCGGGCCTGGCAGATGCTGCTCAAGGGCCTTGGCGAAATCAGGAGCGCGCCGTCGCCGATCCAGGCCACGGAAATGGTGCTGGTGCGCCTGGCTTATACCGCCGACCTGCCGACCCCGGCCGAGGCCCTGAGAACCATCGACAAGGGCGGCGACAAGGGGGGCAACAAGGGCGCCGCAGCGGCGAGTCCGGCGCCGCCCCGAAAAAACGATAGCGCGCCGGTGGTGTTGGGCACATTGCCCGCCGTCGAGGGCGGCCCCGATCAGCCCCGCGCCGCCATGGCCGTTGGCGATACTGTTGCGCTCGCACCGCCGGTCGCCGAACTGCCGCAGGAAAGCCTGCCCGATCCAAAATCATTTGAAGACGTCGCCGAACTGGCCGGCGTCAAGGGCGAGGCGATCCTGCGCGCCAATATCATCAACAACGCCCATCTGGTGACCTTCGCGCCCGGCCATATTGAAATAAGCCTGGGCGCCCGCGCCCCCCGGGAACTGCCCTATGACCTGAGCCGGTTCCTGACCGAAAACACAGGCCGGCGTTGGATCGTCACCGTATCGGGCGAGGCCGGACAGCCGACCCTGCAACAATCCAGCGACGCTAAAATCGCCGATGAAAAGGTCCAGGCCGGCGATCATCCGCTGGTCCGCGCCGTCCTCGATACCTTTCCCGGCGCCGCCGTCAGTCATGTCCACTCCAGCGACGACGACAAATAGGCAGGAAGCCGACCCCATGTATGAACTTTATTATTATCCGGGCATGGCCAATCTGGCGCCGCACATGATGCTGGAAGATATCGGTGCCGAGCATCGTTTGATTCGTGTCGACCGTGACAAGGGGGAACACAAATCGCCGGAATACCTGAAACTCAATCCCAAGGGATTGATCCCGGTGCTCGTCGACGGTGATCTGGTGCTCTATGAAACGGCGGCCATCTGCCTGCATCTGGCCGACAGGCACCCGCAAGCCAACCTGGCCCCGGCGCTTGGCACCCATGGCCGGGCGCACATGTATAAATGGTTGATGCACATGACCAATACGGTGCAGTCGGATGTCCTGGTTTATAATTATCCGGACCGCTACACCACCGATCCGGGTGGCGTCGAAGCGGTCAAGGCGGCGTCTGCGGCGCGTCTGGAAAATGCCTACCAGCAGATTGATGCGCATTTGGCGGAAGGGCCCTATCTGTTGGGTGATACCTTCAGCCTCGCCGACTATTACCTGCTGCTGATGGCGCGCTGGGGCCGCAATATGGCGAACCCGCCCCGGACCTTGCCCAATCTGGGCCGCAGCCTCGACCGCATCGCCGAACGTCCGGCGGTGGCCCGCGCGTTTGCCGCCGAAGGCATGGAGAAGCCTTATTATTAAAGCATGAAGTCGTTGCCCGCCGCCGCCCCCCAGGCTTCCATGAATTCGGCCAGGTGGGGCCGCGCCGCGCCTTCGGCCTCGATCAATGTCACCACATCGGCGACGGCCCGGTTATAGGCATCAACGGTGATCGTGCCCCGGTGCTGCATCAGGCGCAAATAAACCAGATAGGTGTTGAGCACGTCGGTTTCGCAGTAATCGCGGATTTCCTGAATTTTGCCATCGTCGAACATGGCCGCGACCTTTGATCCATCGACCCCGAACTTGCCGGGAAAGCCCAGCACCGAGCAAACTTCGTTGAGCTTGATGCGGGCCGAGGCGCCGTAATCGGACAGCACCTCGATCAAGTCGCAGTGCCAGTCGGTGGAATAGCGGGAAGAATAACTGTTCCATTTGTCACCGCCCGAATACAGCCACGGTGCGGAAATGCCGTGCACCATGGCCCGGTATTTCAGCACCGGCAGATCGAAACCACGGCCGTTAAAGCTGACCAGTCGCGGCTTCAAGCGTTCGAAATAGGTGAAGAAGCCCTGCAACAGCTGTTTTTCGTCGAACCCGGCCTCGCCGCCGGAACGCAACTCGCGCAACATATAAGCCTCACCGCCGCCGGAATAGTCGATTTCGGCCTCCAGAAAGCTGATCGCCACCACTTTGTGGAATGGCTGGCGCGGGAACGCATTTTTGCCAGCCGTCGCCTCCAGGTGGTAGCGCTCCAACTCGTCCCGCCGGGCCTGGACATCGCCGGCATCGAACCCGGTCAGATTGGGCACCGCGTCGGTGTCGGGGATGGTCTCTATATCGAAAACGAACAGGTTTTGATGCTGCATGCCGGGCTTCCGTAGGATAAACTGTGCTTAGCCTAACACTTAAGAGAGATGAGAAACAGACCATGAAAAACCTTGGCGCGATGATGAAGCAGGCCCAGCAGATGCAGGAAAAGATGGGCGAGTTGCAGGAAGCACTCGGCAACACAGAGATTACCGGCACCTCCGGCGGCGGCATGGTCGAGGTTACCGTGACCGGCAAGCACGAGGGCCGCAAGGTCAAAATCGACCCATCGCTGCTGGTGCCCGGTGAGGCAGAAGTCCTGGAAGACCTGCTGGTCGCCGCCTTCAACGACGCCAAGACCAAGGTCGACGAAGCCATGCGCGAAAAAATGTCCGAATTGACCGGCGGCCTGCAATTGCCGCCCGGCATGTCGCTGCCGTTCTGATGGTCTTTGTTTAAATATGGCCGATAACGACATCGAGCACCTGATCCAGTTGCTGGCAAAACTGCCGGGGCTGGGGCCACGTTCGGCCCGGCGCGCCGTCCTGCATTTGTTGAAACACCGGGAAACCCTGTTGGCGCCGTTGTCGAAAAGCCTCGACGAAGCGGCCGAAAACATTATCACCTGCGCCATCTGCGGCAATCTCGACACCCACGACCCATGCGTTACCTGCCGCGATCCCAAACGCGTCGACACGGTGATCTGCGTCGTCGAGGATGTGGCCGATCTGTGGGCGCTGGAGCGCACCCCGGCTTTTCGTGGCCGCTTTCATGTGCTCGGCGGCACCCTTTCGGCCCTCGACGGTGTTGGCCCTGAAGATTTGAATATCCCGGCCTTGTTGAAGCGGGCCCGGGCCGAGTCGGTGACCGAGGTGATTATCGCCACCAACGCCACCGTTGACGGCCAGACCACGGCCCATTACATCGCCGACCGCCTCGCCGATTGCGGGGTCCGCATATCCGGCCTGGCCCACGGGGTGCCGGTGGGCGGCGAGCTTGACTATCTGGATGAAGGCACCCTGTCGGCGGCCCTGCAGGCGCGCCATGATTTTTGATGTAAATTTATGCTCTAGTTGACACCATTGGCCCGTTGCACCTCGCGGATGAAGGCGATGATGGCGGGGATTTCCGCCGCCTTGACGGTGGCCTGAGGCGGCATCGGCCCGAATTTCCAGTGATGCTGGCGCACCCCGAAGGTAATGGCGGTCCGCAAGGCGCTGTCGCCGTGGTGGCCGGGCCGGTAGAAGGGATCGACCAGGGGTGGCCCGTTGGATGTGCCACCGGCATCCTCGCCATGGCATTTGGCGCAGGTCGCCTTGAACGCTACCTGGCCGCGCACGGCTTTTTCCGACAACTGCGGCAGGGTAACATCAATACGGACATCTTGCTGTCCCGACGAGAAGATCAGCCAGCCGGTAACGGCGAAGGCGGTGGCAATCCCGACGTAAAGCGACATGGATGGTTTGGGGTGATTGCCTTTCGGCGCGTTGTCCGGCTGAGATTGCCCGGGAGTCTTTTTGCGTTTTTTGTTTTTTGCCACCGGGGTTTATTCCTTGCCACCGGGCAGCGGTACCAGACGCGGCCCGTCATTGGTGCCTGGCAATTCTTCGGCGGCGACGTCCTCGCCCAATTCAATATCCTGTATTCGTTCACCGCGCTTGACGACTTTTTCCGACGAAATGCGGATCTCACGGATATCCTTCATCGCCTGCCCGAAATGGCCATCCAGGTTTTCGACCCGCTTGTCGAGGCGTCCGACGTCATCGAGCAGCTTCATGACCTCAGTCTGGATCAGCCCCGCCTGTTCACGCATGGAAACATCTTTAAGTATGGCACGCATGGTGTTCAGGGTTGCCCACATGGTGGTCGGCGAGACGATAACCACCCGGCGTTTGAAAGATTCCTCGATGACGCCACGGTGATTGGCGTGCAGTTCCGCAGAGACGGCTTCCGACGGCAGGAACATCAGCGCCATTTCCGCTGTCTCGCCGGCAATAATGTATTTTTCGGAAATGTCCTTGATGTGTTTACGCACATCGTTGCCGAAGGATCTGGTCGCCTGAATTTTAACAGTTTCGTCTGCGGCGTCGCGCAAGGCCTGATAGCTTTCCAAAGGAAACTTGGCATCGACGACGATGGAGCCGGGCGGGTTCGGTAATTTCAAAAGGCAATCGGCGCGTTTGCCGTTGGAAAGCGTCGCCTGCAATTCATAGGCCGATGGCGGCAGCATCGAGGCGACCAGATCGTTGAGCTGAATTTCACCAAAGGCTCCGCGGGCCTGCTTGTTGGAAAGGATGTCCTGCAGGCCGACCACCTGCTCGGAAAGATCGGTAATTTTTTTCTGCGCCGAATCGATGACCGCCAACCGTTCGTGCAGGTCGCTCATGGATTTGCCGGTTTTTTCCGTGTGATGGTTAAGGCTCTGCTCCAGGGTGCGGCTCATATGGGCATGGGATGCGGCCTGTGCCTCGCCAAGCTGGGACAGCCGTCCGCTCAACTCGGCCTGGGCTTCGGAAAGACGTTGAGACAAGCCCTCCGACCGGGCCAGGGCGGTACGCACCAGGAACGATGCGCCGACAACGATGGTCACCGCCACAAGGACGACAACCAGAACAATTGCTTCTAAATATTCCATTTGGGGCCTTCGAATCTGATATCCGTAAAATAGAGTATAGCGCCCCGGCAAGCCATTCTCACGGATAATTGATATGCTTTGAGTGTCTTTCGGGCTTGTTTCGGTTATTCTCCGGGCCATGGAACATAGCCCTTACACCCGCCGCGCCGCCCTTCATTACCTGTCTTCCATGGTTATCTTGACCATTTACGGGGTTCAGGTCTGCCCGTTTCTGGAAAGCCTGACGGTCGTGCAGCTGGTGGTGCCGATTGTTGCCGCCATCGCCGTGCAGTACCTGTTGCGGGGCCTGCTGCGTACCCGGTTCGTCCTGCAGGCCTCTGACAAGAACCAGACGGTGCGCGTGTTTACCGTCGAATTTGCCCTGTTTCTAGCCTCCGCCGTGTTTTTGATGCTCTTCAACACCGCCGCCTATGGATTTCCGCTGACCAGTGGCCTCAAGATTGTCGTCGGCATGGCGACCCTCGGCTTCTTCGCCGCCATCGATTTGGGGCTGGAATGGCAGCGGGCCCTGGTCGATCAGTTCCGCCACAGCGGGATGCGCATGCAGGTCGATGAAAACTATTTTCCGCTGACCGGCAAGATGGGGATTTTTGCGTCAATCAGCGTCGTCTTCATCCTTGGTGTCGTCTTTCTGGTCATCAGCAAGGATCTGGAATGGCTGAAGGAAGTCGGCAGCACCGTTACCCTGCATGATGCCCAGCGCTATATCCTGACCGAAGTTGCCTTCGTCGTCGGGGTCATCCTCACTCATGTGTTGAATGTCATCTATTCCTATTCCCATAACCTCAAGGGGTTTTTCGATAGCGAGAACGGTGTCCTGATGCGCGCCACCCGCGGCGAGCTGGATGGCGTCGTTCCGGTCGGCACCAACGATGAATTCGGCATCATGGCAATTCATACCAATGACATGGTCAAGGGCCTGCGCGAAACCACCGACGAAGTGCGCCGCACCCGCGATGTTTCGATCCTGACGCTGGCGTCGTTAGCCGAAACCCGCGACAACGAAACCGGCGCCCATATTTTGCGCACCCAGCGGTATGTGCGTGTGCTGGCCGAACACCTGAAGGATCACCCGCGTTTTTCCGCCGTGTTGACCGATGAAAATATCGAGCTTCTGTACAAATCGGCGCCCCTGCACGACATCGGCAAGGTCGGCATCCCCGACGCCATCTTGCTGAAGCCGGGCAAGCTTACGGAAGAAGAATTTACCATCATGAAGACCCATCCGGCGATCGGCGTGCAGGCGCTGAAGGTCGCCGAGCGGGAATTGGGGACCAACTCGTTCTTGCACTTTGCCGGCGAAATTGCCTTAAGCCATCACGAAAAATGGGATGGCTCCGGGTATCCGGGCGGGCTTGCCGGCGATGATATCCCGGTGTCGGGGCGGCTGATGGCGCTGGCCGATGTTTACGACGCGCTGATCACCAAGCGCGTCTATAAGCCAGCGTTTCCCCATGGAAAAGCCAAAGAAATTATTCTTGAGGGCGATGGCAAGCACTTCGATCCGGACGTGGTCGCGGCCTTTCTGGCCATGGAAGACGAATTCAAAACCATCGCCGCCCGCTTCAGCGACCAGGCCTATGGCGAAGTCGCTTAAAGAAACGTGCCCGGACAGCCGGTGAATTTGGCATGCTCCGGCGAGGTCGGGTAGCGCCGACAGACGTCCGGGCGCACGTCGTAAATTCTGCAATAGTATTGATCCCGCAAGGGCTTCTTGCGGATCCACGGGCAGCGCGTCGTCGGCTTGCCGGTCTTCGGGCTGACCCACAGCCCGCCGGTGCCGGCTTCCATATGCTCGATGACATGAGGAGCATCGGCTTGCCATCGCCGGATGTCGGCATCATTGGCCTGTAATCGGGATGCCCCTTCAAGGCAGCATTTGCCGCAGTCGGTGCAATGAAATTCGGAAATGTCCGGGGTGTCAGTCAAACATCGAATCGACGCTGTCCTGGGATAGCTCGCCTTCTTCGCCAGCTTTTTTGCGGCGCTCCTTGCCCATATAGGTCGCCAGGTCGTTGCGCCGCCGGTCCGGTCCGAAGAACATGCCGGCGCGCACGAATGGCCGGGGTCGCTCGATAATCGACCGGATACGTGAATAGAGTCCCCTGGCCGAAATGGGCTTGGCCAAAAATTCACTGACCCCGGCGTCTCGGGCTTCCACCACCCGGTTCATTTCCGTAAAGCCGGTTAGCATAATGATCGGAACGAACGGGTTCGGGCTGTCGCTGCCGGTTCGTACCATGCGGGTGAAATCCAGACCGTCCAGGGGGTCCATGTTCCAGTCGCAAATAATAATGTCGGCGGGGAAATGGCGAAGCTCTTTGAAGGCATCGGCACCGTCGCCTGCCTCGACCGTATTCTTGCTGCCAAGGGCGTTGATGATGCCTTTGACCAGCATGCACATATGCTTGTTGTCATCGACAATCAAGAAGTTGAGGCGTTGGATATCATATCCGTCTTCCATGTGCGCACCTTAAAATTTTCCGAAACCTTTGGCCAGCCCCGATCCGGCTATTCCGCAGAATAATAAAGACCTAAAGCACTCTAAAGTATGAAAAATGCAGGGAAAAGCATAAATCACCGAGCATATCTGGACGAACGGCGGTTAACTGGAATATTGTGCCCGCCAACACCATCACCATATGAGCACCCATGACCGCCCGCCCCATAATTATCGCACCCGATCCGCGCCTGAAGGTCAAAAGCAAGCCCGTCAAAAAGGTTGATGCAGACGTACGTCGCCTGATGGACGAAATGCTGGAAACCATGCATGGCGCCCATGGCATCGGCCTGGCGGCCATCCAGATCGGCGTCGAAAAGCGGGTCATCGTCATCGATACGGCCAAACATGACGAGAAACCGAATCCGATCCGCATGGCCAATCCGGAAATCATTGAGGTATCCGATGATGACGTGGCGCACGAGGAAGGCTGCCTGTCATTGCCGGAACATTTTTCCGAGGTTGCCCGCCCGGAATCGGTGCGGGTAAGGTACCTGGACCAAGAAAACGAAATTCGTGAACTCGATGCCGATGGCATTCTTGCCGTTTGCGTCCAGCATGAAATCGATCATCTGGACGGCATCCTGTTCGTCGATCACATTTCGGCCCTTAAACGCAATATGATCCTGCGCAAGTTGACCAAGCAGAAGAAACTTGAAGCGGAAGCCAGCTGATGGCGGGCCTGAACCTGATATTTATGGGCAGCCCGGATTTTGCCGTGCCGGCGCTACAGGCATTGATCGATGCCGGCCACCATATCGCCTGCGTCTATGCGCAACCGCCCCGCCCCGCCGGGCGCGGACAAAAAGAAAGGCCCTGTCCGGTCCATGCCTTCGCAGAATCCCGGGGACTCCAAGTGCGCACGCCGGTAAACCTGAAAAGTGAAGACGAACAACTGGCGTTCTCAGGCCTCAAGGCCGACGCCTGCGTTGTCGCCGCCTATGGGGTAATTCTGCCGAAACCGGTGCTCCGAAGCCCGCGCCTCGGATGCCTCAATATTCATGCCTCATTGTTGCCGCGCTGGCGCGGCGCGGCGCCGATACAGCGGGCCATCATCGAAGGCGACCGGCAAACCGGCATCACCATCATGCAGATGGACGAAGGCCTGGATACGGGCGATATGCTGATGTCTGTGGCCGTGCCGATCGATGCCCAGACCACGGCATCGGGCCTGCACGATGCTCTTGCCAGCGTCGGCGCCGAACTGATCGTCAAGGTGCTGGCCGATGTCCAGGCCGGGACAGCCAAGCCGGCCCGACAAGATGACGCCGCCGCGACCTACGCTGCCAAGCTCGGAAGGGGTGAGGGCCGCATTGACTGGCACCAGGAGTCAGGTCTGCTGGAACGCCGTATCAGGGCCCTGTCGCCCAGCCCCGGCGTGTGGTTCGAACATGACGGCAAGCGCATCAAGGTACTGGCAGCGGTTGCCGGCCAGGGTTCCGGCGCACCGGGGACGGTGCTGGATGATCGCCTGACGGTGGCCTGCGGTACGGGGACGTTGAGCCCGGTGCGGGTGCAATTGCAGGGCCGTAGCGAGTCGGCCGTGGCCGATTTCCTGCGCGGATATGATCTGCCAGCGGGCACGGTTCTGGATTAGGGCGGGTTTTGGGGGCTCAGCTGCGGCTGGCTAAAAGTGGCCCGGTATTTTCGATTTTCTGGATGTTTCCGATGCCCTGTTTCATGGTGTTGAGGATAAATTCACCGCGCTTGACCGGGCCGCCGCTGTCGCGGCTTGGAAACATATGGTGCCAGGCATCGACCTTGACGGTCAGCGCACACAGCACGCCGCCGATGGTGACGTGATAGCTTTCGATCATCTTTTTGACCATCTGGAAGCGCTCGGCGGAAATGTCGCTCCACAAATCATTGGTGCTACGGTCGAAGTTTTCGAAGCGACCGGATACTTCGACCATCAGTTCGTTAACCGTGCGCTCCAGCATTTTGCAGGTATTCATCAGGTTCTGGTCCTGCTTGAGCTGGAAGTTGTTCCTGATTTCGGACATGGAATCGAGAAATTCGTCGATCACCGGCTCGATCTCGGTCAGGCACTGGCGGTAATAAGCAAACGACAGGAAGATGTCGCCGTAATCTTCCAGGAAGCTGGGGATATCCATCATGTTGATGCCCAGCTTTTCGGCCAGCTGGCCCAGCTTTTCGCGAACCTTTTGAATATCGGGATCGCGCAGCAGGGCGAGAATGTCATCGAAGCTGCTGATATCCATATCGCCGCCGCCATAGACCTGTTTGATCAGAGGATGGGTGAACTCGGTCATGTATTCCGACAACTCCCGGGTCTTGGCTTCCGACAGCTTCAACGATTCCTGGCTATCGACGGCGATGCCGTGCTGGCGCAACAGGATGCGCAGGCTATAGACATCGAAGCTTGGAAGTGGCTCCAGTTTGCGGAGCAAAACCATGTCGGGGTTGGAATGGCCGTCGGGCCAGTCGAATTGCTTGGACACCTCGCGCACATCTAGCTGGCCGCTGCCGCTTCCTTCAGCGGCAAACAGTTCGACAACGCTTTTCAAATTTGTATTCTTGATCAGCCGGGCCCGGCGCAGGGCCGTCGTTTTAAAGGGCAACATGCACAGCGGCAGGATGTGCAGGGCATCGCGCTCTTTATCCAGCAATGAAATACCGTCTTCGTCGTCCATGAAGGCTCCGCTCACTCAAAGCAAATATACAAGAGGCCCGCGTCCCCCGTTGCAGCCATGGGCACTATAACAGCAAACATAATTGGTGGTGGCCAATAACTTCGAAGATTCAGGGGGTTTTGCATAATAATGATCGAAGTCACCCGACTTCGGGGGTAAAACAGCGCCATGACACGATACAGAATTACCGTTGAATATGAAGGTTCCGGCTTCGTCGGCTGGCAACGCCAGGACAACGGATTCGCCGTCCAGGAAGCGATTGAGCAGGCGATCGAAGCTTTTTCCAGTGAGAAAGTCACCGTTTTCGGGGCCGGTCGCACCGATGCGGGTGTCCATGCCCTGGGCCAGGTGGCACATTTTGACCTGGTCCGTGAAACCCCTGCCCATACGGTGCGCGAGGCGCTCAATCATTACCTGAGGCCGGTCGCCGCCGTGATCCTTGATGCGGCCCCGGTCGATGACGATTTTCATGCCCGCTTTTCGGCTATCGGCAGGCGCTATCTGTACCGCATTACCAACCGCCGCTCGCCGCTTGCCATTGGCCGGGGGTTAAGCTGGCGCGTGGCGGTGCCCCTCGACGCCGCCGCCATGCACGACGCCGCGCAAGTGCTGGTCGGCCACCATGATTTTACCTCGTTTCGGGCCACCGTGTGCCAGGCAAAATCGGCGGAAAAAACCATCGATCGGCTTGATGTGGAACGGGACGGCGATGAAATCCTGATTCATGTGGAGGCCCGCTCGTTCCTGCACCATCAGGTCCGCAACATCGTCGGCACCCTGAAGTGGGTCGGCGAGGGCAAGTGGGGACGCCGCGACGTCGAAAAGGCGCTCGCCGCCCGCCGCCGCGCCGCCGCCGGCGAAACGGCTCCCGCCGAAGGGCTTTATCTGGTCGCCGTCAGGTACTAGGTTAAGAAGATCATGACCGAACGATTTGAAAACGGCGGCGACGAAAAGCCCGGCATCAGGCTCAGCCTTGAAGGTTCCGACGTCGCTGCCCCATCGCCGGCGATGCCGGAAAAAAAGCCGGTCGCCGGATATCTGGCCATTGTTTTTGGATTGCTTGGCATTTTTGCCCAGGGCTTCATTTTCGTACCCTTGGCCGTTATCGCCAGCTTTGTCGCGCTTTTTTCCGGCCAGGTTATCTGGGGTATTTTCGGCCTTATCCTCAGCTTCGTCGGGCTGGTGACGTCACCTTTGTTGCTGACGTTTCTGGGGCTGGGGGCACTGGTCGCCGCCGTCGGTATTTAAAACATACCCTCGGAATATACATTGATCAGGAAGCTCAACGCAAAATCCAGGATCACCACACCGGTGGCTTGGGCCGCCGTCACCTCAAGCACGGTTCTGGCGATGATCCAGCTGTATGCAAACAACACGGTTAAAATGACAAGGCCAAAAAAACCGGCGGCATCGGCCGAGATCAATCCACTGACAGATAGCATGGCAAACGGCAGGTAAAGCGCGCTTTGCAACACGGCGGCCCAGTTGTAAGCGACGATAAAAGCAACGAATTTGCCGCCCCGGTTCATCTTCTGGGATGCCGGGTCCATGGCCACGGGGAATGCCAACCAGGATATCACGTAGGCGATTGCCACAACGGCCAGATATCGGGGCAGGGGGGCCGATATCTCGCCGAAGCCGTAACGCATCAGCATCAGCATTCCGTAAAAAGGCGCGATCAGCCCGGCGGCGGCAAACGAACGCCAGAACCCGGCGACCGAGGTATCAAAAAAATTCAGGGCATTCTTGTCCATGAAGGCCAGCCGCCAGGCCCCGTAAAGGGAACGGAAGGCTTCCTGGATTGTTAACATCAGCGGGTGAAGTAAGCGTCGAGGATGGCCAGATATATATCGGCCAGCGCCCGAATGTCAGCCAAGTCGGCGTGCTCGTCGACCTTATGGGCGGTCGCGTTCAACAGGCCGAATTCTGCGACCGGGCAAAAATCCTTGATGAAACGCGCATCCGACGTGCCGCCGCTGGTGCTTAAAGATGGCGTGTTGCCGGTCACCTTGGCCACCGCCGCCTGCATCAGGCTGCTCAAACTTCCCGGCGGTGTCAGGAACGCCTCGCCGGATATCGTGATCTCAAGGCCGTAACGGATATTTTCCCTGGCCGCGATGTCATCGAGCAGGGCGCGCAACTGGGCCTCCAGTGACGCCCCGCTATGATGATCGTTAAAGCGGATGTTGAAACCCGCCTCGGCCTTGGCCGGAATCACGTTGGTTGCCGGGTTGCCGGTTTCGACGGTGGTGATTTCCAGGTTAGACGGCGGGAAATGTTCGGCCCCCTGATCAAGCACCAACCCGTCAATGGCGGCCAGCATGGCCAGCAATTTTGGCATCGGGTTGTCGGCGAGATGCGGATAGGCGACGTGTCCTTGCGTTCCGTAAACGATCAGATGACCGTTCATGGAGCCCCGCCGCCCGATCTTGATGGTGTCCCCGAGCACGTCGGCCGAGGTCGGCTCGCCGACCAGGCAGGCGTCTATGGCTTCATCATTGTCGCGCATCCAGCCCAGCACTTTCGGTGTGCCGTTAATGGCCGGGCCTTCCTCGTCGCCGGTAATCAGGAAACTGATGGAGCCGCCAAAATCAGTCCCCCGGTCCTTGAGGAATGATGCGGCGGCGGCGGCGAAACAGGCGATGGCGCTTTTCATGTCGGCGGTGCCGCGGCCAAATAATTTATCTTCCCGGATCTGGCCGCCGAACGGATCGACGGACCAGTCATCGCGGTTGCCAATGGGCACCACGTCGGTGTGCCCGGCGAAACAGAAATTCGGCCCCTTGGTGCCCAGGCGGGCATACAAATTATCCACGTCCGGGGTTCCGGCCTCGCTAAACGGCAGGCGCCGGCAGGTGAACCCCAGGGGGGTCAGCGCGTCGGCCAGAACGCCCAGCGCACCGCCGTCCTCGGGCGTCACACTGGGGCAGCGGATCAAGGCCTGGCTCAGTTCGACGGGGTCGATTTCGCCGGTCACGGGTTTAATCCCTCAGCAGTTCGTTGATCGATGTCTTGGCGCGGGTTCTCTCGTCGACGCGCTTGACGATAACGGCGCAATACAGGCTGGGGCTGGGCTTGCCGTCGGGCATGGTTTTATCAGACGGCATGGAGCCGGAAACAACCACCGAATAGGCCGGAACCCGGCCGTAGAAAACCTCGCCGGTGGCCCGGTCGATGACCTTGGTCGAGGCGCTGATGTAAACACCCATGCCAAGCACCGAGCCTTCTTCGACGACCACCCCTTCGGCGACTTCGGCGCGCGCCCCGATGAAGCAATTGTCCTCGATGATCGTCGGTCCGGCCTGCAACGGCTCGAGCACGCCGCCGATACCGGCACCACCGGAAAGGTGGACGTTTTTGCCAATCTGGGCGCAACTGCCAACCGTCGACCAGCCATCGACCATGGTTCCGGCATCCACATAGGCACCGATGTTGACGAACGACGGCATCAGCACGACGCCCGGCGAAATATAGGCGCCGCGGCGGGCCACGCAGTTGGGCACGGCGCGGATGCCGGCATCGCGGAAACGCGCTTCATCCCAGCCATGAAATTTCGACGGTACCTTGTCGAACCAGTGGGCCCCGCCAGGGCCGCCCTCGATGATCGCCATGTCGTTCAGGCGGAACGACAGCAGCACGGCTTTTTTGAGCCACTGATTAACCGTCCAGATGCCCACATCCTGGCGCTCGGCAACGCGGGCCTGGCCGGAATCGAGCAGGTTTATGGCGTCCTCAACGGCATCGCGGACCGCGCCGGTGGTGTCCTGTCCAAGGGTGTCGCGCGCCTCCCAGGCAGCGTCGATGGTGTTTTGCAGATCGGTATGGCTCATGATTCTCGCTCAAATACTGTTAATTTTCCCAAAAAGAGCCCAGAACATGCGTTAGCCGGGGCCTCGATGTCAATAACGGCGGTTTAGACGGCCAGCAAGTCGGTCAGCCATAAACCAAGGCCTTTATCGACCCGGTAATGCACGTGGGGGGCCTCTGAGCCTTCCTGGCCCCACGGCGTGTCCGTGTGCACCCAAACCGTCGTCATCCCCATGTCGGCCGCCGGTTTCAGGTTCCTTGCCATGTCCTCGACCATGACCGTGACCATGGGATCAAGGCGGTAAAGATCGACAAGTTGTTGGTAGACGGCGGGGTCCGGCTTGGGCGTGAAATCCGCTTGAATAATATCGAAAATAGCCTCGAAATGGTGAGCGATGCCAAGCCGTTCCAGCACCCGGCCGGCATAAACGGCGTCGGCATTGGTAAACACCAGCTTGCGGCCCGAAAGCCCACTCAGCGCCGCGTCAAGGGTGGCATCGGGGCCGATCACGGCAAGGTCCACATCATGAACAAAATCGAGGAATTCATGGGGATCAATCCGGTGGTTGTCCATCAGGCCGCGAAGGGTCGTGCCATGCTCGCGGAAGTACTGCTTCTGCACCCGGTATGCCTCGTCATGGCCGATATCCAGAAGCCGGGCGATATACTCCTTCATGCGCACATTGATTTGTCCGAATAGATTTTTCGATGCCGAGTAGAGGGTGTTGTCGAGATCAAAAACCCAGGCTTGCGCCGTGGCCAAATGACGAGACGCAGAAGGGTCCGGGGAAGATAGCGTATCGCTATCAGATAATGGTAAGTAAGTATCCTTAAGGGTATTCATATCGTATTTTGTCTGCCTGTGGGCGCCGAAAGGCAAGTCCTGAGTGGCATTTAGGGGATGTTATAAATGGAACATGTGGGCCTGTTCATGATAGCGGTTGGTGTCACATACCCCCTAGACGGTAGTGTTACAGGGGGAATCCCGGTAAAATCAGGTTTTCCGGCAAAGTGCGCCGGCAGGGGTATGAACACGAGTGGAAACAATGTCCAAAGATAGCTCCACCGGAGAACTCAGGTCGACCGAATCCGGCTCTTGCCCGGATTCTGTCAGCAACCTGCTGGATGGATATCCGGATGCCGCCGTGATGGTCGATGCCCACGGCAACGTCACCAACGCCAATGAAAAAGGCGCCAGCCTGAAACTGTTGCTCGATCACGGCCAGGCTGCGGCCGTGCCGGCAATGATCGAACAGGCGGTCGCGACAAAGGCGATCGTCGTCGGGCCGGTTTTGCTGAAAGGTCAGAAAGGCGAGGTGCTCCTGGAAATCTCGGTCATTCCCCAGCTCGATGAAAAGGGGGTTGCGACGGGTGCCCAGTTGGTGCTTTCCCATGATGTGACCATGGAACGAAACCTGCGCACGGCCCTGGTTGAATCACGCCAGCGTTACAAGGACCTGGTCGAAGTCTCCAGTGATTTTGCCTGGGAAGTCGGCGCAGACGGAACCTTTAGTTTTGTCTCTCCGGGCGGCGCTATTGGATATACGGCGGATCAACTGGTCGGCAAAAAGCCGGAAGACCTGGTCGCTGATGCTGACCAATACGATCCCTTGCCGTTTCACAGCGACCGGCCCATGGACAACGTTGAGGTCTGGATGATCAGTGCATCGGGCAAGGAAACTTGTGTGCTGGCGTCATGCTTGCCGCTCAGCAGCAATGACGGCGAGTGGCACGGGGCCCGGGGCGTCTGCCGGGATATCACCGAGGACCGCAATCGCGAGGCAGCCCTGAGAAATGCTCAGGAACGCGAGCAACTTCTCGGCTATATCGTCAATTCCATCCGCAATGAAATGGATCCGCTGAGCATGCTGACCAATGCAGCGTCGGCGACCTGTCAAGCGCTGGGCGCCGCCGGGTGCCGCATTTATCGCCGCATGGCTGAGGACGAATATTTAGTCGCTGCCGAATACGGGGACACCCAGGAAATTGAAGGCATGAACGGCCTGCTGGGGCGCCTTGCCGAAGAATTAAAGCCGTTTGTGACTGGAATCGGTCCGTGGGGCGTGCTTTCGACGGCGACCCATTACCGCCAGGAAATAAACGGCGCCGTTTGCATCTGGAAAGCCGATAACGAAGAAGGCGGGGGAAATGTCTGGCACAGCAATATGGAAATTCTGATCGGTGACGTGGCCAACCAGATCGGCATCGCCAACGAACAGATTGCCAACCATGAACGCATTATCAACCTGTCCCGCACCGACAGCATGACCGGGCTGTTAAATCGCCGGGCCTTTTTCGAAGAAGAACTGCCAAGGCGCTTTAAGCGCCTTGAATATAACGGCCAGTCGGCGGCGCTTATGTATCTCGACATGGATAATTTCAAGCGGGTCAACGACATTCATGGCCACCAGCGCGGCGACGAAGCAATCATGCGGCTGCGCGATATGCTGCTGGAATATTCCAGGCCCGGCGATGCCATCGTGCGCATGGGCGGCGATGAATTCGCCTTGTGGATGGACGGTATCGCGGCGGATGTGGCGAGCAAGCGCGTGTCGATATTGCTTGAGGCCAGCAAGTGTCTGGCCGAATATTCCGGCGATGACGAACACCCATTGGGGGTATCCATCGGCGTCGCATTGTACGATCCGATTTCCGGCGAGAATATGGAATCTCTGGTCGCCCGGGCTGATGCGGCCATGTATATGGTCAAGAATGATGGCAAGGGCGGCTTCAGAATTGCCGAGCCGGCTGGAAATAATTCAAATGGGGTATCAGCATAAATGCCGGCTGAAACGAGCCTTAGTTACGACGAAGTGCGAAAACTGGCTTCCAGCAAGGATTTAAAAGTCCGCAAGGATCTGGCGGCCCGTTCCGATCTGCCGCCCGAGGTCCTCTATTTCCTGGCCGAGGACGAAGACCCTGCCGTGCGCCAGGTCGTCGCCGCCAATGCCGCCGCCCCGCATCAGACACACAGCGTTCTGGTCAACGATGGCGATGAAAATGTTCGTACCGGCCTGGCCGAGAAACTGGCCCGTCTGGCCCCCGACCTAAGTGTCGATGAACGCGACAAGTTGCGCATCAGCACCCACGAAACGCTCAACATGCTAGCCCAGGATGAATTGACGAAGGTTCGCCTTATTCTTTCCGAAACCTTGAAAGACGTCGCCAACGCCCCGCCCGACGTGATCAAGCGACTGGCCATGGATCAGGCGCTGGAGGTGGCCGGGCCGGTGCTTGAATTTTCGCCGGTGCTGACCGACGAAGACCTGATCAGTTTCATTGATACGGGCACCGCCGAGGGAGCCCTGAGCGCCATATCGAAACGCCAGGACGTGGGCGAAGGCGTATCGGATGCGATCATCGATTGTAACGATGAACAGGCCATCGCTGTCTTGCTCGGAAACGATACAGCACAGATCAGGGAGCAAACCCTGGATGACCTGATTGACCGCGCCGACAGCGTCGAATTGTGGCATGCGCCATTGGTCAGCCGACCCAAACTGAGCAGCAGCGCGGCGACGCGGCTGGCCCAGTTTGTTGCCGACAACCTGCTCGATACCCTTAGCGGGCGCGATGACCTTGATGCTGATACGCTTGCTGTGGTCAAGTCCATGGTCCATCACCGTATCGACAAGGAAAGCGATGCCAATAAAGGCAAGGGCGATGGGGCCGATTACCTGAAACACGATCCGCCGACCGAATTGGCCGAGCGCCTGATGCTGGCCGGCAAACTGGACAGCAAGGTGATATCCAAGGCCCTGCAATCCAATGACAATGGTTTTGTGTTTGCGGCCCTTTCCGTTCGTACCACCATGCCGCTAAAGGTGGTGCGGGAAATATTTATGTCCCACAGTGCCAAGGGCCTGGTCGCCCTGGCCTGGAAGGCGGGCCTGACACCCAAGCTGGCAGCCCAGATTCAACAACGTATGGGGGGTATTTCACCCAGCGAAATCCTTATGGGAACCCAGGAGGGTGAATTTCCCCTTTCTGATGACGAAATGAACTGGCAGGTTAAGTTTTTCTACGATCGCGCCAACAAGTACGGTGGCTGACCGGGCAACCTGATAATAAAGGATTATCCAACGTGAAGGGGATCATCGGCAGGCTGTTTGGGGCTCAGTCGAAAGATCAGAAAGTGACATACGAACGGGCCAAGGAATTGGCCCGCGACGATGACGTGGCGGTGCGCCGGAAGCTTGCCCGTCGGGGCGACCTGAAGCCGGAAATTCTTTATTTTCTCGCCGAAGACGAAGATGTGGGCGTGCGCCAGATCATCGCTGCCAATGTGGCGACCCCCCGCCATGCCGACCTGCTGCTTGCCGAAGATGCCGATCAGGATGTGCGCGTCGGGTTGGCCGAAAAGATCGCCCTGCTGGCCCCGGGCCTGACCTCCCACGAACAGGACACAATCCGCCGGATGACGTACGAGGCGCTGGAAATTCTGGCCCGCGACCAGATGGTCAGGGTCCGTCAAATCCTGTCCGAAACCCTGAAGGATATTGCCGACGCCCCGCCCGAGGTCATCCAGCGATTGGCCCGCGACTCCGAGTTGGCGGTGGCGGCCCCGATACTTGAATTCTCGCCCGTTCTGAGCACCGAAGACCTGCTTGAAATCATCGCCAGCGAGCCGATCAGCGGAGCGCTCAGCGCCGTTTCCCGGCGCCGGGGCCTGGGCGAGGCCGTCGCCGATGCCATCTCGGCCAGCGATGATATCGATGCGATCACCGAAATGCTCGGCAACGACAGCGCCCAGATCAGGGAAGAAACCCTGAACAAGTTGATTGGCCGGGCCATTGACAACGAACCATGGCACAAACCGCTGGCCCTGCGTCCCATGCTGCCGCCCGGCGCAGCGCCGAAACTGGCCCGGTTTGTCGCTCATAACATGCTCGAAATTCTAACCACCCGCCACGATCTGGACGAGGAAATGGCCGAAGCCGTGCGCACTATTGTCGAGCGCCGGCTCAGGGAAGAAGGCCCGCCGGCGCCGAGCATTGCCCAGGACATCTACGATCAGGTCAAGGAACTTGAAATTGCCAACAAGTTGACCGACGAGTGCATCAACGACGCCATGCAGGCAGGAAACAATGATTTTGTGACTACGGCGCTGGTTGTGCTTTCCGGCCTCGGCGAGGCGGTCGTTGCCAAGGCCATCGCCACCCGCAATGCCAAGGGCATCATCGCCATCGGCTGGAAGGCCAAACAACCGCCATGGATCGTCGAACAACTGCAACTCAGGCTGTGCAAGATACCGACCGAAGATGTTCTTGTGGCCGAAGAGGCGGGCGGCTACCCCATGACCCGGGAAGAAATGAACTGGCAGATCAATTTCATCAGCGATCTGTCGGGCTAGCGGGATTTAATCGTCGGCCTTGATAAGTGTGCCGGCGCCAAGTTCCAGGAATAATTCCAGCAACAACGCATGGGGTACCCGGCCGTCAATGATGACGGCGGCCTCGACACCGGCCTCGATGGCGGCGATACAGGTCTCGGCCTTGGGGATCATGCCGCCGGTGATGGTACCGTCCTTGATCAGGCCCTTGGCCTCAGCGACCGTCAGTTCTTCGATCAGGTTGCCGGCAGAGTCCATAATGCCATCGACATCGGTCAGCATCAGCAGGCGGCTGGCGACCAGTGCCGATGCAATGGCGCCGGCGGCGGTGTCGGCATTGACGTTCAGCGTTTCGCCGCCCGTCCCGATGCCAATCGGCGCAATCACCGGGGTGATGTCGGATTCCTCAAAATTTTCGAGCACATGAGTGGTGATGATTTTCGGCTCGCCAACCAGGCCCAGGTCAAGAATGCGCTCGATATTGGAATCCGGATCCTTTTTCGTGCGCCGCAGTTTTTCGGCCACGATCAGGTTGCCATCCTTGCCGGACAGGCCGACGGCAAATCCACCGGCGGCGTTGATGGCCGATACGATCTGCTTGTTGATGGAGCCAGACAGCACCATTTCAACGACGTTGATGGTTTCTTCGTCGGTGACGCGCAAGCCTTCGATAAATTCACTTTTGACCTTGAGTCGGTCCAGCATGGCACCGATCTGTGGACCGCCGCCGTGGACGACGACCGGGTTCGATCCGATCTGGCGCAACAGCACGATGTCGCGCGCGAACAGGGCGGCCAAATCGGCATCGCCCATGGCGTGGCCGCCGTACTTGATGACCAACGTCTCGCCCGCATAGCGGCGCATGAAGGGCAGTGCTTCGGACAGGGTCCGCGCCTGGGCCAGCCATTCATCCTTGGACTTGGTCGCATACTTGCTGATGTCACGCTTTTTCATGACAGCAATCTACTGGTCGAGGGCCAGCGCCGCAAGGGTTGCGCGCAGGGGCTCTATGCCTAAGCCCTTGACGCTAGAGGTCACAATGACGTCAGGATGGGCCGCCACATGGCTGGATGTTTCACGTGAAACATCGGCAACAAGCTCCTCTAGCTTATCGGGATTAACTTTATCGCACTTGGTCAGCACCACCAGAAAGGACTGGGCCGCCCGGTCCAGCATGTCCATGACCTCGCGGTCATTCTGCTTGATGCCGTGGCGGCCGTCGATCAACAGACAGACACGGCGCAGCGGGGCACGGCCTTGAAGGTAGTTGCCGACCAGGTCCGTCCAGTCGCTGACCTGTTGTTTTGGCGCGCGGGCATAACCGTAGCCGGGCAGGTCGGCGATCATCAGCCTGCCGCCCAGGTCAAAGAAATTAAGCTGTTGGGTGCGTCCCGGCGTGTTTGATGTGCGGGCCAGCGCCTTCTGCCTGACCAGTGCGTTAATCAGGCTCGACTTGCCGACGTTGGATCGCCCGGCGAAGGCGATTTCCGGCAGCGGCCCGACCGGAAGGTCGTTCAGCGAAACCGCGCCTATTAAAAAGGTGCAGGCTTTGGCGAACAGCAACCGACCGTTTTCCAGAGACTCTGCACTTGGTTGGCTATCCGGTTTTATGGCTGTCATGGGTCCCGGGGCTATTTAACGCCCATTTTGTTCATGATGATTTTCTGCTGAATGATCGACAGCGAGTTGTTCCAGGCCCAGTAAATGACCAGCCCGGCCGGGAAACGGGCCAGCATGAAGGTGAATAAGATGGGCAGGAACATGAAAATCTTGGCCTGCATGGGGTCTGCCGGCTGCGGGTTCAGGCGTTGTTGCAGGAACATGGTAATCCCCATGATCAGCGGCCATGCGCCGATCAGCAATACTTCCGGGAGAATATCTGTGGCCCCCCATGGGATCAGGCCGAACAGTTCCAGGACATGGGACGGGTCGGGCGCCGACAGATCGTGAATCCAGCCGAAGAACGGCGCGTGGCGCATTTCGATGGTCACGAACAACACTTTGTAGAGGGCGAAAAATACCGGAATCTGCACCACAATCGGCAGGCAGCCCGATGCCGGGTTGGCCTTCTCGCGCTTGTATAGGGCCATCAGTTCCTGGTTCATGCGCGTCTTGTCGTCACCGAAACGTTCGCGCAGCTTAACCATTTCCGGCTGCAACTTCTTCATTTTGCTCATGGCCACATAAGATTTGTTGGCCAGCGGAAAGAACAAGAGCTTCACGAGAACCGTCAGCAACAAGATGGCGACGCCGAAGTTGCCGACCTGGTCGTTGATATAAATCATGGTGTAGAAAATCGGTTTGGTCAGGAAATAGAACCAGCCAAAGTCGATGGCCAGATCGAAGCGTTTGACGCCGAATTGCTCCTCGTAGCCGTCCAGCAACTTGACTTCCTTGGCGCCGGCGAACAAATGGCTTTGTGCCGACGTCGAGGCGCCCGGCGCAATGGTGACGGGGGCGCCCAGAAAATCGACCTGATACTTCTCCTTGCCGTCCGTATTCTGGTACGAGAAACGGGTATTGATGGTGGCTTTCTGGTCCGGGATCAGGGCGGTCAGCCAGTATTTATCGGTAATCCCAAGCCAGCCACCGGTCGACGAATTCTGGATGACAGGCTTTTCCTGCAAATCGGAATAATCGACCTCTTGCAAGGTTTCGTCAAAAACCCCGAGCAACCCTTCGTGGAGGATATAAAAACCGGTGACCTCGGGCGTATCGTGACGCGAGATCAGGCTGTAGGGATAAAGCGTCACCGCTCCAGACCCCCTGTTTTCCAACGATTGGGTGATCGAGAACATGTAGTTCTCGTCAATGGCGAAGGTGCGCCGGAAAATCTGCCCCTGGTCATTGTTCCAGCTTAGGGTCACCGGTTTTCCGGGGCTTAGAACGGACCTGTCGGCGGCCCACAGGGTGCTCGCTTCAGGCAGCTTGATACCGGTGCCGACCCAGCCGAAGTCGGCAAAATAGGCGCCGGGGGCACCGCTCGGGCTGAGCAGCACAATCGGTGGGCTGCTTTTGTCCAGTTCCTCGTGGTAATCGGAAAGGGTCAGGTCGTCGATGCGGCCACCGACCAGCGAAATGGTGCCGTGCACGCGCGGCGCTTCAATGGTGATGCGGGGCGTAGCGTTGATCAGCGCCTGACGGCTTTGCTCCGCCACCTGGGCGGTGCTCGCCGGCTGGCTGCCGGGAATGCTCGGAACCTGTGCGTCAACCGTCGGTGTCGGCACGGCTGTGGCCGGCACTCCGGGAAGCGATGATGGTGCGCCCGCCGGCTGGCCTTGCAGTTGGCCTTGGGTTTGCGGGTCCAACGGCGGCTGATCTGCCTGGCGCCAGTTTGAATAAAGCTCGAACGACAGCAGGATGAAGATGGACAGGACGATTGCCAGGATCAGGTTTCTGTTTTCGGTCATTTATTATTTTTCCATCATCGTTTTAGTGGGCATGATTGCAAGAATCGCTGCCCACCTGCGTTTTTTTATGGAGCGAGGAGCCTGGTACCGGATCAAAATCTGACGTTCCCCACGGATGGCACCTGGCGATCCGGCAAACCGCCAGCCAACTGCCACGGATGGCGCCATGGGTGGTGATGGCATCAAGGGCATAGTTTGAGCAGGAAGGATAGAAACGGCAGCTCCCAGGCAGGATCGGCGAAATAAACAGCTGGTAGCCCCGGACTACAATCCGGGCAGCCATACCAAGCGGCCACTCAAGTAACGCTGCCGTTGGTTTCAAACTTGATTTCAAACCCGATTTCAAACCCGGTCTCCCCTGGATCTGGTTTCTGGCGCCCGCTATCTAGCGGTAGGCGTCCATTTTTTTCAATGCCGTTTCCAGATCGCCAACCAGGCTTGAAAACGTTCTTTTAAGAGTCACTTTACGGCCGATGACGACAAAATCGTATCCGGCCCTTGCGTGTTCTCCCATGACCCTGTCGACGGCGGCGCGAAGCCTGCGGCGGGCCCGGTTGCGCATCACCGCATTACCGACCTTGCGACTGGTGGTAAAGCCGACGCGGGCCGGGGTATCGGTCGCTTCCTTGCCCCGCTTCAGAACCTGAAGAATCAGGCCGGGCGCGACCCACTTCTTTCTGGTGGCGGCGACCTTTAGAAATTCAGGGCGTCGTTTCAGGCGTGGAACGGCGGACACGGGCGGCGTCCTTTAAGCGGACAGGCGTTTCCGCCCCTTGGCCCGACGGCTGGCAAGGATACGGCGTCCGCCGACAGTCGCCATGCGGCTACGGAAGCCATGACGGCGCTTGCGGACAAGCCTGCTCGGTTGATATGTGCGTTTCAAAGGGCCTACTCCGGTAGAAAATCAAGCCCGGTGTATAAGGTCTCAGGCTAGGGAAGTCAACGCCGCCGTCACGTTAGACCCAGACTTTTTAAGCCTGAAAACAAGGCGTTCCGGGCCTTTGGAGTCACGAAAAGGTGACATAAAGGTGACTGGCTTCGGGGCCTGAGCTTCCGCTATATGATATAGGATCCTGCCTGAACCTTGGAATCTTGTGAAAAATCCGTAGAAATCATGGGGTTCGGAGGGATGCCGGGGTATGTTGAAAGGCGCTTGCTTTAAGGACACCGATACGATGACAAAAGCCCAACCCGGACCGAGCAGGGGAAATTCCCCCGTGCGCCGCCTTTTGCCGCTGCTGGTGATTGGCTCCGGTTTTGCGGTGTTTTTTGCCCTCGGCCTGGATCAGTACCTGTCCCTGGAGGCCCTCAAGGAAAATCGCCAGCAATTGCTCGGCTGGCGCGACGACAACCATCTTTTGGCGGCCTTCGGCTTCGTGGCGGCTTATGCGGTGTTCACCAGTTTTTCCGTCCCCGTAGGCCTGTGGATGACCCTGGTCGGCGGCTTTATGTTCGGGGTTGTCGGCGGCGGATTTCTATCGCTGGCTGGCGCCACCATTGGCGCCACAGCCATTTTTCTGGCCGCCCGATACGCTTTCGCCGATCTGCTGCGGCAAAAGGTCGGATCGTCGATTGCCAAGATGGAAAAGGGGTTCCACGAAAACGAACTCAGCTACATGTTTATTCTCAGGCTGGTGCCGCTGTTTCCGTTCTGGCTGGTCAACCTGGTGCCGGCGTTCCTCAATGTTTCAACCCGCACCTATGTGCTTGGCACTTTCTTCGGCATGATTCCGGGGGCGCTGGTCTATGCCGGAGTCGGCAACGGCCTCGGCCAGGTGTTTGCCAGTGATGGATCGCCCGATTTGAACATCATTTTCAGACCCGAAATCCTCGCCCCCATCATCGGCCTGGCAGTGCTGGCCATGATCCCCATCGTCTATAAAAAGTTTATAAAATCAAATAGTTAAGGTAGTTTAACCGATGCCGGACAGCGACATTATTGAAGCCGACATATGCGTCATCGGGGCCGGGTCGGGCGGCCTGTCGGTGGCCGCCGGCGCCGCCCAGATGGGGGCCGAAACGGTGCTTATCGAAAAAGGCCTGATGGGCGGCGATTGCCTGAATTTTGGCTGCGTGCCGTCGAAGGCGCTGCTCGCCGCCGGCCATGCCGCTGATGCGGTGCGCCGCGCTTCCGGCTTCGGCATTGATGCGGGGCGGCCAATAATAGATGCGGGCCGTATCTATGGCCATGTGCGCGATACCATCGCCACCATCGCCCCCAATGATTCGGTCGAGCGTTTTGAGGGCCTGGGCGTTACCGTCATACAACAAGCCGCCCGCTTTACCGGCGCCGGCGAGGTGCTGGCGGGGACAAGGCGCATCCGGGCCCGGCGTTTCGTTATTGCCACCGGCTCGTCGCCGTTGGTGCCGCCGATTCCCGGCCTCGATGACGTGCCATTTTATACAAACGAAAATATTTTCGACGGGCCGGGGCTGCCCGAACACCTGATCGTTATCGGCGGCGGGCCCATCGGAATCGAAATGGCCCAGGCCCATCGCCAGTTGGGGGCCGCCGTGACGGTGCTGGAAATGTTTTCCATCATGCCCAAGGATGATCCCGAGCTGGTCGATGTGGTGCGGCAAAGGCTGGTCGCGGGCGGCATTGACCTGAAGGAAGGGGTCAAGGTGACGGGTGTCGAGAAAACAGAAACCGGCATCGCGGCGGTAATCGAGGCCGACGGTGCGGAACACCGCATCAGCGGTTCTCATCTTCTGGTCGCCGCCGGGCGCAAGGCCAATGTTGACGGCCTGGGTCTGGATGAAGCCGGGATTGCCTATTCACCCAGGGGCATCCAGGTGGATAAGCGCCTCAGGACAACCAACAAAAAGGTTTTCGCCATCGGCGACGTTGCCGGCGGCTATCAGTTCACCCATGTCGCCGGGTATCACGCCGGAATCGTTATTCGCAATGCGCTGTTCCGGCTGCCGGCCAAGGCCGACATGACGGCCGTTCCGTGGGTTACATATACGGACCCGGAATTAGCCCAGGTCGGCCTGACGGAAGCCGAGGCGCGGCGTGCGCACGGCGATATCCGCGTCCTGACCTGGCCCTTCACAGACAACGACCGGGCCATTGCCGAACGCCGCACCGAGGGCATGGTCAAGGCGGTGACGACGCCGGGGGGGCGCATCCTTGGGGCCGGGATCGTCGGCGCCCATGCCGGCGAGCTGATCGGCACCTGGGGGCTGGCGCTGTCGAAAAAAATGAAAATCGGCGATATGGCCTCTATGATTGCCCCGTACCCGACGCGGGGCGAGGCTTCGAAGCGGGCCGCGGCAAGTTTTTACACGGACCGCCTGTTCGGCCCCGGCACCCGGCGGCTGGTGCGATTTTTAAGGATTTTTTGATAGGCCCATGGACAAGCAAACATCGACGACATCCATTTTCAGGGGGCTATCGGCGCGGCTTTTGATGTTGACGGTTTTGTTCGTCATGCTGGCCGAGTTGCTGATCTATACGCCGTCGATCTCGCGTTACCGGAAGGCCTATCTGGAAGAACATATTGCGACGGCCCACCTGGCGGCCCTGGCCCTGGAAGCGACGCCCGACAACATGGTCAGTAAGGAGTTAGAGAACGAATTGCTGTTCCATGCCGATGCCTATGGCATTGTTCTTAAATATCCCACCCATCGGGTGCTGATGCTGTCCAAGGATATGCCGCCCAAGGTCGATGTGATGTTCGATCTTCGCGGGGGCAGTCCCTATATGTGGATTACCGATGCTTTCAAGGCGCTGGTCAGGAAAGATAATCGCGTCATGCGTATCGTCGGTATGTCGCCAAAAATGCCCGATGTTATCGTCGAAGCAGTCATGGACGAAGCGCCTATGCGTATGGCCATGCTCGATTTTTCAGCGCGCATCCTGCAACTGTCGATTGTCATTTCACTGCTTACCGCCGGACTGGTCTACCTCAGCCTGCACCGGGTGATGGTGCGGCCCATGGGCCGTTTGACCCGCAGCATGATCCGTTTCCGTGAACATCCGGAAGACGAGACGTTGTCGATCCGGCCAAGCGGTCGCAGCGATGAAATCGGCATCGCCGAACAGGAACTGGCGATCATGCAGGACGAGGTGCGCGGCGCCCTTAAACAGAAAGATCGCCTGGCGGCATTGGGCACGGCAGTGGCCAAGATCAACCATGATTTGCGCAATTCCCTGATGACGGCGATTTTGGTGTCCGACAAGCTGTCGTATATCGACGATCCCGTGGTCAGGGAGGTGACGCCGACGCTTTTAAGCGCCATCGACAAGGCGGTGGTGCTGTGCAGCCAGACACTCGATTATGTTGGTGGCGCCAAGTTATCTCTTAAACCGGCGGCGTTTCATCTTAGCGAACTGATCGCCGAAGTGTCGGCATCGGTGCGCGAAGATATACTGGCCGGCGGAACCGAACCCGGCAATCCGGCGTTCGCCATCGTCAACAACGTCGATTTTGAAGTCGACCTGGTCGCCGACAGGGCGCAATTGTTCAGGTCGTTCAATAACCTGATCCTGAACGCCCGTCAGGCCAATGTGCCGACGATAACCATTACCGCGGCCAAGAACGAGGGCCGGATCACCGTCGATGTCATCGATAACGGCCCGGGCTTGCCGCAAAAGGCGCAGGATGGATTGTTCCGCCCGTTTGCCGGCTCGGCCCGCGATGGCGGTTCGGGCCTCGGCCTGGTCATCGCCCGCGACATCGCCCGCGCCCATGGCGGCGATCTGGTATTGGTCAAAACCGGCGAAGGCGGCACCCACTTTCAGATGGACCTGCCCATTGAAAAGATACCTTAATCGCCGAGCGCCACGCCTTCGCGCCGTTGATCGGCGCCGCCATACAGCTTGCCACCCTTAGCCCGAATTCCGTGCAACCCGCTGGCCATGGGTTTAATAGCGACCGTGTGGCCCAGTTTTTCGAGCGCCGATTGCAGGCTTGCCAGCGGCGATCCGGCTTCCAGATCGGTGCTGCCGTTGCGGTTGGTAAAGTTGGCCGAATCGATGGCGCGCTGGATACCCAGGTCCCAGTCAAGAACGGCGATCAGCGTCTTGGCCACATACCCGATAATTCTTGATCCGCCGGGCGACCCGACGGCCATCACCACCCGGCCTTCGCCATCGAACACCATGGTCGGGGCCATGGATGAACGCGGTCGCTTGCCGGCCTCAGGGCGGTTGGTGACCGGGGCCGCATCCTGATTGGGGACGAAGGCGAAATCCGTCAACTGGTTGTTAAGCAGGAAGCCCTTGACCATCAGCCGCGAGCCGAAGGCATTTTCAATGGACGAGGTCATGGACACCGCATTGCCGTCACCGTCGATGATGCTCATGTGGGTGGTCGACAGGCCGGTTTCGTTACCGCCAGGGGCGAAGTTCCAGGCGCCGCCAATGCCGGGCATGCCGGGGGTGGCGGGGCCGATGCTGGCATCGGTTGAAATTTCTTCGGCCCGCTGTTCCAGATAGCCCGGGTCGAGCATCCCCGATGCGGGCACCGGCACGAAATCCGGATCGGCGATATAGGTGTTGCGATCGGCAAAGGCCAGGCGCGAGGCTTCGGCGATCAGGTGCACGGCTTCGGTTTTGGCGACACCGTTTTTACCGGGCTTCATGGCGGCAAGATCGAACGATTGCAAGATGCCGAGTATCTGTAGCGTGGTCAGCCCCCCCGATGACGGCGGTCCCATGCCGCAGATCAGCCATTGACGATAGAACAGGCAGACCGGATCGCGCTTGATGGCCTGATAGTTTTCAAGGTCTGCTACGGTCAGTCCGCCGGGGTTGGGATTGGCGCCGGTGACCGCGTCGGCAATGGCACCCGCGACGGGGCCGGTATAGAAGGCGTCGGCGCCATACTCGGCAATCAGGCCGAACGTCTCGGCCAGTTCCGGATTGACCAGTTGATGGCCGACGGGCCACGCTTCGCCATCGGGCCCGTAAAAATATGAAGCCGCTTTATCAAATGTTTTCAGATACTTATCTTTAGAAATAAGTTTATGCAGGCGTTCCGATACGGCAAACCCGTCACCGGCCATGCGAATCGCGGTCTGGAACAGGTCGGCCCACGGCAATCGCCCGTGTTCCTTGTGGGCCATCTCCAGCATCCTGAGCAGGCCCGGCGCACCGACGGCAAGGCCACCGACAACGGCATCGTAAAAAGCTTTCGGATGGCCGCTGCCGTCCAGAAACATATAGGGGTTGGCATTGGCCGGCGCCGTTTCGCGGCCGTCGTAGGTGGCGATCTCGCTGCTGGCGGCGTCGAAATGAATCATGAAGGCACCGCCGCCGATCCCCGACGATTGCGGCTCGACAAGGTTCAGCACCATCTGGGCGGCGATGGCGGCGTCAATGGCGCTGCCGCCCTGGCGTAAAATTTCCCGGCCGGCTTCACTGGCGTGGGGGTTGGCGGTGGTGACCATCCATTTTTCGGCGACCACCGCCGCCTTGTCCGTATGGGGGGCGGTCGCCGTCGGGGCTTCAGGATCGACCGGTCCGACCGGTCCGCCCGGTTTGGCGCAGCCGCCAAGCGCCAGCAAAAGCACCACCGCCAGAAAATACAGCGTCCGGTGGCGCTGGGGATGATTTAAGCCAAACATGGTTTCATGCTACCCTTTGTTTGTCGGCAAAGTCGACGATCAAAGGAGAACCGGCCTCGATGGATGCCATTGTACAAACCCTCAGCGACAACAAGGTCGCGTGGATGCTGGCGCTGTTTTTCGGCGTCGCCTATTGGGCTTTCCGGCCCCGCTGGCGGCGCCTGAATAAAACCGGGGAAAAACCGGAGCCGCCGAAGGACACCTGATCGGGACTCCCGGCGCCAATGCTGCAACGCAGCAAAAGTCTTAACAAAAGCCGCGCCGGGGGCTAGTCTATGGCGACATAAAACCAAGGCCGGAGACCTGAACCTTGAGCACCCACCGGGAAAGCAAAAAGACCACCGTTATCGACATCCAAAGGCAGAAGGGGGGCGCGCCGCTGGTGTGCCTGACCGCCTATACGTCGCTGACGGCGCAACTGCTCGATGACAGCACCGATCTGCTGCTGGTCGGTGATTCCCTCGGCATGGTGCTCTATGGCCTTGGTGATACCCTGGGCGTCACCCTGGACATGATGATCGCCCACGGCAAGGCGGTGATGCGCGGCTCATCGACGGCCTGCGTCATCGTCGATATGCCGTTCGGCTCCTATCAGGAAAGCCCCGAGGTGGCCTTTCGCAATGCGGCCAGGGTAATGAAGGAAGTCGGCTGCGCCGGGATCAAGCTGGAAGGCGGCACCGAGATGGCCAGCACAATAGAATTTTTGACCCACCGGGGAATCCCGGTGCTCGGTCACGTCGGGCTGTTGCCGCAATCGGTTCACACGGCTGGCGGGTTTCGTTCCCACGGCAAGGACTCGGGCGAGGCGACGCGCATTCTGGCCGACGCCGTCGCCGTCGCCGAGGCCGGCGCTTTTGCCATGGTCGTCGAAGGCACGGTCGAGCCGCTGGCCCGGCGCATTACCGAAACCGTTCCTGTGCCGACCATCGGCATCGGGGCCTCGCCGGCCTGCGATGGGCAGATTCTGGTGACCGAAGACCTGGTCGGCCTGTTTACCGACTTCACGCCGAAATTCGTCAAGCGCTACGCCGAACTGGGCCAGCAGATCGCCGACGCCGCCAAGGCCTATTCGGCCGATGTGCGTTCGGGGGCCTTCCCCGGGCCGGAACACTGCTTCGCCATGCGCCCCGCCGCCGATACCGACGACGCACCGGACTGATCCTTTTGGAAACCGTTCGAACCGTTGCCGACCTTCGCGCCGCCGTCAAAGGCTGGCGCCAGGAAGGCGACAGCATCGGCCTCGTGCCGACCATGGGGGCGCTGCACCTGGGCCATATGGCGCTGGTCAAGGCATCCCTGGAAGCGACGACGCGCACCATCGCCACCATTTTTGTTAACCCGAAACAATTCGGGCCGGCCGAAGACCTGGACAGCTATCCCCGCCATGAAGCGGCGGATAGCGAATTGCTGGCGGCCGCCGGGGTCGATCTGTTGTTCGCCCCGTCGGTCCCTGAAATGTACGGCGATGATTTTGCCACCGGGGTCCACATAGACGGGCTCGGCGATATCTTTGAAGGCTCAGCCCGGCCCGGATTCTTCGACGGCGTCGCCACCGTGGTCGCCAAGTTGCTCTGTCAGGCCGCCGCCGACAGCGCCTTTTTCGGCGAGAAAGATTACCAGCAACTGCTGGTCATCCGGCGCATGGCGCTGGACCTGAACATCCCGACGGCCATCGAAGGGGTGCCGACCGTGCGCGAGGCGGACGGACTGGCCATGTCGTCGCGCAACGCCTACCTGACGGCGGCTGAGCGCGCCACAGCCCCGATGCTGTTCAAGGTCATCGCCGATATCGCCACCCGCCTGGCGACCGGCGGTGGGGCGGCGGACCTCAGCCAGGAAGGGCTCGGTCGATTGATCGACGCCGGCTTTACCTGCGTCGATTACCTGGCCGTGGTGGATGGGGAAACCCTGGCGCCTGCCACCCCGGGCCGCCCGGCCCGGGTGCTGGTTGCGGCCCGCCTTGGGCAAGCGCGCCTGATCGACAACGTCGCCGCCTGATACGGGCAACCGCGTAAAATAAAACCGCCCGAGGCCGGAGCCTCGGGCGGTGAATAGGGGGTCTTGATCCTTCGGTAAGGCTTTTAGAAGTCGTACTTCAGGGAAACCTGCGAGCCGTACTGACGGTGCCACAGTGTTGAACCAGCCATGCCAGTACTGAAAGCATCACCTGCGCCCGATTCTCTTTGGCGCTTGGTCGGGGTGACGTAGCCGCTGATGCCGAGCTCCATACCGTCCATGACCGCATAGGTCAGACCGGCGGTGAAGTGCTGTTCGACGATGGCAGGGAACAGCACGTTGGCGAAAACGGCCTCATTGTCGATGGGCGAGTTGTTGTAGCTGTACCCGGCACGGACCGTCAGATCGTCGGTGGCGTCGTGTTCGACACCGACCATGATCATGTTGATGTTGGTCCAGCCAAAGCCGCCGCACTCTTTCACGTTGCAGCCCTGAGCGGAAGGGTTCGAGATGGTATCGACGCTGCCTTCATTAACGTGCTTGAAGTCAAGGGCGAGGGTGGTCGCCGGCTGGACTTTCCAGGCGATACCGGCGCTGTATGTTTCCGGACGATCGACGGTGCTGTTAAAGGTGCTGGTGTATTTCTTGAAGCGCTCGAACCAGACCTTGGAATGGTAATCGGCGGCGACGCTGATGTCGTCGTTCAACTGCCACTGGCCACCCAGCTGGAAGCCGGCGCCCTTGGCCGTGTCCTTGGCCCAGTTACCGTCGACGTTGAACTGGTTATCCTTGGAATCGGTGCGCATGGTCGCATAGCCGAGCACCAGGCCGAGACCATAGGACGACATGGTGTTTGGCGTGTAGGCGACACCCAACTGTGCATTAAACATTTTCCAGTTGATCTTGCGATCGGCGCTGGTGGAGGTCCCGGCGCCCGTCCGCGAGTTGGTCCAGTTGGTGGCGCCGCCGCCGCCCGGATAGACCGACAGGTTGACGGCGTAATTGTCATCGAGGCGGTAGTTGACGCCCAGCGAGCCGTTGACGAAGTCGTCCGTGTTACTTTTTTGTTTGCCGCCGGCGGTGTTGGCATAGGTGCCAGTCAGGTCGCGTTCCACATCGGCATGGAACCAGCCCATGCTGATGATGGCCGAGTTGTCCATGCGCCCGATCAGCGCCGGGTTGATGGCGGCGGCGGTCGGGTCGGACGCGATCGACAGGCCGGCACCGGCCATGCCGCACTTGTAGGTACCGATACAGGCTGGCAGCTGACCGACGGTGGCATTGGCTTGTTGCATGGGAAGCACAGCGGCGATGGCCGCGACGGCGCCAGACAACAGTGAAATTTTTAATTTTTTGGAAAACATCAGGGAAGTCCCCCTAACCCTTTGAGATTAATCATGAAACGAATTTGGGGTTCGTTGTTTTATGGTCAACGAAACCACCGCACCCGTCGGTAAAACCGTGTCGTATCTGTCGTGAACTTACAGAAAACGGGGGGTGAATTGTAGTAATATTGTAGGGCACATACGGGTTTACTGATTTACGTTGTATATTTACCACAGTGAATATGCCCCGAATATCAGTTCCCTAGCCCCCTAAAAACAAAAACGGCGCTTCGAAAAGCGCCGTTTTGCAACAGTTTACCCGTATAAAACATGGGGTTTAACGCAGGTACAGGTGGACCTCGTTATTCTTGGCCTGTTCGCTGGTCTTGCCCGAAATGGCGACCCGCGACGGCGGCAGGCCCATTTCGATCAGGGACCGGAGGACCCCTTCGGCGAATCGTTGCGCCTTGTTTGAATTCAGCGCCACCCGGGCCGGGCCGCCCGTGTTCGGCGCGACCGCCACCAGATCGAAGACCGCATTGGGGCGGCGTTCCAGCACCCGGCTGACGGCGGCATAAAGCGCCTGCTGATAGGGAACGTCGGGGCGGTCAAAACGAACGACGACCAGCGGCCGCCTGCCGGTGGTATCCGTGGCCCGGGCCGGGCCCTTGTAAATGGCCCCGCCGGCGGCCGAAACAATGGCCTGGTTGGCGAGGCTGGCGCCGTAGATTTCCCCACCCTTGACGCCGGCCAGCAGCAGATTCAGGTTGGCCTGTTCGGTGGCCACATAATTGGTCTGGCGGCGCACGTCGTCGGCCAATTCTTTAAGCAGGCGTTCGATCAGCACGACGGTGCGGTTAACCTCGTCTTCCAGGATGGCCAGCTGGCGGTGATCTTCATCGACGGCACCAGAGACGCTGAACGCCGCCCGCGTCGATTCCGACAGGAATGCCGACATGGTGGAATCAGCCGAGACGGCCGTTCCCAGGCGGGCCAGCTCGCCGGAGCCATTATTGATTTGCTCAAGATCGTTGCGGGCGCCGTTGAATTGCTGCACCAGAATCGGGTTGCCGGGGGTGGTGCCGACCTGCAGGCGTGTGTTGATTGCCGCCACGGTCCCATGATAGCGCTGGGAATCCTGGACAATGCGGGCCCGCAGCTGCTGCAACGTGCCGTTATGGGTGGCGATGGATGATTGCAGCCTGGACAGTTCGGAGCGTAACTCGACGACTTTCTTGCCCACATAGGTGCCGGTCGAAGCGCCGGGCGTTACCCCGTCTGGCTGAAAACTGGTTGTTCCCAGGACCGGCTGGTTGGCGGCCTGTACGCCGCCGACCGGTTGCGCCATCTGTACCTGCTGCGTTTGGGCCGGGGCAGCTGCTTGCTGGGTCTCGGTGCTGGCGCCCGCCGGATCCTCGCCGGTCAGCGAAGGCCATAACGCCTCCTCGGTAAAGGAGCACGCGGGTAAAAGCAGCGCCACACTGACGGCGATTACCCGAAACCCAGAAAATTCCCGAGAACTTGAAAATTTCATGTGGTGATTGGCCTTTGTATTCAAAAGAACAGTATTTAATAAATGCAGACGCCCCGTCAGAAGAACAATTAATGCCTAAAATGACGGCAATGTATTGTTGCTCAAGACAGCCTGCCCCCTAATCCGGTTTTCAGGATATTACTCAAAGGCCATTAACGCCACAAGAACCTATTTTAATTGCAATTTTAAGCTAAATGGCGGGACCGTGATTGAGGCCTTTGTAGCGCTTGCCATCCCCAGGCGGCTAGAGTAGTGTCGCCAGCCTTCGCCGGGGCCACATAAGGGTTCTGGCCGGAATATCGGTGCCCGTAGCTCAATTGGATAGAGCATCTGACTACGAATCAGAAGGTTGGGAGTTCGAGTCTCTCCGGGCGCGCCATCAACCCCTTTGAAATTAAACAGAAAAATAGCTTGCCACTCTGGCGGGCCGATTATTTTATCCTGTTGGGGTAACGTCTGGGGTAACGGGAGATGTATGCTAGGGCCTTGAAATCAAGGAAAACCGTCAGTCGGCAATAAACAGCGTAAATATGCCCCTATTCTTTTTGCCGCTCGTAACAGCGCGGGCGATCTAAATAGGTTTTGCTGGTGTATCCCCCCCTGACTTGGACTTATCCATTAATAGAGCGGACATCCAGAGTCTGCTTTACCCTGCATCAGCGGAAGTTTATCGTGGGTGTGGTTATAGGCCGCTTATAGCCGAGGCTGTTGAAAAACTCAGCCAACCAACCGTACTTGATGGCCGCTTTTATTAAAAGCGGCCTTTGTGTTCCCGCCTCCGACTAATGCCGGGGCGGGTTTTCTATTTATGGCTCGTTTTGTTGTCGTTTTTTGCATTTATCAGGCCATGATCGTTCTCGGCGGTGGCCTTGATGCGTGTTTGATCAGCCGCTTCAGGTTCTGCACCGTTGCGGTGAGCAGGAACTCATCCTTCGCCCCACTCAATCCGCGCAATCTCAGCCGCGTCATCGCCATGTTCCGTTTTGCTTCTCCAAACAGCCGCTCGATCTTTTTGCGGTCACGGGCGGACTGGTTATAGGCTTCACTGCCGTTGAGGGACCGAGCGTGATCGCGAGCGGCCTCGTTGATGTCGCGTGGAATTTTTCGCGATGGGCTGCGCGGACAGCATTTAGGTTTCAACGGACATGGATCACAGTCGCGCTTTGATGACCTGTACAAGAGCGTCTTGCCGTCGTGGACCGTGCCAGTGGTCTTGAGTGTTTTGCCTTTGGGACAGATATAGACATCGTCGTTTTTATCGAACGAGAAGTCGTCACGAGAGAGGCTCCCGTCGTCACGTTTGCCCTTGTCCCAGACGGGAACATGAGGTTCGATCCCACGCTCGACCAGCCAGCCAAGCATCTTGCCCGTGCCGTAGGCGACATCACCGGCAAGATGGTCCGGCTTTAAATCGAAGCGTTCTTCCGTCCGCTCAATCATGGTCTCGGTCGCCTCGACCTCTTTTGATATTCTTGTTGGAGTCGCTTCAACATCAACGATGACGGCGTTTTCCATATCGATCAAATAGTTCAGGCTGTAGCCAAACATGACCTTGTTGCGACCACGCGAGGTCCAGGCGGCAGAGGGATCAACCGGCGACATGGCCTTTGGCTTTTGATGAGGATTGATTGGCGAGTTTTCACTTTCCAGAGCCACGATATATTCCTGAACAGCCCGGCTGGCCCGTTGCTCATCCGACCACTCAACTTCCGATCCCTCAACGCGCTGGAAGCGGCTGGCATCCGCTTCAATGACGCTGGCATCGACGGCAAAACCCTCGCCCTTAACCAGCCCCGCGTCCATGCACTGGCGGACAATGCGATCAAATATCTGGCGGAACACGTCGCCGTCCTGGAAACGACCGTGCCGGTTGACCGAGAAGGTCGAATGGTTGGGAACCTTGTCTTCAAGGCCGAGGCGGCAGAACCAGCGATAGGCAAGGTTCATCTCGACCTCCTGACACAACCGACGTTCGGAACGGATCGAATAGCAGTAACCGACCAACAGCATCCTGATCATCAGTTCCGGATCAATCGAAGGGCATCCTGTATGACTGTAAAAAGGGGCTATCTCGTTGCGCAACCAGCTCAAATCAAGGACAGCGTCAATCCGGCGCAGAAGGTGGTTGGCGGGAACGCGGTCTTCAAGGTTGAACTCATAGAAAAGTCGGTCTTGTTGTCCGACCGCTGGGCCCATCATCGCCGTTCTCCTTCTCCATAATCACTGGAAAAAGTGAATCACGTCCACACGGCGATGACAACAGAGTTTTTCAACAGCCTCAGCAAGGACCCGCCACCCATAACGGCGAAACGGCCCGAATATTTTCCGGCGACGTTAAGCAGGCTGTCCAGAATGGTATTGCCCCGGTCCTGCGATGGCGGCGACATGATGATCGCGGCCTGAATGCCTTGTTTGTCCATGTCGGCGATCATTTTTTGGGCACCGCCCATTATGCTCCCTTTGTGGTCAATGTGAACATGGCCGTTTAAGATGGGGATTGTTGATTTTTTCGAAGGTTGGACAGGCGCACTGCTGACGGGCAGCGGGTAATCGTTCGGGTCAATCAATGTCAGCTTGTAGAGGTGTTGTGCGTTCTCGAACGCTATTTTCCGGGTAACGTCGGGCGGCAACATGGCTAACCGAATGATTTTGCTTGCGGATTTAATGTTCTGAGGCATTTTCCGGTCTGTTTTATTCGGTTGATAGAAGGTATCCGCGCCTATCGTGAAGCGGTCCGGAAACTCCATAAACAGCTCTTTCCATTCCGGATTAATCTGGCTGTTTCCAATTATAAGCGGGTATTTCTTGGCATGTTGCGAACCGGTTATGCTGATGTACAGGTTGGGATAGGTCTGCAAAAGCCGTCGGGTCAAGGCGGGCGAGCGTTGGCCGGACGAATCTGACCCCAGATGAACCCAGATGATTTTTGCGCGGCTGTTGTGGGCGAGTAACCGCTCGAATGCCTTGATGTTTCCATTGACGGATTTTGGATTTTTTGGGGTTCTTTTGTGGAATGAATCTGGAAGGGTCCAGTCATTCTCTATCGCTTCCATGTGCACGTCGATCGGGACATCGTACTTGGCGGCGAGGTCGGCAAGCAACAGATAGAGCGGGTGGTCGGGCCGCACTTGCCCGAACGGATGCCAATTCTGCATGGAAAAATGCAACGCCGCCGTTTCCCCGAAACCCACGGCACCCTTGGCGATCAGTTCATCGGCTCTTTTTATGAAATCCGCGCGGTCTCCCTCACTTACGCGGTCTGCCTTGACGCTTTGCAGCATGGGCGTAAGGGACCGGCCCCCGCCCGAGACCTTGAACCGGGTGGGATATTGTTTGGCTATATCGACGAGCTTGTTGAAATAGGAATAGTTCTTCGTGCTCCAAGGCGACGACATGATGATCGACGCCTGCACGCCGTTTTCATCCATCTCCTTGATGGCCCTCGCCACCGTACCTTTCCAATCCGCGTAGTTGTCTTTTCCACGCGTGATCTCGGCCACCACATGGGTATGGGTCAGGATGAGGGGAAGCCCGCTATACCATCCTGCATTCGGATGGCTTGCCATTTGGGGTGAAGCCGAGCCAGCGCCAGACGATGTGACGGGAAACTCTTCCAAGGTGACATAACCGTCGCCATCGGCGTCGAGGTGACCGAATGCTTGCTTGGGGCCTAAAAATTCTTTTTTAGAAATCCGACCGTCGCCGTCCTTGTCCATGGCCTTTATCATCAGAACCGGATCCTTGCCGCCCTCAACATTCCCCGGGGCTGCCATGCCGGCGCTCCGGTCGGGCATGGGTTGGCCGCCACCCGCAGCGCCGTCACCCTGATTAAAGGTGATTAATTCCTGTAGTGTGAGATAGCCGTCGCCGTCGCCGTCCGCCTGGTTGAATTTCTTGGGGTTAAACCCCCTTAACTTCCATTCTTCGGCGCTGATGCGACCGTCCCCATCCTGATCGCTGTCTTGAATCATTTTCTGGGGGGGCGCTTTGAAGGCCGCGTTTCCGATTGCCGGCACTATGCACGCGCCGATCAGAAACAGGGTGATCAGGCAATGACGGATGTCGGTAATGAATTTTAGAAACTTAAACATGGTGCCCCCCTGTTCATTTTTCAATGCACCTACATTATTGTGCATATTAAAATATGAAATCAATAGACTCAGCGGGTTCGTAAAGTGGCGCGGAAGCTAAATGAGAGACTCCACAAAACACTGGAGTTTGAAACGTCAGCAGAGAGATTTAATGCATGTGTTGCGTTGACCGGTTGAAGTGGCAGGGGCAACCCCAACCGGTCATTGCGACTAAAATGAAAAATGGTGCCCCCGGGGAGAATCGAACTCCCACTCCCTTGCGAGAACGGGATTTTGAATCCCGCGCGTCTACCAGTTCCGCCACAGGGGCCCCTGTTGGCTCGGCGGCCATCATAGCCATGGCGCGGCGCCTTGCAAGAGATGGATTGCGCAATTTTCCGGTGGCTGGTAAACCCGGCAGGCCTTATCAAATTTGGGGGTAGCAGGTGATCCAAAGACTGTACGACTGGGCCATGTCGCTGGCCGTCCACCGCCACGCCCTCTGGGCGCTGGCCATGATTTCGTTTATCGAAAGCTCGGTCTTCCCCATTCCCCCCGATATCATCCTGATCCCCATGGTGCTGGCGGCCCGGGACCAGGCCTGGCGCATCGCCCTGGTGTGCACCGTGGCCTCGGTGCTGGGCGGCCTGGGCGGCTATGGCATCGGCTATTTCCTGTTCGAGACGGTCGGCCAGCCGTTGGTCGATTTCTACGGCTACGGGGCCAAGTTCGCCGACTTCCAGGGCTATTACAACGAATGGGGGGCATGGATCGTCGGCGGCGCCGGGCTGACCCCGTTCCCCTACAAGGTGGTGACCATCGCCAGCGGCGTTACCCATCTGGATCCGGTGGTGTTTACCATCGCCTCGGTTATTTCCCGGGGCCTGCGCTTCTTTATCGTCGCCGGCCTGCTGTGGTATTTCGGCGAGCCCATCCGCAGCTTTATCGAAAAGAACTTGGGGGTGCTGGCGACGCTGTTCTTCGCCCTGCTGTTCGGTGGATTCATCTTAATCAAATTCGTGATATAATCACCGGATGACCCTCAACCGCGTGGTCCCCCTGTTTATCGTCCTTGTCGCCATTGCTGCGTTGGCCATGGGGTTGACCGCCGAGATCGCCTTCAAGCTGGAGCCCTGCATCCTTTGCCTTTATCAACGGGTTCCCTATGTGGCGGTCGGGCTGCTGGCGCTGCTGGCGCTGAAACTGCCGGCAGGTTCATTCCTGGCTCGGGTGCTGGTCGGGCTTTGCGGCCTGGTTTTCCTCAGCGGCGCCGCCATCGCCGTCTATCACACGGGCGTCGAGCAGCACTGGTGGGTGTCCGGGTGCAGCGGCCAGCTGGCCACCGGCATGTCCCTGGACGACCTGCGCACCAGCCTGATGAGCAAGCCTGAAAAGGCCTGCGACGATGTGGACTGGACCCTGTTCGGAATCAGCTTCGCGACGTATAATGCGGCGTTCTCGGGCGTGCTCGGGCTGCTGTCCCTGGCCGCCGCCAAAAGGATGAAAAAGAATACATGAGCAAAGCCCGTAAAAAGTCAGAGCGCCTGCCCGGCGATCCAAGCCGCGCACAAATGATCGACCGCATCATCCGCGTCGATCAGGCCGGCGAATACGGCGCCGTGCGCATTTACGAAGGCCAGCTCAGCGTGCTTGGTGACAAGGCATCGGGGCCGACCATCCGCCACATGCACGAACAGGAACAGGTTCACCTGGAAACGTTTTCCAACATGGTCGCCAAGCGCCGGGTGCGGCCGACGGCGATGATGCCGATCTGGCATCTGGCCGGGTTTGCGCTGGGCGCGGGGACGGCCCTGCTCGGCGAGAAAGCCGCCATGGCCTGCACCGTCGCCGTCGAGGAAGTAATCGACGCGCATTACGCGGCGCAAATCGAGCGTTTGGACGATATGGACGGCGACGAAGATGATTTACGCGACACCTGTGAGAAATTCCGCCGGGAAGAGGTCGAGCACCGTAACACCGGGCTGGCGGGTGGCGCCGAGCAGGCCCCCGGCTACGAGGGCCTGAGTGCCCTGATCAAAACCGGATCGCGCCTTGCCATCTGGCTGTCGGAACGCATTTAGTCGCGTTTTCTTTCGTGAGTTCTGACCAACCCCGAAATAACGCCGCGAAAGGTCCGCACTTCCTGTTCGGTCAGGCCGGCCCGCTGGAACATATTGCGGATGTTGCGGATCATGGTCGGGCGTTTTTCCGGCGGCCTTAAAAATCCACAGTCATCCAGCTCGGCTTCCAGATGCTCGAACATGCCGATCAACTCGGCCTTGTCGGCGGGGCGGGTGTCGGCAGACAAGCGGTTGTCGATGGCCGGCGTTTGATCGCGCGCCATCAGCCATTCATAGCCGACCAGCAACACGGCCTGGGCCAGATTAAGGGAGCTGAACCCCGGATTAAGGGGGGCCGACACCAGAACATCGGACAAAGATACATCGTCGTTATTCAGGCCCCAGGCCTCGCGCCCGAAAATCACCCCGGGGCGTCCGCCCTCGGTTATTTCCCGGCGCATGTCGGCGGCGGCGGCGCGCGGCGTCATCACCGGCTTGGTCATGTCCCGATCGCGGGTGGTGGTCGCATAAATGCGGCTGAGATCACCGATGGCCGCCGCGGTATCCTCGTGCACGGTGATGCCGTCCAGCACCACTTGGGCCCCGGCCGACGGCTTGATGGCGTGCTCGTTAGGCCACGGGTGAACGGGCTTGACCAGGCGCATGGATGATAACCCGCAATTGAGCATGGCGCGGGCCGCCATGCCGATGTTTTCGCCAAGCTGTGGCTCGATCAGGATAATCACCGGGGCATGGGCATCCAAGCCATTGGCGGCATCGGTTTTCGGTGGCCGCCGGGTGGAATTTGTACCAGCCATTCGTATCTAGGCTTTTCTGGCTGCGGCGCCGTCGCGGTAAAGCTTGTAAACAATACTGTCGCGCATGGCTTCGTATGAGGCGTCGATGATGTTGGTGGAAACGCCGACCGTCGACCACAAGGCGCCATTGGAATCCGCCGATTCGATCATCACCCGGGGCATGGCCGCCGTGGCGTCGGTGGCGCGCAGGATGCGGACCTTGAAATCGACCAGGCGCAAGTCTGCAAGGTCCGGATAGATCGGCGTCAGCACTTTACGTAGCGCCATGTCGAGGGCGTTGACCGGGCCGTTGCCCTCGGCCACCGCCATGTGTTCCTCACCGCCCACATCCAGCTTGACCGTCGCTTCGGATACCGTGATCAGTTCGCGTTTGTCGTTCCAGCGTCTTTCATCGACAACCCGGAAGCTCGAGCAACTGAAATAATCGGGGACCGAGCCAAGCGCCCGGCGCGCCAGCAGCTCGAAACTGGCCTCGGCGCCGTCATAGGCATAGCCGTCGAATTCGCGCTCCTTGACCAATTCAACCAGCTTGCTGAGCTTGGGATCGCCGGCGTCCACATCGAGACCGATTTCCCGGAACCGGGCCAGAATATTCGAGCGCCCCGATTGATCGGAAACGACGATGTGGCGCTGGTTGCCGACCAGTTCGGGCACCACATGCTCATAACTTCTGGGGTCTTTCTCGACCGCCGATACGTGCAGGCCGCCCTTGTGGGAAAACGCCGATTCCCCCACATAGGGCGCGCTTTTGTTGGGGGGCCGGTTCAGGTGCTCATCGAGCATACGCGACACATGAGTCAGGTGAGTGAGTCCGTCATGGGTCACACCGGTATCAAAGCCCATCTTCAACATTAACGTCGGGATGATCGAAACAAGATTGGTATTGCCGCAACGCTCGCCAAGGCCGTTGAGCGCGCCTTGCACCTGGCGCGCCCCGGCGCGAACGGCGGCAAGGCTGTTGGCGATGGCGTTGCCGGTATCGTCGTGACAATGAATACCGAGATTTTTACCGGGGATATGTTTGATGACCTGGGTAACGATACGCTCGATCTCGTCGGGCAGGGTACCGCCATTGGTGTCGCACAGCACGATCCAGCGCGCGCCATTATCGTAGGCCGCCTTCAGGCATGACATGGCAAATTTCGGGTTGGCCTTGTAACCGTCGAAGAAGTGCTCGGCATCGAACAGCACCTCGTCCGTTTTTTTAACGGCATGGGCGATGCTGTCGCCGATCATGGCGATATTTTCGTCGTGGGAAATTTCTAGCGCCACATCCACATGAAAATCCCAGGTCTTGCCGACCATGCAAATGGCTTTGGTGCCGGCACCCATCAGGTCACTGAGGCCCGGGTCGTTATCGGCGCTGCGCCCGGCCCGCCGGGTCATGCCGAAGGCGGTCAGGCGGGCGCTTTTCAAGGCCGGCGGCTTGGCGAAAAAGGCATTGTCGGTCGGGTTGGCCCCGGGCCAGCCGCCCTCGATATAATCGACGCCGAGCCGGTCCAGCTCCAGGGCGATCAATTCCTTGTCCGACGTGTTGAAGTCGACGCCCTGAGTCTGGGCCCCGTCGCGCAGGGTACAGTCGTATATGTAGACGCGATTGTCGCTCATGGCCGGCCCGCTTCCCAGAAAAAGCCCTTAAAACAGCAGGTAAAGGCGGAGAATGGACAATTTCTGCGCCGCGCTCAAGGGTTTCCGTTTTTAGAAATGCTTGAAAGTCTGCTTGGCGTTCGCATGGGGACGTTTTATTGTCATTTCGAAAGGAATTTCCGGGATGACGAGCGCCACCAATAACAATCAGGCCCTGGGTGATGACAGCACCCAGTTTCTGGCCTTTCAGAAAAAGGTTCGGGGCACCAACATCAACGAACAGACCCTGCTGGCGACGGATTATCTCAACCATTTCAACGAGATCGTCATGCTGCTGGAGATGATTCCCGACATGCCGGAATTGCTGGACGACGCCAAGGAGTGGCGTCCGAAGGGCTATCAGGAACATCTGCTCGACAGCACTTTTGCCGAAAAGGAATTGGCCGCCGAGGCCTATAACCATGTGCCCAGTGAATTTCGCGAGCCCTTTGAAAAAACCGTTTCACAGCTTAATTCGCTGATCGGGACTACCATCGAGCGTATAGAACACGACATGGAAGGAGGCAACACGGACCTGATGCGCGAAAATGCCGTCACCCTGTCGCAGATCATTCAGCGGCTGATGGATGTGGCCGGCGGCATTATCAACGGCCACGCCAAGACCTTCGATCAGTCGGAAATCGATGATCTGATCGGTTAGAAACTATTTCCGCCGCCAGGTGGTTTGGCCGCTTGAGTCTTCCAGCACCACGCCTTTTTCCAGCAACGCGTCGCGGATGCGGTCAGACGCCGCGAAGTCCTTGTCGGCGCGGGCCTGGTCGCGCTCGGCGATGAGGGCGTCGATGGCGGCCTCGTCGAGATCGCCATCCCCCGCACCACGGAACCACTGCTCCGGGTGTTGTTCAAGCAGGCCGAGAAAATTTGCCCCGGCCAGAAGCGCATCGGGTGACCCGTCACCAAGGCCATGCAATGCGGCGATAGCCTGCGGCGTGTTGATGTCATCTTCCAGCGCCGCGATGACGTCGGTGGGCGTTTGACTTGCCGAAACCCCGTCGATCATCCGATACCAGCGGTCCAACTCCTTCTTCGCCTCGGCGATACCGGCCTTGGTGAAATCCATGGGTTGCCGGTAATGGGTTTTCAGCAGCGCCAGGCGGATCGCCTCGCCGGGGAATTCTTCCAGCAATTCATGGACCGTATAAAAGTTGCCCAATGACTTGGACATTTTCTCGCCCTCGGCCATCAGGTAGCCGTTGTGGACCCAGTATTTGGCCATGATGTCGGTTTGGTGGCTGCATCGGCTTTGGGCAATTTCGTTTTCGTGGTGGGGGAAAATCAAATCCTGGCCGCCACCGTGGATATCGAACTCGGGCCCTAGATACTTGTTGCTCATGGCCGAGCATTCCAGATGCCAGCCGGGCCGCCCGAAGCCCCAGTCGCTGTCCCAGCCCGGCTCACCGCCGCTGCTCGGCTTCCACAGGACAAAATCGGCGGCGTCCTTTTTGTAGGGGGCGACCTCGACCCTGGCCCCGGCGATAATTTCATCCCGGTTGTGGCCCGACAGTTTGCCGTAGTCATCCCACGATGAAACCGAGAACAACACATGGCCTTCGGCCTCGTAGGCATGACCCTTGGCGATCAGGTCGGCGATCATGATTTTCATTTCGCCGATGTGATCGGTGGCGCGGGGTTCAAAATCCGGATCAAGGGTGTTCAGGGCCTTCGCGTCGGCATGAAACTGCGCCGCCGTGGCTTCCGTAATGGTGCGGATATCCTCGCCGGTTTCGGCGGCCCTGGCATTAATCTTGTCGTCCACATCGGTGATGTTGCGCACGTAGGTGACCTTCGGATAGAGGACCTTAAGCAACCGATAGAGCACATCGAAAACCACCACCGGGCGGGCGTTGCCGATGTGGGCCAAATCGTAAACCGTCGGCCCGCACACATACATGCGGACATGTTCCGCATCCAGCGGCGTAAAAGTTTGTTTTTTACGGGTCAGGGTATTGTGCAGGGAAAGAGTCACAGAAACTTATCCATTCAGCCGGCCGGAGGCGCGCTTGCGTCCGATTATTGGTAACAGAGCCTTTAACTCCGGTCCATGATCGAGGCCGGTGAGGGCCAGCCTGAGCGGCAGGAACAAGGCCTTGCCCTTGGCCCCGGTCGCGTCCTTGACCGCATCGGTCCACGCCTTCCAGGTGGTTTCATCCCAGGGCTCACTGGGTAACAGTCCGGCGGCGGCGGCGATGAAGTCCTTATCCTCGATAACCGGATGGACGTCGCCGAAGCATACCTTATGCCACAGGGAAACATCGTCGAAGCGTTCAAGATTGGGCCGCACCGCCGCCCAGAAAATTTCATCAACGTTGTCCAGCCCGGACAGGCGCGGCTTCGCGTCATCGAATGAAAGGCCGTGCAGGGCCGCCGCGTTCAAGGCTTTTAGCTGGTCCGGGTCGAACTTGGGGGTGCCCCGGCCGGTGTGCTGAATATCGAAATCAGCGGCCAGGTCTTTCAAGGACTCGCGCACTTCGATGGCATCGGAGGTGCCCACATGGGCCAGATAGCTGTTCAGGGCCATGGCTTCCATGCCGCCGTCGCGTAACGATGCCACGGTCAGCGAGCCCAGACGTTTCGACAGGCCCTTGCCGCCGATGTCGGTCAGCAATGGCACGTGGGCGAAGGTCGGCGGGGTGGCCCCCAGCGCAGAGAACAGTTGCATCTGAACGGCGGTGTTGGCGACATGATCTTCACCGCGAATAACATCGGTTATGCCTAAGTCAATATCGTCGACGGCCGATGGCAGCATATATAAATAAGTGCCGTTGCCGCGCACCAGCACCGGGTCGCTGAGGTTCTGGCCTTCGAAATGCACCGGGCCGCGCACCAGATCGTGCCATTCGATGGCTTCGTGATCGAGCCGGAAGCGCCAGTGGGGGGCGCGGCCTTCATCTTCGAAAGCCTTGATCTGGGCGTCGTTTAAATCAAGGCCGGCGCGGTCGTAGATGGGCGGCTGGCCGCGCGCTAACTGACGCTTGCGCTTGTAGTCCAGTTCGTCCGGTGTCTCGTAGCAGGCATACATACGGCCGGCATCCCGCAGCCTATGAAAGGCGGCGGCGTAACGTGCCATGCGGGTCGACTGGCGTTCCAGCACATCCCATTCAAGGCCGAGCCATTTCATGTCTGCTTCAATGGCGTCGGCGAATTCGGCGGTCGAGCGGTCGGCGTCGGTGTCATCCATACGCAGGATGAAACGCCCCCCCTTATGCTGTGCATACAGCCAGTTGGCCAGCGCCATACGGGCGTTGCCCACATGCAGCATGCCGGTCGGGCTGGGGGCGAAGCGGACAACCGTCATGACCGGAACCCCTTCGTAAAAGCATTGGTGATCGGATAGCGGCGGTCGCGGCCGAAGGCGCGGGGCGAAATCTTGACCCCCGGCGGCGCCTGCCGGCGCTTGTATTCGGCCCTATCAAGCATCATCCATATCCTTTCCACGGTTTCAGGCTTGTGGCCACGCCCGGCAATGTCAGCCAGCGAGCTTTCGCCTTCGATCAGGCCATGCAGTATGTCATCGAGCTCTTGGTATTCGGGCAAGCTGTCGGAATCCTTCTGGTTCGGTTTCAATTCCGCGGTCGGCGGCTTGGTGATGACGTTATCGGGCATGACCGGGCCGTCCGGGCCCAGGGCATCCATGGGCATTACCGCATTGCGCCAACGGGACAGTTCAAAAACGGTTGTCTTGTAAATGTCTTTGAGGACCGAAAACCCGCCGCACATATCGCCGTAAAGGGTCGCGTAGCCGACCGACATTTCCGATTTGTTGCCCGTCGACAACACCATATGGCCGAACTTGTTGGATAGCGCCATCAGCGCCAGCCCCCGGGCCCGGGCCTGGATGTTTTCTTCCGTCGTGTCGGGTGGATGCTGGACGAAGGCTTCTTGCAGCATACCGGCGAAAGCCGTCATCGCTGGCTCGATCGACACCACATCATAGCTGACGCCCAGCAAGCCGGCGATGGCGGCGGCATCATCAAGGCTTTCAGTGGACGTATAGGGCGATGGCATCATCACGCAGTGGACCCGGTCCGGCCCGACCGCGTCGACGGCAATGGCGGCGGAAAGAGCGCTGTCGATGCCCCCCGACAGGCCGAGCAGCACGCCTGGAAAATGGTTCTTGTTGACGTAATCGCGCAAGCCCAGGGTCAATGTCCGGTAGATGGCTTCCATGCCGACGGGGTGGGCGTCTATATCACCCGGATCGCACTTCCAGCCGTGATCGGTGCGCCGCCACAAGGTGGTGGCAATGCCGGAACGCCACGACGGCATGCGCACGCACAATGTGCCATCGGCGTTTAACGCCACGCTGTCGCCGTCAAACACCAGTTCGTCCTGGCCGCCGACCTGGTTGACGTAAATCAGCCCCAGTCCGGTTTCTTCCATGCGGGTGCGGGCCAAGTCCAGGCGCACGTCTTTTTTGTTTGTCTCGAAAGGCGAACCGTTGATAACGACCAGAATTTCCGCCCCCCCCTCGCGTAAATTATTGCTCACCTGGGGCGTCCACATATCCTCGCAGATCATCACCCCGAGCCGGGCGCCCTTGAATTCGACAGGCTTGGGCAACGGACCGGCGGCAAAAACCCGCACTTCGTCAAAAACACCGTAATTGGGCAGGCAATTCTTGAAGCGCGCCGCCACAATCGCGCCGCCATCGATCAGCAGGGCGGCGTTATACAGCTTTCCGCCATCGCGCCACGGGGTGCCCAGCAGTACGGCCGGGCCGCCATCGGCGGTTTCCAGCGCAAAAGCGCCGATAGCGGCTTCGATGGCATCCATAAAAGCCGGCTTCAAGACCAGGTCTTCCGGTGGATAGCCGCTGACCACCATCTCGGTCGTGATCAACAGGTCGGCGCCCGCCGCCAGTGCCGATGCCCGGGCGCCCCGAACAAGTGTCATGTTCTGGTCAATATCGCCAACCGTCGGGTTCAACTGGGCCAAGCTTATGGATAAGATGTCTGTCATGGGTAGGGAACCTATGCGCCGCCTTGGGTAGCTGTCAATGTCGCCCTCGATGGAGGGAAATGCTTATTGCCTGCTTGCCTTGAACCGTCCGATGGAGGACAATTTTTAATCCATAAAACCCGAGAATCAGGGTCGAACAGCCGTTCGCACCCATAAATAAGGATACCATGGCCCAGATTACCGAAAAAATGGCGACGGATACAGCCGATGAAAGCGCCGATGAAAACCAGGCCAGCCTGTCCGTGCTGCTGGCGGCGCTTGAGGCCCTGACCAATCATCTGGCCGATACCGCAGGGAAATCAGGCGTCGGGCTCAATAGCCAGGACATCCATAAACTGGGCGGTGAATTCAGCGCCAAGGAAGGGAAACTTTTCTGTCTTGAGCTTAGCGCCCATATCCACGAAAGCCTGCTCCAGCACGAACGTGAACTGTGGGACCAAACCCGTCGGCGCCCGTTCGAGCGCCTTCTGGTCGCACGCTTTTCCAATCTTTTTCCCCACGAAGGGGAACTTGACTCCGGCAGCGGATTTGTTTCCAGGCGCATCCTTCCCGGCTTTTTCATGGCCGTCGAAATGATGGCCGGCCAGGAATTGTTCGAAAAATGCCATCGCGCCTGCAAGAACCTGGCGAAGACACGGAAAGAAGAACAGGGCAGCAGTTTCCTGTGGCGTGATTTTTACGTCGATAGGGAAGCCAATGTTCTCGTCGACGATACCCTTGCCGTCATCGTTCCCCATTTTGCCGATTTCGACAAACGCTTCCGCTGGCTGCGCAACCTGATGAACGGCCATTTGGCGGCGCCCGATGATTTTGCCTTCGAAGGCGATATAATCGCCCAATGGCAGATGGACGATGAAACCCTGATGCGGATGCTGCAATCCCTGTTTTCTGTCTTTTACCAGCGCCTGTCTGAAGACGGCGGCCGGGAAAAGGTTGTCCAGCGCTATGGTGAAAAATTCTGCGCGGACCTGCAAACCGTACTTGGCCACCTTGGGTTGGAGGCCTAGAATACGGCATGAGCGACAAGGCCGTATCAGCGTCTGAAAGAATATTGGTCAGCAGGCCGGTGACCCCTGAAAAGCCGCGGGCTGAAATTTTCACCCCCGGCAAGGGCAGCGGCTATGAGCTGACCGGCAAGGGCGGCGTTACCACCGCCCAGCCCAAGCCGCCGCCAGAGGTTAAAACGAAAGCACCCGCCGCCAAACCGGCGCCCGCTGCCAAACCGGTGACGCCGCCAAAAGCGACGCCGGCCCCGGCCACCTCGAAAAAACCGGCCCCCATGCCGGGCCGCAAGCCGCCCAAGAAAACCCGAAAAAAAATCCTGTCGCCGGCCGAAAAAAGCCACGCCCTGGCCGACACGGTGGTCGCTTCGTTCACCGACCGCCTGAAGGAAGAAGCCCTGGCCAAGGGCGGATCGCTCTCGGTTCAGGATCTTGAAGCCATGAACGGTGAATTCAAGAAGCAGGCCGATGACCTGAAGGTTGTCTTCGAACAATCCTTCGAAGATTACGTCACCGCCCGCGAACGGGCGTCATGGGAGTCCTCGCGCAAGTTCCCGTTCGACCGGATGATGGTCAAAACTTTTTCGTACATGCTGGAGGACGACAGCCGCAAACTGAAGCGTTCGGATTCCGTTTCCCGGCGCATCCTGCCGGGCTTCTTTATGGCCCTTGGCATGATGCTCGGCCCCGACAAGCATCAAGGCTATCAGGGGAAATGCCGGGCCATCGTCAAGATTCTACAAAAGGAATACGGCGACAATTTCGAATGGGAAGACATCTACGACAGCGACGATGCCCGCGCCATTGTCATCGATGGGCTGATCGATCTTGCCTATCATTTCGCCGATTTTGACAAACGCGCCGACTGGTTCATCGATATGGTCAACAGCCACCTGCCGCCGCCGGACGAAAATACCACCCAGACGGAAGCCGACTGGACCTTTACCCGCGAAGGCTTTCATCTGTTTTTTGATGCCCTGATGTCGGACCTGCGTGATGCCCTGGACAGCGAGGGCGGCCGCCTGCTGATCACCCGCCGCCACGGCGTTGCGGCGACCATTGAAATGGCCGAGCTATTGGCAAAGCTGAGCGCCGAACAATCCAAATAGTTTTTGCCTTATAATTGTCATCAATTTGTCATTGCAGTGACGCACTGCCCCCTTAAGTCATGCATAGCCGCGATCCGCGGCTTGCAGTACCGAACAAGTTAAGGAAATGATGATGCAAAAATCCGGATTTGAAGCGCGCGGCGAACCTTTGATCGAAGATATTCTCGCCGACCCCATTGTCCAGAAGCTCATGAAAAGCGACGGGCTGACCGCCGATGCCGTCCGCCATTTCATTCAGGGACAACGGATACGTATTTTGGAAAACCGTATGGCGAACAGGATGTTAGGCGAAGCAGCCTAAATCCCCTTAAGCCGGCCGCTCGCCGTTCCGGCCGCGCTCTTCCTTCAACGATTCGGCCAGCAGGAACGCCAGTTCCAGCGATTGTTGGGCGTTGAGGCGCGGATCGCAATGGGTGTGGTAGCGCGCCCCCAAGTCAGCCTCGGTAATGTCCTGTCCGCCGCCGACGCATTCGGTGACGTCCTGGCCGGTCATCTCGAAATGAACGCCGCCGGCGTGAGTGCCCTCGGCCCCGTGAATGGCGAAGAAGGCGCGGACTTCGGCAAGAATGCGATCGACCGGCCGGGTCTTGTAGCCGTTGGAGCTTTTGATCGTGTTGGCATGCATGGGGTCGCACGCCCACACAACCTTGCGGCCTTCTTTTTTGACGGTGCGAATCAGCGGCGGCAACAGATCACCAACCTTGTCGGCGCCCATGCGCGCGATCAGGGTCAGGCGTCCGGCCTCGTTATCCGGGTTCAGGGCATCAATCAGGCGCAGCAGTTCGTCCGAGCCGATAGACGGGCCTATCTTGACGCCGACCGGGTTGCCGATGCCTTTCAGATATTCGATATGGGCGCCATCGAGTTGGCGCGTCCGGTCACCGACCCACAGCATGTGCGCCGAGGTGTCGTACCATCCGCCGCTTATGCTATCGACGCGGGTCAGCGCCTGTTCATAGTTGAGCAACAGCGCCTCGTGAGAAGTATAAAACCCGGTTTCGCGAATCTGCGGCGTGGTTTCCGATGTCACTCCGCACGCCGCCATGAAGGCCAGCGCCTCGCCCAGGTGATCGGCCAGGTCCTGATAGCGTTCACCGGTCGGGCTGTCGGCGACAAAACCCAGATTCCATTGATGAACCTTGTGCAAGTCCGCATAACCGCCCTGGGCGAAGGCGCGCAGCAGGTTGAGCGTCGCCGCCGACTGGTTGTAGGCGCGCTCGAGGCGCGCCGGATCGGGGATTCGCTCAGCCTCGGTGAAGCCCATGCCGTTGACCATGTCGCCACGGTAACTGGGCAGGGTAACGCCGCCTTGGGTTTCGGTGTCGCCGGAGCGCGGCTTGGCGAACTGTCCGGCCATACGCCCTACCTTGATAACCGGGCAGGCGGCACCATAGGTCAGCACCACCGCCATCTGCAGCAGCACGCGGAAGGTATCGCGGATGTTGTCGGGATGAAACTCGGCGAAACTTTCCGCACAGTCGCCGCCCTGCAACAGAAAAGCCTTGCCGTCGACGGCGGCGGACAGGGCACGCTTAAGCTGCCGCGCCTCACCGGCAAACACCAGCGGCGGATAACTTTTCAGGCGGCCTTCCACATCGGCCAATACCCCGGCATCGGGATAATTCGGCATTTGCATGGCCGGCTTCGATTGCCAGCTATCGGGTGACCATTTTGTCGTCATCACTAAACCCAGGATTCAATTAAATGTTTCGGTTGAAGCGTATACGCGCTCGTGAGGGGTTTTTCCAGTAAAACCGGACATTTTACCGCCCCTCAAACGCCGGGCGGGGCCTCTGGAAGCCAAAACAAGTTGGCGACAGGAGCTACAGCTAGCGGCCTTCGTGGGACGGGCGTTTTTCGCGCAGGGTGACGAATTCTTCTGCCGCCGTCGGATGAATGCCGATGGTGGCATCGAAATGGGCCTTGGTGGCCCCGCATTTCAGTGCAATGCCCAGCCCCTGGGCAATTTCCGGCGCATCCATGCCCATCATGTGGCAGCCCAACACCCGGTCCGTCTTGGCATCGACGATCAATTTCATGAAAGTCTGCTCGTCGCGGCCGGAAAGGGTGTGCTTCATGGGCCGGAAGCGCGATACGTAAACGTCGATATCGCCGGCCTGGGCGCGGGCCGCGTCCTCGGTCAGCCCAACGGTGCCGATGGGCGGTGATGAAAACACGGCAGATGGAATATTTGTGTGATCGACCTTGGTCGGGTTCTTGTTGAACAGGGTTTCGGCGAGCGCCGCCCCCTCGGCGATGGCGACCGGGGTCAGGTTGATCCGGTCAGTCACATCGCCCACCGCCCAGATGTTATCGACCTTGGAACACGAATAGGCATCGACGACAATCGCCCCCTTGTCGTTTAGCTCGACCCCCGCCTCTTCCAGGCCGATCCCCGATGTTTTCGGCTTGCGCCCGGTGGCGTACATAACCAGGTCGGTTTCGATGGTCTCGCCACCGGCCAAACGCAGGCTGTAATGGCCGCCGACTTGTTCGATGCTGCGGACGACGGATTCGGTTTTTAAAATGATGCCGCGCTTGACCATTTCCGCGCCCAGGGTCACCCGTATGTCTTCGTCGAAGCCGCGCAGCACCGCATCGGCCCGCAACACCAGCGTCACCTCGACCCCGAGGCTACTGAAGATACCGGCGAACTCGACGGCGATATAGCCGGCCCCGACGATGACCATGCGGCGGGGCAATTCCTTCAGGTCGAGCGCTTCGTTGGAGCTGATGGCGTGTTCGATACCCGGAACATCCGGCATGGACGGCCAGCCGCCGGTGGCGATCAGGATGTTTTTCGCCGTCACCGTTCTGGTTCCGACCTGAACCGTATGCTTATCGACCAGGCGCGCCGTGCCTTCCACAAGGTCGACGTTATTTTCGTTCAAGATGCGCCGGTAGATACCGTTGAGGCGCGTGATTTCCTTGTCCTTGGCGGCGATCAGCGCCGACCACTCGAAGGTCGGCTTGCCGACGTTCCAGCCGTAACCGGCGGCATCTTCGAAATCATCGGCAAAATGGCCGCCATAGATCAGCAGCTTTTTTGGCACGCAGCCGCGAATAACACAGGTACCGCCGACGCGGCTTTCTTCGGCGATCGCGACCCGTGCGCCCATCTGGGACGACATGCGCGACGCCCGCACCCCGCCGGAACCGGCCCCGATGGTGAACAGGTCGTAGTCGAAAAGCTGTTTTGTGCTCATCGCCCGATTATAGACTGTCGAGCCACTTAATGATTTCTTTTTCGCCCTTTTTCGGGGCATCCCCATGGCCGCTGGAAACCACCACATAGGCCGATTTCGGGTTGGCAGGCGCCTTGTTGAAGGCGAACCCCTTGCTGCCTCTTTTATGGAAGCCGTCCTTGTCGCCGGTCAGCCACAGCAGCGCCACGCCGGGCTTCAGGCTGGCAACGTTGTTTGGCATGTTGGCCGGTCCGTCGGGATCGAACCAGCTGAGATAGACTTCGGCAGGTATGTTCAGGGTTTTTTTCTTGCCCTGGTTGATGTCGGTGAATTTTTCCTTGGTCTTACCCTTGCCGGAGGAAACCATCTTTTTCGCCGTCGCCACATACATACCGTAGTCTTTCTTTTGCCCCTTTTCGCTCGGCACATGGCCCGGCGCCAAGGCCAGCACAGCAAACAATCCGTCGTGGCGGGCCGCATAGCCGAAGGCCGCGTTGGCGCCCATGGAATGACCGCCGACGATGATGCGGGTCGCGCCCTTGGCCTTCAATCCGGCAACTGCCTTGTCAATTTCGGCCATGGTGGCCTCGTAATCCTTGTCGTACAGGCGGGATTCTGACCACGGCATTTCCGGCGTCGAGATCAGATAGCCTTTCGAAGCGAGCGCCTTGCCAAGTACGACGACCGGCGACTTGGACTTGGTCGTGCCCCATTTTCCGTGCATCAGGACGATGCCGGTTTTTTCAGCCGCAACAGCCGCCGCCGGTTCCAAGGCGAACACCGCCAACGCCAGCACCAAAACAAAATGAATGATCTTCATGAACAACCTCCCCTACCCATATAGTTGAGATAACCGACAAAATCATACAGAAGCCTGCGGGGCAGACAACATTAAGTTGCAAACAATTGGCTGCGGTCCTTAAAGCTTTTAAATTCAAGGGCATTGCCGCTGGGATCGGTGAAAAACATGGTCGCCTGCTCGCCGGGCTGGCCTTCAAAGCGGATATAGGGCTCGATCAGAAAGGAAATACCCGCCGCCATTAATTTATCGGCCAGCGTCTGCCAGTCATCCCAATCAAGGACGACGCCGAAATGCCGGGCCGGAACCTGATGGCCATCCACATCACCCGTCGGCACGCCCCATTCATCGCCATCGACCCGGTGGGCGACCACCTGATGGCCGAAAAAATCGAAATCGATCCAGGTATCGGTGGACCGGCCAATGCCACAGCCGAGCACGTCCCTATAAAACTGCCGGGCTTCCGGAATATCGCGCACCGGAAAGGCCAGATGAAACGGGCGAAGGGATGAAACCATGATGACTACAATCCACCCATGCAGATGTATTTAACCTCGACATATTCCTCGATGCCGTATTTCGAACCTTCGCGGCCAATGCCCGATTCCTTGACCCCGCCGAAGGGCACCATTTCCGATGAAATAATGCCTTCGTTGGCGCCGACGATGCCGTATTCCAATGCTTCCGCCACCCGCCAGACACGGCCGATATCACGGGAATAAAAATAGGCGGCCAGTCCATAGGGCGTGTCGTTGGCTATTTTGACGGCTTCTTCTTCGGACTCAAACTTGTATAGCGGGGCAACGGGGCCGAAGATTTCCTCGTTCGCCAAATCCATATCCACCGTGACACCGGTCAGGATGGTCGGCTCGTAGAACGTGCCGCCCAGATCACTGACACGGCCACCACAAACCACGGTCGCGCCCTTGTCGGTGGCGTCCTTGACCAGACGCACCACCTTGTCCAGGCCCGCTTTATTAATGAGCGGCCCCTGGTTGGCATCCGACGTCAGGCCGGGGCCTGGGATCAGGCCCTTGACCGCCTCGGCCAGTTTGGCTGCGAAGGCATCATAGATACCGGCCTGCACCATGATGCGGTTGGCGCACACGCAGGTTTGCCCGGCGTTGCGATATTTCGACGCCATGACACCGGCGATGGCGGCGTCCAGATCGGCATCATCGAAAACGATGAACGGCGCATTGCCTCCCAGTTCCATGGACACCTTCTTGACCGTATCGGCACACTGTTTCATCAGCAACTTGCCGACCGCCGTCGAGCCGGTGAACGACAATTTACGCACCGTCGGGTTGGATGTCAGTTCGGCCCCGATGGTGGCAGGAACCCCGGTGACAATATTGAAAACACCCTTGGGAATACCGGCCCGCATCGCCAGCTCGGCCAACGCCAGCGCCGAATAGGGCGTGTCTTCCGCCGGTTTGACGACAACCGAACAGCCCGCCGCAATGGCCGGGGCGCATTTGCGGGTAATCATGGCCGACGGAAAATTCCACGGCGTGATGGCGGCGGCCACACCAATGGGCTGCTTGATGATGACAATGCGCCGGTCGCCCGACGGGGCCGGGATGGTGTCGCCGTAGATGCGTTTCGCTTCCTCAGCAAACCATTCAACAAACGACGCACTGTAGCCGATCTCGCCCATGGCTTCGGCCATGGGTTTGCCCATTTCAGCCACCATGATTGTCGCCAGATCCTGCTGGTTTTCCATCATCAGGTCGTACCAGCGGCGCAAAATTTGCGCCCTCTCCTTGGCCGTGCGTGCCGCCCATTCGGGCATGGCGGCTTCCGCCGCAGCGATGGCGCGGGCGGTTTCCGCCGCCCCCATTTCAGGTACCGTGCCGAGCTTCGAGCCATCGGCCGGATTAAGCACATCGAAGGTGGCCATGGCATCGGCATCAACCCACACGCCGTCAATGTAACACTGCTGCCTGAACAGGCTGGGATCGGAAAGCTTCATGGGTGACCTCATGTATCGAATAAATGGAAGAGGCGGAGTATAGTCAGTGGCATATAGGGTGTGAACCGCAATTCCACCAGCCAAACACATAGGGCCTTTATAAAGAATGAGTCTGACCCGAAAACTCGCCCGCCATATTCATGGCAAGAACATTGATGACGATGACCTTGCCGCCGCCGCCCTGTTCACCGTGGACGCCGTCGCCAACGCCATGGCCGGGCGGCGCACCGATCCGGGGCGCAAACTGCTCGACTGGGCGGCGCAATATGGCGGCAGGGATGCCGGTCGGCGGGCGCTGGTGCTGGGCGGGCTGACTCATATTCTGGAAATGGACGACCTGCACCGGGCTTCCGTCGTGCATCCCGGTTGCGTGGTGGTACCGGTCGCCTTCGCCCATTCTGAAACATCGGAAATCGGCGGCACCGAAACCTTAAGCGCCATCTTGCACGGGTTTGAGGCGGCGTGCCGGATCGGCATGGCCGTCGGTCCGTCCCATTACCGCATCTGGCACAGCACCGCCACCTGCGGCCCCTTCGGCGCGGCCATGGCGGCGGCCAGTCTGCTCGGCCTTGACGAAGACGCCACCGTCCATGCCCTCGGCAATGCCGGCACGCAAGCCGCCGGCCTGTGGGAATTTTTAGAGACCGGGGCCATGAGCAAGCACCTGCATGCCGGCCGGGCCGCCGAGGCCGGGCTGGTCGCGGCCCAGTTGGCGGCGCTGGGGTTTACCGGACCGCCAAAAATTCTGGAAGGCGCGCGCGGCCTGTTCGCGGGGGCCTGCCCCGATGCCGATCCCGGCGCCGTGCTCGCCGGGCCAGAGCACAATTGGCAGTTGCATGAAACATCCATCAAGCCATGGCCATCGTGTCGCCACACCCATCCGGCCGTCGATGGGGCGCTGGAACTGTCGCCGGGATTCGATCCAAGCGCGGTGACGGGTATTTCCGTCGCGACCTATGGGGCCGCTGTAGACGTGTGCGACAGGCCGCACCCGGACAGCGTTTACGAGGCCAAATTTTCATTGCAGCATTGCATCGCCGCTGCCCTCACCAAGGGCCGACTGGGCTTCGATGAATTCGAGGAAACGGCCCGCCAGGAGCTGGCCACACTCCGGCAAAAGATCGACCTGAAAGTCGATGACGCCTTTGAGGCCGCCTACCCGGATGCCTGGGGCGCCACCGTTGAAGTAACATTCACGGGCGGCCAGCAGCGCCGCGCCGAACGGCGGACCTGCAAGGGCGATCCGGAAGCGCCGTTGGCTGAGGCCGAATTACTGGACAAGGCGCGCATGCTGCTGGCGTTTTCCGGAATCGCCGACCCGGAAATCCTGATCAAGGACATCCTTGATATGGCCAACGGAGGCAACGTGCCGGCCCTACCTTATTAGCGCCCCGCTTAACCCCATTGACCTTCCAGTGGGGGGAAAGGTTAGAAAGGCGGCAGTTGAATTTTTCAAGTCCAACAGGAGCCCCCATGTTCGGAAAAACTAATTTAATTATTATCGGCGTTATCTTAGTCGTCATGGCCGCCATCGGTAGCGCCTATGTGGATGTGATCGAGGGCGGCGGCGGCAAGGTCGTCGGGGCCGACCCCATGAATGTGGAACTTGTGGCCCAGGGGCAGACCATTTATTCGAAAAGCTGCGCCGATTGCCACGGCAGCAATCTGGAAGGCCAGCCCGACTGGAAAATCAAGGGCGCCGACGGCATGCTGCCCGCGCCCCCTCACGACGCCACCGGCCACACCTGGCACCATCCGGATAAAATGTTGTTTGAAGTCACCAAGCTGGGCGGTGGCCACAACGCGCCCGCCGGCTTCATCAGCGGTATGCCGGCCTTCGGCGATAGTTTGAGCGACGAAGACATATACGCCGTGCTCGCCTACATCAAAAGTCGCTGGCCCGATGATATTCGCAAGCGCCACAAGATGATGAGCGAACGGGCGGGCTAGCGCCCTACTCCACGGTGACGCTTTTCGCCAGGTTGCGGGGCTGGTCGACATCGGTGCCTTTGATGACGGCGGTGTGATAGGCCAGCAGTTGCACCGGAATGGCATAGAGGATCGGGGTGACGAACGGATCGACCTTGGGCAACGCCACCACCGCGGCGGCCTTGTCGCCCAGCACTTTGGCGCCTTCGGCATCGCTCATGAAAATAACCCGGCCGCCGCGGGCGATCACTTCCTGCACGTTGGATGCGGTCTTTTCAAACAATCCGTCTTTCGGCGCGATAACGATCACCGGCACCCCATCATCGATCAGCGCGATGGGGCCGTGCTTTAATTCGCCAGCGGCGTAGCCTTCGGCGTGGATGTAGGAAATTTCCTTCAGCTTGAGCGCCCCTTCGAGGGCGATGGGAAAGCTGACGCCGCGGCCCAGATACAGCACATCGCGGCTCTCGGCGATCTCGGCGGCCAGCTCGCGCAAGCGCTCGTCGTGATTCAAAACTTCTGCGGCGCGGGCCGGAACCTCAGCCAGGGCGCCGATCAGCCGGGATTCTGTTTCACGTGAAACAGTCCCCCGGGCACGGCCAAGGGCGATGGTCAGGCAGGCCAGCACCGTTAACTGGGTGGTGAATGCCTTGGTCGAGGCGACACCGACTTCCGGCCCGGCGTAGGTTTGCAGCACCGCGTCGGATTCCCGGGCAATGGTGCTTTCCGGCACGTTGACGATGGAAAGAATTTTCTGGTTTTGGGTGCGCGGATAACGAAGGGCGGCCAGGGTATCCAGGGTTTCACCCGATTGGGAAATAAAGATGGCCAGGCCGCCTTCCGCCATAGCGGCGGCCCGGTAGCGGAACTCGGACGCGATATCGACCTCGACCGACACCCGGGCTTCGCTTTCGATCCAGTATTTGGCAACCAATGCCGCATAGAACGACGTGCCGCAGGCGATGATCGTCACCTTGGTGACGGCGGCCAGGTCAATGTCCATTTCCGGCAAGCCGACTTCCCGGGTCGCCGGATTGACATAGGAATGCAACGTGTCGCCGATGACCTGGGGTTGCTCGTAAATTTCCTTGAGCATGAAATGCGGATAGCCGCCCTTGCCGACGGCCTCGCCGGAGACTTCTGTTTCGCGCACCGGGCGTTCTATTGGGGCATCGTTTTCATCGAACACCGTCGCCCCGTCAGGGGTCAGCACCGCCCAGTCGCCGTCTTCCAGATACATGATCTGCCGGGTTAGCGGCGCCAGGGCGATGGCGTCGCTGCCTAAAAACATTTCGCCGTCGCCGAAGCCGAGGGCCAACGGGGTGCCGCGCCGGGCCGCGATCATCAGGTCCGGCTGATCGCGAAACAAAATGCCGAGGGAAAATGCCCCGACCAGTCGTTTCAGGGTTTTCGCCGTCGCCACCTGGGGACTATCGCCGCCTTCCAGGTAATGGGAAATAACGTGGGCGACGACTTCCGTATCGGTTTCCGATGCCAGGACGGCCCCGGCGGCCTCGACCTCGTCCCTCAGTTCCTGAAAGTTCTCGATGATGCCGTTGTGGACGATGACGACCCGGTCGGTGGCATGGGGATGGGCGTTTTCCTCGTTCGGCACCCCGTGGGTGGCCCAACGGGTATGGCCGATGCCGGTGGTCCCGGCCAAGGGCTCGGCGGCAAGACGGGCGCTAAGATTATTCAGTTTCCCTTCGGCCCGGCGGCGCTCGATGCCGTCATGGGTAAGGGTCGCGATGCCGGCCGAATCATAGCCCCGGTATTCGAGTCGCCTTAACCCTTCCAGTAAAAGAGGCGCCACCTGTTGCTTACCGATGATACCGATGATGCCGCACATTATGTTTTGGTCTTCTTCGCTTTGATGGCTGATTTTATCTCGCGGTTGTTTTTCGCCCAGCCCTTGGCCTGTTTTTGCTCGGGCCGGGTCAGCGCCAGGGCGTCGGCGTCGACGTCTTTGGTGATGGTCGAGCCGGCACCGACCACGGCACCGTCGCCGATGGTCACCGGGGCGACCAGCGCCGTGTTGGAGCCGATGAAGGCACCCTTGCCGATGACCGTTTGATATTTCATGAAACCGTCATAATTGCAGGTGATGGTCCCGGCGCCGATGTTGGCACCGTCGCCGATGTCGGCGTCACCGATGTAGCTCAGGTGATTGACCTTGGCACCTTCACCCAGCACCGCGTTCTTGATCTCGACAAAATTGCCAACCCGCGCGCCCTTACCCACATCGGCGCCGGGACGCAGGCGGACGAACGGCCCGACGGTCGCGCCATAGCTCACATGCGCCCCTTCAAGATGTGAAAACGCCTTGATGGTAGCCCCGTCGCCGACGGAAACGCCGGGCCCGAAGACCACATGGGGGCCGACGGTAACGTCTTGCCCGAGCCTGGTATCGAAACTGAAATGAACACTGTCCGGATCGAGCAGGGTGGCGCCGCCTTGCATGGCGGCAAAGCGTAACTGGTTTTGCATATAGGCCTCGGCCGATGCCAGATCGATACGATCATCGACGCCAAGCAGTTCGTCCTCGTCGCCTTCAACCACGGCGCATGTCAGGCCATCGCCGCGAGCCAGTGCGATGATGTCGGTCAGGTAGTATTCGCCTTTAGCATTTTCGTTGCCGACCCGGTCCAGCAGCCCCCACAGCACCCGGCCGTCGATCAGCATGACGCCGGAGTTGCACAAGGTGATTTGCAGTTGTTCAGGGGTCGCGTCCTTGGCCTCGACGATGGCTTCCAGGGCCCCGTCCCCGTCCGTGATCAGGCGGCCATAGGCGGCGGGCTCCCACGTTTCAAATCCGAGCACGACGATGGATGGCTGGGGTTTACTGTGCCGGGCCTCGATCATCCGCGATAGGGTGTCCGCCCCGATCAGCGGATCACCGCCGAACAGCACGAACACGTCGCCGTCAAAATCGCCGAGCGCCGGGCGCGCCGCCAGTACCGCGTGTCCGGTGCCCAGGCGTTCGCCCTGATCGTCGCACGGGTGCGGGGCGACGGCGGCGGCCACATCGGCCATGCCGTCGCCGCCACCGACAACGACGATCTGGTCCGGTTTTAGGGCGGACAGGGTTTGCAGCAGGTGGGCGATCATCGGCCGCCCGGCCAACGGGTGTAGAACCTTGGGAATGCCTGACTTCATGCGCGTGCCAAGGCCGGCAGCAAGAACGATGGCGGCGGTTTTTATCTTGGTCATGGGCCTATGGGTGTATATTTTTGGATGTATATTAACGGGGCGCGACGGGAACTTGCCACATGGGCGGATTCCCGCCAAGTCAAAGATTGTTTCGGAGTTTTGCAGATGCCGCCCACAGCCGATAGTAAAATAAGAGCCGTGCTGTTCGATCTTGACGGCACCCTGGTCGATAGCGCCCCTGATCTGCATACCGCCGCCAATATGCTGATGATGGAAGAGGGCCGCACCTCCCTGAGTCTGGACGACATCACCATGATGATCGGCGACGGGGTGCCAAAGCTGGTGGAGCGGGCATTTCAAGCCACCGGCGCCGTTCCCGAGGCAAGCGAACTGGCCGACCATGCGGAACGCTTTTTAGAGCTCTACGAGCCCCACGCCGCCGACCTGTCGGTGGCTTTTCCCGGTGCCGTGAATTGCCTGAAACGGCTGAAAGATATGGGCCTGCCGCTGGCCGTGTGCACCAACAAGCCTTATGACGCGACCATGGAGATTCTGGGCGCCCTCGACCTTGCCGAGCCGCTATCGTGCGTCATCGGCGGCGACAGCTTGCCCGGCATCAAGAAACCGGACCCCCGGCATTTGCAGGCGGCGCTGGAAAAACTTGGCGTGGCGGCGGCAGACGCGGTCATGGTCGGCGACAACGCCAACGACGTCAACGCCGCCCGCGCCGCCGGAATCCCGGTCATCGTCTGCCGTTTCGGCTACACCAAGGGCCCGGCCGAGGATTTGAACGGCGATCTGATCATCGAGCATTTCGACGACCTGCCGGATGCCTTCGCCCGGCTGCCTTGACAGGCGGGCGTGGCGGACCTTATACCTCGGCCCTTCCTTATTGAATTAAGGGCGCGTAGCTCAGCGGGAGAGCACTCGCTTCACACGCGAGGGGTCGCTGGTTCAATCCCAGCCGTGCCCACCATTCAGCCCGACGCGCCGCGTCTTTCCAGGACCAGCGTCACCCAGCCGTCGATTTTATAGGACCGCAACAACCTGAGGCCTTGGCGTTGGTGGGCGGCGCGGACGCGGTTGGCGTCTTCTTCGATGAAGCCGGCCAGCACGGCGATGCCGCCCTTGTCCAGATGACGGCCCAGGTCGACGGCGAACCGGCACAGCGGATTGGCCAGGATATTGGAGACGATCAATCCGTAGGGTCCGTTGGCCGCAATCACCGGCGAGGCGTAGCCGTTCGAGCGCACCACCCGGACTTGCCGTGCCGCGGCATTGTTATGAATGTTGTTTTTCGACACCAGCACACAATTAACATCCACATCGGCGGCGGTGACTTGGGCGGTCCATGTTTTGGCCATGGCGATGGAAAGAATCCCGGAACCGCACCCCATGTCGAGCACATTCGAGAAACGCAGGCTCCGAGCCAATTCATCAAAGGCCAGCAGGCAGCCTTTGGTCGTCGCGTGTTCGCCGGAACCGAAGGCGCGTCCCGGATTGAGGCAAATGCCGATCCGGCCCACCGGCGGTGGTGTCACGTAATGGGTGCCATAAATGAAATAGCGCCCGGCATCGGTCGGCGGAAACATGCGCAAGGAATCGGCGACCCAGTCACGGGGCGCGACCGGGACGACAGACACTTCGGGAACGATGACGGATAAGGCTTCGGCGACGGCAGACATGGCCTGGGCCAGACTTTCCGGATCGGGCTTTTTTTCGGTGAACCCTTCGATCCGCCATTCTTGTTCATTGTCCGTGGCATACCACGATATGGCGCCGCAGAAAGGGTCCAGCGCCTCTTCGAAGGCGTTGACGGTGGTGCCCGTCGTCGCGACTTCAATCCGCCACAGATTTGTGTCCTTGCTCATAGTGACTGGTATGTGGCTTAGGGCGGCCTGACGTCAACTTGGAATCGCCGGGCAGGCTTTATCCCACGTCCTTTTTGCCAAGGGACTGCTGGCTGGGAATGAAATTGCCGTGACGATCGGAGAACTCTATTTCTGCATCGGTCATGCCGCTTTCGGCCTGACGCTTGCGCGCCTGTTCGCCTTCCAGCGCCAATATGGTTTCCTGGCTGACGGCGCGGGCTTTTTTGATCTGCGTCAGTTCCATGCGGATGGCAACAATCTGTTCGTCCTTGGCGGTCAGGTCGTTGCGGATTTCACGCACATAGGCTTTCAGAAATTCTTCGTTCTGGTTATTGAGCCGCTTTAACGCTTCGACGCCGATGACGATCGCGGATATGGCGAGCAGCAGGGCTGCGACAGATAAAAACAAAGCCATTCTGGCCTCCTAACACAGTTACGCACCCCACAACCGAAGCTATGGAGCGTTTCTAAACAAAACATTAACGTAATGAAATCAACCGGTTATAGAGCGAAATATGGCGCTGTTTAATTACGCCTCGGAAACGAATCCTGCCATTACTTTCTTGGTTCCGGCCTTTTCGAAGGCGATTTCCAGTTTGTCGCCATCAATCGCCAGCACCGCGCCGTAACCGAACTTCTGATGGAAGACCCGTTGGCCTGAACTGAATTCGGCATTTACGCTGGCCACCGGGGCCGCCGCCCAGGCATTGCGGTTCAGGGATTTAACCCGCCCGTGCGCCCGCCCGCCGCGAAAGGCCGATGGGTTTTCGGCCAGGCCACCCCCGTAAAGGCCGCGTTCGACGGCACGCTCGACATTTTCACCGGGCAATTCATCGATAAATCGTGACGGGATCGCCGCCTGCCAGTTGCCATAGACCCGGCGGTTGGCGGCGAAGCTGATGTGGGCGTATTTGCGGGCCCGGGTCAGGCCGACATAAGCCAGGCGGCGTTCTTCTTCCAGGCCTCCCTCATCGACGGCGCGCTGGTGGGGAAACAGGCCTTCCTCCCAGCCGGGCAGGAAAATGGTGTCAAATTCCAGCCCCTTGGCCCCGTGCAGGGTCATCAGGGTGACTTTATCGTCAGAGGCATTGGCCTCGTTATCCATGACCAGACTGACGTGCTCGAGGAAGCCGCCAAGATTGTCGAAGTCCTCAAGGGCGGTCACCAGTTCCTTCAGGTTATCGAGGCGGCCGGAGGCCTCTGGCGATTTGTTCATTTTCCACATTTCCGTATAGCCGGATTCATCGAGCACCTGACGGGCCAGATCCACATGGGTGATTTCAGCAGCCAGGCTGCGCCAGCGGTCAAAGTCGGCGAGCAACGCTCGCAAAGTGGTGCGCGGCCGGGGCTTGATCTCGTCGGTTTCCAGCAACCGGCGGAGCGCCGCGATCAGCGGCAGCCGTTCGGCCCGGGCATAGACATGGATGGTCTGCAAGGTGACGTCGCCGAGGCCGCGCTTCGGCACGTTAACGATACGCTCGAAGGCCAGGTCGTCGTCGGGCTGGGCAATCACCCTGAGGTAGGCGATGGCATCACGAATTTCCAGGCGTTCATAAAAACGCGCCCCGCCGATCACCCGGTAGGGAACGCCGAGGGTAATCAGGCGTTCCTCGAACTCGCGGGTCTGGAACCCGGCCCGCACCAGCACCGCCATGTTGTTGAGGGCGTGGCCCTTGCCGTGTTTGGCCTCGATCTCGTCGCCGACGCCGCGGGCTTCTTCGCCGCCGTCCCAGACACCGCTGATAGTGACCTTGTCGCCCTCGTTCAGGTCCGTCCACAGGGTCTTGCCCAGGCGCCCTTCATTATGCGCGATCAGGCCGGAAGCGGCGGCCAGGATGTGCGGGGTTGAGCGATAATTGCGTTCCAGACGGACCACCTTGGCACCCGGAAAGTCGGCTTCAAAACGCAGAATGTTGCCGACCTCGGCGCCGCGCCACGAATAGATCGACTGATCATCATCGCCGACGCAGCAGATATTTTTATGGGTCTGGGCCAATAGCCTGAGCCATAGATACTGGGCGACGTTGGTGTCCTGATATTCGTCGACCAGAATATAACGAAACTTCTGCTGATACTTTTTTAAAACCTCGGGCTGGCGCCGGAACAGTTCCACACAAAGCAACAACAGATCGCCGAAGTCGGCGGCGTTGAGCAAGGTCAGGCGTTCCTGATACTGGCGGTAAACATCGGAAATTTTGCCGTCGGCCATATCTGTTTCGGCCGCATCGCCGACCTTGTCCGGCATCAGGCCGCGATCTTTCCAGCGCTGGATAACCCCGAGCACGACCCGGGCCGGGCACGCCTTGTCATCGATGCCATTCAGTTCGATCAGCTGTTTGATGACACGCAACTGGTCGTCGGTATCGAGAATGGTGAAATTGGGCTTCAGGCCGACCCCTTCCGCATGGCGGCGCAGGATGCGCGCCCCCAAGGCATGAAAGGTGCCGACCCACCAGCCTTCCATGGGGCGGCCGAGCAACAAGCCGACCCGGTCCTGCATCTCGCGGGCCGCCTTGTTGGTGAAGGTGACCGCCAGCATTTCCCACGGGCTGGCCTTGCCCTGCATAAGAATATGGGCGAGCCGGGTGGTCAGCACCCGGGTCTTGCCGGTGCCGGCCCCGGCCAGCACCAGTACCGGCCCGTCAACGGCCTCGACCGCCTGGCGCTGGCTTTCGTTCAGGGTATCCAGATAGGCGGGGGCTAAGGAATCGTGCATGCGGAATTTATAGAACAAGTCCGCTATAATGTCCCCATGGACTGGTTTCGACATATGGCCGTGGCAGGCCTTTTTGTGATGCTGGCGGCCCTCGGCGGTTGCGCGGCGCCGGCGCCCGCCCCCATAGCGGTGGAAACCCCGGTAACGGGAAAGCCGCTGGACGCCATCGTCGGGGTCTACACGGAAATTCCGGAAGGCGCCCGTTCGACCGAATTTCTCGGCACCCGCCGCCAGGGCAGCGGGGTTCTGATCGACGACCATGGGCTGATACTGACCATCGGCTATCTGGTCATGGAGGCAGATCAGGCGGCCGTCGTCGGCCCCAGTGGTGACATCATCAAGGCATCCGTTGTCGCCTACGACCCGGAAACCGGATTCGGATTGCTCCGGGCCGAGGGACCGGTCGGCGCGAAACCGCTGAGGCTTGGCTCATCGGCAGGCCTGGCAGAAGGGCAGCGGGTGCTGGCGGTCAGCTTTTCAGGCTCCCGTCCGGTGGTGGTGGCGACCGTTGTTTCGCGCCGCACCTTCGCCGGTTATTGGGAATACCTGTTGGAAAATGCCATTTTCACGGTTCCCGTCCAATCGGAATTCGGCGGGGCGGCGCTGATCGACGAAACCGGCAGCCTGATCGGCATCGGCTCGCTGATCGTCAACGATGCCCGGCAGACAGAGCAGCCGGTATTCGGCAACATGTTCGTGCCCGTCGATGTCTTGAAACCGATACTTGAAGACATGGTCGCCAGCGGCCGCGGTCGCACCCCGCCGGCGCCGTGGCTGGGTATTTACACGGAGCAGGCCGAAGGCCGGGTCTTCATCACCCGGATTGCCGATGGCGGGCCGGCGCAAGCGGCGGGGCTGAAACCCGGCGACATCATCATCGGCGTCGATGGCCACCGGATCCGCGACATGACCGACTTCCTGCGCAAGGTGCGGCTTCAAGGCAGTGCCGGGGCGAATATCCCGCTTGATGTGCTGCCCACCGGGGCCGGTAGCCTGGATATCGCGCGTGTCGTGGTAACCTCCGGCGACCGTCATGATTGGCTGAAATAAGGGCCCGGGCACCCGAAAGCTAATCCAGCCCACGTTCCTCGCGGCGGGCTTCGACCAGGGCCCGGTTATAGGCGCTCATCACCCGGCCTTCACGCACACAGCCCAAAAACATCATGGTGTCCGGGTCTTCGACGACGGCAATGTATTCTTCGCCGCTGTCATGCATAAGGCCAAGGGCCGCTTCAAGATTATCATCTCCGGCCAGCACCGTCGGATGGCGGCGCGCGATGTCGCTGGCGGTGACCAGCGTATCGAGCGATGGATCGAAGGCGAACTCGCTCATGTCGGCCAGCGTGATTGTGCCGAACAGCGCGCCGTTATCATCGACCACGAACAGCTCGCCGGCTTCCGATTTTTGCAGCATGGCGCGGATTTCCGGCAGGCTAAAACCGAGAGTCACCAGTTCGCCGCCACTGGACATGATATCGCGGACCTTTATATTCCTGAGCAACGCCACCTCGAATCCGTCCTTGAGATCGTGACCGCGGCGTTCCAGTTGCCATAAAAAGAACGAGCCGCCGTGAAAGCCGCGCGTTATCATTGTGGCGACGACGACGGCAACCATGAGCGCCAGGGTCAGGGCGTAATCGCCGGTCATTTCAAAAATAATCAGGGCCGTCGAGATTGGCGCCCCAAGAACGGCGGCGGCCATCGCCCCCATACCGAGAATGGTATAGGCGCCGGTGCCGGTCGAAAGGGCCGGGAACAACTGGGTGAAGACAATGCCATAGGCACCGCCAAGCATGGCGCCGATCACCAGTGCCGGGGAAAAGACGCCGCCACCAAACCCGAAACCGATACTGATGGCGGTCGCCACGATCTTGGCCAGACACACGGATATCAACAGGCCCAGTGGGAATGCCGCCATCACTGCGGCCTCGGTAGAGCCATAACCGACACCCAGAACCTGCGGGAAAGCCAGCGCCATAAGGCCGATCATCAATCCGCCAATAGCCGGTTTTGTCCAATCAGGCACGGCGAGACGCTGGGCCAGATTGCCGGTTGTCATGATGCCCTGCATGAAAGCCATGGCCACCAACCCGGCGACGATTCCGAGCCCGATGAATGCCGGAAATTCCCACATGGATTCGATAACGTGCTCGGGGATCGTGAAGGCCGGGAAATCACCGAAGTAGTAGCGCGATATGGCCGTCCCGGTGACGCTGGCAATAACGATCGGGGCGAAGGCGCTGATCGCGTAATGACCGATCACCACTTCGGACGCAAATAGCGCGCCGGCGATGGGCGCGTTGAACGAGGCCGCCACCGCAGCGGCGGCACCGCAACCAAGTAAAGTGCGCGACATGGGACGGGTCAGGTGCAACGATCCGGCCAGCCACCCGGCGATGGAGGCGCCAAAATGAACGGCCGGCCCCTCGCGTCCGACCGAGGCACCAAACCCGATCGAGGCGGCATTGACAAGCGCCCCCTTGAGTCCCTGAAGTATCGACATGCGTCCGCCGCGAAGGGCGCTGGCCTCGATCACGTCGGCCAGACCGACCGGACGCTTTTCGTCCATCATGAATTGCACCGCCAGCCCGATCAGTATCCCGCCTGCCGCCGGGGCCAGAACAATTTGCCACCAGGGCAGCCCACCTAAGTGTAAAAGCAGCCGTTCGCTTGACGAGCCAAAGGCGACACCCTGAACCAGGGCAATGACCTCACGGAATGCGACGACCGCCCCGCCCGATGCGGCGCCGACGACAAAGGCCAGGACCGACAAAAGAATCTGTCCGTCACGGGTAAACCGGCGCAAGCGAACCATCATTCTGGCAAGGGAAAATCGGGGTGTGCTCATGGCTTACAGGGATAAGTCATCTGTGTGGCCAAGACCGCCGTCAGCTGTCAAACGACAATTGCGAACTGCCCACGGAAGCGTCCGAGACGACCCGGTTGCGACCGATTCTTTTTGCCGTGTACAGGGCCTCGTCGGTGCGCGAAATCAATTGCGCCAACGGCTCGCCAAACCTGAATTCTCCGGCCCCGATGGATACCGTAACCTGGCCCAGATTATCGCCGGTCGTCCGGTTGACGAGTTTTTTCTCGCCGATCCGTTTGCGAATGTCCTCGGCCACCTTGACCGCCCCTTCCAGATGGGTTCCTGGCAGAACCACACAGAATTCCTCGCCGCCGAAGCGGGCCGCCATGTCCTGTCCCTTGACACTGGTTGTCATGGTTTTGGCCAGCAGCTTGAGAACCTGGTCGCCGACCTGATGGCCGTAGGTGTCGTTGAATTTTTTGAAATGGTCGATGTCCAGCATCAACAGGCACATGGGATTGCCCTTTTCCATTGCATCCATGGCGGCATGGCGTAATTCCGCATCGAACATCTTGCGGTTGGCGATCCCCGTCAAACCGTCGGTCATCGCCTCTTCGCGCATGGTCTCCAGATCTTCGCGCAGTTGGCTTATTTCCTTGGACGATTGCTCGAACTTCTGCTCCAGCTTTTTATTCTGTTTTTCCATGGCGCGGGTCGCCCTCAGGGCGCTGGTAATCGCCGCCTTCAGACTATCGGGGTCACTATCGTCGCTGATTTCGCCTGAAAATTCCTTAAGAACCTTGCCATACTTGGCCGCCCCGTCACCGGCGAGGCCAAGCTGCTCCAGGATGCGGGTCAACTCCTCGACCGCTTTTTCCGTCGCTTTATGAATGGCGACGCTTTCTTCCTCGAAGGTGAAAAAGCGGGTGTGGATTTCAATGTTTCGATCGTTGGTGAATTCCTGATCATTGTCGATCAGAATATCGATGGTGCGCTTGAGTTCCGGAATTCCACCCGCAAAGTAGTTAAACCAGACCGTGAAATTCTCCGGATTGGCTGGAATGCCTTTTTTATTCATCAACTCGACCGCCGACATCGCGTATTCGGCGGCCTGCTCAGGCGACTGCGTATAGTCCAATAAAACCTCCGGAAGAATGCCCAGTTAACGAAAGGCCAGAATAGCTACACGCGTGCAATTTCGAAAGCCCAAATCAACCCGACTTGACCATCATGACCCGCCCGACCTCGGCCGGAAGCGGAGCATCGAGCCGAAAACCGCCGCCGGTCTTCAATGTTTCCAGTATGCTGGACGGGAAAAGCGCGGCGCGGCGCTGAACGGCGTTAATATGAAGCAGCATGGTTTCCAGGGTCGCCGCCTGATCGCCCGTTTTCCCCCCATACATATGAAAAAACAGGTGCAGACGCTTGTTGTCGGAGCCAAGAATACGGGAGCGAATGACAATCGGATCGCCCTCGAAAAGCTCCTGGCCATAGGTGATATGAGATTCAACGGCAAATAGCGTACAGCCGCTGTCTTCCCTGTATTTGGCGTTCAGGCCCAGACGGTTAAGCACCACATCAATGGCGCGATCAAAAACCAGCATATAATAGGCGACGTTCATATGGCCGTTGTAGTCGATCCAGTCTGCAATGACGGTGTCTTGGTGGGTAACCGGCGCCTCGTTCATCAACTCAGAATCCCCGTATTTATGGCTTCACAGCCGCCGACAATGGCGGCGCGCCCGGGAACATAAACGGAAAGAACTTTGCGGAACAAGGCTGTCGGTGTAAGAAATCGGTTCATTCCATGCAATAATCCCGTGTTTTGATGATAGCCCCGAGCCAAATGGAACAAACCACCCCGGAAAACGGCCAAACGTCGCCGCAACTTGCCGTCGTTGTCCCGGTTCACAACGAAGCAGGCAATATTGCTTCCCTGATCCGTGAAATCAGGGCGGCGCTGGATGGCCGCCTGGCTTTCGAAATCATCTATGTAGACGACGGCAGCAGCGACAACACGGCAGAAGCCCTGCAAAAAGAGGCCCGAGAGTGCGACGTCCTGAGGGTGCTTCGCCACCGGGTCTCGGCCGGGCAAAGCGCCGCAATCACCACCGGCATTCGGGCGGCACGGAGCCCCATCATCGCCACCCTGGATGGCGACGGCCAGAACGATCCCGCCGACATACCGGCCCTGCTCGACATCTATCTGGCCGATGGTGATTCAGGCAGGCTTATGGTCGCCGGTCTGCGCGCCAAGCGCCGCGACACCTGGATCAAAAGAATATCTTCAAAAATTGCCAACGCCATTCGCGCCGGCCTGCTCAAGGACAACACCGCCGATACCGGCTGCGGGCTAAAGGTGTTTTCGCGCCAGACCTTCCTGAGCTTCCCCGGCTTCGATCACATGCATCGCTATTTCCCGGCCCTGATGATCCGGGCCGGCGGACGGGTGCGTTCAGTGCCGGTCAATCATCGGCCGAGGCTACAGGGCGTTTCCAATTACGGCACCCTGGACCGGTTGCTGGTCGGTATTTTTGATCTTGTCGGCGTCATGTGGTTGCAGCGGCGCGCCAGTTTGCCGGAAGTCGAAGAGCTGACTGACGAGCACAAACCATGACCCCCAAGGTTCTGCTGCGCGGATTAATTCTTATCGCTTCACTGGTGGCGCTGGGTTATGTGCTCAAAATCTCAGGCCTGGGTTCATCCATCGACAAGGAATGGATCGACGCCGACATTCGCGGCCGGGGCCTGTCCGGCGAATTGCTGTTTCTGGGTATCTGTGGCCTGTTCGCCGCCATCGGTATGCCGCGCCAAATGATCAGTTTCTTAGGGGGTTATGCTTTCGGCTTCACAGAGGGCGTAGCGCTGGCGCTGCTGGCGACGGTCATCGGATGCGTTGTTTCTTTTTCATACGCAAGGCTGCTGGGGCGGGATTTTGTCGCCACCCGCTTCCCGGGCCGGGTGCGCCGGATAGACAATTTCCTGGCTGAAAACCCGTTTTCCATGACCCTGCTGATCCGGTTGCTGCCGCTGGGATCCAATCTGGTGACCTGTCTTGCGGCGGGCGTTTCGGGAGTCAGTGCGCTGGCTTTCATTTCCGGCTCTGCGGTTGGTTACCTGCCGCAGACCATCGTTTTTACCCTGATCGGCAGCGGTATAGAGGTCGATCCGGAAATGCGTATCGGCCTCAGCGTTGTCCTGTTCGTGGTTTCTGGAATGCTTGGCGTTTACCTCTATCGCAAGCACCGTCATGGCAAGTCTTTCGATGAAAAGATTGAACGGGAACTGGGCGAAGATGGATAGCGCGGCAAAAAATGGCTCCGTGTCGGTGATACTCTCGACCGGGCTGTGGCTGTTGGTAATGGCAGCAGCCTTGAAACTGCGGCCGTTTCTGCCTGTCGACGAGACCCGTTATCTGGCCGTTGCCTGGGAAATGTGGCAAGGCGGAAACTATCTGGTCCCGCACCTGAACGGCGAGGCGTACAGCCATAAACCGCCGCTGCTGTTCTGGCTGATCAACATCGGCTGGTATTTCTTCGGCGTTAACGACTGGTGGTCGCGGCTGGTGGCACCGCTGTTCGGGCTGGCCAGTCTTTTTTTAACGACACGGCTGGCCAAACGTCTGTGGCCGGAACGGGGGGACGTATCCGCCCTGGCGCCGCTGATCCTGTTCGGCTGCATATTCTGGACCCTGTTCACGTCCCTGACCATGTTCGACATGATCCTTGCCTTCTGCGCCCTTCTGGGAATGCTGGGCATCGTCCGGGCCTGGCAAAAAGATTCTCCCGGCGGGCTGCAACTTTTGGCGCTGGCAATTGGCATCGGGGCGCTGGCCAAGGGGCCGGCAATCCTGCTGACGACCCTGCCGGTAGCATTGCTGGCCCCCCTATGGTCTGGGCCGATGACGGACGGCAGTTGGAGCCGCGGCTGGAAGTCCTGGTATCTGGGTGTCGGGGCGGCCTTGCTGGGCGGTGTCGCCATCGGGCTTTTATGGGCGGTCCCGGCTGCCATCAGCGGCGGCGAGGAATACCGCAATGCCATATTCTGGGGCCAGTCGGCAGGGCGCATGGTCGATTCCTTCGCCCACGCCAAGCCCTGGTGGTGGTTTCTTGCCACCGTGCCCGGATTGATCCTGCCGTGGTTCATCTGGCCCGCCGTTTGGCGATCCCTGGCAGGGCTGTTTACCGGCGGACCGGATGCCGGCATGCGTTTCTGCCTTGCCTGGCTCTTGCCCGCAGTGATCGCCTTTTCCTTAATCAGTGGCAAACAGTTCCATTATCTGCTGCCGATATTCCCGGCGCTGGCGCTGATTCTTGCCCGGCTGCTGCATAAACGCGCCGCCGCCATGCCGCCAGAGGGAGAGGCCCGCTGGCATGCATCCGGCCTGTTGCTGCCCGCAGCCCTGTTTTTTATACTAGGGCTTGGCATTTTCGCCCTAGTCGGCAATGGCCTTATTGATAATCCGCCGCCTTGGGCGGCGCGGCTGGACGCCCCGTGGGGGGGCGGTCTGATGATTGCCTCTGTCGGCATTTATTACATGGACCGCATGATCCGGACTCAATCCCTGTTCAGGCGGGTCGCCATGCTGGCGTCCCTGTCGGCGGCGGCGGTCATCACCATCCATCTGGTGGCACGGCCCATCATGATGCAGACCTTCGACCTGACGCCGATTTCAAAGAAGCTTGGTGAATGGGAACGGGCCGGCGTGCCATTGGCCTACCTGGGCAAGTATCACGGCCAGTTCCATTTTAAGGGGCGCCTGAAAAAACCGATCGCGGTCGTCGGCCAACTGGCGCCGGACCTCGACAACTGGATCTCCGCCAACGAATACGGACGCATCATCGTCGTCACCGAAAACATCCACGATGGGATCGAGCCGGTATACAGTCAGCCCTTTCGGGGCCGTAATCTGTCGGTTTATGAGGCCGTACAGGTTCGCGATACCCCATCGATCCGCGACAATCCCTGAATAATAAGGTGCCTTCCCTTGACAAGGGCGGTAAATCACCATAAATCCTTGGCACTCTTAGGAGCCGAGTGCTAACAGGCACCGGTTTATGTTTATATCTCAGTACGTTCATGGAGTATGTACGATGAAATTCAGGCCTCTGCATGACCGCGTTCTCGTGAAACGCGTAGAGCAGGATACCAAGACCGCTGGCGGCATCATCATCCCCGATACCGCTCAGGAAAAACCCATGGAAGGCAAGATTATCGCCGCCGGTTCCGGTACCCGGACCGACGACGGCAAGGTCCTTCCGCTCGACGTCAAGGCTGGCGACCACGTGCTGTTCGGCAAGTGGTCCGGCACCGAAGTCATGGTTGATGGCGAAGAGCTGTTGATCATGAAGGAATCGGATCTTCTCGGCATCATCGAAGGCGCCGCTAAAAAGAAGAAGAAATAATTTTCGCCAGATAAGGATTCAGAAAAATGGCAGCTAAAGAAGTTAAATTCAGCACCGACGCCCGCGCGCGCATGCTCGCCGGCGTCGATATTCTGGCCAACGCGGTCAAGGTGACGCTGGGACCGAAGGGCCGCAATGTGGTTCTCGACAAGTCGTTCGGCGCACCGCGCATCACCAAGGACGGCGTTACCGTCGCCAAGGAAATCGAACTTGCCGACAAGTTCGAGAACATGGGCGCGCAGATGGTCAAGGAAGTCGCTTCCAAGACCAACGACGAAGCCGGTGACGGCACCACCACGGCAACCGTTCTGGCCCAGTCGATCGTCCGCGAAGGCTGCAAAGCCGTCGCCGCCGGCATGAACCCGATGGACCTGAAACGCGGCATCGACCTTGCGGTTGAAGCCGTCGTCATTGACATTGAAAAGCGTGCCAAGCGCGTTTCGACCAGTGCCGAAGTGGCCCAGGTCGGCACCATTTCGTCCAACGGCGACACCGACATCGGCAAAAAGATTGCCGAGGCCATGGAGCGCGTCGGCAATGAAGGCGTGATCACGGTCGAGGAATCAAAAGGCATCGAAACCGAGCTGGATGTGGTTGAAGGCATGCAGTTCGATCGCGGCTATACCTCGCCCTATTTTGTCACCAATGCCGACAAGATGACCTGCGAGATGGAGAACCCCTTCATCCTCATCCACGAAGCAAAACTCTCCACCCTGCAGCCGCTGCTGCCGGTACTGGAAGCCATTGTTCAGTCTTCGCGACCGCTGTTGATCATTGCCGAAGACATTGAAGGCGAAGCCTTGGCCACCCTGGTCGTCAACAAGCTGCGTGGTGGCCTGAAAGTCGCCGCCGTCAAGGCTCCCGGCTTCGGTGATCGCCGCAAAGCGATGCTTGAGGATATTTCAATCCTGACCAACGGCCAGGTGATCAGTGAAGACCTTGGCATCAAGCTTGAAGGTGTCACCCTTGACATGCTCGGCACCGCCAAGAAGGTCGTCATCACCAAGGAAGACACGACCATCATTGAAGGCGCCGGCGGCAAGAAGGACATCATGTCCCGTTGCAAGCAGATCCGTGCCCAGATCGACGAAACTTCGTCCGATTATGACAAGGAAAAACTGCAGGAACGTCTGGCCAAGCTGGCCGGCGGTGTTGCCGTTCTGCGTGTCGGTGGTGCCACCGAGGTCGAGGTCAAGGAACGCAAGGACCGCGTCGACGACGCGTTGCATGCGACCCGCGCCGCAGTCGAAGAAGGCGTGGTTCCGGGTGGCGGCGTCGCTCTTTTGTACGCGATCAAGGCACTGACCAAGCTGGAAGGCGATAACGCCGATCAGAAGGTTGGCGTCAACATTGTTCGCCGCGCCCTGGAAGCACCGCTTCGCCAGATCGCCGAAAACGCCGGTGTCGATGGCGCCGTGGTTGCCGGCAAGCTGCTTGAAGGCAAGGGTGGAGCCCTCGGCTTCGATGCCCAGACCGGCAAGTATGTCGACATGATCAAGGCCGGCATCATCGATCCGGCCAAGGTCGTCCGCACGGCCCTGCAGGATGCGGCTTCCATCGCCGGCCTGCTGGTCACCACCGAAGCCATGGTTGCTGATGCACCCGCCAAGGACGAGGGCGGTGCCCCCGACATGGGCGGCATGGGCGGCATGGGCGGTATGGGCGGCGGTATGGGCGGCGGCATGGGCTTCTAAGCCACCGACCACACGCTACAGACCATCAGACGGGGTCGTGTCCATTGGACGCGGCCCCGTTTTTTATTGCCTATCGTTAATTGGCGGCGGAGGAATCGAGCTTCTTCCTTCTGAGCATGTTGGCCAAGGCCATTTCAGAACGGGATTCCTGGGTGCCGCGCAACACATTCAGAACCATTTTAAAGGGCCGTAACGGACGCCGCAGCCATGCCGAACTGTAGAACAGGGCAACGCCAATCCAGCGCAACACCTTCAGTTTTTTATCACTGAAGTTGTGGCTGTAGGAAACGGTCCTTGATGCATCGGCGTAGGAACGAAGGCTGTCGTAATATTTATCATCCAGCACCAGGTTCTTTTCCGCAGAAATTTCTTCAAACAATTCGGATCCCGGGTAGGGGGAAAAGGCCCAGACACTAATGTCATAGGCGCCGGCCATCCCCATGCGGATAATGAAATAGTAACTTTCAAAAACCTCGCGAAGGGTTTCTCCCGGAAACCCGAAAATGATATTGCACTTGACGTTCATTCCTTGGGAAAAACTGCTGACGATTGACGCAACAACGGAATCGGTGGTGATTTTCTTTTTTATGCGCGCCAGCACGGCAGGCGAGCCGCTTTCCGGTGAATAGGAAAGATTACGGCAACCGGATTTATAGAGAAGGCCGGCGACTTCATCGTCAATGGCTTCCGATCGGGTGCCACTCGGCAACTGCCAGGTAAATTTCAGGCCGCGCTCCTCGATCTTGTGGCAGAAATCGACAATCCACGATTTTTTGACGATGGCCGTCAGATCATAAAAATCGAAATTCGTCGCGCTGTACTGCTTCTGGTAAAGCTCTATCTCATCAAGAAGAAGGTCCGGGTCGCGGGCGATCCAACGTGTTGTCCACATGGACGGGTTCGAACAGAAGGTGCATTGATACGGGCAACCGCGACTGGCCATCAACGGCATGGAGCGCCCGCGGTCAACCCCGAAGCCGAAACCCCGTTCAAGATAATTTTCGATCGGCGTAATGTCCCAGGCCGGCAGGGGAACGTCGTCTATGTTGCGCTTGCGGGCGCGGCGCGGGTTGATGACCGCCTTGCCGTCATGGCTTTTGTAGGCGACGCCTTCGATGGCGGCCGCATCGAGCGCGCCTGCCGCGAATGCGTTGACGACCTCAAGCGCGGTTTCTTCGCCTTCGCCAAGGACGGCAACATCAAGGGCGCTTTCTTCCAGACTCTGCACGGGCACCGCCGTTACATGTTCGCCGCCGCCCAGCAGCAGGGCGTCTGGAAAGCGCTCGCGGATTTTGCCGATAAGATCGCGGCACGTCGGCCATTCGAAAGAAAAGCCACAAGCAACCCCGATGATGGCCGTATCAGGAGCGATGCGCTTGACCACTTCATCCAGGGACAGGCCATAAAGGAAACAGTCGTTTTCCGCATCATGGCGGGTATCAAGGGAGTCGCCGACCGCGTCGATCAGGCTGACGTCATGCCCGGCGGCCCTGAGCGTTCCGGCCACATAGGCAAGGCCGAGGGGTGGCGTGAACATGGATGTCTGATTGTTGGCCGGAACGACGATGGGGGGGCGGATCAGGCAGACCTTGGCAATTTTTTCTGGCAAATCATGTTTCCCGACATTCAGGCATTAACGTGCGGCCCGATTATATATAAGAGCGAACGACCATATTCAATCACGCTAACAGCTAAAATCCGGATCCAGCGCCTTGATCAGCGCCGAATGATCCAGATCACCGCCGCCCATGTCGATCAATTTCTCGTACAGTTCCTTGTTCAGAACCGTCGCTGGCATCTCGATACCCAGTTCCGCCGCAAGCTCCAGCGCCTGTGCCATGTCCTTGCGCTGGGTCGTCGCTTTGCCGCCGGGGGCAAAGGTGCCGTCGATCATGCGCTGGCCGTGGACCTCCATGATCCGCGACCAGGCAAAGCCGCCTTCCAGCGCTTCGCGGACCTTGGCCGGATCGGCCCCGGCGTGCTTGGCCAGCATCAGGGCCTCGGCGACGGCACCGATATTGAGGCCGACGATGACCT
>FLOH01000283.1_pt1 | contig 125146 bp, 123 predicted proteins | sample 756751 | NCBI WGS metagenome assembly FLOH01 (sample SAMEA4026879, study PRJEB14308) | marine metagenome | biome: coastal water; material: water | depth 74 m
CTCGTCACGGGTTATGCGGCTGTCCTCAAGCGCGCTTCCGAGGGCGGTCAAAAACTCCCCTGCCTCACGAAATGTTCTTGCCACACGCCCGAACAGCAGGCCGACAGCGCCGCCAATGATGGTGGCGACAGCGGAAAGCACGAGTGCGAGCACTTCGAGAGTCAGCCAGTTTTTCACCGCATTGAGCGGTCCCGCCCAGGCAGCTCCGGCACACATTACGCTCATGAGTGCCGCGATAAAGGTGATGGTGGTTGTTCGTTTCATTGAGACCTCCGCACGTTATGATGGTTTCGCTAGTATTAACCCCCCTCGGCTGAGCCGTGTCCCCCCTGTCAGGGGGGATGGCCGAAGGCCAGGGGGGTCTTTGTTTACCCGAACTATCGAGCATGATACAAAAGCTCGGGTGTTCAAAGAGGCTCTGCCTCCTCGAGGCGGTCGAGTCTGCGGTTGATCTCGTCGTGACGGGCGTTGCAGGTGCCACTCCAGGTGATGTTATTGGCGATGTCGCGCACATCCTCCTGAATGGCGTTGACCTTGGTGTTTAAGCGTTCGAGGGTGACGATCATCCCCAGAACAAGGACCGGGGTGCCGAGTTTTATGAGTTCGAGCGGCTCCACTGATTCACCTCCCTTCCACATGATGCGCCACGCGGGCGCGGTTTATTTGGTGCTTTCATTACGGGTATCGGCTGTTATATATTGGTGAGCGAGATGTGACCATCATTCGGAGGGCGCGGCATGAACAACCTGAAAAATTACCACAGGACATCGAGCGGACGGCGGCGGCTGGCCGAACTCCGTACGTCCAAGCGTGACAGTGTCGCCGATTCCATCAACCGCTCACTCGCCACAGTAATCGTCAACCTCATCATCGAACTGGCCTCCGCCTGCCTTTTCATCGTCGGCCTCGTGGTCATTGCAAAGATCATGGGCATCAATCGGTCGGAGATGGATCCCATGATGTTTCGCATGTATGTTGGAATCATATCAATGGTCGTGCTGATCTGGGCGGCCCTGCTCTTCAGGCGTGTACGCCGCAAAATCGTCTTTCTCCGCGATGCCTTCGGAAAAAAACAAGAACCCCCTGCGGGGGATTGAAGGTCCGAAATTCCCAATGTGATCGGAATGTCGTGCATGGTTATTGATTTCGGGCACTACGTGGGTCTCCGACCCCCCAGTCCTTCGGACATCCCCCCTGACAGAGGGGACACGGCGTAGCCGAAGGGGGTCAACGCTCCGCCCCCACTGCGTGGGTTTGTACGCCCCGAATTCTGTAAATGACCCGATAGCCAGTGCACGGTACTTAAGCCCGTGCCTTACACGGGGCGCTGCCCCCCCCCGCCACATGAGCGGTTCGGGGCGCAGGTCCACATGAATATGAGCATCGTAGACACCGATGCCGCCGAATCCGAGGCGGATCGCCGCTTCGTGCATGAGCCGGAGTTTTTCGGGGTCATGATCCTGGGGCCTGATATCGGTGGCGAACAGGAGGTGCCAGGAGTGTGGCGAGCCGTTCACATGGGCGTTATGGTCGGGGCAGCGGTAACCGGAGGTCACCACGATGGGAAATCCCAGCTCACCGCGCATGCGTTCGAGGAGTACGGCGTGCCGATAGACACCGGGCACAACCTTCAGGTGGTCGCAACAGGGGCAGATGAAGTCGCTGTAGAGAAAATGGTCGGTGATGTAGTAGTTCGGTACAGGCTCTGCGGGCGGCGCAAAAATCGCGGGCGCGACCTGGGGATTGGCGGAAGTCATGCGGGCATCCTTTCGGGGTGGGTGATGCGTTTCAATCAGTACGAGGGGCGCGGCACCATGCCATTACACCTTCTCTCACAATGGCTTGACGCCGTCATATCATCTTACAGGTGAATGACACCGTGGGGGTGGACAACACAGTTCTGGGGCGAAGTGGTCGTGGTTACCGCGAACAGGAGGATACGGTCCTCGCCTTCAGCATCCGCCGAATTTGTGCTCCAGGACAGCGCGGTCGGGATGGTACGGTCGAAGTAGAACCAGTAGGTCGATGTCGCCGCAAGGCCCGTTGCACTCCCCGAGGAGAGCGCGAATACCGCATTCCCTACCCGCAGACTTCCGGCGGCCCAGGACAGGGCGTCCCATGCGGTCACCGTGACCTGACTCGTCAACCCGAATGTCCGCGACCCGAATCCCAGACGTGAAGAGCCGGTTTCGGCGGCACGCGAACTCCCGGCATGGGCGGCGCGCAGGTATTTGAGGGCATCCGCCTGCGAATCGCGGAGGGCGGCGAATACATCGGCCAGTGTGTGGGCACGGTTGTCGAGGCGCACGGTCACCCGCCAGGGACGCACGAGATCGACCACACGCTCCATGACACGGGTGGTTACATCCACCGCAAGCACCGGATCATATACCCGCACAGTATCGCCGAGGCCGAATTTGTCGGCATCCCCCGCAGTCTGGCCCGCTCCCGCCGCATCCACAAGATCGACCTCATAGGTGATCGCGGGCTCGGCATGGGCAGTAAGATGGGCTATGGCGGCTTCGTGGAGGGTGTCGGCGGCGGTTCCCACGGTGAATGCACGGGCTGAGGCTCCGGTTGCGACCTGAACGGCGTCCACGCAATAATCTGCGCTCACCGCACCGTCCTGAATGATCCGCACAGTGACCGGGGAGTTCACCGCCTTCCAGTTCTCGACCTCCACGGTGACCATGCCCGAACCGGTAACCGCTGATGGGCGGCGATACACCGAGGTGCCATCCACCACTTCCGCGCGCACTGTGCCCGCTGTGAGGAAGAGCACCGCCGAAAAGCTGTATATCTCGCCGGGTGTTACCGTCACCGCCTGACTCACACCATGCCCCGCTGTACTGGTCTGCGCACGTTGGGAGGCTGTGCCATGCAGGCGGCTGGCAGCGGCGGTTACGCGGCTCAAGGTCGGTGTTCCCACCGCACTCCAGTCTTCGCAAAGGCCGCCGGTATAGGTCCCGTCAAGGGCGGGTGTGGCCACACAGTTCACAATGTCTTCGATGGTGGGATCGTGGCAGATTCCCGCCCACTGTCCCCAGGCGGTGATTGAATCGGTATCTTCGATGTATTTGTTACCGCCGCAGCCAGTTGCGCCGGAGAGCGTAACCGGCGGATCGCCGCCACCGACCCCGTACACACGGTTCGCCATGCCGCTCAGGTTCACTGTGCGGGATGCGCCTCGGAGGTTCAGGCCATAGCGGAAGACCGCCCCGTTATCGGCTCCGACACTGGTGAGGATGTCAACCGCGCCCGTGTCCGTGTCGAGGGCCAGTTCCGCGCCGGTGAGGGCACAGATGCGCCGCAGGCAGTCCAGCACAGGCTCGTACTCAAACCGCACATAGGGCACTGCATCCGAAGGTTCCACCGTGCCGACCGCAAATGCCGAATGCGCAAGAACCACAGCGGCAAGCTCGGCGGGTGTGTGGTTTAAGCAGGTCACCGCATCGGCGAAGACCTCGGCGGTGGTGTCGTGGAGGATTGAGCGGGCGGTTATGGTCATGCTCACCCGTTCGCGGGCACGTTTCTTCGCGGCCTCAATGATGCGGAAAATCCCGGCGCTTGCGCCATCGGGCCCCACAATGCGTACAAATCCCGTTCCGGCCTCGATATGCTGCCAGCAGGCGGACTCAACCGTCTCAATACGCAGTACCGATGGGGTGTTGATGGTCTCGCGGAGTACCGCGTTCACCACACCTGTCATGTCGGCGGCACGTTCGCTCGCGGCGTTGAGAATCTCAAATCTATAGGTCATAAAAGCCGATTCCTCCCGTGAAAGTGCACACTACGTGTGTTTGTACGCTCTGACTTCTGAAAATGGACAGTCATTTGGTTGTGATATTATGATGTGATTCACCCCCCTGTCCTTCGGACATCCCCCCTATCAGGGGGGACACGGCGGAGCCGAGGGGGGTAATTGCCTCGCCGATCTTTCTTCTCACCTTCCGGTCTTTTTGGGGTGAGTCTTTTCATAAATACCGTCGCCGATATCGCACTTCCATGCCTGCCATCGCCGTACCGGCGAAGATCATGGTCTGGGTGCGGTCGGTGGCGGCACGCCGGCGTCCGGGCACAAGGGCGGGCACCCCGCCGGTAACCGAGGCGAGCACATTCGTCCGTGTCCCGGCGGATACATCGATCAGCACCGCCGTTTTCTCACGCGAGTCCAGAACCAGCATGTCACCCGCATCGAGGTCGCCGGTATAGGCCACCGCGACATTGTGGTTGCGCACACTGGTGGGATCGACGGCCACCCTCAGCATCTCGTCGGATGAGAGCATACGCGACCACCCGGCTGCCATGTCGATGATAGCATCCGGCTGAAGCGTGCCATCCCCCTGATGCAGGGTGAGCGCTGTCGGTGCAGCGGTAAGCGATGCGGTATCGGCGGTGACACCGGCCTGGACACCATTGACGTAAAGCTTCATGCCACCTGCATTTGAGGCGTCATAGGTGATGCCCAGCACAATGGCTGTCCGGGCGGTGAATGCCTGAGCTGTGGCGGCGACGGTCGCATCCACTCCATCCGCGCGCTTGAGGAATACCCAGGTATCTACGGCGGCATCCCAGTAAAGCCGGATGAAGTTGTCGGCGTCGGCACAATGTTCGAATATCACCACGTCCGTGGTCTGCGCCGTGCTCTGCCATTGGGGGATGACGACCACGGTCCATGCACCATCCGCCGGATTACCTGTCACCGTGAACTCGACCGTGTTGGTGCCGCTCACCAAAAGGCCCATACCGGTGTCCGTGGTGCGGTTGGCGGCTGCTTCCCCGGACGAGGGTGTGAATGTGCCCGCACTGGTGACATTTTCGGCGTCGGTGAACGAGCAGCCATTGGCGAAATCGCATAAAAACACCATGTCACCCACCGCGAAGGCGGGATCCTCAGCCGCACCGGTGAGAACATAGACCGCATCCGTGGGAGCATTCCCGAGGTCAAGGGAGGTGAACGTGCCCGCGCCGGGAACGAAGCTTGTGCGGGTGACTTCGTTGGCGGCAGCGTAGGGGGATGGGCATTTCAGGGCGATGCGCACACGGGCGCTTGAGGCCAGCTCGCGTTTGCCGAGGGTCTCCACCGTGTCCAGGGCGTCGTAATGGACCTCCCAGTAACGTCCGGGGAGATCACCGCGCTCAAGACGCACCGGTGTGCCGGAACGCCAGGGATTGCCCTCAAATGCGGCCAGGAAGCTCTTGAGGTATGCCAGCCGGAGCCGGAGGTCTTCGGGCGATGAGCCATGCACGTACCCCTCCATCACAATACGCCGCGCATCGAAATACTCGCTCCAGATGCGCCAGGTGTGGTCGCCGGGTACCAATTCCTCATCCGGCACCGCACGGGGCAGGTCCAGCCCGGTGATGGTGTCCGCAACAAATCCGAGGTCGGCCAGACTCTTCCCCGCAAGACTGATGCCCCCGGCGACACCGCTCATGAATGTGGGCGCGGTGACCGTCGATGATGCCTTCAGAACTTCCATGATGGTCGGCAACGATTGTGTTGCAAGGCCGTAGGTTGAGAGTGTCGAGGTCGGCCCGTTCGCTGTTTCCACATCATCTTGATTTCGTGCCCTGACCGAGATATCGTAGGCCGTAGCGGGGGTCAACCCCACCGCAGTCAGTGTGCCCCATTCCGCCCGCGTCCGCCATACCGGTGAGCCAGCGGCAACGCCCGAAGCATCGAGCCATACAGCGTCCGTGGCGTTATAGAGGGCATATTCAGTGTAGATCGGATTATCGTCATCGCCAGGTGTCACGCGCAGGGTGACCGAGGAATTCCCGGCGAATACGGGTGCGGTTGGCGTTGCGGCAAGTGTCCGCGCATCCCCTCCCGCCCCGAATTCGGTGTCTGTCATGATTGTATCCTCCCCACTGCGTGGGTTTGTAAGTCAGTAATTCTGAAACTGTCAGATAGTTGGTACAGTTTCCGAAGTCCGAGCCTTAAACGCCCCCCCCTTCGGGGGTCTATAAGTCAGGAATGCTGTGAACACTAGAATATTTGTGGTACAGTGAAGATTCCGGGCGTTAAAAGGGGCGTCCGCCCCTATTCGCCGGTGCGGGCCTTGGCGCGGATGACCACGAGGCTGTCAGGCGCAAGCGCAGTAAGTGTATCGCCCGCAGCGCCTCCCCATTCGAGAAAGGTGCGCCATCCCCAGTCGCCGGGAGGGCCGGAACGCAGGGTGTCGGGGATTGCAACGCCGTCCACGTACAGTCCGCAGAGTGAGTCCTGTACCGCGAATCGGGTGTAAGCTGGATTATCGCGCGGATCGATGATGAAGCTTACGGTGTGGCCGGATACAGCCGCAGCGATGGTCGCCCCCGGTGCACGAGCATCAGTGCGGGCGCTGGCCGCGCTTGAGGATGAGTCGTCCGCCGCCGAAAATGCCCGCACGAACCATGCGTGGACCGTGTTGGGTGTAAGGCCGCCAACGCCGGTGCTCTCTACATCTTCGGCGAGGGTGTCCGCGCCCGCCACCTGGGTGGAATCTGCAAGGTTACACAGGACAAAGCCCAGCTCGTTTCGGGATGTGTCGGTCCAGGAAGCGACTATGCTGTCCGGCCCGGCAACCTCGAGGCTGAAATCCGTAGGCCCTGCGTCCATTGAGTCCGGCACACCCGGCGTATAGTACACTTCGAGGGCTGTTCCCCCATCCCAGGCGGGATCGGAAGCGTCCTGAAATACCGCGCGCACCCCGGTGGCTGTGGCGGCATCGTCCAGCCTGAGGCCGAATCCATAGGAGTAATCACGTGACAATCCCAGATCCTGCCAGAGCCGAAAGAGCGGTCGCAGATCGGGCGAGCGCTTCTCGCCAGCACCGCCAACTATTGTCCAGCTTATACTTACACTGGTGGCACTTTGCGCGCCGAGATCGAGTGTCTCCACTGGATCGAGGTCTTTGACCGAAATGGCGTAGATGTTGAGAGTCGGGGTATCAGCGGCGTTTTCGGCGGTACGGGTGAGGCGTAGGAACAGGCTGTCCACACCGCCCTTGTGTATCTGCCAGGGAATGTTGAAGGAAAAGAAGCCGTCCAGCTGCGCGCCCGCGTCTGTCTTCCCCGTCCGAACGACCGTGGAATCGCGATATCCCGCCGATCCATTCAGGTTGAAGTCGTCGCTGGCATCGCCTGTGGTGGCAACTGTATGGGAGGTACTCCCCTCCATCTGGTAGGAAACCGGGGGTGACCAGTCCGAGGCGACACCATCGCCATTTTTGTAGCGCGCGCGGTACGTATAGGTCTCGGTGGGGTCGAGCCCGCCATCACGGTAGGAATACACCCCCGTTATCCAGCCCGAATCGGTAGCGCCCGTTCCCGCGAGGGCGTCCACCTCCATGCCGGTATCCCCCTGCGTGGCATTGGGCGGCGCGGTGAGGGTCACCCGGAGCGTATCGGAGGACAACGGCATGATGGTAAAATCGGAGTATCCCGGGGCGCTGATATGGGTATAGCAGGTGTCCGGTTCCGACCAGTACTGTACTCCCGCCGAATCGGCGACAACCGCCCAGATATAGCGGGTATTGGGCGAGAGTCCTGTAATCGTATCAGCGACCGCATCAGCCGGTGCCGATCCCACTACCGAGGAGTCCGCCATGTCTATAATGTAGAACAGGTCCTCGTTGGATCTGTCGGTCCATGTGCATAGTATGGACGATGTATCGGGGGGGGACATGACCAGATCTTTCGGCGTTTGAGGCAGATGATACCAGACGAGGAAGTAGAGGGTGTTATACTCGAACTTGATGTATTCGTTCCCTGAAGGCTGGGTGGCGGAAATGTCCTTGCTGGAAAGAAGCATGAAGCGCGTCTTGTCGGTCGTGTCGACAATTCCGAGCCCGGTCTCATTGAGGGGGAATCGCAGCGTATCCCCCACAGAAATTGTGATCGTGTTGATGATCGGTGCCAGGGGGGTCACACTGTACGCGCTGCTGCCGGACGCCCATCCGACAAAATCGTTGTACCATGACGGGTCTTTGGTTCCTGAGTACGTTCCCTCAAGCAGGTTTATGCCAAAATCGCCCGCCTGGGTGTTATCGACCTGTAGGCACGCGACAACCTTTGCGCTATCCACTACAGCATCGTCCGGCATCCCGGAAGTGTCAAACACGAGTGTCACTCGCTGCGAATAGAACATCGTGCCGCCAATAACATATTGGCCGAACTCGATGTTGTTCGAGCCGGTGTTCCCCGCCGTTTCCGACGCTCGCCCGGTGAGATAACTGACATTGCCCGTGTTATACCAGTAGACCGCTTCGTCGGCCACAACCCCTAATATGGTGCTGGGATCGAGTACTATCGGCCACACCGCCCCTGCCGGGGGTTCGAGAGTATAGGTGAGGATATGGCCATCGAATGTCGCTTCCACCGGCACCGCAAGCCCGTTGGCGTCAAAGGCCGTGGCGGGTGGAACATGGAAGAGCACCTCTTGTGCGGTATCGCGAAACTCAAGCCCACTGCCATCGAAAGCCACCTGCGCGTCCGTTTCAACAAGCCAGCTCACAGCCGTGGTCGCTCCCTGGGCGAAATGCACATCTTCCTTGACACCATCCACAAGGGGCGTAACCACACTCGTCTTTCCCGCCCAATCACCTGTCGGCGTGTATGTTACACTGTAATCATTGCGCGCGACACTATGTCCTTTCGCCTGATCGCCGGGGGTGAAACGGTATCGATACTCATCCGTTGTCACCGCATGGGTGAAGCCCCCGGAGTTTTCGGCACGGGCGGTCAGATCAGGCGAGCGATATCCACCTTTCACCCTGTCGCGGGTGAAGCGTGGTTGTGCGCTTATGACCGTCATGCGGCGTCCGCCGCCCGTGTCGAATGTTTGTGCGCGCCTGGTGCGTCCGGCTGTAATCTCCACCGCGCGCGCCGGGAGATGGGAACTGCCACCGTCCTCACGCCCTTGCGCTGCGGCCAGTATCGCGCCCGCAAAGCCCAGTGCGGCGAATACGATAATTCTTCGCATATCTTCTCCCTGCCTTTCAATGGTAGTCGAACGCGACCGTCAGTACCGGCCCCGGACTGCTTCCCGTGGCTTCGTTGACTCCGATGGCGCCGGTCAGATAGATGTAGCACGATGTCTCGTCGTGCGTTGTGCCGCATATGAGGCCACCGCCCATTTTTTCGAGATTAGCTGAAGGTTCGGCAAGGGGGGCGTTACCCGGTGTTCCGGTCGCGACCTGAACCGCCGTCTTGGCCGTCGTCCAGGTGTCGGATATATCGATGTACCAGGCATTCGTACCGGTGCATTGCGTTGTGTCGCTTATCCATACGCGGACATTGGATATCTCGGTCGCTCCCTGCATGTCACTGATCCGCCACCAAAACACCCGTACCGGTGTGTCTTGGGCCTCGTCGGTGGTATCGACCGCGCCGAGGTCAAGGCACGCGCCCACCCCCACAACTGTCCCGGCTGTCGTTCGGTCGGTGGGCGCAGGCACAGTCACCGGGAGCGTTCTAAATTCGGTTACAGGTGTCACATCATCCTCCAGTTCTCACATTTACTTTCGCAAAAGCAGCTATATTAACAACAAGATAACCGCTGCTTATTTCCCGAGGGATGCTCCCCCCTGAGGGGGCAGGAGAAAAACGGGCATCAGGCTCCCAGCTGCTGCTTCCGTATTAAGGGGCTAAGCCCCCTTCAGTCCCCGGGCCTTGAGATCGTCGTCCAAGAATCGGTCGGCGCTGTTCTCAATGAGGGCCTCCAGGCGGGCGATTCGACGTTCCAACTCGCGCATACGGCTGTCTTTTGAATCGCCGTCAAATCTTTTCTCGTTCCAGCCTATAATTAAGTCAGTCATAGTATTATACCGTTAGTCAAACATGATGAACACGAGACCGAACACAAGCTCTTCCACTGTTTCGCCATCATGCGCCGCCTGCCAGTCAGGGCTTGAACTTTCCCCTTCGATGAGCGGGAGCGCCTTGCCGCCGGTCAGCTCAATCTCACTGTCGGTCAACGCATCGCGCACGGCATCCGCCATTGCTCGCATGGTCTCGTGGTCCGGCATGCGGGCTGCGGCCAGGTCGGCGTACAGATTCACCACCGCGTCGCACATCCATATCCCCTCCCCCGCTCCGCGCTCCAATCGGCGTATGTCCACCGTGGCGGTGGGATTGCTCGCACCGGCAGGACGTCGCCCGCCCTTATATACAGTGCATAATCCAGCCACCGTGGCATCCGCAGCAAGTGTGCGCCACACTGCGGTCAATATATCGTTTATGACAGGCATGTAAACTCCGTGTAACAGGTTGCCCACTGCGTGGGTTTGTAAGCCCGGATTCTGAAGACCCCCCTGTCCTGCGGACATCCCCCCTGATAGGGGGGACACGGCGAAGCCGAGGGGGGTAAGTTCCCGACAACCGGATCAAAGTACATATACACACCCCTTAAACGGGGCTCAGCCCCCGCAGAACACATTCGGTATGGGTGCCCCAGTCGGCGGCAGCATCCACCACGAATGTCCGTCCCAGGTCGTCACTCACCCTATCCCCGCCTTCGATGGGTACTTGCGGGCGACAGTACATGACCCACACCTCGTCGCCGCTGACTCCGGTTTTCGTCTCAGACACCAGATGGCGCACCTGAAGCGAAAGCTGAATATCGACGATCATCGAGGTAATGACCGGGTCCAGTGTTTCCGAGCTGTCGCCATCGTCCGTGAACACCGCGCCTGGCCTGTCCACACTGACCGTGCGGGGCGTTTCGATATCCTGCTCGTTGAATACGCTCATATTCCGGCTCGCAGGGTCACCGTGGATGCCTCCTTCTGGCTTTCGAGGGCGCACACCGCTTCGGCACGGTTCTTCACCAGCTGGCCGAGTGCGGTTGAAATGTGGCCGCGCTGCACATTCACTCTTCCGGCATCCGAGGCGATGAGGCTCTGCTGTTCGCCGATGAGGGTGTCTATTTCGTCATTGGTTTTTCTCATGGTAGCTCCTGTATGGGTGGTCATCTTGGTCCTTTACGGTGTCAGCCTTCTTCCTGCCCGCCGGGCATCCTTCCCCCGGCGGGGGCACTCAAGTTTTCTTGACCCCCCTGTCCTGCGGACATCCCCCCTATCAGGGGGTCACGGCGAAGCCGGGGGGGGGTCTTTTCTTTCCCCTACTCGAAGGTGAAGCCTGAAGGATCGGTCCAGGTGCTGCCGGTGGTGGAGTGAAGCACCACACCCGCGCCCTTGCCGATGACAGAGGTGCCGATGGCGCGCTCGTAGTAGGAGTCTTCGAGCATGCAGTTGGCGTTACGGCCGGGGATGAGCACAAGGCCGCCAGCGGAGGGGTTGGGATGCACCCGCTCTGCCACACAGGGCTCGTCCATGCTCACGAACATCATGTAGTCGTCCGGCACCCATTCCTCGTGGTGAAGGACAAAGCCCTCGATGCTCACACCCTGCGCGAAGCCCTCGGTGGCGAGGGTATCGGTGAGGGACGTCGGCACCGTGGCAACCGGTGAAGCGGTCCATGTCGCCCAGTTCTCGATTGCGCGGATGGTGTTGGCGTTGGCGAAGAGGTGGAGATTCAGCGGGGAATACCCGTGCTCCAGGATATGTTCCTTCACCCAGCGCACATCCTCGATATCCCAGGCAGCGTCACCGTCACCGAGATTGGACAAAACACAGTGCTGATGGCTGCTTGTGAAGGTGTTGTTCTTGTACCGGGGCGGCGTGTAGGAAGTGCCGTCGTAGAACCCGGCGGCGGACTTCTGAAGCATCGTCCCGAAGTATTTCTTCATGACCAGCCGCTGATCGGCGGCGATGGCCTTTTTGGTGCGCTCATCGAGTGCCCGTGCGCTGTTGGACTGGATGAAACGCCGTGAGAATGCCTGCCCGAGAGCGTAGTAGCGCAGTTCAACCGGGATGGAAATCTCCTTGGCCTTCTGCCAGTCTGGCATGTTGAGTTCGGCGCTCTCCATGAATTCCAGGGGCGCTTCGGTGAGTACCGCCGTGGGGCGATCAATGGTCACACCCACCCGCCGTATGAAGTCGGAAACGTACTCCGGGCTGGTGTTGTACTCGTCGATCCAGCCGAGGTACTTCTCGTAAAGCGATGCGGCACTTGCGTTATCGATGGTGCGGATTCCGTATTCGGGCATCAGCCGTTACCTCCCATGAGGACCTGAAGGGTGCTCGCGTTGACCGCGATTCCCACCGGGGCAGCAAATTCCTGCGCCCCGACGATGAAGTAGTTGGTTTCGGCAGTGACCACGCTCGTCTCAGCCGTGAGGGCCACACCGGGGATGAGATCGAAATAGACCCCGTCCGCCGCGATGACCATTTCCGCCGAAGGATCGGAGCCGTTGAAGGCCACGGTCGCTGTGGTGGCGGTGGTGACCACCGTGTAAAGCCCCGGCCTGATGAGGCGTCCGGCAGCACCCGGCAATGGCGCGCAGGCGGCGAAGGCGTTCCCCGGTGAGGCGAGGGTCGGCACAACTGCCGCAGTGTCAGAGTAGCTCACCGTGATGGTGGCAGCGTCTGCGCTTGTGAGCGATCCGGTCTCGATGTAAAAGTCCGAGGCACCGGTGATTACACCGTTATAGGCGGTGGTGGCCGCCACGACCGAGGATGCAGAAGCGCTCCCGCCCGGAGGGGTGATCGTGCAGGTCGTCGCCGAGGGGAAGGTGATGGTCCAGTCCCCTGCTGCAGGTCGATGTCCTGCGCGGACATGGACATTTCTGAGGAAGCTTGCGCCATTTGTCGCCGTGATGACGGTGATGACCGGGCCACCGAGGCCGCGCTCGGGGACAACGCCGCCGGGCGTGTCGGCACAAGGATAATAGATAGCGCCGGGGACAAGGCCGGTGAATCCGGCGATGCGGCCCTGACGGATGAGTGTGACCTTGGTGGTGTCGTCGATGGTGGTGGACAACGGGTTGTCGGTGGCCGCAAAGCCCGCAGGCACGCAATCCACCGTGTTCAAATCGCACAGATAGGCCTTGCCGTCGGCGGGAAGGATGCTCATGAGCTGACAGGCGCTCACCGAGGTCTCGCCGTTGACCGCCTGGATGTTGGGCGCGGTCTGCACCAGCGCCGTGCCCGTTGCGGGCGAATGGCTGGAAATGAATTCAGGTTCAGCTGCCATTGATGGTTCCTTTCGGTTGTTGTTTGTGTGGGTGACTGCTTTTCACCCATTGCACGATTACCGTGTCACCGCCTTATGAGTCCACGGCGCGTCATGTCCATAAGCGCGTTCCGGGCGTCCGCACGCTTGAGGCTGCGTGCCGTGGTGGCGTCACGGTTCGGGGGATTTGTGGGATTGACCTGCTGTGCTGCGGGCATGGTGCGGTCGATACCGGCTTCGGCAAGAGCGCCCTCGAATTCGGCGCGCCCCCTGTCGAGCACCTCGGCCACGTGGGCCGCAAGCGCTTTGGGGTCGTCAACATACACTATGGCCGCACGGTCGATGAACCGTTCCGGTACAGAGCCGGATTCGCGCAGCTGCCGGGTGATTTCGCCTTCCACGGCGATTTCGGAGAGGTGCCTCTCTCGCTCGTCGGCCAGGCCCCCTAATTCCTGGATCCGCTGTTCCATCTCGGCTTTCGCCGCCTCGAAATCGGCGCGGGCCTGTTCAGCCTGCGTTTTGAGTTCCTCGTTCTCGCTCTTGAGCCGCTTGAATGTGGCTCCGAACGAACGTTCAGTTTTGGCGACTGCCTCACGCACCTTCTCCTCCTCTGGTGTTTCGATGCTGTCTGTCATGGTGAGTCCTCTGGTGTTGGGTGTGAAGTTCCATAAAATGATTGGGTTAATCACGGATGCACCCTGCGGGTGTTTATAAGCCTGGATTTTGAGGGTGACCGGAAAGCTGGGAATTTATGGGCCTTAAAAGGGGCGCAGCCCCCTTCAAAGAGGCTATGCCCCCTCCGCCCTCTCATTCTCAATTTCACGGAGCATGGCGTCTACATCCGGGATGCCGAGCTTGCGCATGACCGAGCGGCGCGACCGTGCCCCCAAGGCGTGCTCACGGGCGAGGTTTTCCACATCCGGGGTGATGACATCGGTGTTCCAGAGTGTGCGAATACCCGAGGTTTCGCACCCCAGCATGGCCGCAAGCATCGCCGCCATCCGCCGGAAAGTATCGCCGTAAAGTGACTGCGCCTCACGCGTGGACTCGATGGCGTCCTGGTACAGACGCTCCATGGCGCGCCCGCTCAGGCTTCCGAAGCCCCCCACTATCTCGCGGGAAATGCGCGGCACCCCGGCGAGGTTGTAGAAGGCGTCCAGTTTGCACTCGTATTCCTGAAGCGCCGCGCCGAGGTCGTGCTGCTGTTCGAGCTTGTAGACCCTGCCATCGCCCTTCACCACCAGCCCCTTGCCGATTGAGAGGTCGATCTCGCCGGGAGTCATGCCATCCCGCGATGCCGCGCGGTCTATATTCACATTCTGGAAAATGGTGGTCTTGTGGCCGTCGTACCGCACGATATCCAGAAGGTCACAGGCCAGAAGATTCACCGCGTCCTGGGCATCGGTGAGTCGGCCCACCATGGATTCGCCGTATACGCCGCCGCCGGTGTCGAGGTTTTTGACATGCGCCACGGGGATGAATCCGAGGTCATGCCGCCACGAATATTCCGGCGCGGCCTCGCCATCAACAAAGGCGGTTACCCCCTCACGGTCGATTATCTCACGGTACGAGCGTCGCACAGTCGTCCCGGTTGTGGGATCATCCTCGAAATAGTCATATGACACCGTGATGGTGCGGACATCGTCACGGTCGTGCGATGAGACATCCACCTCCACCGCTTCGGAGTCCAAAAGGATGAGCCGCACCGGCCCGAATGCCGAGCCCGCAGGCTGGGGAACCAGCTTGATGAAGGCGTCCCCGGTCACCTTTGCGGTGAGCGCGATGAGGTTGAGAAGGTGGGGCCAGCGATTCAGTTCGAGCGCGGCGGACACAGTGGCGCCGGTCTTTTGGTTGTCGAACTCGAATCCGCGCCACGAATTCACCAGCAGGCGGCGCAGGCGGTCGATGCAGATGCGGGTGTGGTTCTCAATGTCCTCGATCTCACGGCGGGCCATGGTGTCGAACCGGTCATAGATGTACGTCCACTGATTGCGCCCGGTTGCGGCGTCACGGCCATGGTAGTACGTCCACCACTTGATGATCTCGGCCCTGCGTCCGTCCAGGGAACTTCTTGCCATGCCGGGGAGATGGCTGCCGTTGTCCGTGGCGTTCTTCCCGAAGAGTCGTTCCATGATGCTGCTCATGCGGCGTCCTTTTGTGATGGGGTGGCGGTGAAAGGTCTCAGGATTGGCCTCCCTCGGCTATGCCGTGTCCCCCTTGACAGGGGGGATGTCCGAAGGACCGGGGGGTCTTCTTTTAACGTGAGGTATTGGCGATGTATGGGGCTACTGCGTTGGATCGTCGATGACCTCGACAGCTGCGCCCTGGTCTTCGCGGCGTCGGATGGCGCATTCGGCTATCCACAGCGCCATGACCATGTCGTCATGGGCCTCCACACCCAGGCCGACCAGCTCGTTGGTGAGCAATCCGATGAGCCGTGCGGACCGCTCATCCCCGAGTGGCATGCGGTAGGTTCCATTTTCGAAGAGCACGGAGAGGGACGGCACCCCCCGAAATACATCCATCTTCTCGCGTCCGGTGGTATGTCCCACGACTGGCAGGCCGGTTTCGGCGAGAAGCCTCTGTTCGTAGAGGCTTTGGAAGAGGTTGTTTTCGATGGCGATGACTGCGGGGGAGAAGAGCGCGGCGCGTGCCTTGACGGCGGCGAGAACCTGCGCAGGTGTGAGCCCCCGTTCCCGGAAGATGTCGATGATACGGCGGGTGCCGTCATCTCCGAGCTCTAAGGTGATTCCGACCGTGTAATCCGTGTCACGTTCAGCGGCGCGGGCACGGTCAGCGACTAATGCGAGATCCCATCCGGTCACAACCGGCAATCTGCCGTCATGCCCGTCCTGCAAGGTGGCGCGGTGATCGTAGCACCGCTCAATCCATTCACGCTTAAACCAGGCGTTCTCCTCGTTCACCGGCTCATTCTGGTGCTCCTGGGCGAAAACGAGCGACCCGATCTCCTCCTTTTCCCGTAAAAGCCGGGTACGCGGCCACCTCTCCGGCCACAGCGGCGTTTCACCCTCAAGTGCCCGGAATACATGCTGATCCCAGCGTGGATTACGCCCCAGCTCGGCATGCAGGTCGTCCGGGTGCTTTCGTGTGCCGATGACTATCATCCTGCCGGTGTCGGGATTGAGAATGGGCGTGAGCGTCTTTCTAAACCAGCGCAGTGTCTTTCGGCGCTGACGCTCGTTGTCAGTATTCTCGTCGTTGAGCGGATCATCCACAATTATCAGGTCCGCGCGACGCCCCACAATGCGTTTTCCCGCACCGCCGCAGACAATGGTCGGCTCCTTGGCACGGGTGTGTCGAACAACCGTGATATCGGCGGCTTTCCACACATTCGGGCTCCCGGATTTGGGCCGCTCGTAGAATACGCCGAAGTCCTCAACCATACGTTCGTTAGCTTCCAGCTCGTCTTTAATGGCCCGCATGAACATCTCAGCCTGGTCTCCCGTATCGGAAACTATGATTATCTTGGTGTCGCGGTCCCGCACTATCATCCAGAGCGGGAAGATCACACTCAGCCATGTTGCTTTGGCATGTCCGCGTGGTGCGAGGATGGATACACGGTCGTGCGCGGTGTCAGAAGCGAGGGCCACTATCTGGTGGTGAAAAGGCGCGCAGGCACTGGTGACAAGGTGCGGGAAGTACCGCTCACCAAAGAAGATACAATCATTTTGCGCCCGACGTATATCCGCATTGTATCCCACCCGTCCACCCTCTTCCCTTCTCGGTACCGCCCGCCCCCGGCAATTTTTTATAATTGGTTTATTCCGGGGGATAGGGCGGCAACGGTCGTTGCTCTTAAGGCGCTATCGCGCAACCAACGTTATCATTTAGGGTACAGTTATTGCCAGTCTATATTTTACCCCTCAAGTATTCGTGAGCGGGCGCTGCCTCCGCCCTTTGTCCTCACAGGAGATAATATAGCTAACGAAGGTTAGTGTGTCAAGGAAATTATTACACTGGGGAGAGGTTTGTTAATATGGTGGAAAATATACTAGCTTCTCATTTCGCCTCGTTAAACGTGGCTTTATTTTCATCCCACCACTTAATGAAATAATCCACTGCCAAAGGCTTTATATTATTTTTTGTTTCCGAAGTGAACTGCCTTCCTGCATATTCTACAATTGCCAAGCTTTTGTCAGTCTTCATTACATCAATCAAAAAAGATAGCCTGACTTTATTTGGAATATCGGTTCTTTTCCAAATGTACTCAAGCATCCAAATCTTAAGGGTATCTCTAATAATAGCATTGATATGAGCCAAAAATCACTTGCACTCTTCTTAGAAATGGTTATATTTAAGTTATAATAGATATAAGTCATTAATAATGAAGGAGATAAGCAATGATAAGCGGCTTTTTTGATATAGAGTTTAGACTGGAAGAGTTATCCAAAAACGGTGATCCTTTGGTACAGTTAAAAAAGTGTGTTGACTGGGAGTTATTTCGGGCCGATTTGGAGATTATCCGAGAGAAAGCGCGTAAGAGTCCGGCAGGTCGAAAGCCGTTTGATGTAGTATTGATGTTTAAAATAATGGTTCTGCAGTCGTTGTATAATCTGAGCGATGATGTAGTGGAATATCAGATACGAGATCGGCTTTCATTTATGCGTTTTTTTGATTTATCTCTGGGAGACCGAGTGCCAGATGCGAAGACGATTTGGTTGTTTCGTGAGCAACTGCAAGAGGCCGACTTGGTAATAAAGCTCTTCAACCGATTTGACCAGTATCTTCGTCAGCAAGGCTTCAAGGCGAAAAAGGGTCAGATCGTAGACGCTTCTCTCGTGTCTGTGCCGATACAACGAAACAGCCGTGAAGAGAACAAGCAGATAAAAGAAGGAGTAATCCCGGAAGACTGGGGTGAGGTGAAGCACCGACAGAAAGATGTAACTGCCCGCTGGTCAGCCCGCAAGCATAAGCATGCGTACGGGTACAAAAATCACATTAGCATTGATGCGGACAATAAATTCATACGAGACTATGTAGTGACCGATGCCGCAGTGCATGATAGCCAAGTGTTCGGTGAATTGCTTGATGAATCAAATACGAGCAGGGATGTATGGGCAGATTCTGCCTATCGTTCGAAAGATAACCTTACTCATCTGGAAACCCGCGGATATCGGGAACATATTCAGCGGAAGGGATGCAAACACCGGAAGTTGACCGATTGGGAGAAACAAGGCAACCGGACTCGCTCAAGGACACGTTGCCGTATCGAGCATGTCTTTGGCATTCAGGTGCAGATAGCTGGAGATCTCATACTTCGAACTATTGGGAAAGCCAGAGCAGAAGTCAAAATCGGACTCAGGAATCTGGCTTACAACATGCATCGCTTCGGAAAATGTATGACTGCTACAGGATAAGTGCGCCCGTAACGGGCAAATAGGGAGTAAATACCCTCCTATAAGGACAAAACTATCCGTTTTGTAAGTACTTTTACACGGATTTGCCGGATGAAGAGGGCATTTTCGATTAACTTGGCGATATCACTACTGAAAATGATATTTATAGAGGTGGCCTTAAGATGTTGGTCTGCCGTGTGAATAGTGGCTGGGGACGCACCGAAGTATTTATGTAATTCAAGCATCGACCATGATGTGCCAACGCGGTTCGCATGCACCGACCTTGCCAGCAGGCAGAGCCATGCACCCCGGTGGCGGAGGTGATCCGGAAGAAGGGGGTAAGTGATGTGACGCTCGACCTCAACGAGGCGATGGAAGGCTGGACCCATTTGGGAACCTACAACCTCACTGCGGGAACCGTAAAAGTTGAACTCACCGACAAGTCGAAGGGCAAGCTGGTGTACGCCGACGCCATCAGGTGAGCGAAAAAGGATTCCACGGCGGCCCAATAATTTATGTTTGTTTTTCCCCGAACTGCCCCGTAATGTACGTTTTGTCAGTTTTCCGCATCCTCACCTTGAAATGTATCGCTACTCCACATCCCGCCTGCCTGATTTTGGTTGAAATTCGCGCCAAAATTTATTACATTTCTACGTACCCCCCCCCATCACCTGCCACAAGGAGTCAACCTGTGAAACAGCGGCTCAAGATTTTCTCGGGACAGTCCAATGAAGGGCTGGCTCGCGATATCTGTTCAAGCCTGAATATCGACCTCGGACGGCTGTATTCCACCCGTTTTTCCAACTGCAATATCAAGGTGCGCATTGAGGAAAGCGTTCGCGGCGATGATGTCTTCATTGTTCAGTCCGGCTATCCTAAAACCAACGAGGCCCTCGTTGAGCTGCTCATCATCATTGATGCGCTCAAGTACGCCTCCGCAGCCCGCATCACCGCCGTGTTGCCGTACTATCCCTACGTTCGTTCGGACAAGAAGGACGAGCCCCGCATATCCATCACCGGGCGACTCGTGGCCGACCTTTTGGTGACTGCCGGTGCCGACCGTATCCTCACCATGGACCTGCACGCGCCCCAGATTGTGGGATTCTCACGCATCCCGGTGGATCAGCTGCTTGTCAAACACCACTTTTGCAACTACATAAAGTCGAAAAACCTTGACAACTTCGTCATCGCCGCGCCGGATGCCGGATCAGCCAAACGTGCCGAGGCCTACGCCCGCCGTCTGGATGTGCCGATGGTCATTATGGACAAAAGGCGGTATGCTGATGACGAGTGCGCTTCGGTGCTCCGCATTATCGGTGACGTGAAGGGGAAAAACTGCCTCATCGTCGATGACGAGGTCAGTACCGGCGGCTCCATTATGGAAGCATGCCGTGCACTCCATGAGGAGGGTGCGGGTGACCTGTACGCCGCATGCACCCACGGTATCCTCTGCGGGACCGCCTGTGAACTCATCCAGGAGTCCCCCCTTGTTGAATTCATCACCACGAACACCATAGAACAGACACGGTGCGAGGCCTTCTCCAAGATTACCGAGCTCAGTGTCGCCAAGATGTTCGGTGAGGCCATCGCGGCAATTAATATGGGTACTTCGGTGTCCAAGCTGTTCATTTAGTCTGCTGTCAGGCGGTTATGCCGCCTTCGCGGCAAGAAATCGCACATGGCCGAAAAAAAAAGAGCATCGCGTAACAAGACCATCGAATTGACCGATCAGGAGCGCGCGCGTTTTCAAGCAGCTATCCGTCAGCTTGATGCGCCTGCGACACGTGAGAATGTCACCGATGCCGTGTTCTGCTGCGATGTGCTGGAGATGCTTGAACGGGCGCCATCCGGTGTCTTCGATCTTGTTGTCGCCGATCCGCCATACAATCTGACGAAGGATTTCAACGGGGTCACCTTCCGCAGTACGGGCCTCGATCAGTATGAGGAATGGCTCGATACATGGGTGCCCGCGATACGGCGTGTTCTCGCGCCCCACGGTTCCCTGTACATTTGCGGGGACTGGCGGTCGTCTGCCGCGATTCACCGCGCGATTGGCCGGCACTTCATCGTCCGCAGCCGTATTACCTGGGAACGTGAGAAGGGGCGCGGTGCCGCGAACAACTGGAAGAACACTTCCGAGGACATCTGGTTTGCCACCGTATCGGACACCTATACCTTCAATGTGGATGCGGTCAAGCTTAGACGGCGCGTGCTGGCACCCTACACGGATGCTTGTGGGCAACCCAGGGACTGGAACGAAACGGCTGATGGGCGGTATCGCCTGACTCACCCTTCCAACCTCTGGACCGATGTGACCGTGCCGTTCTGGTCCATGTCGGAGAACACCGATCATCCGACCCAGAAGCCGGAAAAGCTCATCGCCAAGCTCATCCTCGCCAGCTCAAACGAGGGCGACCTGGTCTACGATCCGTTTCTCGGATCCGGGACAACGGCGGTGGTGGCGAAAAAACTCGGGCGACGGTACACCGGCGTGGAAATCGATCCCGAGTACTGCTGTCTCGCACTGAAGCGCCTCGAACTGGCCGGGGACGATATGAGTATCCAGGGGTATGAGGACGGTGTTTTTCGGGAACGCAATACTCCGGCGGAACGAAAAAAAAGTACATCTGAATCATAGGGTGTACTATATACTATAGAGTAAGAAAGCGTAAGAAAATTTCGCATGTCACCACTCATCACTTAATGCGGGTATCGCCATGACTCCCATTCTTATCATCCACGGCCCCAATCTGAACCTCCTCGGTGTTCGGGAACGCTCGGTGTACGGCGATCTCACGCTGGACACGGTGAATGCACGGCTCGTTGAGCATGCCGTCACCCTCGGCCTTGCGGCGGAGGTGTTCCAGTCCAACAGCGAGGGCGCAATCATCGACGCTTTACATGCCGCGCGCGAGACCTATGCGGGCATAGTCATCAATCCCGGAGCGTTCACCCATTACAGTTACGCCATCCGGGACGCCATCGCCGGTATCGGTCTGCCGGTTGTGGAGGCGCATCTGTCCAATGTGTATGCCCGTGAGGGATTTAGGCACACGTCGGTGACCGCGCCAGTCTGTGTCGGTCAGATCAGCGGCTTCGGCCCTGACTCCTACATTCTCGCCATCGAGGCGCTCAAGCGGGTACTCGAAGCATAACTAACCGACATCAGCTTGCCGATGTCAGTGACCAGTAATGTCGGCGCAGGGCAGCTGTGATTCCTGATAGGTACTCCGCGACAGTGAGGGGGCGTCTCTTTTGTCCTCACACGGAGCATTCTGCGCATGGCGGGCTTTCCGCGTGAGATTCCCCGGCGACTGTCAGGCCGGGGTGTTTTTGTGTGATGAAGCCGGTGGGGGAATCACGGTTCTTTTGGCATGTAAAATCCACTATGCGGCATGAAACAGGGCGCGGTTTCTTTCGGAAAACAACGCATACGTTTTCCCGGTAGTTTTTTCGATAAAAAAATCGATAAAAAAGATGGTGAAATCAGCCATCAAACAGGCTCCGGGGTTGCGCGGAAGAAAGTTCCGTGGTATTATTCATAAATTGCTCTTTTGGCACAGGAAATGATTATATTAACGCGATAGATTAGGGGGGCTTGCCCATGAATGACACTATTTTGACAACCGACATGCCCGATGTTCCGCTGTTCGCGCGCGGAAAGGTACGCGATGTCTATGACCTCGGCGACAAATTGCTTATAGTCGCCACCGACCGTATCAGCGCCTTTGACTGTGTGATGCCCAACGGTATCCCCGGTAAGGGAGCGATTCTCACCGAGATGTCGCTGTTCTGGTTCGACCTGGTGAAGGATGTTGTGCCCAACCACCTGATCTCGGCCGATGTGGACGATTATCCCGCGCCGCTGGGGAAGTACCGCGATCAGCTCGAAGGGCGGTCCATGCTTGTGCGCAAGGCCGACCGCATTGATGTGGAATGTATCGCTCGCGGCTATATCTCCGGCAGCGGCTGGAAAGAATATCTCGCTACCGGCGCGATATCGGGTATCACCCTTCCCGAAGGGCTTCTCGAATCGCAGAAACTGCCCATGACCATCTTCACCCCCTCGACCAAGGCCGAGAGCGGTCATGACGAGAATGTCGATTTCGACTATGTCGTCAACATGATAGGCACCAAGCTGGCCGAAGAGATACGCGATCTGACCATCGGCGTTTACGAGAAAGCGCGCGAGTATGCCCAGACCAGAGGCATCATCATCGCCGACACCAAGTTCGAATTCGGTATCGTGGATGGCCGCACCATCCTCATCGACGAGATTTTGTCGCCGGACTCCTCACGTTTCTGGCCGGTGGCTGACTACCGTCCCGGCGGTGGGCAACCGTCCTTCGACAAGCAGTTTGTCCGCGATTACCTTGCGGGGCTGGACTGGGACAAGACACCTCCCGCGCCCGCGCTTCCGGACGAGATTATACACAAAACCCTGTCCAAGTACCGTGAGGCCCGTGACCTGCTTATCGGCGGGTAGTGACGACGGTCACAGCCTTTATCGCGATGGATAGTGCTACACTGTCTGACCGGCCCATGCGTGGCAGTAACCGTGGCAGAACAGAAAACGCAGGTATCTAAATAGAAGGAAATGGTGGAAAAGGTGACAATCAAAACCGCACTCATAAGTGTATCCGATAAAACCGGCATCATTGAACTCGCCCGCTTCCTCGCCGGGAAGAGTGTGGTGATCATCTCCACCGGTGGCACCGCCAAGGCTCTTGCAGATGCCGACATTCCGGTCACACCCGTCGACGAGATAACCGGATTCCCGGAAATTCTGGGCGGTCGTGTGAAAACCCTGCACCCCAAGGTGCATGGCGCCATTCTGTCGATTCGCGACAATCCCGACCATATGAAGCAGATCGCCACCAACGGCATCGGGACCATCGATCTTGTCGTGACCAATCTGTACCCGTTTGAGAAAACAATTGCCAAGGCTGATGTCAGCATCGAGGATGCCATCGAGAATATCGACATCGGCGGTCCGACCATGCTGCGCAGCGCCGCCAAGAACTGGCGATTCGTGGGCGCGGTTGTCGATCCTGCGGACTACCAGGGTGTGATGGATGAGATCGATGTAACCGGCGGGCTTTCGGACGAGACCCGAAAACGTCTGGCCGCCAAGGTCTTCCGTCACACCGCCGACTATGACAGTGCCATCGACCGCTTTTTATCCGACCGCTTCCTTGGCGAGAAGGTACTCAGGCTGAAGTACACCAAGGGTGTGCAGCTCCGCTATGGCGAAAACTGGCACCAGAAGGCCCGGTTCTACACCGCCGAAGGTCTGGGATACCCCTCCCTGGCGGATGCTTTACAACTCCACGGCAAACAGCTATCCTACAACAATTACTGCGACATGACCGCCGCCGTCATGTCGGTGAAGGACTTCGCGCCGTCTCCTGCGGTGTCGGTCATCAAGCACTCCAATCCCTGCGGACTCGCCACCGGCAAGACCATCGCGGATGCCCTGAGGGCAGCGTGGGATGGTGACAGGGTGAGCGCTTTCGGATCGGTCATCGCCTGCACGGGCGTGTTCGACGACGAGGCTGCGGCATTCCTCACCGGCAAGATGGTGGAGAGTATCGTGGCTCCCGATTTCACCAGCGAGGCCCTCGAAACGCTGGGCAGGAAGAAAAACATCATGCTGGTGAAGCTTGATGTCGCCGGTGTCGGAAGCCCGACAACGCCGGTTTTGCACCAGGTGCTGGGCGGAATGCTCGTGCAGGATGTTGACAATGATCTTTTCGAGAAGTTTGAGTCGGTGACGAAAAAGCCCTTCCCGGACTCAATGAAATCCCTCGCCGCGTTCTCAATGACGGCGTGCAAGAATACAAAATCCAATGCCATTGTCCTGTGCCGTGAGTATGCACCGGGATTCTACCAGGTGACCGGCATGGGTGCGGGACAGCCCAACCGTATTGACAGCCTGCGCAAGCTGGCGGCCACCAAGGCGCGCGAAAACATCGGCACCGCCTTCGACGAGGGTGTCAAGAGTGGCGACCGTGAGGCGTGGATTCACGACCGTATGGGTGAGACGGTGCTGGCGTCAGATGCCTTCTTCCCGTTCGATGACAGTGTGCACGAGGCGGCTGAACTGGGTATCCGTTACATCATCCAGCCGGGTGGCTCAGTTAAGGACGATGATGTGAAAGCTGCTGCGGACAAGCTCGGCGTGGCGATGGTCTTTACAGGAATGCGTCATTTCTTTCATTAAAACTTTTTTACGGAGAAACAGGGAATGGGAATTTTCAGCAGTCTCATGTCCAGCGACATAGGAATAGATTTGGGTACGGCGAACATCCTCATCACGTTGCGTGGCGAAGGACTCGTGGTGAATGAACCGTCCATTGTGGCGGTGGAGGCCAAAACCCGGCGTGTAATGGCGGTGGGTGCCCAGGCCAAGGAAATGGTCGGGCGAACCCCCGGCGAGATATACACCGTACGCCCACTCCGCGAAGGTGTCATCGCCGATTTCGAGATGACCGAGGAGATGTTGCGGATATTTCTGAAGCGGGTGGTCAAGAACCGCTTTCTCGTCCGTCCGCGTGTGGTCATCGGTGTTCCTTCGGGCATTACCGAGGTTGAAAAGCGCGCGGTACGGCTGTCGGCGGAGCGGGTCAATGCCCGCGAGGTCTACCTTGTTGCCGAGCCAATGGCGGGCGCTATCGGCGTGGGGATCGATGTGCATGCACCGGTGGGATCAATGGTCCTCGACATCGGCGGCGGGACCTCGGAGATCGCGGTCATCGCCCTGTCGGGCATTGTCAATGGTGCCACCTCCATCCGAATCGGTGGCGACAAGTTCGATGAGGCCATTGTGCAGTACCTCAAGAAGAACTACAACCTCCTCGTGGGCGAACGCACAGCCGAGCAGATAAAGAAGGACATCGGAAGCGCCTGTCCCCTCGATGAGGAAATTGAGACCAATATCAAGGGACGTGACCTTGTGGCCGCCATTCCCAAGACCATAACCATCAGTTCGGCGGAGATTCGCGAGGCGATTTCCGAGCCCCTGAACGCGGTAGTGGAGGCGGTGATGCTGTCGCTGGAACGGACACCGCCCGAGGTGGCTGCCGACATTTTGGACCGTGGCATCATTCTCACCGGTGGCGGGGCGCTTCTGCGGGGCCTTGATGTCCGTCTGCGCGAGGAAACGAGTATCCCGGTGCATGTCGCCGAGGACCCCCTGACCTGTGTTGTGCGCGGCACGGGTAAAATTCTGGAGAATCTCAACGAATACCGGAAAGTGCTGTTCTAATACATGCGGCGTCCTATTCAGTTTATTATCGAACGCAGGCGGGCGTTCACCTTCTTTCTGGCGCTCGTTCTTTCGGTCCTGCTGATAGTCATGGGCGAAAGCTCAAAAATGCAGTTCGCCCGGACCGTCACCAACACCGTATTTGCAACAGGTAGATTCACCTTTTCATGGGGGATATACCTGCTTGACCTCTGGCGTGAGAACAAGCGCCTCAGGATTCAAAACCTGCGCCTTTCCGACCAGATCAATTTCCATGATTACGCCATCCAGGAAAACGAGCGACTCCGACGTTTGCTCGAGTTCAAGGAACGTCGCATCCCCCGAACCGATATAGTCACCGCGAGCATTGTCGGGCACGATTTCGACCGTATTGTCAATGCCCTCATCTGCGACGCCGGCTACCGTGACGGGGTTCGAAAGAACATGGCTGTTGTGACCGCCGAAGGGCTTGTCGGCCGTGTGTACCAGGTATTTCCCAATTCCTCCGGCATACAGATCATCATGGATGCCCGCTCACGCGTCTCAGCTGAGGCGGGTGGCATCAAGGGCATTGTCCGATGGGAAGGTGGCGGGTTTTTACGCTTGTACGGTCTCCCGTTGAGCAGTCTGCCGCCCACCGGCGAAAAGGTGTTCACCACCGGGCTGGGGGGGATGTATCCCGAGGGAATGTTCATCGGCACCGTGGCTGCGGCCCGTTCCGAAGACGTTGAGCAGGCTGGCAGTGTGAATGTCCAGCCCGAAGTCGACTTTTCGCTGGTCCAGGAGGTCTTCATCCTGAAGGGGACGGAGCGGACAGATATCTGGGGCGATGAAAACGGGCCGGGCTATTTACCCCGTCCCATAATCCAGTAGGAGTGAGTGCGTGAAGATCGTTCGCAACATGCTCTTTATCATTCTCGCGTTCCTCGTGCAATCGGTGGCAGTTGGCCGTTTCGACCTGTTCGGTGTACGGCCTGATCTGGCGCTCCTTGTTTTGCTGTTTATCGCCGCCGAGACGGGTGGTGCGGAACTCATCGTCTATGGTTTTATCATCGGATTCGTGCAGGATGTATACACCCCCGAATTTCTTGGCTATAATGCCCTCGCGATGTCGCTTGCCGCATATCTTCTTTCCACCGCCCGCGAGCGTATAGCGATGGAACATTTCCCTGTCCGCATGAGTGTATTTCTCGCCGTGTGCCTCATACATGATTTCGTCTATTTAGGGCTCTACGCCCAGTTCAATTACGCCTTGATGACCCGGTTGTTCGTAACGTCCGCCATTCCGGGGGCAGTGGTCACCATCGTGCTCGCTGTCGGAATGGTGAAAGTCTGGAGTTGGCTTGTCTCGGGAGGAGCGGTCCATGCCGTCAGGGAACTACTTGGGGGCTGACCGGCGCTCTCAATCGCCGAAACCCTGGATACTCATCACCGCAGCCACCGTCATGGTGGTGGTGTTGGGCCTGCGCCTTTTTTACATCCAGGTTTACCAGTACACCTACTTTCTCTCCCGAGCGGAATCGATCCGCATCAAAAAAGAAATTATCGAAGCGCCGCGTGGCCGCATCCTTGACCGTAATGGTGTCGTGATGGCGGAAAACCGCATCAGCTATTCGATAACCTTCGATCCCCTCGAACGCCGCAGCATCGAAGCGAGTATCCCCCGATTACTGATGTTTGCGCCTGAAATCCCCGACATGATGGGCGTACCCCGCAGCGAGGTCGTCGACATTGTCCGCGAAAAGACAAAAAAAACCCAGAATCCTGAAAAAATCCTGCGTAATGTTGATTTCCGCCTCCTGTCGGTCATCGAGGAGCACAATCTTGACCTGCCGGGAGTCGGAGCGGTGTTCGACCAACGGCGGTACTATCCCTTCGGCCCTGCCGCAGCGCATGTTATCGGGTACATGGGAGAGCTTGATCGGGAGGAATATGCCCGATTGAAGACCAGTGGTTATGCCTATGGCAGTTCAATCGGTCAGGATGGCGTCGAGAAGCTCTTCGAAGACACCCTCAAGGGCGAGAATGGCTACCGGTTCATGGAAATGAACTATATGAGCCGCATTCTGGGCAGCACAAGCGAAGCTGCGCCGGAGCCTCCCCGGCCGGGGAGTGACCTTGTCCTGACCCTGGATACACGCCTGCAGGCCGTGGCCTACGCGGCGTTCGGTGACACATTGCTTGGTTCGCTTGTGGCGCTTGATCCCCAAAGCGGCGAGATACTCGCCCTCGTTTCCGCACCGTCCTATGATCCCAACGAGGTGACCCGTGTGTACGGTTCACTGGCGATCGATCCCGACAAACCGCTCTTCAATCGCGCCATCCAGGCGACCTATCCGCCGGGTTCCACACTCAAGCCGTTGACCGCCATCGTGGGGCTGGAGAACGGGTATGACGCGAAAACCCGGTTTCAGTCCTGTACGGGCGCGTACTATTTCGGGCGCTGGTATAAATGCTGGAATGAAAAGGGGCACGGGGTGCTGGATATGGTTGGCGCCCTCATCAATTCGTGCAATGTCTATTTTTATCAGCTCAACCGTCGCATGGACATTGAAAATTGGAATGCGGTCGGTGATAAGCTCGGTATCGGGAGAAAAACCGGTATCGACCTTCCCAGCGAAAATGCGGGATTCCTTCCCGACCGCCAGTATTATGTGGACACCGTGGGCGGATTCTCGCAGGGGGTCATGCTCAACCTTGCCATCGGACAGGGGGAGGTTTTGACCTCCGTGCTCCAGCTCGCGCACTATACAGGTATTCTTGCCACATCAGGGCATGTCGCCACACCCCATGTGGTGATGAACACTGTGCAGGAGTCACGAGAGGTGGAGGGAGTGGCCGCCTCCTCCTTCGATGTGGCACGTCGGGGTATGCGCGGGGTGGTCAACGAGGCAGGTGGAACAGCACGGTCGGCAGCGATTCGTGGCCATGTCATATCCGCGAAGACTGGTACTGCCCAGAATCCCCACGGGCCCGCGCACAAGGTGTTCATCGGATTCGCACCCTACGATAATCCAACCATTGTCCTGGCCTGTGTTGTCGAGAATGCCGACATTTACCCGTCCTCGCCGGCCATTCCCATTGCACGGCGGGTGTTTGAGACCTATTTCCAATACTATCCGGATTCGTCCAATGCCATCGTCTCGGCGGAGGCACCATGAAAGAACGGCTATGATACGCGATATACTCAGGAATCTGGATGTGACGCTTTTTGTCACCGCGATCGTGCTCATTGTCATCGGCGTGGTGATGGTCTTCAGCGCGAGCACGGGTGAGAACGCTGTCGCCGAGGGCATATGGATGCGACAGGCAGTCTGGGCGCTGTTTGCCATCACGGCCATGATTGCGGTGATCTTCGTGCCGGTCAAGGGACTGTACGCGGTGTCGTATGTTTTTTATGGCATCGGTGTGCTGCTTTTAGTGATGACCTCGCTTTTTGGCTCAATGGGCGGCGGTTCCGAACGGTGGCTGGCGTTTGCCGGCATACGGATTCAGCCATCCGAGTTCATGAAGGTCGCCGCAGTGCTGACCCTTGCGCGCTTTTTGTCCATAAAACGTAACCGTCCCACAACCTACCTGAAATGCATCATTCCCTTCATCATCATGGGTGTTCCCATGATTTTAGTGAAGATGCAGCCCGACCTTGGCACCGCGCTTGTGTTCGGAGCGGTGATTCTTCCCATGCTGTACTGGGCGGGCCTTGAACTCGACAAGATATTTTTTCTTGTATCGCCGGTGCTTTCGGCTCTTCTCACCGCACCGTTCATTCCCTTTGTGAATCCCCTCATATGGGTGGTGTTCATGCTGGTGCTTCTGGTCATGCTTTTTCGGTCGCATTACGCCATGACCGGGATGGCAGTGGTGCTCTGCGCCAATATCCTCGCGGGCATCGCCATGCCTACCGTGTATAATCAGCTCGAACCCTACCAGCAGAAACGCATCACCACCATTTTCGATCCCGAGGCCGATTACCTTGATGCCGGATACCAGATCATTCACTCGAAAATCGCCATTGGATCCGGCGGTTTTCTGGGTAAAGGCATCGGTAAGGGACGCTATACCGAGCTGGGATTTCTTCCCCATGCGCACACTGATTTCATATTCAGCGTTATCGGGGAGGAGACCGGATTTGTCGGCTCAATGACCATCCTCCTCATCATGCTGTTACTCATCCACCGTGCCATTGTCATCGCTTCACATAACCGTAATGTGTTCACGTCAGTTGCGGCGGTGGGAATAGCCACGGTTTTCGCTTTCCATATGTTCGTCAATGTCGGCATGGTGCTGGGCATCATGCCGGTCACCGGCCTCCCGCTGCCGTTTTTGTCCTATGGTGGGTCGTCGTGCATAACCAACGCTGCAATGGTGGGCCTGCTTTTGAATTTCAAGCTCCATCGACACGATTTTTGAAAGGAGTATCATGTACCCCGAAATAGTATCATTCGGGCCCTTCGCCGTACGCGGGTACGGGCTCATGCTCGCCATAGGATTTCTTACCGGCATCATGCTGGCTGCGTACAGGGCGAAGAAACAGGGTGAAAATCCCGATCATGTCTATAACCTCTCGATCTGGATTGTCGCCTCGGCACTCATCGGCGCACGACTTTACTTCATCATCACCCACTATAGCGAATTCCGCGCACCCGCAAACGCATCCTTTTTGAGCCGCATCGTTATCGAATTGAAGAATATGTTCTGGCCGGTGGGTGCGGATGGCGTCATCGGCATCGGGGGGCTCATCCTGTATGGCGGTTTGATCGGGGCGACCATAACCACGGTCATCTATCTTCGGGTGCACAGGCTTAAAATCGCCCGCTTTCTTGACATCCTCGGCCCTTCGCTGGGACTGGGCGAGTTCTTCACCCGTATCGGCTGCTTCCTCAACGGCTGCTGTTATGGCATGCCCACAAAAAATCCGCTGGGTATAGTGTTCCCTGATGAATCCGCCGCAGGATTTCACTATCCCGGCCTCCATATTCACCCGTCCCAGCTCTACAACTCATTTGCGGGGCTCTCCATTTTTCTTCTTCTGCTGGGTCTGGAACGGTGGAAACGGTTCGATGGCTACACGGCGCTGTGGTATTTCATGCTGTATGCGGTCGCCCGGTTCAGCATCGATTTCAGCCGGTACTACGAAGAGGAGATGCGGGTGTTCGGCCTTTCCCAGAATCAGATACTGAGCCTCATTGTCTTCATCGCCGCCGGAAGCGCCATGACGGTTTTGTCCCTGCGCGCGCGCGGTAATACCCTTACGAGGTGATCGTCCATGCCCAAGGTGAAACTCACAACTGTTGTCGAAGGGGATATCCTCTCCGGGGATGTTGTCGTGGAAGACACCATGCTCTTTGAAGCGGGCACTGTGCTTGTTCCCAAGACGATCCGCATTCTCGACATTCTGGGTGTCAGGTTGATTGACATCGAGCCGCGCTTACGGCGGGTGTTCGCCTCAACAGCGGATGTGGTCGCCAACATCGACGAGCGTTTTTCGTATGTCGCCGGAGACCCGTTCATGGACGCGCTCAAAAATACGCTCAAAGACATTATCCTGACACTCCGGGCCAGGGAGATGCCATGATGCGGCCCGAAATAACACGCGAGATGGTGGTCGAGGCGCTCTCCCAGACCAAGCTCCACCCGAGTGTACCGGAAGTCGTGGTGGCCATCATCACCATCACCTCCTCGCCTTCCAGCTCCATCAGCGATCTTGTGGATGTCATCGAACGTGACAAGGAACTCAGCGAGAGCATTCTCCGCATCGCCAATTCGGGCGTGTACCGCTACAAGCGCCGTATCGAAAGCATCGCGGACGCTGTTGTGCTCCTGGGATGGAACGCGGTCAAGATGGCGGCCCTGGGTTCGACCATCCTTGCCCGCATGCGCGACCGTGACCACCGTCTCTATGATCATTCCATGCATACCGCGCGCATCGCCCGGTTTCTTGCGATGGAGGCGGACTTTTACAAGGTCGAGGAAATCGCGGTGGCGGGACTGCTCCATGATCTGGGTTTCATGGTTCTGGAAACATACTTCACCGAGCTGTTTCTCAAGGTCAAGCAGTACTCCCTGGACCGTCATGTGCCAATTCACATTGCCGAGCGCGATCTTCTGGGTATCGACCACGGCACCATTGGTGGGTGGACACTCGAAGAATGGCGGCTCCCCGAAAATATCGTCGAGTCCGTCGCCTGCCACCATGATTTTGACCGCACACGGTACCATGCGCGCAAAACAGCGGTGATTCATGTTGCCGATGTGCTGGCGGTTGCCACCGATTATGCCGGGCCTCCCTGGGAAAAGGTGCCACCGCTCTCCATCGAGGCACTGGAGACGCTCGGATTTTCCGAGACCGAGCTGCGCGACATGCTCCTGACCATCATCCGCCAGAAGAACGAACCGCTCTTCATCTGAGGCGCTGCTATCGGGGAGCGACATGAAAACGAAAGCATTCCACGCTGTCCGCACCCGGTTCATTGAGCCTTTTCACCCACGGATTGATACCAACCATGCCTGAACCACTCTTTGACATCACCAATAAAAGGGTCACCGTCATGGGCCTCGGAAAATTCGGCGGCGGCATCGGCGCTGCACGCTTTCTCGCGGAGCATGGAGCCCAGGTCACCGTCACCGACCTCAAGTCCGCTGCCGACCTCGCCGAATCCCGCAGTCGCCTGAGCGACCTCGCTATCCGCTTCGTTCTCGGCGAACACCGCTTGGAGGATTTCACCGATACGGACATGGTCGTGGCAAGCCCGGCGGTTCGTGCAGACTCGCCCTATATCACCGCAGCCCGTGAAGCCGGCGTGCCCCTGCGCACCGAAATCGGCCTCTTCGTCGAGCGTTGCCCCGCCCCCATCTGCGGCGTGACCGGCTCCAACGGCAAGACCACCACAGTGTCACTCATCGCGGCCATGCTCGATGCGGCGGGAGTTCCCCACCATGTTGGCGGCAATATCGGTGGCTCCCTCCTCGACCGGCTCAATGCCATTCCTCCCGAAGACCGTGTGGTGCTCGAACTGTCCTCCTTCCAGCTTGAATGGCTCGGCGCAATGAACTGGAGCCCGCATATCGCCGCAGTGCTCAACATCCTCCCCAATCACCTCGACCGTCACGGCACCCTCAATGCCTACCGTGAGGCCAAGGCGCTCATTCTCGCCAACCAGCGCGAAACCGATGTGGCGGTGCTGGTCAGGGATGATCTTGGTGCCAGCTCGTTCGCGGACAGGGTGCACGGCAGGACCGTCTGGGTTGGTGCGGGTGCCGAGACCACGGGCATAGGCGTTCAGGACGGCGCCATTGTGCATGTGGAGGATAACGGCTTGGTCACACGTATCGCGGGCCTCGACCGGTTGGTCATACCCGGCGTGCACAATGTGGTGAATGCCCAGGTCGCGGCGGCATGCGCGCTTGAAATGGGGATTTCGCACGAAGCAATTGAGTCCGGCATCGCCTCGTTTCGGGGCGTTATCCACCGATTGGAATTCGTGGGCGAGCATGATGGCATCCGGTTCTTCAACGACTCAAAGGCTACAACCCCCGAGGCGGCTGCGGCAGGTGTGGCAGCCTTCGACTGCCCGGTTGTCCCCATTTTCGGCGGGTATGACAAGCATGTCCCCTTCGAGCCGCTGTCGCAAGCTGTGGCGGAACGCATTTCCTGGGCTGCCCTCATCGGTGTGACCGCGCCAAAGATAGCCGAGGCGCTTACCGCTGTGGGCGTGGCCTCCGAGACATTCCCCACACTTGAAGCGGCGTTTGAGGCCTGTGTCGGGCGCGCGCGGTCCGGCAGCGTGGTGGTGCTCACTCCCGGCTGTGCCTCCTACGACATGTTCAACGATTACGAGGAGCGCGGCGAACAGTTCCGGGCCATAGTCAATGCCCACATGGCAGATCGGTAGGAGGATGCCCCATGTCGTTGGAATCAGAACTCAAGTATACAGTGCTGGACCCCGACATATTCACCCGTCTGGCCGCTGTTACCGTCATCGCGGGATACAGCGTCGAGGATGCGGGAGTGCGCCGTCACACCGACACCTACTTCGACACCACCGAGCGACGCCTGCTCTCTTCACGCGTGGTTCTCCGCATGCGTGAGCGGGTGGGGCGCACGACACTCACCCTCAAGGCCGAGGGCGGCTCGGATATCGACATACACCGTCGCATCGAGGTGAATGATGACTGCGATGTGACCCCGGACGATGTCACCAGCGGGCGTGAGAACTGGCGCGAACCGATGCGGGAGGTATTTGACCGGCTCGGTGGCACAGTAGCGTTTGAAGAATCACTCAGGGCGGTGAATGACCGTCGGACCCTCTATCTCTTAACCGGGGGGGCACGTCAGTTCGAAGTGGTGCTGGACACAGTAATGTATAGTGTCGCGGGTGGTGAAGCGTGTGCGCTGGAGCTTGAGGTGGAGTCTCTCGGCGGGTCGGATGATGACCTTCGGCGGGTCGGCGCATGGCTTGCTGCACGGTTCGATCTCGCGCCAGCGGGACCATCCAAGTATGCGCTGGGAATGGAACTTGCAGGGTGATATCATATAACAATAGATACCATGTGAGAACGGAGTAACACCCCCTTTTCGCCTCGCCTGTGTTCGTCATCATTCGCTACGTTCCGTGTCCCCTGAAAGGGGCTAGGGAATTGAGGAGGTTCGGTTTTTCCTGCCCCCATCGGGGGAAGGATGGCACGCAGTGACAGGAAGGGGGCAGATCAATGCATCATGTAGTTCCCCGCGAAAACCAGCCCTGTGTCCGCAGACAGACACGCACCAGCAAAAGCATCACCGGCACCTCGATGAGCACCCCGACCACAGTCGCCAGTGCCGCGCCGCTCGACAGACCGTACAGCATGGTCGCCGTGGCGATGGCCACCTCGAAGTGGTTGGATGCGCCGATCATTGCCGAGGGGGCAGCATCCTCATAGGAGAATTTCAGCGCTTTCGCCGCCGCGTAGGTGATGCCGAAAATCAGCACAGTCTGGATGAACAGCGGGATGGCGATCCACAGAATAGTCAGCGGATTGGCAAGAATGGTGCGTCCCTTGAAGCTGAACAGGAGCACGAGGGTTGCCAGTAGGGCGCTGATGGAAACGGGGGTCAGTACATGCAAAAAACGGTTCTCGAACCAGTCACGGCCTTTGGCGGCGATAATCCAGCGACGTGAAAAGTATCCGGCGACAAGGGGCAGGGCCACATAGATCGCGATGGACAATAAAAGCGCCTCCCAGGGCACCGGCATCAGGTTGACTCCCAAGAGCCAGCCGCCAAGAAGACCATACAGCGCAAGCATCATCAGTGAGTTGACCGCCACCATCACAAGTGTATGCCCCTGATTTCCCCGCGCAAGATATCCCCACACAAGCACCATGGCGGTGCAGGGTGCGATGCCCAGAAGTATCGCACCGGAAATGTACGAGCGGTACAGTTCGACCACCGTGCCGTCCCGAAGTATTTCCGTGCCGGGCAGCATCCCCCTGAATACATATCCGAGAAAGAATGTGGCGATGGCGAACATGGTGAAGGGTTTCACCGCCCAGTTGATGAAGAGGGTCAACAGCACCGGCTTGGGGTTTTTCCCGGCCAGGACCACCTCGCCGAAGTCAATCTTTACCATGATGGGATACATCATGAAAAAGAGGCAGATCGCAATGGGAATCGACACCGCAGGCGCACCACCCACGGTGATGGAAAGGCTGTCCAGAAATGCCGCGAAGTCCGGTGCCATAGTCCCCAGGCCGATGCCCGCGAGTATGCACATAACGACCCAGAGGGTGAGATATTTTTCGAAAATTCCGAGCGTTGTGGGCTCGGCGGTGTCAGATGTGTCTGCGTGCATGAAGGTTCTCCCGGATTATTTTTTGCGCGCCCCTGCAATAATGCTGGTCACAAAGTCCCCCACTGACGTGCCATCCGGCAGATGGGCGATGATGGTTTTGTAGAGCGGATCCGAGGCGTCCACCATGGATGCGATGGCTGCGTCCTTACGGATGATTTTGATGTCATCAAGACCGGCATCGCGCATCATGGCCTGGGTGTCATCCACGAGCGCCGCCCCCGCTATACAGCCGACATAGGCTTCGACCGAGGCGCGGGCACCTTGGGGCAGTGGCCGGAGGAGTGCGAGGTCGGACACCGACACCCTGCCGCCGGTGCGGAGTACACGGGCGATTTCGCGCCATACCTGCGGCTTGTCGGTGGAGAGGTTGATGACGCAGTTGGAGATGACAAGATCAATGGTGCCATCCGGGACTGGCAGATGTTCGATTTCACCGAGGCGGAATTCCACATTCGCAAGGCCGGAGGAGGCGGTGAATGACATGGCGTTCCTTCGGGCACGGTCGAGCATGGCGGGGGTCATGTCCACACCGATGACGCGCCCTTCGGCACCGACTTTCGTCGCGGCCTGAAATACATCGAAGCCGCCACCGCTTCCCAGGTCAAGCACGGTCTCTCCCGGTGCAATCAAGGACAAAGCCAGCGGATTGCCGCAGGACAGGCCCATGTCGGCACCTTCGGGCAGCGCGGCAAGATCGGCCTCGTCATAACCGAGCGCGGTGCCCAGTGAGGTGGATGATGAGCCGCACCCGCACCCGCATCCGCCGGTCGAGACCGTTGCCGGGCCGCTTGAGGAACCGCAACAGGAACCGCCCGTCTGGGCGATGCGAGAGTAGGCGTCACGGACGGACTGTTTGATGTCAATATTCTCGTCGGAATTCATGGTCTTACACTTCGAATAGTAGTGGTTGAGGGGCATCTTTGATGCTGTCAGGCAGGCCCTCGACGAAGGCGCGGATTTCGTCCCGCACACGGCGGTAATGGCCCAGCGCTTCCTCTTCGGATGCGGCACCTTCGGCAAGATGCGGGGGATCATCGAAGCCACGGTGGACATGCACGGTATTGCCGGGAAATACCGGGCAGGTCTCGGCTGCGGATCCGCACAGGGTCACAACATAGTCGATGCCAGTATCGAGGAACTCCGCCACATGCTTGGACTGTTGGGCGGTGATGTCCACACCCGCTTCGCCCATGACGGCGACTGCGCGTGGATTGACACCGGCGGGGATTGTGCCTGCGGAAACCGCTTCAATGACATCGCCCTTGAGTCGTCGCGCCCAGCCCTCGGCCATCTGGCTTCGGCAGGAATTTCCGGTGCAGAGAAAAAGAATTTTACAGCGTGGACCGGTCGCGCGTTTTATGGCGTCCATAATTAATGATTCATCGGGCACACCGCTCGGGCCGTCAGGCGTATCGTAAATCCGGCACCCGTTGGCAGGGATGTCGCCACGTCTGCTCGTTTCAATATCATGGCCGTTTATCTGGATGGTCGGCGAGCCCAGAAACCGGTGGCGCTGTACCTCTTCTTCCGATGTGATATCAATGACCGTGACCTCGGCCTGAACTGATGCATGATCCAGTGATGCGCGCACTATTTTGAGCGCTTGTGGCGCTGTTGGGCAATCACTGAACTGGAGAAAATTGATCGACAGCATAAATCCTCGCTGAGTTAGAAAAAGTAGCGTGAAATACTTAAAGACATCACCGTGTTGAGACGTCATTACTAAAAAAGATTCATAGCCTCTACGAAAAGAACCTCACCACGGTATATACATAAGATACACCCCGCCGAGCATGACAAGTCCGCCGCAAAGGCGCTTCACAATTACCGTGCCGCGTGAGCGCTCATTCCAGTTCAGGTATCGCTGCAAAAGGCCGGTGAATGTGCCCGCGAAAACGATTACCGAACAATGGCCCAGAGCGTACAGCACAATCAGCGAGAGCGCATAGGGCAGGCGTGTGGCGGCGACACTGAATACTATGCCGAGCATGGGTGCCATGTAGGCGAAGGTGCAGGGGCCGAGGGCGACACCGAATATGAGGCCGAGCGCAAACGCTGCCAGCGCACCCTTGTTTTGGAACTGTGATCGTTGGGCCGCACCGCTGAACGGCATCGGAATAATGTCCATCAGGTTCAATCCCACTACTATGAATAGCACCGCCACCGCATATCTGCCGTACTGTCCCACATCGCCAAGGATTCGTCCCGCGAGCCCGGTGGCCAGTCCGACAAGGGCGATGGTCACAAGAATGCCGAGTGAAAAGAGCGCGGAAAGGGTGAATGCCCGCCGTGGGGACATGGCACCCTGACGGTCGATGAAACCCACAATAAGCGGGATGCTGGCAAGGTGGCAGGGGCTGAGGACAACGCTGAGGACGCCCCATGCAAAAGACGCTGCCAGCGCCGCTGCGGGTGAGGAAAACAAGGCATTGGTCAGCGCGGTGAAGAGCATTTCCATCTCAGTTCACACCCTGCTGCTTGAGGACCGCCACCAGTTGCTGTTTGGGAAAGAATCCCTCGTGCCGGAAATATTCAGTGCCGGTTTTGTCGAGAAATATCTGTGTGGGAATGACCTTTATGCCGAACTTGGCGGCATAGGGCTGCCCTTCATTCGTCCAGACATCGTGGAAAACGACACTGACCTGATCGCCGTACTCATCTTCGACCGCCTTCATGACCGGCTGCATCATCTTGCACGGTATGCAGTTGACCGAACCCAGCTCGATAAAGGTGACCTTGATGTCCGATTGCGGCACCACATCCTGCGGCGTGGGTTCAGTGGATATTTCGGCCTCAGGCTGGACAGTCGCCGTGCGGGATATGTCTTCCGATCCGCCATCGGCTGTATCTTCACCGCCGCCGCACCCCGCGATACCCGTAAGAAACACCACCACATACACGCCGAACATCCCCGCTGACAGTGCCCGGGATTCAGCTTTCACAACATCCGGGACCAATATCTTACTGTGATGCATCAGCCGTACTCCCCATCATTATTTTCTGTATGGCATCGCTCATGCGGCGTATCACGTCTCCGGCCACCGATGTGCTTCCCTTAACGAGTCCCATATCGGTCAGGACGAATGATCGGACGGCGATACCCTGATTTTCGAAGGTCTTTTTTGCGCACACCATCGGACAACCATCAATGGTGATGTTTTTCGCGGCTTTCGCGGATTCTACGAATCCCGACAGCCCGGCACCTACGCCTGCGAGACAGCTCATTTTTCCGTATCCCTCAGCCGACAGCATCCGTGCCGTACGGTCGGCGATCTCACCGACATCTGCAGCTCCGGAACAGGCATAGAGCAATGTCGGGGCACACACGCAATCGCATCCACATTCAGACATGACAGCCTCCCTGATTCATCATACTGCGAGAATCGTTTTGATTTCATCGACCGAGGGGGCCTTGCCCACAACCTTGATCGCGCCATCCACCGCCAGCGCCGGAGTCATCATAACGCCGAATGACATGATGTCATTGATGTCGGTGACCTTCTCCAGTTCGTATTCCACGCCGAGTTGTTCTGCCGCTGCTTCGGCATTATCCGCCAGAAGTTTGCACTTGGGGCACCCGGTGCCCAGAATCTGAATTTTCATGGTGAAACCTCCCTGAATCTATGAATACATACCAGTAGTGTCCGGTTAAGTTAGAAATAAATATGGGCAAGCCCCATATTCTGATTAGATTTAGATTGTCAAAGATCTTTCATCGATTCAGAATAGGAGATGCCCATGAGAAGGAATACGGTTTTTTCACAGTTAATGCAACTCATTTGTCAGTACCGGTTCAAAAAGTGTGTTGATCAATATGATGGTGACCGTTACACCAAGCGTTTCAGCTGCTGGCAGCAGTTGCTGGTTTTGCTGTTCGCTCAGGCGAAAGGGCTGACCAGCCTCCGTGATATTGAGGTCAGCCTTCGGAGCCATCACAAGAAGTGGTATCATCTTGGCCTGACTGGCGTTGCCAGGAGCACCTTGGCTGATGCAAATAACAAACGTGACGCCGATATCCTCAAGGATGTGTTTTATTCACTTCTTGAGAAGTGCCGGGAGCTTGCGCCCAGGCACCGTTTCAAGAATCCGCTGTACAGCTTTGATTCGACACTGATAAATGTGTGCTTGTCGCTCTACCCGTGGGCGACGTACCGGAAAAAGAAAGGCGCGTTCAAGCTGCACACCCTGTTCGATCACAGCGGCTACCTGCCTTCCTTCATGGTGCTCACCGACGGACGCACCCATGACGTCAATGTCATGAAAGACAGTTCATTCGGCGTTCCGGCGCTGTCACCGGACAGCATCCTCTTGGTCGATCGGGCATACATTGATTACAACTGGCTGTATTCATTGACGAAAAAGGGCATCTTCTTCGTTACACGGATGAAAAAGAACATGAAACACACCGTTCCCGGACAGCAGGAATCAGCTCAAAATAATGGCGTCATGGCTGACCGCCGGGTGCGCCTGAATAATTACTATCAGAGCCGGTATTATCCTGATCCTCTGCGCCTTGTGACGGTCACTGATACTGAAACCGGTGAGGCTATCTCCTTCATGACCAATAACTTCACACTTGATGCCGCCACTATCGCAGAACTGTACAAATCACGGTGGCAGATTGAAACATTCTTCAAATGGATCAAGCAGAATCTTAAAATCAAATCATTCCTCGGCACCTCTAAAAATGCCGTTATGACGCAAATTTGGGCCGCCATGATCTACTACCTGCTGCTCTCGTTCATCAAGTTCCAGACGAAATGCAAACACTCCCTGCACGAACTGACCCGCATCATTGGCGAACTTTTGCTCGACAACACACATCTTATTGAAATTATTGGCGTAACACTTAAATCTTATATCAAGGTCAAACAAAAAGAGCTGCAACTCTCTTTGTTTTAGTAAATTTTAACCGGACAGTTCTGAGGAGCTTTAAAAAATAAAATAACAGAGTACAGAAAAAGAACCGGACAGCTTATTACAATTGAGAAAGTTTATTATGATAGTATCTACCCAGAAACCAATCCATATGAGTTGTCGAGAGATGAATTAACGAGACATAGCATACTAACGAAATCAATAGAGTGGCAATATGAAAAAGAGTTTCGGCTTATATACTTTAATGGACCGAATGAAAAAGTAACTTTTCCAAAAGAAGCGATTCGAGTAGTTATTTTTGGGTGCGAGATGGAATCCAAACCAAAAGAAAAAATCATTAAAATATTGAAAGCGCGGAAAAGCAAAGTTTATGTTTTTCAGGCAACCTCGTCGAAAACACAGTTCAAATTGAATTTTGAAAAAGTCGGGGTCTTTTGATCAAAATAATTCCCTCGCAGCTTTCTGCGGGATGGACGGAAGAAAGACCCCTTCCTGTCCTTCGGACATCCTTCCCCCATTGGGGGCAGGAAAAGGTGCTGTTGAAAAACCCCCCTGTCCTGCGGACATCCCCCCTATCAGGGGGGACACGGCGCAGCCGAGGGGGGTTATCTCCCCCTCCGAAACGCCCCGAGCGGACGCCGGATTTTTTCGGGCAAGGTGCAGATGTGCTAATCTTACACAGTGGCACAGCCACCCCGAAAAACGGGCAGACCGTGAGGAACAGGCGGTTCATGGGGGACGTCCTTCTTTTGGTACTTTTCTTCCGACGAGGGAAGAAAACGTATGTATTATGTATTATAATATGTCTGAACCACAGATTAAGCAGATTAAATGATTACCGTGATTAAGACTCACCCCCTGTCCTTCGGACATCCCCCTCTCTACTGCTGAAGCAAAGAGGGGGAACCGAGACCCAGTTCTTTCTCTTTGACATACCAGTGATGGGGGTTAAGGATTTAGCATGAAGTCAGAACCGATTACAAGGATAATTAGGAATAAAAACATACAATTGGAAGGAATTGCGTGAAGATCCATACCCTGCTTGCCGAAACCATACGCCGCGCCCTGCCCGAGCTTGAGGGGCAGCCTCTCGACTTCCAGCCCTCGCCCGAAAACCAGTCGGGTGACCTCGGTCTCGGATGTTTCCGCTATGCTAGGGCGCTGGGGAAAAAGCCGCCGGAAGTCGCCGCCCTCATTGCCGGGATCGAGTATCCGAAGGTGGTCTCGCATGTTGAGGCGACCGGGCCCTATGTGAATTTCAGCCTCGACAACAATACTTTCGCGGCTGCACTATTACGCCGAGTCCTGAATGAGGGTGAGGCATTCGGGTCGGACAGCCGGGGTTCAGGCCGTCATGTGCTTTTGGAGCATACCTCGATAAATCCCAACGCCAGTCCGCATATCGGACGTGCCCGTAACGGGCTCATCGGTGACACGCTCACCCGTCTTTTGCGATTTGAGGGATTCGATGTCAATGTTCATTATTATGTGAATGATATGGGGAAGCAGATCGGACTTCTCCTTCTGCAGACCGAGGGAGAGGGCGAGCTGGACTTCGACAGTGTCCTCGAAAAGTATGTCGCCGCCAACACACGTGCGAAGGAAGACCCCGCATTCGAAGCCCGTGGCATTGAGCTTCTGATGAAAATGGAGCAGGGGGATCCCGAGGTGCGCGCGGGATTTACGCGGCTGGTTGACATTTGCCTGAATGGCCAGCTTGCCACCTTGAAGCGGATGGGATTCACCTACGACACGTTTGACCGAGAGTCGACCTTCATTGATGATCCACGGATGGCCAAGGTGCTTGACACATTGCGTGAGAAGGGCTCGCTTTTCACTGATGACGATCAGCGCACGGTTGCCGATCTTGAGCCACTGGGATGGAAGCGCGAGGAGGGCCGGTACGTTGTCCTTCAGCGCGGAAATGGCAGCTCGATGTACATGCTGCGCGACATTGTGTATTCACTGGAAAAGGCCGATCGCGCCCGTGACCATAACATCATAGTTCTCGGCGAGGATCACCAGATGTACGCCGAACAGCTCGCCCTCATCATGCGCGCTTTGGATGTCACGCCCCCGGAAGCAGTCCATTACTCCTACATTTTACTCCGTGAAGGCAAGATGTCAACCCGTCAGGGGACCGTGGTGCTTCTCTCCGACTTTCTGGATGAGGCCGAGCGACGTGCCCGTGAGAAGGTGGATGCCCAGTGGCCCGACCTTCCCGACACAGAACGTGCCGCAGCGGCCCGCATGATCGGCATCGGCGCGGTCAAGTTCGCCATCCTGTCCGTCCGCCCCAACCGTAATGTCATTTTCGACTGGGAGCAGGCCCTCACCTTCCAGGGTGACAGCGGCCCCTATATCCAGTATTCCTGTACCCGCATCGCTTCCATTTTGCGCAAGTACGGCGATCTTGGAGACTTGCCCGGTGTGCCGGTGACCATCACCCACAGCGCCGAGTGGCGGCTTGTTCTGCGTCTTGCCGAAGTGGAACGCGACATCGCCGCCGCCCTCGATGGACGCAATACCGCAGTTTTGGCCACCACCGCGCTCGACATTGCGCGGCGTTTCAGCGGATTTTACACCGAGTGCCCGGTACTCAGTGCTGATAACGAGAATGTGCGCAAGACGCGGGTCATCATCTGTCTCGCGGTCAAGCAGACGCTCGAAACGCTGTTGGGACTCATGGGAATTGAGGCGCCGGAAAGGATGTAGGGGGGTGAACAATGCCTCCGGCGAAGCTTACTGTCGACGCGCGTGCGTCCCAAGTGTCAGCCGGTAGCATGTTCCATCGGGGAAAACATTCACCCGCACAACGCCGTTTTCGGGATAGTATGTGTCAACACCCTGTATCGGCGGATCGCACACCACCACCGTCACACGGTAATCCGTGTGAATCGACAGGTCCACGGTCAGCGGGACATCATAGACATGGTCAGGAAGACCAACGATGAATGGATAGATCAGAACTTTTTAGGACTTGACTTCAAATACTGGAGGATGAATGAAACCGTTCAGGCTCGCGAAAAAGGCTGTTCAGTACGGCGGACGCCACCTCGCTCACCAGATCGACTATCATCAGGGGAAGGGGTGGTCGGCACCTGACCGGGTGTCCATCACCATCACCACCCGCTGTAACGCCCGTTGCCTGATGTGCAGCGCCTGGAAGAACACTGTCCGCGAAGAGGACACCATCCCCGCCGCGCGGTGGATTGAAATAATTGATGAGCTGCACGGCTGGATCGGACCGTTCTTTCTCACTCTGAGCGGCGGAGAAGTATTCACCAAGCCCGGCATCTTCGACATCATCAAACGCGCGGTCTCTCACGACATATCCCTCAATATACTCACCAACGGCATCATGTTCCGGTCGGACGCCCACTTGGAGAAGCTTTTCGACAGCGGGCTTAAGACCCTCATATTCTCGCTGGACGGGATGAATTCTGCTGTGCACAACCGATTCCGGGGCAGCGACAATCTTCACGAGACAGTAGTGGAAGTCATACGGAAAATCAAGGCGCGCAAGCCCTCCATGACCATCACAACCACCTGTATCGTCATGAAGGATACTGTGGCGGGGCTTGTGGACTATGCGCTGTGGGCGCGCGACATCGGTGCGAACTACGTCCAGTTCCAGCCCATCGCGCCCACCTTCTACGAACCCGACACCAACCGCGACTGGTACCGTGATGACCCCAATTTCGTCCGTGACCTTACAACCCTCGACAGTCAGATCGACAGGCTCCTTTTGCTCAAGCAATCGGACGATTTCATCATTAATACGGTCGACCATCTCGAAAAGATGAAGGAGTACTTCCGCAATCCAAACGATGTGCAGATAAAAAAGGAACAATGCCTGCTCGGCCAGACGAACCTGAACATCACCGAAACCGGGGACATGTCGTTCTGCTACAAGCACCCCACGCCCTTCGGGAATGTCAACGCCGGCCCGATCCGCGATACCTGGCGAGGCCCCGAAGCCGTACGATGGCGCGGCATATTAAAAAAATGCCGCATCCCCTGTCTCTCCATGTGCTACCGGTCGCCCACGCTCGGCGAAAAGATATCCCTCTTCTTCCGGTACGCCCGCTCGGGGAAAATCTGACTTTTCGTGGTGGACAACCACAAAAAAAGTCCCGCGAGTCTCAAAGCCGTCGCGCACGTTTCCACAGTGTCAACTGGTAACGCGTGCCGTCGGGGACAACATTCACCCGCACGACACCGTTTTGGGCAATGTATTTGTCACCACTCTGCATGGGCGGATCGCACTCCATATACCCCGCGTGAATCGACAGGTCAACAGTCACCGGGACATCATAGACATTGTCGGGAAGACCGTCGTCGAACACCACATCGACCACCGTCTGTTTATTGACGGTCCGCGTTTCGCCGAACGTGACCGTGAGGGCGTTGCGCTCCTTGATGTAGCATGCCACCACATCCATGTTCGAGCACCAGAAATCCTCCGCGACAATGGCGTCCAGATCCTTCTCGAATTCCTCCAGCGGATAGTATCCCCACAGGCCGGGAAATCCCACCCAGTGATAGCAGGGGATTATCCATGCGGTCTTCTCTATGGCGGTGGTTATGAAGGGGAGTAGCTCCTCGTGGGTGTTCACGTATTTCGTGGGATCATACACCGACGCAATGGGAATGCTGGGCAGGAAGTACCAGTTTTCGGGTTCGGTGACATCATCCGCGCAGATGAATTTATTTTCCGTTTTCGGCTCGTAGTTCCGTCCACAGATGAACCCGGAAAGTGCAAGAGCCTGCTGGGTTGAAGCCTCCCTGCCCGAACCGTTGGGGTAGGCGTAGGCACGGGGGTTGAGATCCCAGTCACGCAGCAGATTGAAGCAGGTGCTGAATGATTCCAGACTTTCCTGAAAGGTGAGCTGGTCGTGGGGAACATGGTGGTGCCCGTGTCCGAAGAAATGAACGCCGAGGGTCATTTCGTTCCTGAGATCGGCCTGGGATGTGGGATAAGGCTCGTACGTTGCGGTCACAACCTCGTAATCGACCACAAGGCCCCGCGACAGAACAGCTTCCTGGTCGATGGCGAGCTGGGGCATTGACCCGCCGGTACCCCAACCAGTGTCCATGGTGAGCGATATCGCCGCCGCGTGATCATTGTACCATTTGGGAACCGTATAGGTAATTGGCGGCGTTGTATCTTCGGGCGCGGTTCTGTAAAAGATGGCATCATCCGAGCAGCCGATGGTGAAAAGCATCGGGAGACAGAGCATGATGGCAACGGTTTTCATCACAAAACTCCCCTGAAGACAGCGCCCGTATCGGATACATATACGCAATGGCACATCACTGAGCTTAGTGGTAATAGTACTATAGATACTGTATGTGCGAAACAAACGATACTATAATTATTTCAGATCACACACACTGTGCTGAATAATAAAAGCATCATCGCCCGTATCGGCGACTGGGTTCATGCGGCCTTCACACGATACCGATAGAACAGCGCTATTTCGGTACCCACGAACACCAGGTTGAACAGGTACAGGCCGAGCACCGGATTCACAAAGCCCTCCACCATATACTGCGCCGCCTTGAAGCCCACACCGGACACATACCCCGCGAATACGAACCACAAAAACAGAATCGATATGCCCGCGACTGTTTTTGAGCGATAGGTTTTAATGACCGCCGAGGGCCATGAGATTCCCCAGCAAAATATCATTATGGCTTCAAATACAGTGGCAGGGAGGTTCATGGCAGTCCTTTCGGTCACAGTGAGAATTTGTGGTTATGATTACTGTCAGTATAGCCGCTGCGCAGCCACCTGCACAAGACCGACATCAGTCTGCGCGGCACAGTGCGGCGAATACGGCAAAAACAACCAGTCATATAATCAGCGTGCACGGACCAAAACACGAAAAATACGGTGGTATGATGGAGTTTGCACACGTTATCAACAAAACACTGAATATTTCTTCCTTTCTTTCTGAATACAAATATCTGGTATTTGACGAATTTAAAAGAAAACACCCAGGTTTTGATACGTCTTTTGGTGTTCGATTGCTTGACATCAATCGGTTTTTATTGTAAATTACTAATCTTACACGCGAGGCAATCCGCCGCCTCAAAAAATCTTCCCTGATGGCATCGGGGCTTTTTTGTGGTTGGCCCGAAATGAATAACAATCCGGTTTATTACTGTATGAATCTTCCATCTAAGGAGTTAGAATGGCCAAGCAGATGATAACCATTGATGGCAACACCGGCGTGGGGAATGTCGCTCATGCCCTGAATGAAGTCATCGCCATCTATCCCATCACCCCGTCCTCGGGAATGGGTGAAGTGGCGGACGAGCGTTCCGCAGCTGGTAAGAAGAATATCTGGGGCACCATCCCCACTGTTGTTGAAATGCAGTCCGAAGGCGGCGCGGCTGGTGCGGTGCATGGTGCACTCTCCACCGGCGCACTCTCCACCACCTTCACTGCCTCCCAGGGCCTCCTTCTCATGATTCCGAACATGTACAAGATAGCCGGTGAGTTGACACCGACCGTTTTCCATGTTGCGGCTCGTACCTTGGCAACCCACGCTCTCTCGATCTTCAATGACCACGGTGATGTCATGGCCTGCCGTCAGACCGGCTTCGCCATGCTCGCCTCGGCGAGTGTGCAGGAAGCGATGGACATGGCGCTCATTTCGCAGGCTTCCACACTTGAAAGCCGTATACCCTTCCTACACTTCTTCGATGGCTTCCGTACAACGCACGAAGTTGCCAAGGTCGAAGACATCGATCAGGATACCATGCGCGCCATGATCGACGACAAGTTCGTCATAGCTCACCGCCAGCGTTCGCTCTCCCCCGACCATCCCACAATCAAGGGAACTGCGCAGAATCCGGATGTGTTCTTCCAGAGCCGCGAAACGGTCAACAATTATTACACCGCCACACCGGCCATCGTCCAGAAGTACATGGACCAGTTCGCCAAGCTGACCGGGCGCGCCTATAATCTCTTCGATTATGTCGGAGCCCCGGACGCCGAGCGTGTGCTCATCACCATGGCTTCCTCATGCGAAACCGCCCACGAAACAGTCAATGCTCTCGTGGCAAAGGGCGAAAAGGTCGGCCTCCTCAAAATCCGCCTCTTCCGCCCGTTCGATATCAAGGCTTTTGTGGGCGCACTGCCCGCCACGGTCAAGTCCATCGCGGTGCTTGATCGCACCAAGGAACCCGGCGCTGTCGGTGAACCCCTCTACTCGGACGTTCGCACCGCAATCGGCGAAGCAATGACCGATGGCATAACACCCTTTGACACGTATCCCACCATTGTTGGCGGACGGTACGGTCTCGGCTCCAAGGACTTCACCCCCCAGATGGTCAAGGCTGTACTTGACAACCTCAAGGCCGACAAGCCCAAAAATCACTTCACGGTCGGTATCAATGACGATGTGACGCACACAAGCCTTGAGCTGGACTCGTCGTTCGTCCTTGACGAGAAGGATTTCAACGCGCTCTTCTATGGTCTGGGTGCTGATGGCACGGTTGGTGCCAACAAGAACACCATTAAGATCATCGGCGAGAACACTGAAAACTACGCGCAGGGATACTTCGTTTACGATTCCAAGAAAGCGGGCGCGGTTACCACCTCGCATGTCCGTTTCGGGCCACAAATTATTCGCAAGCCCTACCTCATCGACAGTGCGAAATTCGTGGCCTGCCATCAGTTCTCCTTCCTTGAGCGCTACGATGTACTCTCCAATATCTGCATGGGCGGAACGTTTTTGCTCAACAGCCCCTTCGCCGCTGACACGGTATGGGACAGCATTCCCGCCGAGGTCCAAAAGCAGATCATCGACAAGAAGCTCAAGTTCTATGTCATCGACGGTGATGATCTCGGTCTCAAGCTTGGACTGGGAAGCCGTGTGAACATGATCATGCAGACCGCCTTCTTCATCATTTCCAATGTCATCGCCCAGGAGCAGGCAGTCGATCTCATCAAGACCGCCATCAAGAAGACCTATGGCAAGAAGGGCGAGAAGATCGTCCAGATGAACTACAACGCTGTCGACGAAGCGCGCAAGAATGTGTTCGAGGTCAATTACCCAAACAAGGTCACCTCGAAGATCACCATGCCGCCCATCGTTCCCACGGACGCGCCCCAGTTCGTGCAGAATGTCACCGCGACCATCATGAAGGGCAATGGCGACACGCTTCCCGTGAGCGCCATGCCGCTGGACGGTACCTTCCCGACCGCGACGACGCAGTACGAAAAGCGCAACATCGCCCTGCTCATTCCCGAGTGGGATAACGATGTCTGTATCCAGTGCGGACAGTGCTCGCTGGTATGCCCGCATGCCGCCATCCGGGTGAAGGCCTACGATCCCGCGGAACTTAAGGGCGCTCCCGCCGACTTCCAGTCAGCTGACGCCAAGGGTGGCCCGCAGTACAAGGGTCTCAAGTTCACCGTGCAGGTGGCCCCCGAAGATTGCACCGGCTGCGGCATCTGCGTGTGGAACTGCCCGGCTGCCAAGAAAAACGAGCAGGGTGAAAAGACCGACCACAAGGCCATCAACATGGTGCGTCAGCTCGACATCCGCAAGCGCGAGGCTGACAATTTTTCGTTCTTCCTCACCATTCCCGAAACCGATGTCGACAAGCTTGGCATCAAGCGTGATTCGGTCAAGGGCAGCCAGCTTATCCGGCCCCTCTTCGAGTACTCCGGCGCATGCGCGGGTTGCGGCGAGACACCCTATGTCAAGCTGCTCACCCAGCTCTACGGCGACCGTACGGTCATCGCCAACGCCACGGGTTGCTCGTCAATCTACGGTGGCAATCTGCCGACAACACCTTACTGCACGCGTGAAGACGGACGCGGACCGGCATGGTCCAACTCCCTGTTCGAGGACAACGCTGAGTTCGGTCTCGGTTTCCGCATGACCATCGACAAGTTCAATGAGTTCGCGCTTGAACTTCTGGACACCCTCACCGCTTCCGGTGTGGTCGACGCCGCTCTTGCCGGAAAGCTGAAGACGCAGGATCAGACCACGCAGGTAGGCATCGAAGCCCAGCGCGCCAACGTTGTTGCTCTCCGCACAGCGCTTGCGCCGAAGAAGGCCGCAGATTCCAACGCCGCACAGCTTGATTCCCTCGCCGATTACCTTGTTGACAAACAAGTGTGGATCGTCGGTGGTGATGGCTGGGCCTATGACATCGGCTATGGCGGGGTAGACCATGTGCTTGGCAGCGGCCGCAACGTCAACCTTCTGGTACTCGACACCGAGGTCTACTCGAACACTGGCGGTCAAGCCTCCAAGGCGACGCCACTAGGCGCCGTCGCCAAGTTCGCGATGGCCGGCAAGGCGACGGCCAAGAAGGATCTCGGTTCGATCGCCCGCAGCTACGGCAACGTCTATGTAGCCCAGGTGGCTTTGGGTGGCAGCGAGATCCAGACGGTCAAAGCACTCCGCGAGGCCGACGAATACGATGGTCCATCACTGATCATCGCCTACTCGACCTGCATCGCCCACGGCATCGATATGACAACCTCGATGGCACATCAGAAGGAAGCCGTGAAGTCGGGGTACTGGCCCTTGTACCGCTTCAAGCCGACGGTCGACAAGCACGAGCGGCCGTTCCAGCTCGATTCGGCGGCACCGTCGATTCCATTGCGCGAGTTTGCCCTTCAAGAGGCTCGTTACGCGATGCTGGCACGCTCCGACCCAGCCCGTTCGGCTGAGCTACTCGACCTTGCTCAGGCGGGCGTCGACGAACGCTGGAACTATTACTCACAACTCGCCGATATCGAACGCTCGGTTCCGCACGTCGACGAGTTTGACGAGTTACTCGAGAGCGATCAAGACAACGCCACATCCGAATCCATCACGTCTGTTGAGGTGACCAGCGATGACTGATCTACAAGTCGAATATCTCGGGCTTCATTTGCGCTCGCCGCTGGTCGCATCGGCTGGCCCGTACACAGGCGACCTCGACCGAATGGCTGAGCTGGAACAATCGGGGGCGGCGGCGATCGTGTTGCCGTCGCTGTTCGAAGAACAGATCGAGCACGAGACCAGTGAGATCGATCGCCTGTACTCACTTCATCGCGACAGCTTCGGTGAGGCGTCCTCGTTCCTGCCGGAGATCGACGGCTACAACACCGGTACCGACGCCTATCTGGCATTGGTCGAGGCGGCGAAGTACCGCGTCGACGTACCGATCATCGCCAGCCTGAACGGCACAAATCTCGGGGGCTGGCTGCGATACGCAAAGTTCCTCGAAGATGCCGGCGCGGACGCAATCGAGTTGAACCTCTACACCGTTGCTGCTGACCCGGCCGTGCGCGGTGCGTCGATCGAAGCCCAACAACTCGAGCTCGTCGCCCTCATCGCCGAGGAGGTCAGCTTGCCCGTGGCCGTCAAGATCTCGCCGTTCTACTCGTCACTGGCGGCTTTCCTGTTGGCCTTGCAGGACGCCGGAGCCGCTGGTGTCGTCATGTTCAACCGGTTCTACGCACCCGACCTCGACATGGAAACACTCGACGTCAAGCCCAGGATCTCGCTCAGCAATCAGGCCGAGTTGCGCCTGCCTTTGCGTTGGATCGGGATTGCCCGCGAGTTCTTGACGATATCGATCGCCGGCTCGACCGGCGTGCACACCGGCCGCGACGCCGCCAAGTTGATCCTGGGCGGAGCCGATGTGGCGATGAGCACCTCGGCGCTGCTGTTCCACGGCACCGGCCATCTCGCCACGATGGAGACTGAGTTGCGGGACTGGATGAGTGAACACGGTTACCAGTCGGTGTCTGAGATGCGTGGCGCCGTCAGTCGCGACGCCGTTGCAGATCCCGCTGCATACGAGAGGGCCAACTACATCGGCAATATCACGTCGTACACCAGCCGCTTCCTCGGCAGCTCGTCGATCGGGCTGCAGCACAAGTAGCCCGACGGCACCGTCGGTCGCCGATCGACTCAGTCATCAGTGATGTCGGTGACGCCGTCGTCGAGATAATCGATGTTCTGCAGCGGCTCGATGGCGGCGGTCACGATGCCGGCCAAGTTGGCAACGATCCGCTTCCAGTAGCGATACAAGATCGCCCGCGGCACCGCCCAACTGCCAGGTTGCTCGGAGTGCATGTACTCGCCCACCTTGGCGCCACATGCATCGTTCAGCGCGAGCGAGCGCTTCAAAAAGTCTTTGGCGGCGACGGAGTCCTGCGAAGCCAGCAGATCGGCAGCCTCGACATACATCTTCGAAATCTCCTGGCGGCGGGCGACGAACTCGTCGATATCGTCAGCGCCCGCCAGCGATACCCCATCGGCGGCTAGATCGAAGATGTTCTTGGCCTGGTCGCCGATCCGTTCGATCTTCTTGAGCAACAGTGTGTACCCGAGCACCAAACCGATGTCGGCGCCTCCGCGCACCGCCACGTGGACGACCAGCTCCGAGCGCAACGCCTGCTCAGCCTTATTGATGCGATCGTCGGTGGCGTCTATGTCGGCGCCGATCGCCTTGGGGTCGGCGCCACTGATAATCACGGTAGATGCCAGGTCGAACGAGTGGCGGGCGTCACCCAGCATCGAGATCGTCTGATGGGCGATGTGATCGAGACCTGACTCGGATTTGCGGAAGAACGACATAACCATGAGAGGACCTCCAGGACCTAACGGAAGATTGCCACACCGATGAGCGGGACCACGATGAACACGCCGACCACATAGCCGACCGCGATCATGCGGTTCTTCACGGCGACGTCGGCGAGCTTCTCGGCGGCCATGATCGGCAATGGCCGCATGAACGGGATCACGAACAGGATCAGGATGCCGGTCAGGTTGAAGAGGGTGTGTACGAGTGCCACCGTGAGCGCCTCGGGGCGGCTGGCGGCGAGGGCCGCCAGGATCGCTGTCACCGTGGTGCCGACGTTGGCGCCGAGCGTGACCGGGTAAATGTTTTTGAGCTTGATCACACCGGCGGCAGCCATCGGGATCAGGATCGATGTGGTGATACTCGAGCTTTGCACGGCGACGGTGATCAGCATGCCGATCATGATCGCCACTGCACCGCCGCCGCGGCCCAGAATTGCGTTCATCGACCGCTCGACCCGCTCGGCGATCAACGACTTCATGTTGGTGGTGATGAAGATCAGCGAGACGAGCACGACGACCAGACCGATGATCACCATCGTCGTGCCGAGCACGTTGTCGTCATCGACGAAGTTCTTCAGAAAGTCCTTGATCCACCCAACGGGCTCCTTCACCCACTTCTTGATGGGGCTCTCCCACTCGGATCCGGCCGAACCGACCAATCGATCGCTGATCCACCCTGCCGCGGTCGAAAGAAAGCCAGTCGCCAACTCCAGCGGGAGCAGAATGATGACCGCCATGACGTTGAAGAAGTCATGCACGGTCGCCGCAGCGAACGCCCGTCGGAATTCGTTCGACTGACGAACGTGCCCCAATGACACGAGTGTGTTGGTCACGGTAGTGCCGATATTTGCGCCCATGATCATCGGCACGGCGGCGTCGACACCGAGAGCACCCGATGCCACCAAACCCACGATCACCGACGTGCTCGCCGAGGACGATTGCACGAGCACAGTGCCAAGAATTCCGATGAACAGACCGGCCAGCGGACTGTCGACATTCGAGAACAGGCTCGCTTGCGTGTCGGCACCCATCACCTTGATGCCGCTCTCCAGCATGGAGACGCCGACCAGGAAGACGTAAATCAGCAAAAAGACGAGCACCGCGCGCGCCGGGCGCGGTATCGAGGGTAGGCGAGCGAGAGCTGGCGGGAGCTTCGGCATCGCCAGGCACGCTACGCGAGCAATCAACTACCCGGAAAATTTGAATGGTCGCTGATTATCAGAAGTAGATAATCGCCTCGGCGTTAGCCTCGGCCTCGTCGAGATCCGCGGTGTAGGCGCCAGTCGACAGATACTTCCAGCCGCCGTCGGACACGATGAACAGAATCGTTGCCGGGCGACCAGACGGGTCGATCTCGGTGGCAACCTTGGCGGCTCCCGCCAACGCAGCACCCGATGAGAGTCCGGCGAACACGCCACACTCCCTGACGAGGCGACGGGTCCACTCGATCGACTCGCGCGGCCGTACGACGCGCTTGCGATCGAGCAGTTGCTTTCCGTTCCATGCCTCGAATACGGGCGGGATGTAGCCCTCGTCCATGTTGCGCAAACCCTCGACCCGTTCGCCGAGCGGGGGCTCGATGGCGATCACCTGAATGTTGGGGTTCTGCTCTTTAAGATAACGACCAGTGCCCATCAGGGTGCCGCTGGTGCCGAGCCCCGCCACGAAGTGCGTGATCTCGGGCACGTCGCGCCAGATCTCTGGCCCCGTGCCCTCGTAGTGGGCGCGCGGGTTGGCGTCGTTGGCGTACTGATAGATGAAACACCATTCTGGGTGTGCTTCGGCCAGTGCCTGAGCGCGCTTGACGGCGCCGTTCGAGCCTTCCGGACCGGGCGTGAGGATCACCTCGGCGCCCATGATTTCGAGCATCTGACGACGCTCGATCGACACGCTCTCGGGGAGCAGGATCTTGATCGGGTAGCCCTTCAGCCGGGCAATCGCCGCCAGGGCGATGCCGGTGTTGCCCGACGACGGTTCGAGGATCGTCTGGCCGGGGAGCAGATTGCCGTCACGCTCGGCGGCCTCGATCATCGCCTTGGCGATACGGTCTTTGACCGAACCAAACGGGTTCTGCATCTCGAGCTTGGCGAGGATCCGAACGTTAGGATTGGGCGACAGGTTTGACACGTCGACGATCGGCGTGTTGCCGATCAGATCGAGCACGTTGGCATGAATATTGCTGATCCCGGGGATCGTGCGTCCACCGTAGGAGTGCGTGTCAATCGTGCTCATCGCAGTGTTGAACCTGTTCCGTTTCGATCATATTCCGACAAATCCGATGCGGAAAGTCATGATTCTACATTCTGGATGTCGGATCGCCTCGACCCAAGACTCCGTGGGAGCAGACCACCCGACATGGTCGACACCGAGATGTGTTCGCCGGACGCCTCGGTACCCGCCGACTCAGGGGTTCAGAGCGATCGCATCACGACGGCTATGTCCAATCGAGAGATTGGTGGTCTGGCCGACGGAGACTCCGGCTTCTTCGAGGGCGTCGACGAGCTCGCTCAGCAGCAGGCCCCGGAACCACGGCTCCTTCGTGCGGTCGTCGATCCACGCGTAGGCGTTGAAGAACATCGCCTCAGCACCGACTTGATCGAAGGCGACGAATGCCCGTTTGCCGGGGCTGTTCCAGATCAGCGACGCCATCACGTCATTCATCACCTCGGTCGCCTTGGCGCGGTCGGAGGCACGGTCGAGTGGTACCTGCACGCACAAGCGCCATCCGCCCATCCGGCTGTGGTTGAGCACTTGGTTCTCCTGGAACGACGAGTTGGGCACCCACGCCGTGGAACCATCCGGAAGCTCCAACTCGGTGCGCAACATCGAGCGGTACACGACATTGCCGTGCAGGTCGCCGACGGTGACCGCCTCGCCGACCTGATAGATGTCGTCGATCCGGATCATGGCGCCGGCAACGAGATTCTGCCCGACCGGCGTGAACACGACCGCTCCTGTGAACCCGACGGTGGCCATGATGGCCGCCATCCCCGACACGTCGATGCCGATCGCCGCCAGCCCGAGGATCACGATGACGATACCGACCGCCTTGGGAACGAAGAACAACAGCTGTTCCCGAAACCGGTTGTCGTCGACGCGGCGAATCGCCCGGCGGACCAGTCGTAGCACCATCATGGCCACAAGCAGCACGATGATCAACCGTCCGAATGACTGTGCCGCCGGGGCGAGTTGACTGGCGACATCGAAGCCGACTGCCTTGTCGAGGGTGTCCAGATCCTCCATACATTTGAGCCTTCCGTTCAGGCCCGCAATCGATCACCGTAACACAACTGTAATATTCAGCATCCCGCAACGACCTGAGTTGGCAGTTGTGCCTGGCACATCTCTCAACTCAGGCGAGAGCGATCGGTTCTTCGGTGATCTGGTCGTCGACGATTGTGTAGCTGCGCAACTCGGGGGCGTCGCGCTTTAGAGACACGATCACGTAGTGCCAACCCGGGTCGGGGGCCTGGGTCACATCGGTCGGGCTGGGGTACGGCTCGGAGTGGGTGTGGCTGTGCACGACTCCGATGATCTCCCAGTCGTGGCCGTCGGCATCGATCTCGGCCTTGAGGTGATCCTTCGGATCGATCGAGTACACCTTCGCCGATTCGGCAGTGTTGCGACAGGGATAGAACCTGGCCACGTGGTCGTCACCGGGCACTCCGGCGATCAGGCCACACATCTCCAGCGGATACTCGCGAAACGCCAGATCGGTGATCGCGTCGAACGCCTGCCAATCGAGTCGCAACACGCTCAGAACCCTATCCGCCGCCAGGTTGTGGGACCGATAGCCTCGATGTTCCGATGGCGAAGACGAAGAAGTCCAAGGGTGCACCCGACGGCACCAAGCTGATCGCCGGAAACCGCGTCGCACGTCGCAACTACGACATAACCGATACCTACGAGGCCGGCCTGGTGCTGCTCGGCAGCGAGGTCAAGAGCATGCGTGAAGCACAGGTGCAAATCACCGACGGCTACGTTCGCATCCGCGACGGCGAGGCCTGGCTTGAGGGCATGCACGTGGCCCCATATTCCTTCGCGATCGGCTTCGGGGCGCACGATCCCGACCGTTCACGCAAACTGCTGATGCACAGTGACGAGATTGCTCGACTCAAGGCCCGGATCGACCAAGAACGTGTCTCGGTCATTCCGCTCAGCCTGTACTTCCGAGACGGTCGGGTCAAGATCGAACTCGGTGTCGGCAAGGGCCGCACCAAGGGTGACAAACGGCAAGCGATCGCCGAGCGAGATTCGAAACGCGATGTCGAGCGCGAGATCGGCCGCCGCAACAAATACAGAACATGAACTGGCACCGATCGGCCGCCGGGTCGTCCGGCTAGATCTGATCGCCGATCCAGCTGTAAACGCCGAGCAGCTTGCCAGCCAGCAGCAGCGCGGCGACCACCATCGCCGCTCGGATGAACCGCTCACCGCCGCGCACAGCGGCGTGGGCGCCGATCCATGCACCGGTAGTCAAGCCCACGGCGAGAATCGCAGCGGGCAGCCACTCGACCTTGCCCTGGATGATGAACACTGGGAGGGCGACCGCTGTCAGGGTGAGGTTGGCAACGACCTTGACGTTGTTGGCCGTGACGAGGTCGAACCCGGCCCGTGTCAGGGCCGCAAGCATGATCAATCCGACACCCGCCTGCACCGCTCCGCCGTACAACCCGACACCGAGGAACACGACCGTTGTCACCCACATCGGCCACGGTTCGGACTCGAGCTTGACCTTCGGTTTTCGGATCGACAAGAAGATGATGGGCAGCATCAACAGCCCGAACACGCGCTCGAAGTTGTCGTCGGTGAGGCGCGTGATAGCAAAGGCACCGATCAGCGAGCCGACGACGATCGGAATCAAGATCGGCGTCGCCCTCGACAGACCACGCACCCCGAGCTTTCGAAACGTCCTCGCCGCGGCAGCGGTGGAGGTGAAGATCCCGACCCGGTTCGACGCGTTGGCGTTGTTGCCCGGCACACCAGCGAGCACCAGCAACGGAACCGTCAGCGTTGAACCTCCGCCGGCGACCGAGTTGATCAACCCGGCAGCGATGCCACCGAGCACCAGCAACAGAGCCTCCCACCATTCCACGCCAACGATCCTCGCAGGTGCAGCAAGCCGAGCCCCGGCTCAAGGCGACGAGCGCGCTCAAGCACCCACCCGGTTCTCCCCACCCCGGTCCCCCCCGGTCCCCACGTCGACACAAAGTCGATTCACGACCACCGATCGCTCCGAAAGGACTTTGCGTCCATTCGGGACCAGACCGCTGAGGCCGAAGCGGGGCAGCTCAGGCAGACTGTCGACATGAAACTGGCGACAATCCGCACCAACTTGGGAAACCGCGCTGTGCGTGTTGACGACGGTGCTGCCGTCGAAACGGGGCACGCAGACGTCGGCGAGCTGCTGCGAGCGCCCTACTGGAAGGACGTCGCGTTCGCCGCTGATGGGGCCCGCCACACGCTCGACGCGCTCGACTTCGCTACCCTCGTGCCAAACCCCGAGAAGGTGATCTGTGTCGGGCTCAACTACAAGGATCACATCGCTGAGACCGGCCGGGACACTCCTACCGCGCCGACGCTGTTCACGAAGTTCGCCCGCACGCTGATCGGTGCTCACGATCCGATCGAGCTGCCACGTGACGACGAGTCGGTCAGCGTCGATTGGGAAGCGGAGCTTGGCATCGTGATCGGAACTGAGGTTCGCAGGGCATCATCAGAACAGGCTGCCGCCGCGATCGCCGGCTACACCGTGATCAATGATGTCAGCGTCCGAGACTTTCAGAATCGCACCACGCAGTTCCTGCCGGGCAAAGCGTGGGAGAACACGTCACCTGTTGGCCCGACGCTGACCGTCAGCGACGGCGGTGATCCAGCCCACTTCCCGATCTCGTGCACCGTCGACGGCGTGACCATGCAGAGTTCGAACACGTCCCAATTGCTGTTCGACCCCGTCACGTTGGTCGAGTTCATCTCGACGTTCATCACGCTCGCCCCGGGCGATCTGATCGCGACCGGCACACCCGGCGGTGTCGGTGTCGCCCGCAGTCCGCAGGTATTCCTAAGGCGCGGCCAGATGGTCGTCACCCGGATCGATGGCATCGGCGAGTGCCGCAATACCTGCGCCTGAGCCGATTCGGGGTTTCTGGGGGTTGTGCTCACGTCGGACGTCGGTCATGCCGATGACCACAGTGACCAGATTCCGACGACCAAGCGAGTTAGCCAAGTGCCAATTCCTACTGCCCCTCACCGTGCCCCGCTGATGATCCGCGATGGCGTCATCGACATCGGCGTCAACCGGACACGTTTCAACTCCGAACACGATGACGGGCTGCTGCGCAGCTACCTCCTGATTCTCCGGCGTGCTCGCGATCAACGGCGCGCTGCCTCGATCACCTTGCGGCGCGACGACATCGAGGTGATCGCCAAGTACGTCGACGCGAGCCCTGAGGAAGTGCTCGGTCGACTTGCCGACCTGATGGGCTCGACCCGAACGCAACGGGCTGCGATGCTGACCGTGTTCGCCACCGGTGCGATGCTGATCGCAGCGACCGGTTCGGTTGCTGCCGGTTCGCCACCCTCGGCGGTTCCCGAGTTCGTCAAAGGTCACGCTCCGTCAGCCATCGAAGTCATCGCCCCGCTCGAAGTCCACAATCCCAGCTCCACGACCCCGCCGATGCTGGCGGTCGAGTCCGACCGCCAGCCCGACTTGGACGGTGGCAATGTAGAGGCCGAAGTTTTGGTCGACGTCGAGATCTACGACGCCGAAGTGACAGTGTCGAGCGAAGGCCAGCCTGACGAAACCGGCGTGACCAACGACGGATCGACCGTCGCCGTCGGCCTACCACCCGTGCCCCGTCCAGCCGAAAGCCTCCCAAACCAGACCGAAGCAACGGCGCCAGTCTCAGCGCCAGTCTCGCCGGTCATCGAACGCCAGACATTGTCGAGCGAAAGCCTCTCAACCGAAACCGGCGTGACCGACGACGGATCGACCGTCGCCGTCGGCCTACCACCCGTGCCGGTACCGCCCAGCAGCGGCTGACAAGCCTCGGCTCAGCGACCTGCGTTCGGTTGGCGCAGCATGCCCCACATATGCGGGCCATCGCTGTCGCTGGTGCAAACCTCCCACTCCGAGCGGACGTCGAAGCCATGGTGCCGGTAGTACCCGACAAGTTCGACCGTCTCGGTTTCGAGATAACACGGTAAGCCGGCGCCGTCGGCGATCTCGAACACCACGGTCATCAGCGCCGCCCCGAGTCCCTGGCGCTGCCAGTCGGGGTGGGTGGCCAGCATGTTGAGGTACCAATGCAGCTCGGGTGGGGTGTTGGCGGCCATCTTCTCGCCAAGGGCCTTGAGGCGCTCGAGCCGCCAGGGTGGATGATCCACACGCGGCGCTGTGTTAGCGACCTCTACGTCTACCTCTACCTCTGGTCTGCCAGGCGGCACCCACCCGGCGATGGCAACCGCATCATCGGTGCACCACAACGACTCGGTTGCCAGCCACCTGCGGGCGATACCGCCGAACACCGCCTGGTGCGTGGCCTCGTAGTGATCGTCGTCGGGAAACAGCCAGCGCAGCACCGGGTCGTCGGCGAAAGCCAGGCTCGTGGTGCGGGCGATCCGCCCGATGTCGGTTTCGTCAGCGCGTCGGATTGTCGCCATTGCTACCAAAGCCGCCCGGCACGTGGGGTAACGCTAGAGACGTTCGATGATCGTGACATTGGCTTGGCCGCCACCTTCGCACATCGTCTGCAGGCCGTAGCGGCCACCGGTGCGTTCGAGCTCGTTCAACAGCGTGACCATTAGGCGGGCTCCGGTAGCACCAAGCGGGTGACCCAATGCGATCGCTCCGCCGTTGACATTTATCTGCTCGTGCTCGAAATCGGTCTCGCGCAGCCAGGCCATCGGCACGGGAGCGAACGCCTCGTTGATCTCGACGAGGTCGATATCGCTGGCCCTCAAGCCGGTCTTGGCGAGTGCCCGCTGAGTGGCAGGAATCGGGGCCGACAGCATCATGATCGGGTCGTCGGCCCACACCGACATGTGATGGATGCGAGCCCGCGGGGTCAGACCGTGCTCGTCGAGCGCCCTTTGGTTGACCACCAACAGCGCCGCTGCACCGTCGGAGATCTGACTCGCTACCGCCGCGGTGAGTCTGCCGCCGGGGGTGAGGGTGCGCAGTGAGCGGATCTTGTCGAGGTCGGGCTGGCGCGGACCCTCATCGCGATCAAGGCCGTTGAGCGGAACGATTTCGTTGTCGAAACGCCCCTCGGCCTGGGCTCGTAGCGCACGCTCGTGAGACTCGACAGCGAACGCCTCCATCTCCTCGCGGGTGATATCCCACTTGTCGACCATCATCTCGGCGCCGACGAACTGGCTGACCTCGCCAGTGCCGTAGATCGTCTGCCAGCCGGACGAGCCAGTGAACGGGCTGAAGCCGTCGGGCTGGCCGATCGTGCTGGAACTCATGATCGGCACCATCGACATGTTCTGCACACCACCGGCGACGACGACATCCATCGTTCCCGACATCACGGCCTGCGAAGCAAAGTGCACCGACTGTTGGGCCGACCCGCACTGCCGGTCGATCGTGACGCCCGGAACGTGCTGTGGCAGGCCGCCAACCAGACCACACGTGCGGGCGATGCATCCAGCCTGGACCCCGACCGAGTCGACGTTGCCAAACACAACATCTTCGACGGCGTGAGGGTCGATGCCCGAACGCTCGATCAGGGCCCTGATAGCGTGCCCACCGATGTCGGCGGGATGCACTTGCGACAGCCCACCACCACGGCGACCCACCGGCGTACGAACGGCTTCGACGATAAAGGCTTCGGACATGACGAAACCATACGCGCTGGGAGAGACGATCGAAGAGTCGTGGAACCATCGAGAGTCGTGGGGCCAAAGGTCGTGAAGCATGGGCTGAGGTCCCATGATTAGGGGACAAAGTCCCCTAATGATTGTGTGGTCAAAGGAGCACGATGATTAACAAGAACTTCGTGAAAACAATCACGAACATCACAACCGGAGCCCTAAGAGGGCGCTGAAAGAAGGGGTTGCCATGAAAAGCATGCTGAAGAAGCCACTCGGGCTACTGGGTGTCTTCTTGATCATCGTAGGAATCGGATATTTTGTGGGCGCTGGCGTCGCCTACAGCAAGACCCAGGGTGGCTACGGCTCGCTCGAGGCATTCAGCGCCGCTCAGAACGTTGAACTGTCGTACAACGACGACGGCCAGCTCGTCGACCGGGGCACCACCGATGGTGCCGATGCAATCATGTCGCTGCTCGAGGACGACTGGAACTTCCCCGTCGTGATGGGCAAGGGCGGCATCGACTCCAACAATCCGGTCGTCAACAACGCCAGCGAGTACATGTACCAGATGGCCACCATCTCGTACCACACGCTGCACGGCACACAGATGGTCACCCTGAGCGCTGACGACATCACCGCCGCAATCGCATCCGAGAAGCTCGATGCAGACGGCACCTACAACGGTGTGGTCGAGGCTTACCAGGGCCAGGTGCTCGAGCCTGGCGTGTTCGAGGTACCGGTCAACGGCCGCTACTGGACTGGATTCAACCGCACCGACCTGCTCGACGGCCCCGCCCGTGAGATGGCCTGGAGTGGCACCGCCCACGCACTCGTCGCCGAGCTCGGCGTCGGCGCCGCAACGCACAGCGCCCTGCAGCTCGCCCTCGGTATTGCAGGCCTGCTCGCCGGCCTCGGCGTGGTCACCATGGCCATGGGCGTCGCCTTCCTCTGGGAGAGCAAGCGTCGGTACGGTTTCACCGCCCCCGACACGATCCCCGAGTCGCTGCTGAAGGAGACGCCGGACACCGCCAAGGTCTGAGGCCAACACGATCGGGTCGGTCGTTCTCGGTCGATTCGACAACCCCGGGTGGGCCCCTCTTCGGAGGGGCCCATTCGGCGTTTTCCGACAAGTTTCGCCTCGACCGTCGGTTCGGCAGATGCTCCGCCAGTATCTGCCCAGCACCCCCCCGGTATCAGGGATTGGTATCAGGGATTGGTATCAGGGATTGGTATCAGGGATTGGTATCAGAGGACGATGCTGGTCACGAGCCGATACCCAACGATCTTCCCCAGTGACGCTCTTCGTCCAACACATCCCAGGCGGCCAGGGCCGCCGTGGCCGCCAGTGTCAGACTGACGACCGCGCCGAGGATGTCACCGACATCTACCAACTCATACGCCGTGATTCGCCCACTCGCAAAGAACCCTCGGAACGGATCGCGTATCACCAGCGACGCCACGAGAGCGCCCGCTACGAGGGCGAGAGCGCCGGCGCACCGGGCGACGCGTCGACCCCGGAAGACGTGACGCTTTCGCGACATGTTCGACTCCACCAATCCCCAAGCCGACCAACTCAACGCCGCCAGCGACGCGATCACGATGCCGAGCGTCGCCAATGTCGATGCGCGCCCGCCGGCATCGCCCGACCACACCGCGACACCATGGGCGGATGCCAGTAGCGCGATCGCTCCAGCCAGGCCGACTGTGCGGACCCTGGACGAGGCCCTCCAGCTCGACAAGACATGAGCACTCGATCTCGCTCGATGGTCCCGCTTGCTTGTGCCGTTCGTCGGTTCGACAGTCATCGCTCCCCCGCAGTCGTGCTCACAGCCAGCCCCCCGCTGGCCCACGTTCCTGGTCGAAACGTTCCCCTACCCAAGCACATCGAGGGTTCAGGCGCAAATACTGGAGGATCTCGATCGAAGATCGATCAGCGAAAGGCCACTCCCCGAGCATCGTGGACGCCGTCGTGCGCTCACACGGCAGTTCTGCGGCGGGTCGTTTCGCATCGCTCCGACGTTGCAGCGCAACGGCGTCAAGGGCCGTAGACTTGGCCGCTACATACCGTTTCAAGGGGCTGACTGGTTTCGACATCAGAACTGTTGGGCGGGTTTGCGACCCGAGTTGCTCAGACTCGCTAAACGGGGCACAAACAAGAAGTGCCAATGAGCATTTCGCTCTCGCCGCCTGATTCATTTCAGATGGAAGGAGAGTCACCGTGAGCAGCAATGCCGCACGGGGCCAATCCATCACAGCCCGGCAACAGAAGTGAGGGATGACGGCAGGAAAGACTGCTGACGGCGAGAAAGACCGCTGACGATTCGGAAAGACGATTCGTGACTCACCCCTGATTCTTCGATGACGGAGTGGGAAGCCGACCCGCCGGTACACCTGCGTAGGTGTAGAGCGGGAATGGTCGTATCGGGTCCGTTCTCAGACTGTTGGACGGGGGTTCGATTCCCCCCAGCTCCACAAAAAGGGCTATCTACCAGGTGTTTTACACCGGTTGGACGGAAGGATCATTCCCCCGTCCATCACTCGGATCTACCAGGGAAATCACGGAGCGATGGTGCCGTTCACCAGGTGCTTCACCATCTCGATGTCGCCGCCGCCGCCCCAACGCTTGAGGCCGAGGACGGGAAAAGGACGGATGACGTCGAGCTTCGCAGCCCATTCGCCCGCGACCGACGTGCACGATGTCACCCATCGGTCGCCAGCGACTCGAGTGAACGCTGCGGCGAGCGTCCGGCACCGGCCTGAGTTCGGCGCTGCGTTCGGGTGCATCGATCGAGGTCGCTCCTGCTCGGCTGAGTACGAGTCAGCTCATCAGCAATACCGACCCGTCCCCGTTTTGGCAACGTGATTACGAGCTACCCGCTCCGAACCCTGACCCGACCGACTTCGGCCGGGAGTGAAGCGCGAGAGCGAACGATCGGGCCGGCGGTTATCGCGTGGGTGTGGGGCACGGATCGACCGATTGAAAGTGCCGTACTAGTGCGGATCCGCCGAGTTGTGCCACCCGTCGGAATGTGCAATCCGTCAGCTCCAGCGCGCTGGGCGACGACGTCTTGGATCAGGGTGATGTTTGTTCTGTCGGTGTCGTGTTGTTCGGGCGTGACTCCACGTACTCGCCGGTGTACTGCTCGAATAGTTCGAACGATTCGTCTGTCAGCGTCGGCCAGAGGGTGCGGCCGTCGCCGGCGGTGGCCCACATCGCGGCCGCGTCGTCGCGATCACGATCAAGAACGAACCGATAAAAATCTGCGAAGTACTCGCCGTAGCTATTGTCGAAGAGGTAGAGCAGCGATACGACTTGGCCGTTCTCGACATTCATGGACAGGGTGCCCTCGACGGGGTCGGCGCCGGCTGCGGTGGCCCATGCGTTGCTCTGCAACACGGTGCACTGGACTTGATTGGGTTCACGCGCTTCGCAGGCCTGTGGTTCGAAGCGCCAGTCCGATGCGTTGATCCAACCGAAGAGGTTGACGAGATCGTCCCGACTGGTCGCGCCGAACACACTGATCGGCTCGGCGCTCTCGCTCACGAGTTGGACGATCGTGTCGGGGTCGTCGGTGTTCAGTGCCGTGACGAGTTGCTCGCCGACTGTTGTCAACGCTGCGGCATCGAATGGTGCAGCGTCGGAATCGTCCCCGCCGAGAGCCGTTGTTGGGGTGGTGTCGACAACCACCGTATTCGGGGCCGGCTGATCGGCCGGCTCCGACCCGTCATTCGTCTGCCAGATCACGACCAGTCCGGCGATCAACACAACGATCGATGCTGCCACGGCGAGCATCGTCAGGCGTTTCGGTGACCGATCGGTTTCGGTGGAACGTGGAGTGAGCATTATTGCCTCCTGGCTCGGAAGTACGGTTCGCGGATCGCGGACAGGTGTGGTCGTTGCCTCGACGTAGTCGACGAGCTGGCGAGCAAGATCCAAGTCACGCATCGCGAATCACCCCTAGCTCCGCTCGAAGCCGGCGGAGACCTCGAGCAAGATGTGTGTCGAGGCTCGACACGCTGACGTTGAGGGATGCAGCAGCCTCGTCGCGGGCCCACCCCTCGGCATGCACCATCATCACTGCCGCCCGCTGCTTCTCGGACAAGCGTTCAAGAGCGGCGGGTAGCTTCGGTTCGACCGCATGAGCAACCTGGTCGGGCACGGCCAAGAAGAGTGGCTCGCGGCGCCGTCGATGCACCCTTGTACGGCCGACTCGATAGAGATACCCACACGGGTTCTCCATGCTCCTGACGCGGTCCCTGTTCTCCCAGGCGTAGAGCAACGCAATGCTCGTCGCCTCGAGTCCAGCATCCTGCCCGAGCGCAGCAACGAGTGCCCGGCGCAGCTTCGGCTCAGCAACTGCAACGAAGCTGTCGAACCAATCCCCAATACCCGAAGTGTCAACGCCATCATCAGCGTCGTCAGCTTCGCGAACCCTCATACTGTAGACCCCTCCCACCCTCGATCGCGCCACAACAAATTCTGGGAACCGATTCATCAGCCAAGATCGACTTCCACAGGCCTCCCGCCGACCGCTACCAGCGCATCTGCAGCGTGCGCCGTTCGACCCCGACAGGGCGCCTCAAGACTGTAGTGGCCGGCAACAGACCGCAGACTCGACAACGCCCCGGACCGGACCTGCGCACATCGACGACCAGCACCTGGTCACTCGTTGAGACGACCGGACACGCGGTCCCTGCCGCGACCACAATCGCACCGCACGACCAGCCGTGCACCAGCAAGCCGATCAGAATGCTCAAGCCCCGAACGTCAGGCCCCGATCAGAACCGGCATTTCCGATCATCCGGTCGCCAAGGCGCGCCGCTCGATAGCTGCACGCATAATCCCGACCAAACGCAGGAAGCAGGCGCCGCAGTGCGGCCCAAGCGTGACGTCACACTTTCACGGCCATATCAACCAGAATCGAGCGCTCGGCGGGCGTCCGAATGGCGAACGTCAACCGGACAGTGGAACTGATCCGGCGTCGGGTGACGGTCTGTGTGAATGAACGTCGGCGTCGGCCGAGCGATGTCAGCTGAGTTCTCGAACCCTGACAGTGTCGACGTGCTGTTGGAACGTCGCGAGCTTGCCATCGCTAACGGTCCACACGTGGGCCATCTTCACCACGGCGGGCTCTCCGTAGCTCTTGTGCTTCCAGCTGTAGTTGCCGAGAGCCACGACGGTGTCACCCTCAGCGACGATCTGGTCGGGAACTGCGGCGAATTCATCGCCGATCTCTCCGAGCCGCATGAACACTCCTTCAAGCACTGCTTGGGGGCCGACGTACGTCCCGGCGAGCGGGAATCCGTCGGCTTCGGCCCACTGGATGTCTTCTGCCATCCAGAAGTGGGCCGCATCTTCCCGTCCCGGCATGTCAGGTCAAGGTCGAGCTTGGGTGCCGAGGCGGTCTGGAACGATCTCGCCCCCTGGAGGAAGCCAATCGCCGATGTCGCTTCCAGATTCTGGGGCGTCCTCAAGGTTGATGCCGCCCCCGAGTGGGAGGTCAACGATGGAAGTTCCGTCGTCAGATGCGCGCTCCAGAATCAGGCCCTGAGGTGTGGTCGGATACCACCGGGCAAGGCCGTCATCGACGTTGAACCAGAAGTCCCGCTCGTTGTCGGAGATGGGAGGAGCAGCCACGAGGTACAGCACGGCGCGCCCACCAATCGGCATGGCATCTCGAAGCGCCTCGATGTCGGATGTGTTCGGGCGCTGGAGCATGACTGCGATCGGATCTCGCGTCGATTCGGCCTCAAACACGAACAACGCATGTTTGCTGGCGGAGGGGTCTGTTGCGCTCGATCCGAACACCGGGCCGTCGATGACATCGACCAAGGTGGCTTCAACCACAAGTTCGGATCGAGATGCCAGGTCGGTCCGTGTACCCGCTGGGTCGTAGTCCGCCGAGAACGAGCCGAAGTACTCCTCGTACGACAACGAAACCAGCTGATCTGAGCTTCCACCACGCATCCACACCGCAGCAATCGACACGGCAACCAGCAGCCCAGCCGCCACCGCGAGCACAGTACGGCGACCCGTCAACCGAGAACCGATCGGCTGGGGAACAGCCCCCACGTCGTTGAGTACGTCGTCTGCGTGACCGACCGCGGGGATCTCTGCGGCGGCGGCGGCGAACAGCGCCTCGAGACGGCGGTCATCGTCGGCGACACTCATGTCAGCTCCTTGAGAAGATGCCGCTTCGCCCGTTGGATCCATGGGCCGACTGATCCGATCGGGCAATCCAGCGAGGCGGCGATCTCGTCGGTGCTGAGCCCTCCGTAGAACTTCAGTACGACGGCGGCTCGCTGGTTGAACGGCAAACGAAGTAGTACGTCGTGGAGTTCTGCGAATCCTGCGGGGTGCGTCGACTCGGCCATCACCTCCGCACCGAGTGTCCGCCTCCGCCTTCGGCTGGACGCGTGGTCACGACACCCGTTGAGCACGCACCGATTCAGATATGGACCTGGATCAGCGAGGTCGCCCCATCGTTGCCAGACCTGTAGCAAGGCGTCGTGTACAACGTCGTGAGCTGCGTCCCGATCTCGAAGCAGCATCGCCGCTCGGCGCAGCTGACCCGGAAACTCAGAATCGAAGAACGCGGAGAACGCAGCAGCATTCGCTTTCGCTTCCTCATCTTCGATGATCATCGGCACCCCGGATCGAGTCCACACCAGTATCCACCAGCGAAGCCGGCGTTCTGATACAACCGATTCGCAGATTCGCAGCGAACCTAGGAGAACCGAGAGGCCGTCGATTCTGCGCCGAGCTGTCATTGGGGTCGCGCAGGTTCGACCATGACCGCACACTTCGACACGCCGAATCACCGTCGACTGCTCGATCACACGACTCGGGAACGGCCCCAGCGTGACGCCGCATAGTCCCGGCTGTTGGTTTGGCTATGGAGCGTTGACGGATTGCCCGTAGCGCTGGCGGGCTGCTTCGCCCGAGGTTCCGACCATCGCTCCGATCGCTGCCCACGAGTGCCCGTTGTGCCGGGCGTGGACGACGGCGTCACCGAGAGTGCGTTCTGCGTTGGCGCGGTCGAGGAAGGCCTCTCGGACGAGTCGCAACTCGGTGGCGTCGTGAACGTCGTCGGGTTCGTGGGATTCGAATCGAGCGGCGAGTTCGTCGGCGTGATCGAGAATCTCTTGTGCAGTGCGGGGCATGGTGGTCACCTCAGGTACTTCGGTCGGGCGGGCATGGCGTGCACGATGATCGGGCCGTCGCTGGTGTCGACGACGCCGATCTCGAGCAAGTTGGCGGCGGGGTCAGCGCCGATGAACATCGTGAATCCTTCGTCGAGTTCGTCCACGAGGATCGGATTGTTGAAGGCGTGAATCATGTCGTCGTCGCGGATGCTGTGTTTGCGTGCGCTGGGGGCGACGAGCGGCGCATCCACCTCCACAAGTTAGCTTGCATCGCCGGGGATCGCAAGTTGACTTGCGAACGCACTCGATATCGGCACACGTAATCCCGCCCGACCGTTGTGAGACCGCGCTGCACCACGGCCCAAGCCGCCCACCGCATAGTCACGACGGCCAAGGCCGAACCGGCCACTGTCGGGAATCGTGTTACTTGCGGCACCTCAACAAGCCCGGCCTGACCGACTGCGCCGGGTATCCGGCGGGCCGGACTCTGCTGTGGATCGAGGGTCTTGTCAGGGGAGGGTCTTGTCAGAGTGGGGGGTATCCACGCCCACCTCGAACTGACCGATGTTTCCGTCAGGGCCGACGGCGGGATCTCGGGTGACCTGATCGGTCAGCATGCGCTGGCTTTGACGTCGAGTTGGTGGTGCGTGTACTCGTGGGCGAGCCAGCGCAGACCATCCGCAACGGTGCCCGCGCCCCAGTCGCCGTGTTCGAACGGGGTTGCGTGGTCGAGCTCCCTGCTCAAGTGCGCGAAACTGGCCGTGGCCCGATCTAGTGCCCACAACGCCGGAACCGTTGGCAGGTTGCGGTAGTTCCGGGCCGCTGCGAGCACGTCGGGGTCCCATCCGGCCAGCAGCGAGCCGGGGGCATCCGCGATCTGCACCCAGCGCTCTGACCAACTGCGAGCCAGGTCGGTCAGGTGCCAGAGGTAGGCGGTGGCGTTCCAGCCTCCATCGTCGGGGGCGACCATGCCGTCCCGATCCGCGAGAAGCGCCGCATACCGATCGGGCGCCGCCTCGATCGCATCGACCGCCGCAGAGGACTGCAGCGTCCACTCGAAGGCACAGATGTCGCATCGGTCCCGGATGGTCCCGTTGCCGATCCAGGCCAGCGCACCGTTGAGGAACGGAGAGCGGGTGGCGTCCATAGACCGAGTCTCGCGCGCGGAACGGCCCGAGCCGCGCGCCCGAGAATCACGTGAACTCGTTGTCTCCTCCCCCGGCCCGAGCCGCCGCAGTCGGTCACCAATCCGGGTAGTTGTCCGTGACGTCGCGTCCGCCGTACCAACGAACCCGGTGCCCGCAGAAGGACGGAAATTGGACGGACGGGACGGGAAAAGGACGGGGAACACCGGTCACTCGCGGTCACTTGCGGTCAACAACGGTCACTCGAAAACCGGCCGTGACCAGGTGCACAACGCTCTGACCAGGGTGGGGGAACATGGATGGATGAGGGTTCGATTCCCCCCAGCTCCACGAAAAGTGCCATCTACCAGGGTAAATGCAGGCGATGGACGGAAGGATCATTCCCCGGTCCAACAAGGCGATTGAGCTGGGACGATCCGACGACATTGGGGTCTCCCACCAGCGCTTTCATCCGTCCGTTGGTCCGCCGAGCATGCCCTCGTGCGATCACGAGGACGGAAATCGGACGGATGACGTCGTGGCACTAGGGCCGAGCGACGAGCCACATCTGGCGGGACGGCCGGCGTGTGCACCTCGACGAGCACGCCGAGAAGCCGTGGCGCACGTTTCCGAGCACGTTCGGGTCGCGAGATTGCCGGAACCTCGGGTGGGTCTGAGGCCGTCGCGGCGCCGCGAATAGCGGCCCGAACGCCCCGCCCTTGGGCGCGCGGTCGACGTGCACGGGTTGGCAACTCCGAGGAGTTGCCGAGACCGACTTTCGCCAGGATTTCTTGCAGCGTGACGACGCCCGAAGCGACTTTCGCCAACGAATCTTGCAGTCGACCCAGCTCGCCCCTCCGCTTCCGACGGGCCACCGCATTCTGACCCGGACCTCGGTCGTGGCGAATCACGGGGACCGACGTCCGGCACGTTCCGCGAAGGCGTCGAGCGCGGCGAGTACTTGGGTCGCTGCGTACCTTCGGTTGCGTCGGCCACCGGTGATCTCCTGCAACGCGCCGATCTCGACGAGCTCGGTGATCGCCGCGTCGGCTCCCATTGCTGAGACGTCGAGCTCGCCCTGGACGAGCGCGTTGTCGAGCACCGGGTGTTGGAAGACGACGTCGAGTGCTCGCCAGACGGTCGCCTGGCGTCGACTTGTGATCGCCTCGCTCCACGCAGCACGGATCGCGCGAAGATCGCTGACGAGCTGGCGCCCGTTGACGACGCTGTCGAAGCTTGCTTCTGCGAAACCTTCGACGATCGGCTCAACGTCACCTGCCCGGTACGACGTGAGCGCGTCGAAGTACCGGTCGGTGTCGGTGAGCAGTCCGGCGGAGACCGGCACGGTCACCTGACGGGTGAGTCGCTTTCCTCGCAGCAAGCAGTGGACGATCGCCCGCCCAGTTCGACCGTTGCCATCGGGAAACGGATGGATCGTCTCGAACTGAGCGTGAGCGATCGCGGCCTGCGACAGCACCGGCAGGTCGTCACGGTGCATGAAGCAGACGAGGTCGTCGATCGCCGGCGCGACCCGCGTGTGGTGAGGCGGGACGAAGCTTGCGGTGTGGGGCCCGTAGCTGCTCGAGCCGACCCAGACCTGCGCGCTGCGCCACGTGCCGGCGATCTTCGGATCGTGGTGTTCGAGCAGCGCGGCGTGCATGGCCAGGATCGCTGGCGCGTCGAGCCGATCGGCGAGCGCGATCGCCGCGGTCATCGCTGTCGTGTTGGCGACGATCTCAGTGGCGTTGCTCCGCGAGGTGTCCCCGAGCTCTGCCAGTGCGACCGCCTTCGCGGACGCTGTCAGGTTCTCGATGCGCGACGACGCCGCGGCTTCCGAACGCAGCAGGATCGCCCCGAACGGGGCGATCTCGGACCCCATCTCCGCATCGAAGCGAGCGAGCTCGGCGGTGGCCTCGTCGGCAAGCGCCGCGGTCGCTGCGGGCAGGACGGGATCCAGCCGACAGATCTTAGGGACGACCGCAGCCCGGTACGGACCCGAGAAGGTCGACTGCCATCGGCGGGGTATGTCGAGCGAGCTGACCCACTCGTGCTCCTCGTACTCGACCGCCGGCCAGCCTGTCGACGTGGCAGGATTATCATCTCCCGCGCCCCATGGGTCGCCCTCGCGAGCTGCTCCCGGTCGACGCGGTTGTTCCATGACGGAAGACTACCATTCCTTATTCAGAGTTTCTAGGAAAGTCTGAATAAGAATCCTCACCGGTGAGAGCGGACGATGGCAGCAAGCTCGCGGTCGGGGCTGATGTGGCGTTTGTAGAGCGGGCTACACGGCGTCTCGGCCAATCGCAGCGACAGCGACAACAGATCGTGCTCGTTGACGAACTGGGTCTCGACCTCGGCGAGGAACTTGAACCCGTTCATCACACCGAGGACGCTTCGACTCGCGGTCTTGGCCGTGCGGACCTCATTCATCTCGGCGAGCTCCAATTCGACGTAGTCGCGGCCCACCCCGTGCGCCTGGAGGTGGGTGTGCAGGGTCGCTGGGAACCGAGCAAGGAGTGTGCTCGCTGGCACGAAGGCATCACCACCGGAAGCAGCGTCACCTCGTTGACGAACAAGGCGACCTGCGGCCTCTGAAACAACACGTTCACGTACCACAGGACGGAACTCGAACGGACGGGACGGGAAGAGGACGGGAAACAACGGTCACTTGCGGTCACTCCCGGTCAACAACGGTCACTCGAAAACCGGCCATGACCAGGTGCACAACGCTCTGACCAGGGTGGGGGAACATAAGGGCCAGGGGGTTCGATTCCCCCCAGCTCCACAAAAAGTGCCATCTACCAGGGGGAATGCAGGCGATGGACGGAAGGATCATTCCCCCGTCCATCACGTTGGCTGAGCAGGGCAAACGCCGCCGGATCGTGGCACTGACCAGGCGCTACACCTTCTCGGTGTCGTCGTTGCGGCCCGGGTGCTCGGGGCCGAGGACGGGTTAAGGACGGATGACGAAGTCGTCACGACACCGGGCCCGGCCGGCGTGATAATGAGCTGTTCACCGCCGACCTCGGCCCGACCGACTGAGGCCGGTTACCGGGCGGATTCGACTCGGGTTCCATACACCCGGCTGGCAGACCGACCACAGCGAGCGTGGGCGTTCGCGTCGGTCCTTCGACACGAGTGTTCCAAACGGTTTGGCGTCATCCTGCTTCGTGCGATTCGACGTAGGTGTGGGGAGCCTGGACGTGTTTGTTGTGGTGGGTGTTCACCAGAATCCGGTCGCCTCAAGTTCGGTGAAGGCCCCGGCAGGCACCGGTCGGAGCTGCTGGGTTCTGGGGTGTTTGGCCGCGGAGTAGGGTCAAGCGATGATCGAATCGGCGAGGTTCTCGGGTTGGACGTCGCTCGCCGGTGCGATGGTCGGCATCGCAATTACTCCCTTTATGGCGGCCGTGTAGGCGTACGAGCCGGGAGTGGCGTGAGCCGACCTCAGCCTCCTCGTCAGGGAGGTCGGTCCAACACTTGAGTCATGGGGTGCACTGACGTTTGGTAACGCAAGGGTTCTTAGCGAGGATGGCGACATCTTGTCGGAATCGACGGCTTATGAGGTGTACGGCAAGGCGTTCTTTCTCGTGTATTTGCTGATGATGCCCATCGCACGCTACGTCCACGCCATGCACCTTGAGCGATCGGGAACGAACTGGGAGCCAAGGACGTGGCGCGTTCTGTGGTTCGCACTTGTTCTCGCGTGCGTCGGTGACGCAGTGTCGTACTGGGGGATCTCGGCTCCTGGTGCCGCAGGTGATGCGTTGTGGGGTTTCGGGTTCCTGATCGAGATACTCGCCGGGATCGTCGTGCTTTTCGCAACGACCGCATACGGAGTGATCAGTCACCGGCTGCGAGTTGTCCCTCGTTGGGCGTCGTGGCTGCTGATGGCTGTCATACCCATTGGCGTGTTGACGCTCGTCACGATCACCACCTACGCTCCTAACGCACTCATCGTCCCCCTCAGCCTCATCTGGGCCAGCATCGGGGCCTGGGTTCTGCTCCGCTCTAGAGAAAGCAGCGGGTTACGTCCAGTAGCGGGCTCGGCTGCATAGTTGTCCACATCACGATGGATCACCGAGTCAGCCTCCAGAGACCGGTACGAGATTACGCGACTCGGCCCACCGACTCGAACGCCCACGCCGCCGACGGAACAAACAGGCGGGTGGATCACCGACAGGGATGATGTTCATATCTACCCCAGTGCGGTACCACGAAATCACGGTCACGCCGCTCTGACTGATGGCAAAGCTTGCCACGCCAGGCTAGTCTGAGATCATGACGACGATGAACGTGTCGCTCCCGAACGAGCTCAAGTCATACGTCGACGAACAAGTCGGCGACGGCGGCTACGGATCCACCAGCGAGTACGTCCGCGACCTCATCCGACGCGACAAAGCCCGTCAACACCTCCGACGAGTGCTCATCGACGGGGCCTCCTCGAAGCCCGGACCGATCGCAGACGCGCCGTACTTCACATCGCTTCGTGATCGCATGCGAGCCGACGTCTGATCATCGTGGCCGCCCGCTCAGTCCAACTGCGCGAGCGAGCGGCGACCGACATCGACCGCGCCGCCGACTACTACCGCAGTGAGGCAGGCGCGGACATCGCTCTGCGATTCATCGACGCGATCGAGCGCGCAGTTGGCCAGATCGCTCGGTCGCCGCAGTCGGGAAGCCTTCGATTCGCGTACGAACTGGAGATCCCTGGTCTGCGTGTCCGACCGATAGCTCGTTTCCCGTATCTGGTGTTCTACGTCATCGGCGAAGACGTCGTTGACGTCTGGCGACTCCTCCACACCAAACGAGACATCCCGTCAGCGATCGTGGGCGACGTCGGCGACTGATTCGACGATCCCACACGACCTGCCATCAGCTGGATCACTGACCGACGGCCCGGCCGGCACAGGCCCGGCGCCCGAACGCGCGACGGGATCCGGCCGGCGAACAGGACGGAAATCGGACGGACGGGAAGGGAAAAGGACGGGAAACACCGGTCAACAACGGTCACTTGTGGTCAACAACGGTCACTCGGAAACGACGACTGACCAGGAGTGCAACGCTCTGACCAGGCTGGGGGAAGATTTGCTCACGGGGGTTCGATTCCCCCCAGCCCCACGAAAAGTGCTATCTACCAGGTGTTTTGTGCCGGTTAGACGGAGGTGTCAACGGAAATCGGACGGATGACGTCACCGCACCACGGCCGCGCGACGAGGTCCCTCTGACGGACTGCCGACGTGTGCGCCTCGATCTCGAGCACGCCAAGACCAGCGGCGCACGTTTCCGAGCACGTTCGGCTCGCGAGATTGCCGGCATTATGCCCGACGCCAGTTCCGACACCGAGCAGATCTCAGCGGCCTTTCCCTTCGAATCGAAGTACGTGGATGTTCACGGTTCGAAGATGCGCTACGTCGATGTTGGAGAGGGCGATCCGATCCTGTTCCTGCACGGCAACCCGGTGTCGTCGTATCTGTGGCGCAACATCATTCCCCACCTCAGCGGCCAAGGCCGCTGCATCGCCGTCGACCTCATTGGAATGGGCAAGTCCGACCACCCCGACATCGCGTACCGCTACGACGACCACTACCGCTACTTGTCCGGCTTCATCGACGCCGTTGGGATCGGATCGAACGTCACACTCGTGATTCACGACTGGGGCTCAGCGCTCGGCTTCCGGTGGGCACACGGATCCCACGAACAACAAGAGGAAGACGTCACAAACGTGGACGAGCCTCGACCGAGCAGGGCACCGCCGCGCCCATACACCGGTACCGGTATACTGAGCTCATGGCGTCCGAGACGTACTCCAGGCACCTGATCCGGATCGCCCGCCGCCAAGCCGGGCTCACACAGCAGGCGCTCGCCGAGCGCGCCGGCACCAGCCAGGCAGCTGTATCGGCCTACGAGTCAGGTCGCCGCTCGCCGTCGGTCGACACCCTCTGTCGCCTGCTCGCCGCCGCAGGCTTCGAGGTCCGCATGCGACTCGCCCCACCCGACACCCACGTCCCGTCCCTCGCAGCCGCCGAGCAGCTTTTGCCCGCCGATCAACTCGAGCAACAACGCGAACGCGAACAAGCACGACTCGCACGACACCGAGCCAGTGCCTGACCTCGACGCCGCGGCGATCGTCGGGGTGCTCAACCGGCACGGCGTGATATCCGTTGTCATCGGTGGCATTGCCGCTCAACTCCACGATCTCCCCGTTCCGGCCACCGTCGACATCGACGTCACCCCAGCCCGCGACCACAAGAATCTCGAGCGGCTCGCCCGAGCTTTCGACGAACTCGAAGCCGGTCTCTACACCGGCGAGGCCGCAGGCACGTGGTTCCCACGCACCCCGGTCGAACAATGGGCACAGTACGACACGCTGCATCTGATGACCACCTTCGGTCCCATCGACATCGTCTTCGCGCCCGACGGCGCACCAGCCGGCTACTCCGACCTCGCCAAGAAGGCCGGGCGCGCAACGTTGGGCGACCAGCCCGTGATGGCGATCAGCGTGCCGATGTGGGAAGTGCTCAAGCAAGCGACCGGTCGCGCCAAAGACCTCGAACACCTCGACAGCTACTACGAATCCCGACGCCTCGACGAGTGGGCCCAGCAACGCGGCGCCATCACGCTCAGTAGTCCCTGTGATGGGCACCGGCGACCTCGCGGGCCCGCGCCCGGAATCCTCGAATGATCGACACGGACTGGTCCACGCTTGCGATCGACGTCGGCGACAACGACCTTGCGTCACGGCTTCCCGATCTGGTCCAGACCGCCGGTCTGACGCCGCTCGCCAAGACTGCGCAGGCACACACCTGGACCGAACGGAATCCCGATGAGTTTCCCGCACCCGACGGGTGCTTCTCGATGGAGAGCCTGGCCGACGACCTCGTCACCGCAAACCAATTGGCACCCGAAGAGCTAGCGGCGTTCGTGTCAACCATTCGCACGGCGGCGCTACGCAATCAGTTCTCGATCAGCCTGACGATGTTCGCCGTCATCGCCGCAACTCCGTGATTTCCGGGCACGCTGCTTGGGCCGTTACTTGGCGCTGGCTGATCGCTGATGCGGATCGGATTACGGCGCCTGCGATATGTGCGCCGCCCGCACGTCGGTGAGCGTTGCCGGATTTCGAGGCGGCCAGAAGCACGCCCGCAGATGTTGCAACGAAGTCCAAGTGAGGCCTGTGGCAGGATGCCAAACGCGGACCACGCGGCATCGGACCGTCCGGCATCGTGATTCCCAGAAGGAACCATGCGCCCGATCTCGCGCCCACAACCCGGCGAGTACGCCCCGTACACCACCGAGTATTTCGACCTCGTACCCGGCAGTGACGTCCTGGCCCACATGCGGCGATGCCTCGAGACGACCCCGGTGTTCTTTCGCGCCACACCCGAGGACCGCCTGTCCAGCCCCCACACACCCGGAGAATGGACCATCAAACAGATCCTCCTCCACATCAGCGACGACGAGCGCGTGTACGTCTACCGGACGCTGCGCTTCGCCCGCAACGACCTCACCGAACTCCCTTCGTTCGACCAAGAGGTCGTCGCCGCCCATTCCGACGCTTACAACCGGTCATTGACGAGCTTGCTCGAGGAATACGTCACCGTCAGGCAAGCGACGCTGTCGTTCTTCGAGAGCCTTCCGGCACAGGCGCTGACGCGTGTCGGCATTGCGAACGGCAACCCGATGAGCGTGCGAGCCGCCGCCTTCCACATCGCCGGCCACGAACTCCACCACCTCGACAGCATCCGAACCAACTACCTGGCATGACCCAAACGGCGCGCCCGATGTCGGCTCTCACGTGACGGTTCGTATTCGAGATCAGCGACCGCCGCAGCATGCTCCGGGTTCACCTCGATGCTGCCGGCGGCAGCCTCGAGGCCGTCGAGGATGAGATCGATGCCAAAGTCGAACTCGTGGCCGAAGTCGTAGCCCGGTCGCAGAACGTGCTCGGTGGTGAACTCGACGAGGTTCGGGTACTCACCCACGGGCATGGCGGTGGTCATTGCCTGCGCGAGGTCGGCCATCTCGTCACCGGCGGTGGCCGGCAGGCTTGCCTCCTGCAGCGCGAACCCGTAGATGAACGCGTCGATCACGGCGTAGGCGTGGGCGGTCATCTCGATCGAGAAGCCGCCAGCTCGCAGGCATCCGAGCACGGCGTCGTGATGCCGCAAGGTCGCTGTCCCGGGCGAGGTGCGCGATTCCATCAACGGCGCTGCCCACGGATGCCGGGCCAGCACCAGGCGGGCCGACGCCGCTCGCTGGCGGATCGCATGCTTCCAGTCGACGTCCGTGGGTGGAAGGTCGATCTCGCTGAAGACCACGTCGACCATGCCATCGATGATCGCCTCCTTGTTGGCGACGTGGTGGTAGATCGTCATCGGCTTCACATCGAGCTCGACAGCCAACTTGCGGATCGTCAACGCATCGGCCCCGATCCCGTCAGCGAGAGCCACGGCGAACGCGATCACCCGCTCGCGAGTGAGAACTGGGCGACTCGCCACGGCGGCCTCATGCGTCTCGTTCCCTTTGCTCACGGGAGTGTCAGTGGTTGACGGCATCTGCAATCCTCCAGTCATGATTGACAATCGTACTAAGTACGGGTATGGTCCCGCAAGTGATCGTACTAAGTACGCATCACTGAAGCAAGCATCGACGCAAGGACAGGAACATGACGAACACACCGAACACACCCACCGACAACCAGCCGGCGACGATGCAGGCGATCGTCCAGCGCGCATACGGTTCAGCCGACCAGCTCGCGTTGGAGTTTGTCGACCGGCCGGCGATCGCCAGCGACGAGGTCCTGATCGAGGTCCACGCCGCCGGTCTCGATCGGGGTGTCTGGCACCTGATGACCGGCACCCCCTACCTGATCCGGCTCGCCGGGTTCGGGCTGACCAAGCCGAAGCGGCCGATCCAGGGCCTCGATGTCGCCGGTCGCGTCGTCGCCGTCGGGTCCGACGTCACCCGCTTCTCCCCCGGCGACAACGTGTTCGGCATCGCCAGCGGCTCGTTCGCCGAGTACGCCGCCGCCAAGCAAGACAAGCTCGCCCCCAAGCCGAGCACCGCCACATTCGAACAAGCGGCGATCTCGACGATCTCCGGCATCACCGCGCTGCAGGCCCTGACCGACATCGGCAAGCTTCAAGCCGGCCAGCACGTGCTCGTGATCGGCGCCTCCGGTGGCGTCGGCACGTTCACCGTCCAGTTGGCCAAGTCGTTGGGCGCCGAGGTCACCGGCGTCGCCAGCACCTCCAAGCTCGACCTCATCCGATCACTCGGCGCCGACCACGTCGTCGACTACACGACCGACGACGCCACCGACGGCAGCCAGCAGTACGACCTGATCATCGACACCGGTGGCCTCACACCGGTCCGTCGCCTCCGCCGAGCCCTGACGAGCCGGGGAACCCTGGTGATCGTCGGGGGTGAGAACGGCGGACGTTGGACCGGTGGTATCGGCCGACAACTGCGAGCGATGCTGCTGTCACCGTTCGTCAAGCAGCGACTCACCACGTTCATCAGCAAAGAGGCCCGCTCATCGATCGAGGGACTCGCCGAGTTCATCCAAAGCGGCGACGTCGTACCTGCGCTCGGTCAAAGCTTCGCCCTCGAGAACACCGCCGATGCCATCCGAGCGATGGAAGCAGGCACGACTCGCGGCAAGTCTGTCATCGTCGTCGGTACCGATCGAGACGACAGTGACTCCTGAACCCGCAGATCACTCAAGGCTTCGCCGCGTCCTGCCGTTTGCCTGGCTCGCACTATCAGCGACATGGGCCACCGTCATCATCGTCACCGATCAACTGGCCGGGCCCCTCGCACTCTGGATCGCCACCACCGTCGGCCCACTCACCGCGCTCGACAAACGGCACCATCGAACATCGGAACCGAACGGTCAACGCCGAACCGGCGACTGTCCGTAACCAGGCCACCCGATATCTGCGCACATGATCTCTGTCTCGACTGCGAGGTTCGCGTGCGGTTGACGGCCCAGGCGCGACACTCGAGAGTCACTCGGCGGTGCGCATCGGCATTGCCGAGAGGTGTCTCGTAGAGGGAACAGCAAACTAACTCTCACGCCATTGCGGTATGCGGCGTGCGTCCCGTACCCGACGTTTCTCACATCGGTGCTACGCAAGGATTCTCAGTCAAAGGCGTTATCTGTCACACCGACGGGACCCCCTCAACCACGTGACTGAAAACCTCCACCCACGATCGGGAAACTCTGCCACACCCCCATGCACATGATGGGTGCATGTACAGCGAGGTCGTCGATCGGATTGCAGCTGCCGATGACGACGCCATAGCGCACCGGTTGCGCGAGCTCGAGGCAAAGCGTCGTGAGGTCGAGGCCGAGACTGCCGTTGTGTTGGGCGAGCTCGATCGGCGCAAGGTCTACCGCGTTGATGGGCATGCCTCCATGTGGGGACTGCTCCGGGTCTCGGTGGGGTGGTCCGATCGTGAGTGCAAAGAACGGATGTGGGTCGCCCGGCTGCTCGAGCGCTTCTGCGACGCCGGCGAGGCGCTCCTCGACACCAGGGCGTCGATCGCCAACGTCACCGAGATCGCCCGCGCACACGCCAACCCACGCTGCGGCGACGAGATCGAGGCGGTGATCGGCACTCTGCTCAACGAAGCCGGTCGACGCGAGTTCGACGACCTCAAGATCATCGTCCGCCAGTGGGAACGTCAGGCCGACAGCGACGGCGCCCTCAAAGACACCGAGACCAATCACGCCAACCGCAACGCCCACGTCATCACCTGGAACGGCGTTGGTCAAGCCGCAGCACAATGGGGCGAACTCGACGGCCTGGCGAATCAGGAGGTTTTCGACCAGTTCGTGCAGACCGAATGGCTCGCCGACTGGGAAGCCACCGTCGCCGTCCACGGCGACGCGGCCTGCAAATCCTTGATGCCCCGCACCGATGCCCAACGCCGAGCCGACGCCATAACGAGAATCTTCCAGACCGCATCGTCGTCGCCTCCCGGCTCACGGGCACCCGAACCGATCGTCAACGTCCATATCGATCATCACACGTTTGCCGACATGATGGTCGTGGCCGAGTTGTTCCCAGGGCGCAACGTCGACCCGTTCGAGCCGCCCGGCGGGTTGGTCACCGATCGGCGGTGTGCGACCGACACCGGTCACCCTGTCGACCCGCAGACCGTGTTCCAGCTGATGGTCGAGAGCTACATCCGGTTCGTGATCCACGACGAACAGGGCGTACCGATCAGATGGGGCCGCAAGCGGCGGCTCTTCACGGGGGCGGCACGCGATGCGGTTATGTCACAATCGTGTCGATGTACACACCCTGGCTGTCGAGTGCGAGCCAGGCGCAGCCAAGCAGACCACACCACCGACTACTCCAGAGGCGGGCACACCGACCCCGCCAACGGTGGACCGCGCTGCCTGCGCCACAATCTGCTCAAGAACCACGGCTACGCGACCACCCGCGACCCACGCGGCAACTGGCACACGTACCGGCCCGACAGCAGCGAGATCTGCTGATCCGCGCCTCCCTTTCGGCTCGCCCTGGGCGCGGTCAGGGTGAGCCGAGCAGGAACTAGATCAATCGGCTGCCGGCCGTGACGCTTCGATGCAGATCCGTGGCGATGAGGCCTGGAGTCGTCATGACGATGCTCGCGGGGTGTGAGTGACGAAGTTGTCGAGACGATTGGTCAACAGGTCGAGCCATCGCAGCTCGACGCTGTTGAGTCGGAGTGCAACGTAGGGGTGTTTGAGATGAATACTTGTTACGTACCCAACAGTTATTTATGTGTCGAGACCCTCAACCCAGGCCGACTCAACAGATGACGCCATCAATATCGCCCTGCTAGGTTTATCTCAACAACCGGGCTAGTTGTCCCGAATATTGAGACAATATGTGGATCATCATCACCCTCGCCGCGGCGACGTTTCAGATTCTGCGCACATCGCGCCAACACGAGCTGCGCTCGGCGCTGTCCACCAGCGCCGCCGGCTACGTCCGCTATGCATACGGCGCTCCATTGGCGGTGGCACTCAGCTTGGTGCTGTTCGTGGTGCTCGGCAGGGACATCCCAACAATTCCAGGATGGTTCTGGCCGACAATCATCGTCGCCGCCGTGTCGCAGATTGTCGGCACCCTGGCGTTGCTGGCCTCGTTCAAGCTGCGCAACTTTGCGATCGGCACCGTGTATTCGAAGTCGGAGGTGCTGATCGTCGCCACCCTCGGTGCCGTCGGCGTCGGCACCGGACTCGAGCCGCTCGGGTGGATCGGTGCCGTGTTGGTCACTTTCGGTGTGGCCTGGCTGGCGTCGAAGGGCTCGCTGCTGGAACTGCTGCGCCAAGCCGCTGACCCGGCGGCGCTGATGGGGCTTCTGGCCGGTGCAGGCTTCGCCGGCGCAGCAATCGGGATTCGATCGGCATCCCGCACCTTGGCCGACGCACCGTCCTTAGATCGGGCGGTGCTGACCCTGACAGTGCTGTTGCTCGTGCAAACCGCTCTCAACACCGGCTGGTTCATGGCCACCGACCGGTCCGAAATCACCCGAACCGCCTGTGCCTGGCGTTCGGCGGCCTGGGTCGGCGTGTTCAGCTTGCTCGGCTCGATCGGCTGGGCCTGGGCGTTCACGCTCGAGAGCGCCGCCAAGGTGCGCACGCTCGGCCAGGTCGAGTTGATCATCGCCTTCGCGATCGCCCACATCACGCTCGGCGAGCGGCACACCCATACCGACTACCTCGCCAGCGCCACGGTGCTGATCGGCGTTGCCCTTGTCGCAATCCTCGGCTGATCCACGAACCGGGTCATCGACATTTCTCTTTACAACGATGAGGATGGAGGCATGTCAACCAGCCATTGGGATGCCGTTTGGAACGACCGCCACCCCGACAAGGTGACCTGGTTCCAGGCAGAGTCGACGACGTCGTTGCAGCTGATTCAGGCGGCCGCGGGGCCCGGCGCCGGCGTGATCGACGTCGGCGGAGGCGCGTCACGGCTGATCGATCAATTGCTGGCGGCCGGATACTGCGATGTGACCGTGCTCGACATCGCCGCCGCCTCGATCGCCTCCGCACAGCAACGCCTCGGCAGCGACAGCGACCGCGTGAAGTGGATCGTCGCCGACGCGACCGCTGCCCTGTTCGGTCGCACATTCGACATTTGGCACGATCGAGCGGCCTTCCATTTCCTGATCGACGCCGACGACCGCGCTCGATATCTGGTGACGATGAAGAGTGCGCTCGCCATCGGCGGGCACGTTGTGATGTCGACCTTTGGACCCGACGGCCCCGAGATGTGCAGCGGTCTGCCCGTGCGCCGCTACGGCATCGAACTCATGAGCGAGACGTTGGGCGACACTTTCGAACCGATCGGCAGCAAGGTCGAACAGCACATCACCCCGAGTGGCGCCATGCAGCAGTTCGTGTACGGCGTGTTCCGCCGACTTAGCTGAGCCGACCGGTTCCAAGCGTCAATACAAGTGGCTGATTGGCACGTGAAGTAATGCTTGAGGTCAGGTCAGGTCAGGTCAGGTCAGGGCGTCGCGGCGCGGGATCACGACGATCGTGCCGTCGGGCTCGCGGTGCACGGTCACCCGCACCCCGTAAAACTCGGCCAACGTTTCGGCTCGCAGCACTTGCTCGGGCACACCGCTGGAGACCACTGTGCCCTCGTGCAAGAGAGTTAAGCGGTCGCTGTAGAGGCCAGCCAGGGTCAGGTCGTGCATCGCCGAGATCACGGTCAGGCCGTGGTCGTTGCGTAGCCGAGCAACGAGTTCGAGCGCCTGTTGTTGATGACCGATGTCGAGCGCACTGGTCGGTTCGTCAAGCAACAGGATCGGAGCCTCGGTGGCCAGCGCCCTGGCGATCACAAGACGTTGGCGCTCGCCGCCACTCAACTGTCCGAGCTTGCGATCAGCGAACCCCGACAACTCGAGCCGATCGAGCACATCGCCGACCATCGCCCGATCGTGACGGCTCTCGCTACCGAAGTAGCCGACATACGGCGCCCGCCCGAGCAGCGTGTATTCGAAGCCGGTCATGTCCGACGGCAGCAACGGATCCTGTGGCACATAGGCCACCAACGACGCACGGCGTGAGCGTGAGCGCAGAGACATCGACGCTCCGTCGACGACCACCTCGCCGCTGGAAGCAATAACGCCGACGATCGCCCTCAGAATCGACGATTTGCCGGCGCCGTTCGGTCCAATCAGGCCCAGCCACTCCCCAGACCGCACCGTGTCGGTGAAGCCGTGCACCACGGTGCGACGCCCGAACTTGACCGACAGATCGCGGAACTCGATCGAGCTCATCGAGAGATCTCCCTGGTGCGCAACAACACGATGAAGAACGGGGCGCCGACGAACGCCGTAACGACTCCGATCGGTAACTCGGCCGGCGCGGTCAGCATCCGACCGGGGATGTCGGCCAGGATCAGGAATACAGCTCCCAAGGCGATCGTGAGTGGCACGACACGGCGATAGCTGGCGCCGGCGATCAGGCGTACCATGTGTGGCACCACCAACCCGACGAACCCAATCAGTCCGCTTACGGCGACAACCGCGGCGGTACCGAGCGTGGCGAAGATCACGACGATCAGACGGACACGTGTTACGGGCACGCCGAGTGTGAAAGCCTCGTCATCGCCAACCCGCAAGAGGTCGAGCTGGCGACGGTGGAAGAACAGCACGACGCTGCTGACCGTGACATACGGCAACACCAGCCGTACGTCGTCCCAGCGGGCGGTCGAGACACGCCCGAGGATCCAGCTGTACACCTCACGCACGACGTCGGAGTTGCGCTGTAGCACGAATGTCTGCATCGCCGTCAGGAGTGAAACCATCGCCACGCCCGCCAGCACGAGGGTCGACGTGGTGCGCATCCCGCCGAACGATGCCCCGACCAGATAGGTGATCGCGACAGCACCCAACGCAAACACGAACGCCACTGCCGGCACCGGGTCGACCGGCCAATCGGCACCGACACCCGGCCAGATCGCGATCATCAATGTCGCCCCCAAGCCGGCACCAGCTGCCGCCCCGAGCAGGTACGGGTCGACCAGCGGATTGCGGAACACACCCTGGTAGCTGGCACCGCCGACCGACAACATCGCCCCCACAAGGCCGGCCAACACGACCCGCGGCATCCTGATATTCCAGATGATCGCCCACTCGCGATCGCTCACACCGCTGTCGATCGAGACCACAGGGAGGTGATCGATCAGCGCCAGCGGAACCCGCCACCACACAGGGCCGGCAGGACCGATCATGGCGCCGAGCAGCACGGCCAACACGACAGCGATCATCGAGGCGGGCAGCCATCCCACCCGAAACCGTCGGTCACCGTGCTGCTCGACGTTCATTCGATCAGCCGGCCGCTATCGCTGCAGCCTCGACCACCGCCGCACCGGCGACCTGCATGTACTCGACGATGCGGGGCCCCCAGCGCGAGGCCACATCGTCGTTCATCTCGATCACACCACCGTTGGCCAAGGCATCCAATGAATCCCAGCCGGGGCGAGCGGCGATCGTCTCGGCGGTCTCCCCGCAATACAGGGTGCAGGCGAGAAAGATCAGGTCGGGATTTTCGGCGATGATGAACTCGGCGCTGAGTTGCGGATAGGGGTTGTCTTCACCCACGGCGTCGGCGATGTTGACGAGCCCGATCTCGGCGTAAACGGCGCCGATGAACGTGTCGCTCGTGACCGAGTAGAACGTGTTGTCGAGCTCGTGGTAGTAGGTCAACGGCTCGGCGAAACGGGGCAGCCCGGCCTTCACGGCAGCGACGTCGGTTTGCATTTGACCAACAAGTTCCGCTGCCTCAGCGGCGTGGCCGGTTTCAGCGCCGAGTTGCTCGAGCTGGTCATAGACATCATCGAACGACACGGCCGCGAACCCTTCCCAATGGGCGATTCCGAGCGTGTCGAGCTGGGCCAGAAAGTCGGGGTTCGTGCCGTCGGTCAGGATCAGGTCGGGCTCGAGCCCCGCAATCGCTTCGACATTCGGCTCGTACCCGCTCAATCCGATCATCTTCTCCGCAGCCTCTGGTGGATAGTTCGAGAAGTCCTCGACGGCGAGCACCTGGTCGCCGCCGCCGATCGCATACAGCATCTCGGTTGCGGTCGGCGACAACGAGATGATCGCCGACGGCCATGTGTCCTCATCGTCCATCGCGGCGGGTTGCTCGGCGGGCTGATCGGCGGGCTGATCGGCCCCTTCAGCCGCTGGCTCTGATTGCGCACCGGTCGTCACGACGGGTTCGTCGGCGACCGGGTCGGGCGCATCGCCGCCGCAGGACGCCACGATCAATACACAGGCGGCGATCAGGCCGCCGACTTTGAAATGCTTCATGAAATTCCTCCACATTGGGAGGACAAGTGGGTCGAGATCGGACTTCCGATTCGCGAACCGCCCTTGCCTCGAGGGTCTGGTTATCGCGCACCGTTAGGTCGACCGGGCTCGTCCTGATCGAGTTGTCCAACTCGTCGGGAACCACCGTTGCGGGACAGCGCCGGGATCTCACCGGACTTCGCTCCAACTGTGCAACGACGATGGTACACCGTCAGGCGATCGGCGCGACATTCCGAATAGGCTCCCGGCCTGATGAGTGACGAAGCCGACATCGCAACCACTGATGCCCTCACCGACGATCCGAGGCCCGACGGATTGCGATCGGCACCGTCGCTCGTGCTCGTCAACACGGGCAACGGTAAGGGCAAGAGTTCGGCCGCCTTCGGTGTGATGCTGCGTGCGCTGGCAGCAGACTGGAAGGTCGCCATCACCCAGTTCATCAAATCGAGTGACTGGAAGGTCGGTGAGGAGAAGATCGGCCGTCAGCTCGGCGTCGACTGGTTCGCGTTCGGCGACGGATTCACCTGGGACTCCGACAATCTCGACAACGACATCGCGCACGCCCGCGAGGGGTGGGCACAGGCCAAGATGCTGATTGCTGAAGGCGAGTACCAGCTGGTTGTGCTCGACGAACTGACCTACCTGTGCACCTGGGGCTGGATCGACCTCGACGACGTGATCGCGACGATCACCGAACGCCCCGTACATGTCAACATCGTCGTGACCGGCCGCGACGCGCCGGCTGAGCTGATCGCGATCGCCGACACCGTCACCGAGATGACCGAGATCAAGCACGCCTACCAGCAAGGCATCCGCGCCAAGCGCGGAATCGACTACTGAACCCGTCACGACCCCCCGTTGCCGCAGTTGCCAGCTGGCGCCTGCGGTAATTCTCGCCGACTGGCATCTGACTCAGCTGGCTACGTCGTCGCTTCCGACCGCTGATCGGTCTCGAAGTGGATCGGTGAGACGAGCGATTGCGAGGCCTGCCATGACCGCAAAGATAGGTGTCGATGGAACTTTGAATCGTGGGTCACCGAAGATCGCCATCGGCACGGCCAGACCAGCCACACCCAGCCCGAGCAGAACGAGCAGCATTGGATGCTCGCGACGCTTCCCGCGGCGGACGCGACCCACGGCCAGACCCGTTCCCCAAACGGTCGCGGCTGCGATCAGCCCGTACGCAATATGGGCCATGACCTGCCACACCGTTCGCCATCGCGGCGACATGATCTCGGCAGCCCCGTACGATTCGTTGGCGCGCAACCCGTCGTCGTCGGACTTGACCGTGACCCACAACTTCTTCACCGCCAGCAGCGGTATCGCGGCCGGCTCGTCGGCGATATAGCTGAGCGCTTTGTCGCGATTCTCCTTGTTTCGTCGCAACTCTGCATCGGGCCCATCGACATAGAACTCGCCGGTGTTGCAGGCCTCGTACATAGCGAACCCTCCATTGGCCTGAGGGTTGTATCCGAGACATAGATTGTCGCCCGAGTTCGAGGCGATGAAGACGGGTTCGCCCAACTCACGAGCATTACGAACGGCCCACGGTCCGGCCAGGATCGTGGTGCCGACCGCACACGCCACGACGAAGGCGAGAACTCGAGCCGAGCCAAGACGATTCCACCACCACGCGGCGGCCACGACCGGAACGACCATCAACACCTGTGGTCGCACCATTGCGGCCAATCCAAGCAACCCGCCGGCGATCACGACCGGGACGACGAAGGCGGGCGTCAGGCGGTCGCCCTCGGCCAGCGCTGCCACCGAGCAGGAGGCGACCGCACATGCGAACAGAGCCACGAACAGCGACTCGGACAAGTGTGCGCCGGCGTAGGTAATGAGGTTCGGCCACAGCGCCAGCACCAGACCCGCCGCCACACCACAGGCTTGTCCGCCGACATGACGTCCGATGATCACGACAGCGATCACCGCAACTCCCCACAGCAGGCTTTGAACTAAGCCGACGACATACGGGAGCCGACCGTCGAGTCCGGCCGCGTCTGCCAGTCGGTACAGCCAGCCGAGCGCGTACGGATAGCCGGGCGGGTAGTACGTGGTGACGCCGCCGGTGATCGACCGATACCCATCACCGTCGGCAATCCCTCGAGCTGCAAGGTGGTAGAGCCGAGGATCAGACAAGCCGGAAGGAGTTCGTGCGAAGGCCGCCACCCAGGCAAGTCGGAGGGCAACCGCCACCGCCACAACCAACAGCGTCGAACGCTCGAGCACGATGGCGCGTATCCCAGTCGCGCCGTGTTCGGCGACGTGCTCATCGGCCATGGCCGGGCAGCGTAGTTGCCCCCCCCTGGCGGCCCCCGCCACGCCGTCATAGTCGCCCGCTGTTTCGTTTTCAAAAGACCCCGCTGGGCACCCGAATGTGGCATCGCGCTGGTCGGGATCGATCGCCGGAACCGATCGTACGGCGGTGCTGGTGACTGGCTCAGACCCGTCTCACACCTAGCGAGTCGTCGGGGACTTGAGGCGGAGCGCTCAGAGCAGTCCGTCGGCAATCAGGTAGACGCCAAACACGACGAAGGTGATCGCCGCACCGATCTTGACGGTCCGTTCGGGGAGCCGGGCGCCGAGTTGTTGGCCGACGACGATCGCCAGAGCATCGGCGGCGACCATTCCGATCGTCGACCCGATCCACGTGCCGACCAGGCCGTTGTCTGTCGCCAGCGTGATCGTTGCCAGCATCGTCTTGTCGCCCAACTCGGCCAGGAAGAACGCGATGCCGACCGTCCAGAACACCGAACGCGTGGCGCGGTTCGCCCGCGCCTCGTCGTTCTGATCGAGCTCGTCACCACGCAAGGTCCACGCCGCGAAGGCGAGAAAGGCGATGCCGGCGACCACCGAGATCGTTTCGGTCGGCAGAGCGGCCCCGACGACGGCACCGACGAGCACGCTGAAGAGATGGACCAATGCCGTCGCAACCGTGATGGCCGCGAGAATTGTTGTCGCTCGGTAGCGGGCGGCGAAGGTCATCGCCATCAACTGACTCTTGTCACCGAGCTCGGCAACGAAGATGATTCCAAAGCTGATCAGGAATGCGTCCACGAAGTACCTACCCGATATCGCGCCGGTTGATTCCCGCCAGCCCGCCGACGGTCAATCCAACAGCGACGAGTGTGAGAAGCGTGGTCGGAACCAACTCGAACGAAGCGGCGGGCATCGCCGGCACGTGCTCGAACGGCGAGATGTTGCGAGTCCACTGTGGAAGATTCAACGTTTCGGCCAGCAGGCTGGTGACGGCAGAGACAGCCACACCTGCCCAGGCGAGCGGCGCCCACTTCGGAAGCCAGCCGATCAGAGCCACCGTCAAGCCAGCCAGCACGAGCAGAGCGGGCACCATGGTCAGCACGGCTCCCAGCACGGGGAGGATTTGGCTGCGATCGGCAAGCTGAGCAGCGCTGCCGATCCCTATCGCCAAGCCGGACACGACCATCACGACAACCGTGCCGACGGCGGAGACCGTCAGATAACTGACAACCCACGTGCGCCGACTCACCGGTGCCGCCAAAACCGGTTCGGCCCGCACCGCGAACTCCTCTGTCCGCAAACGCAGCACGGTCGACACTGTGTAGCCGGAAGCGAGCAGGGCGGTGGCCAACACGGTCGTCGCCAGGAACAACTCTGTCGGTGTTCCGACTCCTACTTGGGCGAAAAAGTCGGCGATCGCTTCGTTCTCCAGCATCTGTTCGGCCTGATCGGCGACGATGCCGTAGAACAAGCCGAGGACCGCCAGACCGATCGTCCACGAAATCAGGGATGTTCGTTGCAGCCGTATCGCCAACGCCAGCGGAGTTGCCAAGTATGGGCTCGCCTCGGCCGGGCCGGGGCGTTGTTTGAAGAAACCCGCCCCTAGGTCGCGCCGGGTCGAGAGTACGACGCCGGCCGCCAGAAGCACGGCGGCACTGAGCACGAGTGGGAGCAGTACCAACCACCGCTCGTCGGCGAACGCCCGAATCGACTGAGCCCACCCGAGCGGTGACAGCCACGCAACCCAGCCGGTTCCTAAGTCGCCAACCGCTCGCAACAGGAAGAACACACCCAACGTGACCCCGGCCCCCGCTGTCGCCGCCCTGGCACTGTTGGCGATTTGTGCGGTGACGGCCGCCACTCCGATGAACACCATGCCGGTCGCCCAGGTCACCGCGCCGTACGCCATCGTGCCGGTCGTCGGCAGGCCAAAGGCGAGCAGGCTCAGTATCAAACCGATGGCGACGACCACATTGATGAAGGCGACCCAAACAACCGCGGCGGCCAGGGTTGCGTGACGGCCAACACCAGCGGCCCGAACTAGTTCGGCTCGATCGGTCTCCTCTTCGGCCCTGGTATGACGTACCAGCAGGAACATGCACATCAGGGCGACAATGATGAACGTGTACACCAGCACCTCGTTCATGACCACCGCACCAAGCGTGGGATCATCAAGCCCATAGCCAGGCCCGGCGAATGCCTTTAGGGCGGCGTCCGCTCGGGCGAGCGTCGCATACTCCTGCAACTCGGCCGGGCTCTCATAGAGGCCGACCACGCTGGCAGCTGACACCGCGATCAGCCCGACGATCGAGGCGACCCATACGGGGGCTCGCAGGCGATCCCGACGCATCATGAACCGCAGCAGATGTGCGAACCCGGCGAGCGGTCGAGGCTGCGACGGTAGATCCTGGATTCCGTTCATCCAGGTCGTCGGACTGATCAACGTCGTCATGTCATCAGTTCGCCTGGTCAGTTGCCAGCTCGTCGCCGTACTCGCGCAGGAACAGCGCTTCGAGCGTCGGCGGTTGGCTGATCAACGAACGGATACCGAAGCCGGCCAGGCGGCTCATGACCTCACCGAGCGCAGCGTTCTCGACCTCGAAACGAAATGCACCACCCTCCGTTCGCATGGCGTGGACGCCGCTGGTCGTCTCGAACCCTTCAAGAGGGCGGTCGGTCGACACGGTCACAGCGGTACGCGTCGTCGTGCGCAGATCGTCGAGCGTTCCACTCTGCACCATTCGGCCGTGGCGGATGATCGTGACCCGGTCGCACAACTTCTCGACCTCGGCGAGGATGTGGCTCGACAACATCACGGTGCGGCCTTGTTTGGCCACGGCCAGGATCGATTCTTGGAAAACGGTCTCCATCAGGGGATCGAGGCCGGCGGTCGGTTCATCGAGCAGCAACAACTCGGCGTTTGACGACAAAGCGACCACCAGCGCAACCTTTTGGCGGTTACCTTTCGAGTACGTGCCGGCCTTCTTGCAGGGGTCGAGTTCGAAGCGCTCGATCAGTTCGTTGCGCTTGGCCTTGTCGACATCGCCTCGCAACCGGGCGAAGTAGTCGATGATCTCACCTCCTGAAAGATTCGGCCACAGACTGACGTCGCCCGGCACATAGGCGAGCCGGTTGTGGAGAGCGACCGCATCGCGCCAGGGATCACCGCCGAGCAGCCGAACCTCGCCACTGTCGTGGCGTAGCAAGCCAAGCAGGGTCCTGATGGTGACCGACTTGCCAGAGCCGTTGGGTCCGAGGTAGCCGTGCACCTCACCCGTGGCGATTTCGAGGTCGAGCCCGTCGAGCGCCCGAGTCGGTCCGAATGTCTTGACCACATTGCGGAGAGAGATCGCCGTCGACATCGTCAGTTGCTCCTGTGATCACATCGCGTCAGGCCGACCACCAACCTGCCGTCGACGATACGCCGATCAGGCATCGAAACCGACAGACTTTGGTCACATTCGAATCCGCGACGCGACCATGGGGAGTTCTCCCGAGTCCCAGCATCGGCGGCTGGGCCGTCGTGAGGATGGGTCGCCGGGAACTTTGCGTGTGATCGACCGGCGTCAGAGCGCCAGTAGCCTTGCCCCTCGTGCAGATTCCGATCCCCGCCGCACAGCTCGCCAGAGGTTTCGCGATGGGTGCCGCCGACATCGTGCCAGGTGTCTCGGGCGGCACCGTCGCTTTGGTGCTCGGCATCTATGAGCGCTTGATCCGCAACGTGCACACCGGCGCACAATCGCTCAAGGCCTTGCTGACCGGTGACCTCGGCGCGTTTCGTACCACGATCCGACAGATCGAATGGGTCTGGCTGGGGTCGTTGCTGGCCGGAATACTCACCGCGATCGCCCTGCTGTCCTCGGTCATCGGTCGACTGCTAGACGATCAACCAGTTCGTATGGCGGCCTTGTTTTTCGGGCTCGTCGTCGGCTCGCTGACGGTTGCCTGGCGGTTGATCCGTTCGGTCGGTCCACAACAGATCGGGACGATCGTCGTCACCGCGGTTGCCCTGTTTCTCGTGCTCGGGCTGCGCAGCGATACAGACGTCGCCGAGGGCATAACCGAGGTCGTCACGAGGGCATGGTGGATCTTCTTCCTGTCTGGCGCGCTGGCGATCTGCGCCATGATCCTGCCGGGCATATCCGGATCGTTCATCCTTGTGATGATCGGGATGTACACCGAGGTGCTGGGAGCCGTCAACGACCGAAACCTCGTCGTCTTGGCCGCCTTCGGCGCCGGATGCGTCGTCGGGTTGGCGCTGTTCTCGACGGGACTCAACTGGGCCCTCGAGCATCATCACGATCTGTTGATGGCGGCGATGGTCGGGCTGATGCTGGGCTCGCTGCGCGTGTTGTGGCCATGGCCGCACGGCACCCAGACCACCGACCTCACGCGGCCTGCCGGTGATGTTGGAATGCCGGTGCTGCTGGCGATCGCCGGGTGTGCGCTGGTGATCGGTGTCGAAGTCGTCGCTACACGGTCACACCGCCTCGATATTACAGTCTGAACGACAATCGAGAACAGATCAATCTACGAACCAACGAGATCGGGGAACCCCTGTGAACACTGCGCCGTTGACACCTGATTTCATCCCTCACGAGTGGCGGCCAGTGGCGTCCGCCGAGCTGATCGATGACTTCGTCAGGGTCGCCTGGGCCGATGGGGCCGTCTTCGACGCGTACTCGCTGTGGTTGGCCGAGAACGCCGACGGCTACGGGCTCGAGCCGATGACCCGCGAGTCGATGCTGGAGCCGCGCGACCTGCCTTCCCCCGCCGATCTGTCGGCGGCAACGATCGACGGCGACGGCGCACTCGCGCTCGATTGGAGTGACGGACGCCGCGTTCGGATCCATCCGGGCTGGCTGCGCTATATCGCCGACGATGCCCACCTCCCGGCCAGCGCCCTGCCCGTTCAAACCATGTGGACGGCCGCCGATTTCTCAGAGCCACCAACGATCGACGGATCACAAATCCTCGACGATGACGACGTGCTCGACGAGTGGATCGCGACCCTCGTGCAATACGGGCTGTGTCGCCTCGCCGACACGCCGACCGACCTCGATTTTGTCGGACGGCTGATCCGCCATGTCGGACCGATCCGCGACACCAACTTCGGGCCGATCTGGAGCGTGCAGCTAAAGCCCAACCCCGATTCAACGGCGTACACCGGGCTCAACCTCGGGCAACACACCGATCTGCCCACACGCGAGGTGCCGCCGGGCTTCCAGTTCTTGCACTGCGTCGAGAACACGGTTTTGGGTGGCTGGTCGCGGATGAGCGACGGCTGGGCGGTTGTCGAGGCAATCCGCTCAGAGCATCCCGGTGCCTACGAGGCGCTGACCACACTCGAATGGGTATTCATGAACCGCGCCAAGGACGCCGAGCATCGCTGGATCGGACCGATTATCGATCACGGCGGGCGGCGCCAACCTCTGACTCTGCGAGCCTTCTATCCGGTGCGCAGCGCACCACACATGGATCGCTCCGACGTGCCGCGCGCCTACGAGTCGCTGCGGGTGTTCGCCGAGATGGCCCGCGATCCACGTTTCCAGGTTGTGTACCCGTTCCGGCCCGGCGATCTGGTCGGGTTCGACAACCGACGCATCCTGCACGGCCGTGATGGCTTCGAGAGCGGCGGCGCCCGCCACCTGCGAGGCTGTTACGCCGACCACGACGACTTCCACTCGCGCCTGCGTGTCTTGCGCCGCGATCGGACACATCAACAATCTTCCACCAAGGCCAGCAATACCCGGCCGATAACCAGCCATGAGGTTCCCGCATGAGTTCCGTGTTCATCACATGTGCCGTCACCGGCAGCGGCGACACAGTCGGCAAGAGCGACAAGGTGCCGGTCACGCCCGAACAGATTGCCAACGACTGCATCGCAGCCGCTCGGGCCGGTGCCGCTATCACCCACATCCACGTACGCGATCCGATCACCGGCGCTGGTTCGCGCCAGACCGATCTCTACGCCGAGGTCGTCGAGCGCGTGCGCGCATCGGGTGTCGACGTGATCATCAACCTCACGGCCGGCATGGGTGGCGACCTCACATTCGGTTCGGCCGAGCGGCCCTTTCCGGTCGATGAGTCGGGTACCGACATGGCGGGCGCCACCGAGCGGCTTGACCACGTGCGCCGCGTCATGCCAGAGATCTGCACCCTCGACTGCGGCACGATGAACTTCGGCGCGGGCGACTACATCATGACCAACAGCACCGCCACCCTGAAGGAGATGTCGCGCCAGATCCAGGCGCTCGGCGTGCGACCGGAGATCGAAGCGTTCGACACTGGCCACCTCTGGCAGGCCAAGTCGCTGGTCGACGAGGGCTTGATCGAAGACCCGGTGATGATCCAGCTCTGTATGGGTGTGCCGTGGGGTGCCCCGCCCGACATCAACACTTTCATGGCGATGGTCAACAATGTGCCCGATTCGTGGACGTTCAGCGCCTTCTCAATCGGGCGCCGCCAGCTCGAGTATGTGGCGCTGGCAGCGATCGCCGGCGGCAATGTGCGAGTCGGGTTGGAAGACAACCTCTATCTCGGGCGCGGCAAGCTGGCCACCAACGCCGAGCTCGTGACACGGGCGGTCGAAATTTTGGAGAGTATCGGGTACGGCGTCAAGGGCCCCGACGAGGTGCGCTCCGATCTGAAGCTGACGAAACATGGCTGACGGCACTGCTGAAGCGCAAGTCAAATGTGCTGCGGCGGTGGGATGCGGCGTGATCGGAGCGGGATGGATCGCTCGGCTGCGTCTGAGCGGCATCCATGTGTGTGCCTACGACCCCGCAGCTACAGCGCTCGATGTGATCACCGAGGTCCACGACAATGCACTGCGAGCTTGGCGACAACTCGATCTCGAGCCGGCAGCCGAGAGAATCGGCTCGCTCACCATGTGTTCCTCGATCGAGGCGACTGTCGCCAACGCCGACTTCATCGTCGAGAGCGTGCCCGAACGGCTCGAGCTCAAACACTCCACGCTGTTAGCGATCGACGCAGCGTCGATCCCGACCGCGATCATCGCTTCTTCGACGTCCGGGTTCAAGCCCTCGGTGCTGGCCGAGCCGCTCACCCACCCAGGGCGACTGCTGGTCGGCCACCCGTTCAACCCGGTCTACCTGCTTCCACTGGTCGAGGTGGTCGGCGGGGCCGACACCCGTGAGGACGTCATCGAGCGGGCGATCGAACTGTATCGATCGCTCGGGATGCACCCACTTCGGGTCCGCGCTGAGATCGACGCCCACATCGCCGACCGCCTGCTGGAGGCAGTGTGGCGCGAGGCGCTGTGGCTGGTGAACGACGGGATCGCCACCACCGAAGAGATCGACGACGCGATTCGCTACGGGTTCGGGTTGCGTTGGGCACAGATGGGTCTGTTCGAGACCTATCGGATCGCCGGCGGGCTGGGCGGCATGCGGCACTTCATCGAACAGTTCGGAGAGTGTCTGTCCTGGCCGTGGACCAAGTTGATGGATGTGCCAGAGCTCACCGACGAGCTGATCGACACGATCGCTAAGCAGAGCGACGAACAGTCCGGTCATCTGGACGTTCGCGAGCTGGAACGGATCCGCGACCACAACGTGGCAGCGATGCTGCTGGCGCTCGAGCGCAACGACTGGGGTGCCGGCCGGACCGTCGCCGAGATGCGCCGACGCTCCCGATCCTGACGCTGTTTCCGAAGTTCCGAGGGATGGCGCCGATTGCCCTAAGAGGGCATTACGTTCCACCTCATCCGACCGACCGGAGACACGATGAAGCTGCACGAGTGGCGCGTACGCCTGATGAACGACATTTGGGTTCGACACCCTGGCGTTCGTTCCGACGATCAACTCAGCTTCGGGGAACGCTCGGCCGACAGGCTCGGCAACGGAATCGGCCGGGCCTGGCAATGAGTGAGCACGGGCATGTGACGGGCGGACGGGTGGGGTTGACGATCGGTGCCCTCGGAGTCGTCTTCGGCGATATCGGCACAAGCCCGCTGTATGCGTTCCGCGAGTCGCTCGCCGGCGAACACAATCTGGTGGTCTCCGAGGCGAACGTACTCGGCGTGCTGTCGCTGATGTTCTGGTCGCTGATCATCGTCATCACGATCAAGTACCTGTTGATCGTGATGCGCGCCGACAACAACGGCGAGGGCGGGATTCTGGCCCTTGGGGCGCTGGTCACCGGTGGCGGACGCCGCAATCGTGTGCTCGTGCTGCTGGCCCTGTTCGGGACCGCGCTGCTGTACGGCGACGGAATGATCACGCCGGCGATCTCCGTGCTCTCAGCCGTAGAGGGGGTCGGGGTCGCCGCCCCGTCAGTCGAGCATTGGGTCGTGCCGATCGTGGTGATCATTCTGGTCGTCCTGTTCTCGGTGCAACGCCGCGGCACCGAGACCATCGGACGTTTCTTCGGACCGGTCATGCTCGTGTGGTTCACGGTGCTCACCGTGCTCGGCGCCAACGAGTTGGCGACCGAGCCACGGGTGCTCGAGGCACTCAATCCGTGGTTCGCCACCCAATTCTTCATCGACAACGGGGGCAAGGGTTTCCTGGTGCTGGGGTCTGTCTTCTTGGTCGTCACGGGAGGCGAAGCGTTGTACGCCGACATGGGACACTTCGGACGTTCTCCGATTCAGCGTGGCTGGTTCTTTCTCGTGCTACCGGCACTCGTCATCAACTATCTCGGACAGGGAGCGCTGCTGCTCAACCATCCCGAGGCGATCGAGAACCCGTTCTTCCTGCTCGCACCGGAATGGGCACATTGGCCCCTGATCGTGCTCGCGACCGGAGCCACGGTGATCGCCTCGCAGGCATTGATCACCGGCGCTTTCTCACTGACCGTTCAGGCTGTCAACCTGGGGTACCTACCGCGACTGAAAACCGTTCAGACCTCACCCGGTCACCGCGGGCAGGTCTACGTGCCGAGCGTCAACTGGTTCCTTCTGGCCGCATGTCTTACTCTGGTGCTCACGTTTCAGTCGTCGACCCGATTGGCGGCGGCATACGGCGTCGCCGTGACGCTGACGATGATCATCACGACCGTATTGCTCGCCGCCGTCGCGAGGCAGCGGTGGGGATGGTCGACAATCAGGATCGTCGCCATCACGACTCCTCTGTTCATCCTCGACGCGGCGTTCGTGATCGCCAACCTGTTCAAGGTGCCCTCGGGCGGTTGGATCCCACTGATGATCGGGTTGCTCGGGTTCACGATATTCGCGACGTGGGGCACCGGCCGCAAACTGCTCACTGCCCGCGTCGCCCGTGCCGGGCTCACAATCGAACGCTTCCTAGCGGATCTTTCCAAGAACCCGCCGATGCGGCATCCAGGTACCGGGGTCTACCTCCATCGCACTCCGGGCCAGATACCGCCAGCCCTGTTGTCCAATATCCGCCACAACAGCAGCCTCCATGAGACGGTCGTGTTCGTCTCGGTCACCACCGATGATCGAGCCCACGTGAACCGAGCCGAACGCGACCACCTCACCCATCACGGCATGGGATTTCACAGCCTCGAGATGCGCTACGGCTTCACCGACCCGACCGACCTCGCCGGCGATCTTGCGAACCTGCTCGTCGAGGGCCTCACGTTCGATCCGGAACACACGACGTACTTCTTGGGCAGAGAACGAATCTCCGTCACCGATCGACCGGGCATGGCACCATGGCGCGAGCACTTGTTCGCGTTCATGTTTCGCAACGCCGGCGACCCGGCCGCCTACTTCGACCTGCCGCCCAACCGCAGCGTCGATATCGGAACCCACGTCGACATCTGACCCCGTTCTGGTCGCGAAACCGCCGCCACGGGTCGGCCGGTTCGCGACCAGAACGGGATAGGTCACAGCGGTCCGAGTTGGCGTCCCGTCAGATCGGTCGAATCGACGTCGATCGCCGAGTACGGCAGCCGTGCGAAGAACTGGTCGGCGTTGCGGGCCAACGCTCGAATCGCGGCGTAGTTGGCGGCGCCCCCGATGAACGCACCGATTCCGATCGGCAAAGCCCGCCCAACGGCGATCAGACCGCGCCTCGAGCCGTAACGGCGAAACAGCGACCTGCTCATCACCCGGTTCGCGATCTGCAAGGTGGCGAGCGGAACTCGACGATCGACGATCGGGGAGACACCGGTCGATGCCTCGTTGATCGCCCGAGTGATGCCGTCTTTGGCAGAGCTGCCATAGATCAGCACGGCGAGCACCCATGCTCGTCGCTCGTCGACCGTCGGCTCGGGTCGGCCGTGCGTGGCGGCGATCGTGAGGATCAGATCGCCGGCACGGGCCGTGAACCATGCCAGCTCCGCCGTAGACGCCATAATCGTGGCCGCCGTACCGACCGTCGGGGCGATGGCCGCAGCGCCCGCTGCTGCACCCGCCGCACCGAGCTCGCGTGAGAACGAGTCGGTGAGCGACTTGATCTTCTCGGGCCTGATGTCGCCGGGCAGCGCCGCCGCACGCCGCGTGGCGGCATCCCACCGATTGCTCGACACGTCATCGATCGTGTCGAGCATCCGCTGCGAGATCTTGGCGGCGTCGGCCGGGTTGACTCGACTTGCCAGCCGCTGGGCCCAGTCGGCCGCCTTGACGTTCAGTCGCGGATTGTCTCGCACCGTCATTGTTGTATCCCAAGTACCGGCTCGGGCCGGGCCCATCCGGCGATGTGTGGACGACGGAGCGCAGGTCAGCCGACGAGTTCGGCGATCCGCCGAATGCCTTCTTCCATGTCGGCGTCACCGAGGGCAAAGCTGAATCGGGCATAGCCGGGGGCACCAAACGCCTCGCCGGGCACAAACGCCACCTTGGCCTGCTCGAGCACGAGATCGGCCAGCTCGAGCGTGGTCGACGCCGATTTCCCGTTGAGATCGCGGCCAAGCAGGCCCGACACGTTCGGGAAACAATAGAACGCCCCCTGCGGCTTGATGCAGGTGACGCCATCGATGTCGTTCAGCAGACGGTGCATGGTGGTGCCGCGCCGCGCGAAGGCCTCGCGCATCATCACGACGTCGTCGAGTGAGCCGGAAACTGCCGCCAGGGCCGCCCGTTGGGCCACGTTGGCGACGTTCGATGTGACATGGCTCTGGAAGTTGGTGCAGGCCTTGACGATGTCGTTGGGACCGATCAGCCAGCCGACGCGCCAGCCGGTCATGGCATACGTCTTGGCGACGCCGTTGAGCACGAGGCATTGCTCGGCGATGCCGGGAACCAGCGTCGGCATCGAGGCGAACTCGTGGTCGCCATAGGTGAGGTGCTCGTAGATTTCGTCGGTGACGACCCACACGTCGTTGTCGACAGCCCACTCGCCGATCGCCTTGACCTCGCCCGGGGTGTACACAGCGCCGGACGGGTTGTCGGGGCTGACGAACAACAACACCTTGGTGCGATCGGTACGGGCCGCGTCGAGCTGCTCGATCGTAACCTTGAACCCGGTCTCGTCGGAGGTGTCGATAACCACCGGAACTCCACCGGCCAGCGTGATCGCCTCGGGGTAGGTGGTCCAGTACGGGGCCGGCAGCAGCACTTCGTCGCCCGGGTCGCACAGCGCCTCGAAGGCGGTGTACACGGCGTGCTTGCCACCGTTGGTGACGAGCACCTGGCTGGCATCGATGTGATACCCCGAATCGCGCAGGGTCTTGGCGGCGATCGCCTCTTTCAGTTCGGGCAGTCCGCCAGCCGGCGTGTAGCGATGGTTTTTCGGATCGCCACAGGCGTCGATCGCGGCCTGGACGATGTGGGCAGGCGTCGGAAAGTCAGGTTCGCCCGCCCCAAAACCGACAACATTCTCACCGGCCGCCTTGAGCGCCTTGGCTTTGGCATCGACGGCAAGGGTAGCGGAGGGGGCAATTGCTGCGAGTCGTTCGGAGGTTCGGTTCACGTCCCCAATGCTGCCAGAAAATCCCCCCGATTCCGCGTTCGGTAACGAAGAGTCGGGAGTTGTGCCAGGGAACCAGCGGAGAGGCCGCTGCGCTCCCTTTGATTCCGCATGGTTCCCCTGTAACGATTGGCCGCAGTTCGCCTATCGGCTCACGCTCCAGGCACAACTCCCAACTCTGCGTGGCGGGGTTCAGCCGAGGCGTTCGATCGTGATCCGGGCGACCGGGCCGTCCCAGCCATGAACGGCCGGGTCGAGGTCGCCGCCACCCTGTACACCGGCGTGGTGGGTGACCACGGCGCCCTCGGGGTCACGACTGAAGGGGCTGTTCCCGGCGGGCCCGGGGATGTGCGAGGCGAGCTCGTTGTTGACCTCGGTACCTGCGTCATAGGCGCCGACCTCGTATACGTGCGTGCCGCCGCGGAGCTTCACCGAGTCGAGCCCGGTGAATGCGTCATTGGTGTTCACGAGCATGTTCACCAGGCTCAGCCGATCACCCCTCCGGGCGTCGAACTCGAACATGATCGATCCACCCGGACCGAACGGTGCCGCACCTCCGACAAATGCCTGCGACACGCCTGAGGTTTGCGCGTACGTGCCGACAAAGACCGGAAGGTTGGCGTCCTCGGCTACGGCGGCAACCGCCGCAGTCGCAGGCGAGCCCGTATTCCACACGTCCGCCCAACGGCTGTGGACGACAACTCCCGACGGTGACAGCGGCTGGAATCCGGTTGCGATGTTCTCGATCGTGACGCGGTATGTAGCGGTGGAACCGCCGTGGTCGGCGTTGGCGACGGCCGGCACGATGGCGATACCAATCGCCGCGGCAACCGCTGCTGAGGCGGCGAGGGTGTGACGAATCTTCATGGACATCTCCTGGTAAATAGGGTTTTCTTGGACACCCCCACTCAAGGCGCCCGCCACGAAACGAACAAGGCGATCTTGCGAAACAAGACGAACCGAAGACGAAACGAATCGTGAAGTAACCAAAGTCGGAACCATCGACGTGCGCTGCCATGCTGGGGCCGTGGATCCTCAGACCATTCGAATTCCAGACTCGATCCTGCCCGCCGACGGCCGTTTCGGCTGCGGTCCTTCAAAGGTGCGTGGCGGGCAGATCGATGCGATCGTCGCCGGCGCTACCTCGATCATGGGCACCTCACATCGCAAGCCACAGGTAAAGACGCTCGTCGGCTCCATCCGCTCCGGCTTGACCGAGTTGTTCTCGCTACCCGACGGCTGGGAGATCGTGCTCGGCAACGGTGGCACCACCATCTTCTGGGACGCTGCCACATTCGGCCTCGTCGACCGGCGCAGCCAACACCTGGTGTTCGGTGAGTTCTCCTCGAAGTTCGCCGAGGCCTGCGCCTCCGCACCACATCTCGAGCAACCGAGCATCATCGAGAGCGCTGCCGGCGAACATCCAGCACCGGTCGCGACCGGCGGTGTAGATCTATACGGCCTGACCCACAACGAAACATCGACCGGTGTGGCGATGCGCCCGGTTCGGCCGGTTGGCGCCGACGACGGCGCATTGGTTGCGGTCGATGCAACATCGGCTGCAGGTGGGTTGCGTTGGTCACCCAACGACGTCGACGTCTACTACTTCGCTCCGCAAAAGTGCTTCGCCGCCGACGGCGGACTGTGGCTGGCCGCCTGCTCCCCCGCCGCCACCGAGCGGATCGAACGAATCGCCGCAACCGATCGGTGGCGGCCCGCCTCGCTCGATCTCGGTATCGCCCTCACCAACAGCCGCTCCAACCAGACGTACAACACGCCTGCGGTGGCGACGCTGATCATGCTCGACGCCCAGGTGCAGTGGATGAATGCCAACGGTGGTCTCGAGTGGTGTGCTGCTCGCAGCGATTCGTCGGCAGCGATCATGTACGGCTGGGCCGAGCAGCGCGACTGGGCGACCCCGTTCGTCGCCGATCGCGCCAAACGCTCGTCGGTCGTCGCCACGATCGACCTCGCCGACTCGATCGACGCCAACCTGGTGTCGTCGGTTTTGCGGGCCAACGGAGTGCTAGACACCGACAGCTACCGCAAGTTGGGTCGCAACCAGCTTCGGGTCGGCATGTTCCCCGCCATCGACCCAGCCGACATCGAAGCCCTCACCCGCTGTATCGACCTCGTCGTCGAGTCGCTCGCGGCCTAAATCCTGACACACTGATCGTCGTGAACGTCGACCAGGTGCTGCAACTCGAAATCGAGAACCTGAGCCCGTTGCGATCGCCCGTGATGCTGATCGCCCTGACCGGCCTGTTCGACATCAGCGGCGTTGCCACCACTGCGCTCGACCGCTTTGCCCCCGCTGACACGGCGATCACGATCGGCGAGATCGATCCCGATCCGTTTTATGACTTCACCCAAGAGCGACCTCAGGTCGAGTTCGACGAGGGCGAGGTGCGACAGCTGCGCTGGCCCGAAAACCAGTTCGATGTCGTGCGCTGCCCTGGGGGTCGCGACCTGGTCGTGCTGGTTGGGGTCGAACCGCACCTAGCGTGGCGCACCTACTCGGCCTGTATCACCGAGGCCGCTCAGAGGCTGGGCTGCGAGGCCGTCGTCACGGTCGGTTCTGCCGCCGAAGCCGTACCCCACACACGGACGCCGTTGGTCACCGGTAGCACCACCGATCCGGATCTCGCCCGTCGGCTCGGTATCGGCCAGCCCACCTATCAGGGTGCCACGGGCGTGATAGGTGTGATCCAGTCAGATCTGGCCGACGCCGGTATCCCATCGGTTTCGTTGCGGGTCGGCGTGCCTCACTATCTGATGAATGCCGAGCACCCACAAGCCATCGCCGCCCTGCAGACCCACCTCTCTCACGTACTCAATGTTCCGGTTCCTGACGACGAGGGCGAGCTCGCCGAAGAGGTCACCAGGTGGCGGTCGCTGCACGATGAGGTCGTCGAGGGCGATGTACAGCTTCAGTTCTACACGCGCATGCTCGAGCAGGATCATGACCGTCGCGCCGAGGCCGCGATCCCGTCAGCCGACGATCTTGGCGCCGAGTTCGAGCAGTTCCTAAGAGACCACCGCGGCGACTGAACGGTGGCACCGTTGGGTTACTTCGCTCGCATCGCGGAGGCCAGGCGGCGGGCGGCGGCAAAGCACCAGATCCCCACGCCGACGGCGAGCAGCGTTGTCCAAGCCAGCCCGGCGCCGATCGCGCTCGCCGTTTCGGCCCCGAGCGCGATCTGCTCGCCTGCCAACACGTCACGAACCGTGTCGATGTCACCGACCCGGCGGTCGACGACAAGCAAGAGGATCGCGCCTCCCAGCGCGACGCCATAGGTAATGCACAACGTGCGGACGAACTGATGTGCGGCGTTCGTTCGGCCCATCTCCGACTCGGCGCTGCTCGCCTGCAACAAGGTGAGCCCGGCCGTCGACACAAAACCGATCGACAGACCGACCACCGCGAAGCCGGCGAACACGACCGCCAGCGGCCAATCGAATGCGATCGCCATGCCGGACACAGCCAGTGCCGGCACGATGATGCTGGCCCCGAGCAGGATCACATCCGATTCACGCCACCGATCAAGCACACGGCTGAACACCACCGACCCCACCGTCCATCCAACCGTGAGGAATACGAGCGAGAAGGCCGCAAACCCCTCCGAACGGCCACGCGTCGTCTGCACATAGAGCGGCAGATAGTTGTCGGTGGCGAGGCCGGCGATCAACACGAGGCCACTGGTGATATGCACCCACCGCAGCGGGAATCTTGTGAGGTGTTGACGATGAAGCACCGGATCAGGGACGCGACCGCTGTGTTTCCAGTATGCAGACGCAGACGCCGCCGTGACGGCGAGGCCGATGCCGGCAAGCCACCAGCGGGCCCCGATCTCCGAGACAGCGACCAGTGAAGCGAGGGTAACGATCGAGAGCAGGGCCACCCCAGTCCAATCGATCCGCACCTTGGTTGGTCGATCTCGGGTGCTCGGCAACGAGCGCCAACCGACGGCCAGCGCCAACGCGGTCAACGGCAGCTGCACAAGGAAGATCGATCTCCAGTCGCCCAGGGTCAGCAACGCGCCTGCCACAGCCGGGCCGCCGAACCCCATTCCGCCCCACACCAGCGAGTTGGCGGCAAAGGCCCGCGGGCGCAGCTCGTGGGGATACGCCAACCCTACGGCGGCGAGCGCCACGGCGATCACAAGCCCACCGCCGAGTCCTTGCATCACGCGGATCGCGATCAACACAGGCATGTTGGGAGCTGCCGCGGCAGCCGCGCTCCAAACGAGAAACCACACTCCGGTAACACGGAAGGTACGTCGAACACCGACCGCGTCGATCACCGGACCAGCCACGATCACCGCCACTGCCGACGTGGCGAGGTAGGCCGTGATCACCCACGGCACCAGGGCCACATCGCCGAGGTCCTTGGTGATGTTCGGCAGCGCGGCGATGATCGCCAGACCGTCAAACGCCGCGATCGCGATGATGGTCAGGTTGGCGAGCGTGACCGGCAGGTACTTACCAGCCCAGATGCCCTCGGCGGATTTCACCCGGGCAGGCTAACGAGCCGACCGTTACCAAACGTGCCTGGCACGTTTGGTATGGCCCCTTTGGTAATGGTTGGGGTTCAGCCAGCGGCTGCGGCAAAGCCTTGATCGAGGTCGGCGAGGATGTCGTCGATCGACTCGAGGCCGACGCTGAGACGAACTTGGCCGGGGGTCACGCCGGCCGCTGCCTGCTCGGTGGCCGAGAGCTGGCTGTGGGTCGTGGTCGAGGGCTGAATCACCAGGCTGCGCACGTCGCCGATGTTGGCGACATGGCTGTGCAGCGTGAGCCCCTCGACGAACCGCTTGCCGGCCTCGGTACCACCCTCGATATCGAAGGCGATGATCGACCCGAACCCCTTGCCCTTGCCGTACACCCGAGTGCGGTCATGCCATGGACTCGACTCGAGGCCGGCGTACGACACGCTGGTCACCTGCGGGTGGGCGTCGAGGTACTCGCCGACCTTCTGGGCGTTCTCCCAATGGCGATCCATACGCAGGCTCAAGGTCTCGACACCCTGCAGGATCTGGAAGGCATTGAACGGCGAGATTGCCATACCCAAGTCGCGCAGCATCTGGACGCGCGCTTTGAGAATGAACGAACCGTGGCCGAGCGCCGGCCAGTAGGCCAGGCCGTGGTAGCTGGGGTCGGGTTCGGTGAAGTTTGCAAATCGGCCGGATGCGCCGTAGTCGAATGTGCCGCCATCGATGATCGCCCCACCGATCGACGTGCCATGGCCACCGATGAACTTGGTCAGCGAGTGCACCACGATGTCGGCACCCCACTTGAGCGGCTGCACGAGATAGGGGGTGGGTACGGTATTGTCGACGACGAGCGGGATGCCATTTTCATGAGCGATGTCGGCGATGTTCTCGATGTCGAAAAAGTTGTTGCGCGGGTTGGCGAGCACCTCGCCATAGAACACCTTCGTGTTTGGCTGCACGGCGGCCCGCCAGGCGTCGAGATCGTCGGGATCGTCGATGAAGGAAACATTGATGCCCATCTTTGGCAGCGTGTAGTGCAGCAGGTTGTAGGTGCCGCCATACAAGGACGACGATGCCACGATGTGGTCACCCGACTCGCACAATGTGAGCAGCGTCAGCGTCTCGGCCGCCTGGCCCGAGGCAACTGCAAGTGCTCCCGGAATACCGATCGCAGTGATGCAACCACCCTCGAGGGCATTGAGACGCGCTTCGAGCGCGCCCTGGGTGGGATTCATGATGCGGGTATAGATGTTGCCGACCTCAGCCAACCCGAACAGATTCGCCGCATGCTCGGTGTCGCGAAACTCGTACGACGTCGTCTGATAGATCGGTACGGCGCGGGCGCCGGTTGTCGGATCGGGCTCTCCCCCGACGTGAATCTGCTTGGTCTCGAAACCCCAGTTGTCACTCATCGCCGCAACGCTAAGCCACAAAACCCGACCTTACAACTCGGGTTTCGAACGTCTCGTATATGAAGGCCGCCGATCGAGGCCGATCGAGGACCCTGTGAGCTGGCCTCAGATCAGACCGAGGCCAGCGACCGCGTCGCGTTCGGCAACCAGCTCGGCGGCAGAGGCATCGATCTTGGCACGGCTGTACTCGTCGATCTCGAGGCCCTGAACGATCTCGTAGTTGCCGTCACGGCAAACACACGGGAAGCTCGAGATAATGCCTTTGGGTACGCCGTAGCTGCCGTCCGACGGAACACCCATCGACACCCAGTCGCCGTCGGCGGTTCCGAGCGACCACGAACGAATGTGATCGACTGCAGCGTTGGCGGCCGAGGCGGCCGACGATGCCCCACGGGCCTTGATGATCGCACCACCGCGGGTGGCGACGGTGGGGATGTACGTCTGGTCGACCCACTCGTGATCGCCGACCGCCTCGTAGGCCGAGCGCCCATCGACCTCGCAGTGGAACAGATCGGGGTACTGAGTGTTCGAGTGGTTGCCCCAGATCGTCATCTTCTTCACATCGTTGACACTGACGCCGAGCTTGGCGGCGAGCTGGCTGATCGCACGGTTGTGGTCGAGGCGGGTCATCGCCGTGAACCGACCCGGATCGAGCTCAGCGGCATTGCTCATCGCGATCAGCGAGTTGGTGTTGGCCGGGTTGCCGACCACGAGCACCTTCACGTCTCGCTTGGCAGAGCGCGACAGCGCTTGGCCCTGCGGCTTGAAGATGCCTCCGTTGGCCGCCAGCAGATCTGATCGGTCCATCCCGTCTTTGCGCGGCATGGCGCCGACGAGCAACGCAACATCGACATCACCAAAAGCGACATCGGCATCATCGGTGCACACGACCTCGGACAGCAACGGGAACGCCGAGTCGTCGAGCTCCATTCTGACGCCCTCGAGTGCGCCGAGGGCGGGAGTGATCTCGAGCAACTGAAGCGCAATCGGCGTGTCGGGGCCGAGCATCGAACCCGACGCGATACGGAACAACAACGAGTAACCGATTTGGCCGGCTGCGCCGGTCACTGCAACACGAACTGGTGGCGTCATGACGATCAGCGTAGGCGCGTCGGGCCAGCGCCTCCCAACGGATCGCCCCCCTTCCAGACCTTCGAACAACGAGTCGGCTCCGATCATGTCCGCCCAGAATCGTGACAACTTGCGCCACGAGCTGCCGCTCTAGAACTCTCCCCGGCGTTATCGGCCGGTGATGTCACCGATCATGTCGGCATAGAACTTCTGCCCGTCGGCCGACAGGTGGATTCCGTCGGAAGCGAAGCAGTTGCCCGTGCAGTCGTTCGACAGCGTGTTCCAGTCGACCAGGATCAGATTGTCGCCGGGGCGATTACGTGCAGCGAGCAACGCATTGTTCTGCGCTGTCCACGGCCGATTCGCCCGGATGTTGATCAACAACACGTTCGGCACACCGTTCAGCGGGCGCAGAAAGTCGTCGAGCGTCTCCTCGGTGAACGGGCCATTCGTTCCAAGATGGATGACGATTGGATCACCGAACAGATCGGCCTCACCCAGCTGCTCCATGATCGGCACCATGTCGATCATCTGGCGACTCTTCTCAGCATTGACCGTGTAGCCCCGGTCACTCAGCACTCCGGCGGCACCCAGCATCACCGAGTCACCGATCGCGAAATAGCTCACGGGTTCGAGCGGCAATGTGGTCGTCGTCGTGGTCGTGGTGGTGGTAGTCGTGGTGGTGGGGGTATCGGGGGCTACTGGGGCCGTGGCGCCAGGGGGCGGCGTGGTCTGTGTCACGGCCGGGTCTGCGGCGGCGGCATCCTCGCCGGTGCCCGCCGGAGTTCCCAACAGATCTTCGAGGCTCGTGATGTTCTCTGCTCCTTCGACCAACGCTTGATCGATCTCGTTGCGTTCCAGATCGGCAAGGCCGATCCGCAGCACCCCAAACGCCAAGAACACCAAGCTGACGGCCACCGTGCCGGCAACGAGTTGGCGCGGCACAGGGTCGCGCCGCCGCCGCAAGCTTTCCCACCACAGGCCAACTTCACGGCGCCGGATCGGGGTCTCGATATAGGTGTACGAGAGCTCGGTGATGATCACGGTCGCCACGATGCCGACGACGAACTGCCGGAACGTGAGAGCGTTGCCGGCGACCTTGCGAATGATCTGGTAGATAGGCCACGAGTACAGGTACAGCCCGTACGAACGGGTCCCGACATACCTGAGCGGGGGGATCCCGAGCAGGCGACCGATCATCGTGCCCCGGTGGGTAACCCCTGCGATCACCATCAGCGTGGCGACCCCTGTGGCAAACAGCCCACCGCGGAACAGCCATGCGTCGGCTCCGGATGGGGTGATGAAATGAATTTTCCAGGCGAACAGGCCGAGCAACAGCAGGCCGAGCACGGCAACGATGTCGAGCAATCGGTTGGCGCTGCGCAGCGGGCCGCGCATGATCGCCATCGGCCGCCAGATCATCGCGAACGCGGCGCCGAGCAAGAGGCCAGTCGATCGCGAAATCGTCGACAGATACAGCGTGTCTGCCTTCGAAACGCACCGTTCGCCGACCGTCCAGTAAGCCTCGGGATTGATCGCGCACTCGCCGATTCGCCCTGGGTGATACAGCACGGCTGTGACGACCGCGACCAGCACCGCTGCTAGCAGCAACCAGCGCGCCGTGAGGGCGAGGTTGCGGGTGCCGTTGCGCTTCAGCAACAGCAGCATCACTACGGGCCACACCAGGTAGAACTGCTCTTCGACACCAAGGCTCCACAGATGCCGCAGCGGGGCAAAGTCGCCCGACGCGCTATATCCCTGACCAACCCAGATCTGGTACCAGTTCGAGACATACAGCAGCCCGCCCAGCATGTCGCCGCGCAACTTGCCGAGTGTGTCGGCCTTGAAGATCCACGTGTACGTGAGCAATAGGAACAGCATCACGAACAGCGCCGGCAGCAGGCGTCGCGCTCGACGCATCCAGAACGCGCCGACCCGAACCGTTCCAGTCCGTTCCCGTTCGGCCATCAACAACAACGTGATCAAATAGCCGCTGATCACGAAGAACACCTCGACACCGAGGAATCCGCCGGCCAGCCACTCGCTGTTGGCGTGATAGATCAGAACGCCGATCACCGCCAGCGCGCGCATACCGTCGAGACCAGGCAGGTACGGGACCTTGCTGAGGTGCGACGGCGCGCGTTGGGGGCGCGCAGGAGTGTGCGTGGCGTCAGCCATTCGGACCAGTATCGCCCGCCACTACCCGTTTCGACCGTCATCTTCACGGTCGTCCGGGCGGCGCCCTACAGTGCTGCCCCATGTCCGCCCCCATCGATGACCCGGTTCTGAATGCGGCGGCCACGACCGGATTTGTCTACGAGATCGTGCCGTGTGATCCAGAGCTGGCCGATACAGCTGCATTCTGCGAGGTCTACGGATTCCGCACAGACCAATCGGCGAACGCCATCGTCGTCGTCGGAAAGAGCGACCCGAAGGTGTACGCCGTCTGTCTCGTGCTGGCGACCACCCGACTCGACGTCAACGGAGCGGTCCGCGGACGATTCGGGGTACGCAAGGCATCGTTCGCCTCCACCGACGAAACCGCCGAGATGACCGGCATGCAAATCGGAGGGGTCACCCCCTACGGACTACCCGCCGACCTACCGATCTGGATCGACAGCCGCGTGATGGCCTGCGACCAGGTGATCGTGGGGGGAGGCTCCAGAGACCGCAAGTTGCTGGTCCCCCCGGCCAGCCTGGCCGCGCTCCCCAACGCAGAGATCGTAAAGGGCCTAGCAACCCCCGCCGCGTAGTTGGTAATTGTGCCAGGCACACCTCCCAACACAGTTCAGCGAAGGGCAAACGCGCGAATCGACACAACTGGCAGCCCCACCTCTTGCGGTTCCTGATTCCGAGCTGGATCGTCGCCTCGCAAGGCGCGACGAACCCGAGTTGCCGTTTCGGCAACGAGCGGTGAGCCGCAACGCAGCGAGGCGGCGATCCAGCCGGAATCAGTCAGTGGCGGAAGTGGCGTTGGTGAGTAAAGACCATGGTGATGCCGTGCTCGTTGGCGGCGGCGATGACTTCCTCGTCGCGCACGCTGCCACCAGGCTGGATCACAGCCTTGATACCGGCCGCGGCCGCTGCGTCGAGGCCATCGCGGAACGGAAAGAAGGCGTCGCTGGCACAGATTCCGCGATCGGCGCGCCCCGTTGAACGTTCGGCGGCGATCCGGGCCGAATCGAGCCGGTTTTGCTGACCGGCTCCGATACCGAACGCCTGACGGTCCTTGACGTACACGATTGCGTTGCTGGTGACCGCCGCACACACCTGCCACGCGAACACGAGGTCATTCCACTGGTCATCGGTGGGCTGCAGCTCGGTGACCACCTGCCAGTCGGTGCGATCGATCGAGACGAGGTCGGGCTGCTGAATGATGAAGCCACCATCGAGCGGCTTGAGGTCAAACGCCCATTCGTTCGGTGGATCGGCGGTGATCACACGCAGATTCTTCTTGGCGAGCAGTAGCTCGAGCGCCTCCGCCTCGAACCCTGGAGCAACGACGACCTCAGTGAACACACCGGCCAATGGTTCGGCCATCGCCTTGGTGACGATCCGGTTGGCAGCAACGATGCCGCCGAAGGCACTGACAGGGTCGCAGGCATTGGCCTTGATGTAGGCGTCGGCGATCGGGTCGATCGGATCGGTGCCGACCGCGACACCACACGGGTTGGCGTGCTTGACGACCACGCATGCCGGATCCTCGAAACGATGCACAAGTCGCCACGCGGCCTCGGTGTCATAGAGATTGAGATAGCTCAGCGCTTTGCCGCCATGTTGGGTCATCGTGTCCCACCAGCTCGTGGCACCGCCGAACCGGTAGCGGGCGCCTTGCTGATGCGGGTTCTCTCCATAGCGCAGGATCTCGGCTCGTTCGAGGGCGACGTGCATCGTGCGCGGCAACGGTTCGGGCTCGGACTCGGTCGCGTCGAACCAGGTGACGATCGCCGCGTCGTAGGCGGCGGTATGGGCGAACGCGTCGCGTGCCAGACGTCGCCGGGTCGCCAACGTAACCTCGCCGTGCTGGCTGATCTCGGCCAGCACCGCCGGGTAGTCGGCCGGGTCGACGAGGATCGCCACATGGGCGTGGTTCTTGGCGGATGCCCGAACCATCGCCGGGCCACCGATGTCGATCAGTTCGATCCCCGGTTCGCTGAAGAACGGATACAGGTTGCTGACCACGAGTGAGATCGGCTCGATGCCGTACTCAGCCATGTCGGCCTGATGCTCGGGCTTGGTCGGGTCGGCCAGCAGACCGCCGTGCACCTTGGGATGCAGCGTGACCACCCGGTGATCAAGGATTGCCGGCACCCCGGTCAGGTCGGCGACATCGGTGACGGGCACTCCCGCTCCGGCCACGACGCGGGCTGTTCCGCCGCTCGACACAATGTTCCAGCCGAGTTCGTGGAGCGCCTCGGCGAACTCGGCGATACCGGATTTGTCATAGACGGAGAGCAACGCAGTAGGCACGTCTTGGGACCGTAGTCAGCCGAGCACCGGGGCAGCCACAAACCGAACGAAATGTCAGCCAAACAGAAATGCGGCTGAGGGGGTAGCTGCGGGAGTATGTTTCGACAAAGGGATCTTCATCGACAGAAGGATTGAAACTATGGACTTCAGCAAATTCAAAACCAATGACTGGTTGATCATCGGAGGCGGGCTCGGCATGCTCATCTTCGGAACGTTCTTCGACTGGCTCAAGTTCGGAGGTTTCAGCACCGCCAACGCCTTCGACTTCTTCTTCACCGGCACCGTTCCGTGGATCCTGCTGATCGGCACAGCGGTCGTGACGTTCCTGCGGGTGCAGGGCACGATCAAGGAGGGGGGCGTGCCGTGGCCGATGGTTATCGCCTTCGCCACACTGCTCGCCGCGATCTTGCTGTTGATTCGAATCATCTTCAACCCGGGCGCCAGCGGAGGTATCGATCCGGCGATCGGCATGATCCTCAGTGTCATCTCCGGCATTGTTGCGGCGGCCGGTGGCGTGATGAGTTTCACGGCCAGTGGCGGCAACATCAAGGATCTCGCCGACATCAACAAGATCAAGGGCGCCTTCGGCAGCGGCGACGACAGTGCCGAGACCGGTGACGCTGTCCCACCCCCTCCGGCCTGAACCATCTCTAAAACTACACGGGGCCCCGCCGAATCGGCGGGGCCCCGTCGCGTCGGTGGACGCTCAGTATCGAGTCAGCTCAAAGGGCGGCGGCGATTTCGGCCATCAGCTCGCCGGCTTCGGTCGGGTTGAGGCCGACTCGCACGCCGGCGGCGGCGAGGGCATCCATCTTGCCCTGAGCGGTGCCCTTGCCACCCGAGACGATGGCGCCGGCGTGGCCCATCTTCTTGCCGGCCGGAGCGGTGACACCGGCGATGTAGGCGCTCATCGGCTTGCTGACATTGGCCATGATGTACTCGGCCGCTTCCTCCTCGGCCGAGCCGCCGATCTCGCCGATCATCATGATCGCATGGGTTTCGGGATCGGCCTCGAACTCGCTGAGGCAGTCGATGAAGTTGGTGCCCGGCACAGGGTCGCCACCGATTCCGACACACGTGGTGACGCCGATGCCCTTCTGCTTGAGCTCGTACAGCGCCTGATACGTGAGCGTGCCCGACCGGCTGACGATCCCGACGTTAGGGCCGTCGGCAGAAGGAACCTGGGCGATCTCGCCGGCGGTAATGCCGATGTTGCACTTGCCGGGGCTGATGATACCGGGGCAGTTTGGCCCTAGCAGCCGGGTGTTCGGGAAGTCGCGAAGCAGGGTGTTGAACACCTTGGCCTCATCTTGAGCGGGGATGCCTTCGGTGATGCACACCACGAAGCCGATCCCAGCGGCGGCAGCCTCGATGATCGCGCCGGACGCGAACTTCGGTGGCACGGCGGCAAACGAGGCGTTGGCGCCAGTGGCCTCGACAGCCTCGGCTACCGAGTTGAAGATCGGGATGCCTTCGATGTCTTGGCCTCCCTTGCCTGGTGTGACACCACCGACGATCTGGGTGCCGTAGGCCCGGTTGCGCAGGCCGTGGTACTTGCCCTGCCCGCCGGTCAGGCCCTGCACGATCACCTTGGTGTGTTCGTTGACGAAAATTGCCATGTCGTTCGACCTTCCTTGGTTTGCAGTCTCAGTTGGCCAGCGCGACGGCGGCTCGGGCGGCGGCGAGCATCGTGGGCTCGCTGCGCAACTTCTCTTCGGGAATGCCGGCGTCAGCCAGAATCTGGCGACCCTGCTCGGCGTTAGTGCCATCGAGTCGGATCACGATCGGGGCCTTCAGATCGACCCGACCGAGCGCCTCGACGATGCCCTTGGCGACTTCCTCGCCGCGGGTGATGCCACCGAAGATGTTGATCAAGATCGACTTGACGTTCTCGTCGAAGTTGATCACCTCGAGTGCTCCGGCCATCACGTCGGCATTCGCTCCACCACCAATGTCGAGGAAGTTGGCGGCCGTGCCACCGACTTGATTGACAACGTCGAGCGTCGACATCGCCAGCCCGGCACCGTTGGCGATGATGCCGACCGAACCATCCAGACCGATGTACTGGAGGTCGCGCTCGATCGCCATCTTCTCGCGCTCGTCCATCTCGGTCAGGCCACGGAAGGCATCCCACTCGGGATGCCGGAACTCGGCGTTGTCGTCGAGCGTGACCTTGGCATCGAGGGCATGCACCTCGCCGGTCGGCTTGAGAATCAGCGGATTGATCTCGGCCAGATCACAGTCTCCCTCGGTGAAGCAGCGATAAAGCTTGACCAGGATGTCGGCGGCACCGTCTAGCGCACGTTCGGGCAGATTGGCATCGGCGGCGGCCTGACGTGCGGTAGCCAGGGCGAGCCCGTCGATCGGGTTGATGTGGAGCTTTACGATCGCCCCGGGATTGGACTCGGCGACGGTTTCGATCTCCACGCCACCCTCGGCCGACAACATCAGCAGATGCTGCTTGGCTGCGCGGTCGAGCGTGAAGCTGGCGTAGTACTCCTCATCGATGTCGGAGGCGTTCTCGATCCAGAGTCGGCGTACGACATGACCCTTGATGTCCATGCCCAAGATTTTGCCAGCGTGCTCACGGACCTCTTCGGGCGTGTTGGCAAGCTTGATACCGCCTGCCTTGCCTCGACCACCGACCTGCACTTGGGCCTTGACGACCACGGGGTAGCCGGCCAGCTCGGCGGCTGCCAGCGCCTCATCGACCGTATCGGCCTTGTCGCCCGGGCTCACCGGAATGTCATAGCGGGCGAAGTACTGCTTGCCCTGGTATTCGAACAGATCCACTGATCGGCCTTCCTTTGGTTCGTCGTACTGATCGATGTGCCTAGTTGATGTGCCTAGTTGATGTGCCTAGTTGATGTGCCTAGTTGATGTGCCTAGTCGATGTGCCTAGTTGATGTGCCTAGTCGATGTGCCTAGTTGATGTGCCTAGTTGATGTGCCTAGTCGATGTGCCTAGTTGATGTGCCTAGTCGATGTGCCTAGTCGATGTGCCTAGTCGATGTGCCTAGTCGATGTGCCTAGTCGATGCGTCGTCGAGCGCCGATTCGAGCCACGTGCTGATCGTGCGTAGCGACGCTCCGGGCTGGAAGATCTCGGCGATTCCCTGCTCTTTCAGGGCACGTACATCGGCGTTGGGGATCACTCCGCCTCCAAACACGAGCGTGTCGTCGAGATCTCGTTTGGCGAGTTCCTCGACGACCCGCGGAAACAGCGTGAGATGAGCTCCCGATAGGAGCGATAGGCCGACCGCGTCGGCATCCTCCTGCAAGACGGTCTCGGCGATCTGCTCGGGGGTTTGGTGTAGCCCGGTGTAGATCACCTCGAAACCGTGGTCTCGCAATGCGCGTGTGATCGTCTTCGCCCCGCGGTCGTGCCCATCGAGTCCGGGCTTGGCGACGACGACGCGATATTGGCGCTTCACGAGGAGGTCACCCTATTCGCTGTTTGCGATCGGCCACCAACCCGCCTCCCGATCTGTGTTCGTGGGCGCCCGTTGCGGCACACTGTCGAGGTGCCGATCCCAGAACTCCAATCACCGGTTGCACGCGCCGTGGTGCCCGTACTCGGTGGAATCGTGCTGTTCGCTGTGATCGGCGGCCTCATGTGGGGAATCGCTGCCTTCATCTCGCGTGGCGGCTCGGACGCTACCGAACGGCTGGCGCCAAACACATTCGAGATCGGCAACGTGGTCGGCCTGGCTGAGACGGTTGCCAACAGCGGTCCACTGTTGTTTCCCGAGTTGGGCACAGCGATCGGTACCCGCTCGATCGTGGTCGACCACACCGGCAGCGCTCCCGACAACGGTTGGCGGGTGTACTGGGCCTACCCGGCCGATCGCGATGCCTCCTGTGTTGTCGAGCAGGTGCCCGGCACCGCCGATTTCATAGATTGTGATGGCCGCACCATCGACGTGAGCAAACTGTCACCGCCCGACGCCGGCGTGTTCCCCACCGTGCGAGACCGCACCACCTTGTTGATCGACCTGCGCCGCGCCGCGCGTATCAGCACCCCTTGACGCAACGCCAAGTGTTCGGAGTGTGCCTGGCACACCTCCGAACACTCTGAAGGGGAGCAGGTTCGCAGCGACAGGGTCCTTCGACCCTCCCATGGCTCGCGCCCGCAGTGCAGAATCGTGGTGCAACGGTCGGCGGCGCAAGTGCCGCCCGCCACAACTCATCAGCGTGGAGGGGCAGGATGCACAAACATCTCACCGAGCAGATCAGGAATGTTGTGTTGATCGGTCACGGTGGGGTCGGAAAAACCACGCTCGCCGAAGCACTGTTGCATCACGCTGGCACCACAAACCGCGCCGGCACGGTCGACGATGGCACGAGCGCCCTCGACCGTGATCCCGAAGAAATTCAGCGCCGCTCGAGCGTGTCGTTGGCGGTGGCGTCCTTCAACTGGAAGGCCAGCGACGGCAAGCAGTACCGCATCAATCTGCTCGATACACCAGGGCACCCCGATTTCGAAGCCGAGGTCGACGCCGCCCTCGCCGTGGCCGATCTCGCCGTGCTCGTCGTCAGCGCCCCCGATGGCCTAGAGGTCGGCAGCCACCAGGCATGGCGCAAGTGCAAAGACCGCGGCCTGCCGCGGATGGTGTTTGTCACCCGTGAGGGCAAGTATCGGGCCGATTTCGAAAAGGTCGTGGCCCAATTGACCGCCACATTTGGCCCTGGCTTCTTGCCGATCGAGTTGCCCTTGGGCGAAGAATCGGCCTTCCATGGCGTAGCCGACGTGCTGAGTGAACAGGCACACGAATACGAGCCCGGCGGCGGTCATCGCGTCGAGCCACTCCCGCACGAGCTCGCCGCACACGAACACGAGGTGCACGAACAGGTCGTGGAAGAGATCGTCTCCGGTGACGACGACCTGCTCGAGCGATACCTCGAAGGCGAACAGTTCACCCCGATCGACCTCGAGCGCACCCTCTCAGGCGAGGTGCTGGCCGGCACCCGGTTCCCAGTGCTGGTGGGCTCTGGCGCGAGCGGCATCGGTGTCGACCGGCTCGCCGATTACATCTGCGAGCTCGGTCCGTCGCCGGCCGATCGGCCGGTCGCCGTTACCGCCGGCGACCGAACCGTAATGATCCGGCCCGACCCTGGCGAAGCGCCCCTGTTGTACGTGTTCAAGACCGTGTCCGACCAGTACGTCGGTCGGATCTCGATGTTCAAGGTGGTGTCGGGAACCCTCCGTCCCGACACCACCCTGCGCGACACGTCGTCGGGCGCCGACGAGCGTTTGCACGCCCTGTTTCACCTGCACGGACCCGAGCAGACCCAGACCAATCTGCTGGTGGCTGGCGACATCGGCGCCGTCACCAAGTTGACCAACGCAGCGACGGGTAGCACACTCACTCCGGTATCACAGCCCGTCGTGATCACCCCCGTCGCACTGCCTTTGGCGCACCTGGCGTTAGCCCTTGTGCCGCTGACACAGAGCGACGACGACAAGCTGTCCGAGGCGCTTCAGCGCCTCACCCACGAAGATCCTTCGCTGGTCGTCGGACACGACGAGCTGTCGCGACGGGCGGTGTTGCACGGTGTCGGCGATGCTCACCTGTCGGTGGCGCTGTCACGACTAGAACGCAAGTACGGGGTCAAGGTCACAACTGAAGACGTCAGGGTTCCGTACCGCCGCACAATCTCGCAGACTGTCGAGGTCGAAGGCCGACTAAAAAAACAGTCGGGTGGCCATGGGCAGTTCGCCGTTGTCGACATCCGAGTCTCACCACTGCCACGCGGCGCCGGGTTCGAGTTCGTCGACGCCATCGTCGGTGGATCGATCCCCAAGCAGTACGTCGCCGCTGTGCGCCACGGGGTCGAAGAAGCGATGGCAACAGGCGGCACCACGGGCATCCCGATCGTCGATGTAAAGGTCGAGTGTCTCGACGGCAAGACGCACTCGGTCGACTCGTCCGACATGGCGTTCAAGACCGCTGCGGCGACCGGCTTTCAGCAAGCGATCGAGCAGGGCGCCCCGTTGGTGCTCGAGCCGATCTCACTGCTGACGGTGCGGGTACCCGTGGAGGTGCAGGGCGACGTCCTCGGTGACTTGAGTTCACGGCGCGGCCGGATCGTGTCGAGCATCACCGAGGGCGACGGCGAGCAGGTCATCACCGCTGAGGTACCGACTCCCGAGATCGGCCGTTACGCCATGGACCTACGGGCGATGACCGCCAGCCGCGGGCGCTTCAGCGTGCGCCAGATCGGCCACGACGTGCTGCCGGACCATCTGATCAAGGGCGTGATGGCCGAGTACGCAGACCGCTGAACTTGGACGGCTCACGACGTCGGCAAGGTTGTGTCAGGCGGGTTCGACGACACCGAGCAGGCGCTCGACGAACAGATCGGTGTGTTGCTCGAGAAAGTTGCGCTTGATCTCGAGACCACCGATCACCTCGGCACCGGTTTGTCCGACGGCGGTCGAGAGCTTGTCGATGCTCTTGCCGGCGTTGAGTGCGAAGGTTAGGAAACATGCCGCCTGCTTGCCGCGCATCGTGGGCAAGTTGGCGATGTTTCCCAGCGCGAAGGGTGTCTGGCCGACGACGAACAAGCCGTGCGTCCACGTGCCGATCAGCACGAGTTCGGCGCGTTGGATCGACGAGAGGTCGGGTTTGGCGACCTTCGACAGGCCGGTGATATCCCAACCTTCCTGCTGCAACTTGTCGCCGATCAGCTCGGCTGCTTTCCAAGTGTTCCCGGTGAGGCTCTCAACGAGCAGTGCTGCCTTCATCGCAACGATTCAAGCACGTTCGGGCGGCGCGTGTCATAGACGAACGTCACATCCGCTCCGCAGCGCACACTCAGCCCATTCGCAGTTTGCCTGGCACGCTCTCGATGATGATATCTTTGCAGGTATGCAGGTATCGATGGAACAAGACCTTGCCGACCAGTCGGCTGCACTGTTTCGATTGCTCGGTGATCCGACTCGAGTTCGGATTCTCCAAACACTTGCGGAGACCGACGAGGTGTGTGTCCACCAAATCGCCACCGCCGTCGGTACCAGCGAAACCAAGGTGTCCCAAGCGCTCCGTCTGCTACGCACAGCGAGAGTCGTCAAGAACCGCCGCGCCGGTCGCCACATCCACTACCGGCTCGACGACGACCACGTCCGCACGCTGTTGGCTGTCACGTTCGAGCATCTTTCGCATCAGGCCGTTCATCAGGCGCGACGGACATGACCGGCGAGCATCAGCACGGGCCCACGCTGGCTCGCGCCGGCGAGCGCCACCGAGGTCCGCTGCTGATCTCGTTCGTAATGATCGGCGGATTCTTCATCGTCGAGGTGATCACCGGGTTTCTCACCGGTTCGCTAGCACTGCTGTCAGACGCCGGCCACATGCTGACGGACGTGATCGGGCTCGGCATGGCGTTGGCGGCGATCCATCTGGCCAGCCGCTTTTCGCTCGGCGACGATCGCCCGGATGACGGCCACACGTTCGGTGTCTACCGACTCGAGATCCTCGCCGCTTTCGTGAATGCTCTGCTGCTGTTCGCCGTGGCGATCTGGGTCATGATCGAAGCGGTTCGCCGATTGTTCGACGAGCCAGAAGTGATCGGCGCGCCGATGCTGGTGGTCGCTTCGCTCGGATTGGTCGTCAACCTGATCGCCTTCGCACTGCTGCGCGAAGGATCGAGAGAGTCGTTGAATGTCGAGGGCGCTTACCTCGAAGTTCTGGCCGACACCGTGGCTTCGGTCGGGGTGATCATCGCCGCCGTGCTCGTCGAGAGCCTTGGTTGGAACTGGGCCGATCCGGCGATGGCGGTGCTGATCGGGCTCTGGATCCTGCCACGCACGTGGGGGCTGGGCCGTCGCGCCGTGCGCGTGCTGCTGCAAGCCGCGCCGGAACACATCGACCTCCGGGCGCTCGCCGACGACCTGGCGCACATCGACGGCGTCAGCGACGTGCACGACCTGCACGTCTGGACGCTCACATCCGAGATGGAAGCGGCGTCGGCACATCTGGTGGTGTCCAGCGGCGCCGATCAACACGCTGTGCTCGACCGAGCCCGCGAGTTGCTGTCGACGACCTATCGCATCGACCACGGCACCTTCCAGGTCGAGCCCGACAGCCACAACGGCTGCGACAACGTCGCCTGGTAGCCCTCGCGATCGGACTCGTCGCACAACGTCACCGAAGGTACGGCGACACCACGCGGCGTATCCGACAACACTCTCACCTTGGAGAGATGTTCCACCTGATTGTTCTGCCTTACGAGGTTCTCGCCGGCCAGGGGATGCGCGAACCGGCGATGTCGCTCGCCGGTGAGATGTCGGCCGATCCGCTCCCCTGGCGCAGCTGGCAAGAGTCGCTAACGTTGCTCGCATGACGGTCGTCTTCGTCCACGGCAATCCTGAGGTTGCAGATATCTGGGACCCGCTGCGGGCCGAGCTAGGGCTCGACTCTGTGGCGCTCTCACCGCCAGGGTTCGGTGCGCCGGTAAGTGACGGATTCGACGCCAGCTCGAACGCCTACGCCGACTGGCTGGTGAGCGAAATCGAGCAGTTCGACGAGCCGGTCGATCTGGTCGGGCACGACTGGGGCGGCGGGCACGTGATGCGGGCTGCCACCCGCCGGCCCGACCTGGTGCGACGGATAGTCACCGATATCGCCGGCACCGGCGACGCCGAATACGTGTGGCACGACATGGCTCAGATCTGGCAAAAGCCCGGCGACGGGGAGGCGTTCTTCGAGGCGATGGCGGCAGTCACCGATCAGCAGCGGATCGATGGATACATAAGAGCCGGAATGACCACAGATGGCGCTCGGGCATGCGCCGAAGCTTCAGGGCCCGAGATGGCTTGGTGCGTTCTCAGGCTGTACCGAGACGCCGTGCAACCGCGGATGGCCGAGTGGGCCGACGAGTACGCGGCGGTCGCCGACCACCCACCGACCCTCGTTGTGATCGCTTTGGACGACCACTACACGGGTGGCGAGTTGTTGGCGCGCCGCACTGCCGAGCGCTGGGGCGCAGAGGTCGCCGTACTCGAGGGGCTCGGCCACTGGTGGATGATGCAAGACCCCGCCCGGGGCGCGGCGATGCTGAGCAACTTCCTGACCAGTTGACAACCGCCGTTACAACTTCTTGAGCGGGGCCCAGGCGAGAGCGAGGTGCTTTTGGCCGACGCCGGCGAAGTTGATCACAGCCTCGGCCCGCTCGCCTGTGCCGGAGATGTCGATGATCACGCCCTCGCCGAACGCCGGGTGGGCGACGTCGTCACCAACCCGCAGCCCGAGCTCTTGTGAGTTTGCCGGCTGAGGTTGATTCGATGCACGCAAGGCGGCCTCGACAACACGCTCGCGGTGATCGTCGGCGGCACCGCCGGCGTCTCCCCCGCCGGTGCGACGGTAGGGCGGCGGATCGCCGTAGCTGCTCTCGTCGCGGTGGCGATAACTCTGACGGCCGTACGACGAGCGACCGGTCGTGTTGCCCTTCGACTCGACCAATTCGCTCGGGATCTCATCGAGGAAACGTGACGGCGGGTTGTACTGCGTATTACCGAACAACATGCGGCTCCAGGCGTGCGAGATGAACAGCCGATTCATCGCACGCGTGATGCCGACATACGCCAGCCGGCGTTCTTCCTCCATCTCCTCGGGCTCGGCGAGCGCCCGGTTGTGTGGGAACACCCCCTCTTCGACACCTGTGATGAAGACTGCGGGAAACTCGAGCCCCTTCGCCGAATGAAGGGTCATCATCACGACCTGATCGTCGTCGTCGAGGGCGTCGGTATCGGCCACTAATGCCACCTGCTCGAGGAACTCTTCGAGCACGGTGAACTCGCGCGCCGAGCCGACCAGTTCTCCTAGGTTTTCGACACGACCGTGGGACTCGACGGTGTCTTCGGCCTCGAGTTCGCCGAGATAGCCCGAGTCGTCGATTGCGGCCTGCAAGAGATCGCCAGGACCAACCCCTTCACGGCCGACCATCGTGCTCAGCCGATCGAGGAACTCGACGAACGATGCAATACCGCGACGAGCGGGCCCGCCGACCCCGGCATCTTCGGCGTGACGCATGGCGTCGACAAACGGTACGCCCATCTCGCGGGCGTAGGCGTCGAGCCTGGCGACACTCGTATCTCCGACGCCGCGCTTGGGCACATTGAGCACGCGCTTGACGCTGACCTCGTCGAGCGGGTTCAGCACGGCCCGCAGATACGCCATGGCGTCTTTGATTTCGCGCCGATCATAAAAGCGGGTGCCGCCAACCACCTTGTATGGCACGCCGAGCCGCATGAACGCTTCCTCGAGTACGCGGGCCTGGGCGTTGGTGCGGTACAGCACCGCCATCTCGCGCCAGTTGATGGCACCGTCGCCGTGAAGCTGTTGGGCGGTGCCGGCCACCCACATTGCCTCGTCACCCTCGTCCTCTGCGTGATATCGGACGATCCGATCGCCGCCGCCCGAGTCGGTCCACAGGTTTTTTGGTTTGCGTTCGAGGTTGTGATCGATCACCGCGTTGGCGGCGTCGAGAATCGTCTGAGTGGATCGATAATTCTGATCGAGCACGATCGTGGTCACGTCAGGAAACGCATCCTCGAACTGCAAGATGTTGCGGAAGTCAGCCCCACGAAATTTGTATACAGATTGATCGGTGTCACCAACGACGCAGACGTTGTGGTGGTCGCCGGCAAGCATCAGCACGATCTCGTTCTGGGCTTGGTTGGTGTCCTGGTACTCGTCGACAAGGATGTGGCGGAACCGTTGGCGGTAATGATCGAGGATGTCGGGGTGCTGACGGAACAGGCGCACCACGTTCAACAGCAGATCGTCAAAGTCCATAGCACCAGCCCGTTCGAGACGGGCCTGATACTCGACATACACGTCAGCGTGCTTGCGGTCGAAGATGTTCTCCGCCTTGGCCACCGCACCCACAGGGTCGATCAGTTCGTTTTTCCAAAGTGAGATCAGGCTGTGTACGCCACGGGGCGTGAAGCGCTTTGCATCGAGACCGAGATCGCGAATGACGTAGCCGGTCAGGCGAACGGCGTCTGCCTGGTCGTAGATCGAGAACGTGCGTGGGTACCCCAACACCTCGCCGTCGCGCCGCAAGATCCGAACGCAAGCCGAGTGAAAGGTTGAGACCCACATCGCCTTCACGACCGGACCGATCAAGGCCCCCACTCGTTCGCGCATCTCGGCGGCTGCCTTGTTGGTGAACGTGATTGCCAGGATCTCCGAGGGCCGTGAGCCCTGGTCGATCAAGTAGGCGATGCGATGGGTAAGCACGCGGGTCTTGCCCGAGCCGGCGCCGGCGATCACAAGCAATGGACCGTGCCGGTGCACGACAGCGTCGAGTTGGTCGGGGTTGAGGCCCTGGGTGAACGGGCTCGGACCGTCGGCACGGAGGAAGCCGGAAGCGCCTGTGTCGTGGTGTGTTTGGGCAGAATGCGTTACCGACTGGTCGACGGTCGGGTGGTTGGCAACGGGCACCTTGGCAAACGGATCGTCGGTGAACAACTCGGGCTGCGACGGATCCGACATGACCCGGTCATCCTAGGGAAGGGGTGCTACACGGCGGGGACACTGACCGCGGCGGTTGCCCTTTCGGGTAGCTGGTGTAGCCCGAATGACACCAATTGCGGCCCGGACAGACGGGCAGGCCGCCCCTACCGTTGAGGTGTGGCCATAGCCGTCGAAGAGCGGGCGCCATCAGGCGACGCGTCAGGCGATCACGCGCGGCTGCAACTCCCAGCTGACGAGCAGGCCGCCCACGAGTCGACTCAGGCCAGACGCGCCCACCACCCGTACTTTGGCCAGGGCATCCAACGCCTGCAAGGCCCCTGCCAATGCAAGGCATGCAGCGGCAACGCCAAACAGAGTGAGTCACTGTCGCCCATCGCCGAGCACTTCCTCGAGTTGCAGCGCTCGGTCGGCAATCGCGCTGTGGTGCAGATGCTGGGCGATGACCGATTCGGTTCAATGAACTCCGGTGTTCAGCGGATGACGGTCACAGACTCGCTCGGCACCCGGGAATTGCCCGGCTATCGCGAGGGGCCCGACGCCGCCGCCGAGGGCGAGGCGATGCTTCGCCAAGGCTCCCCGGCTCAAGCGCCCACTGAAGCGACGGTCGCCGAAGGCGCGCCCGGCGCTGAAGTGTTGAAAGCGCCCGAAACGTCGTCAACGGCCGATTCGCTTCAGCTTCAAGGTGCCGAGGCCGACCGGATCGCTGATGATTTCGACAGCGCCGAGATGATTCCGCACGATCCGAAAGATCAGCACGATCAGGACTTCAGTGCTCCAGATGTCAAGGCAGTCGAACCGATCGTCGGCCCGGAAGCCGACAGGCCGGCACGACAAACATCCTTCGATGACGTGATTGCCGCCACTCAAGCCGCCTCGCAACCCGACATCGGCGATGTGTCCGAGGACACAATTGGGCTCGGACTCCAGGCGGGTAGCAGCGGTCCGAGTGCAGGTCGGATCGACAGCGCAACATCCTCGGCGTCGACTACGCCACCCAGCCTCGGAGGCGGGTCGGAGAGTCAGCCCGATGCCCCTCGGATCGACGTGTCCAAATTTCAGTTGGCCAGCTCCGTCCCTGTTCAACGCCTTCCAGACGTCGATGTCGATACAGGGGAACTTGATGACATCGACCTCTCGTCGCTCGATCAGACACCCGAGTCGAGCGAGCCGGATATGTCGTCGATCGGTAGTGCCGCCGATGGCGTCGAGTCGGCCCGCCCGACCGGCGGAGGTGGCATCATCGACGCTGCCCTCAACACGGCGATGGGATTCTTGACGTCGGCGTTTACGTCGGCACTTTCGTTGGTCAGATCGGGCACCTCGTCGGCCCAAGGCGATGCCGAGCAGGGAGCGCGCGAAGCATCATCATCGGCGGACGGAGCCGTCGAGGACGCCCGCGGCCAGGTCACCGAGGCCGCCGCAGCGACTGCTGGAGATGCCCGCCAAACGGCCGCATCGGCCTCGCAAACGGTCTCCGGCGAGATCTCCACGACACGCAGCTTCGTACGCGGCATCATGCGCACGATCGGCGGAGCGATCCGTCCGCGAATCCAGGCATGGTTGCAGACAGCCGGATCAGACGAGGCGTTCGTCGAGTCGATCATCGCCCCGATTCGTCAACGCCTACAGGAACGAATCCAGGCGCTACAGGAGATGCTGGCCAGGGTTCGAACCCAACTCACCGAGTTCGTCGGCAGGGCGATGGAAAGTCTGACATCGGTCGCCGACACGATCACCAGCACGTTGATGTCGGTGCTCGACACGATCCAGTCGGCGATCAACACCGTGATCGAACGGATCCGAACCGCGATCGAAGGGGCGATCGATCGAGCTGTAGCAGTCATTCGCAATGTGCCCACAGTTGTGTGGCAGATCATCAGCAACCTCGTGCAAGCGGCGGCAGACGCCGTACGACGGGTCGTGGCGATGGTCACACAAACGGTGCAACGGATCCTCGACGCGATCTTCGACGCCATCCGCGCTGTCATCACCTTCGTCCGCGATCTCGTGCTCGAGCTGGTCGGGCGGTTGCTCAACGCCCTGTTGACCGTGATCAATAGGATCATCACGCTGATCGAGAACACGATCCAGCGCGTCGTGAGCGCCATCCAGCGAGCAATCGTGAGAGTCCGCAACGCCATCAAGTCGATCGTCGGCAGCGTGATGCGGGCCGTGCTGAGGGCCGCAACAACGATCATCGAGGACTGGCTGCGCCCACAACTCGCAGCCGCCAGGGAGAAGGCACGCGAGGCGTACGCCGAGTTCCAGCGGATCCTGCCGCAGCTGCGGGAACTGGCAGAAGAGACCAAGCGCGACATGGAAAGCACGCTCGACAACGGCATCGAGAGGATGACCAGCCTCGGCGGTGACGCCGTGGAGAGCCTGCTCAACCCAGACGGTGATCACTTCTCGATCGGTGGGCAGATCAACGCCGAGGCTTTCGGCGGCGTTGTCGGCGGCGGTGTCGGCGGCAGTTTTGCCTACGACTTCATCGCCGACTACGCCCACAACGAGATAGGCGTCTTCTACACACTGGCGTTCAGCGCCGGTTTGGCAGCCGGGGTCGGGGTCAGCGGAGAAGTCGATGCCGGAGTCGCCGTCGGCTGGGGTTCCCAATACAACCTGGCTTCGAAGGACAACCTCGCCGATGCCGCAGGCGGATACAACGCCACCTTGGGGATCGGAGTCGGGGCGACGGCCGAACTCGAAGTCGGTGTCGCCG
>FLOH01000284.1_pt1 | contig 124993 bp, 124 predicted proteins | sample 756751 | NCBI WGS metagenome assembly FLOH01 (sample SAMEA4026879, study PRJEB14308) | marine metagenome | biome: coastal water; material: water | depth 74 m
GGCCGTCGTCGCATCCGTACGCGGTGACGAACCCGGCACCGGTGACACCAGCAACAGCGAGTTGACCGAACACCGTTTTACCGCCAACCGCTTCAGCAACATTGACCCGCAACGTCTTGCCAGCAGCAATCGACGACGCGGTGCGTGTGTCGGTGCGTTGATTAGCAATGGCGGTGACACCGGTGTCGGTGACGCCGTTGATATCAACAATCATTTCTGCTGGCGCCGACGTGTAGAAGCAGATGTCGCCGTCGTTGTCGGCTGTAACAATCAACCGGTTCGATGTGACTGCGGTGACTTGGCCGTCATAGTTGAGATCTGATTTGTTGATGTTGCCGTTGTTGTCGCGGGGGAGGCCGTCGTCGCATCCGTACGCGGTGACGAACCCGGCACCGGTGACACCAGCAACAGCGAGTTGACCGAACACCGTTTTACCGCCAACCGCTTCAGCAACATTGACCCGCAACGTCTTGCCAGCACCTACTGACAGGCGCGACGCCACAGCCGAGTCCGGTGCAGGCGCCTCGGCGGCGGCAGCGCTGCTGCTTTGCATCCCCACCGAACCTGCGGCAAGCAAAGCTGCTGCAGTGATCGCTGCGACTGCTCGACGCGAAACACCAGTCTGGAACGCAAACGCCCGCTTCGTTTTAGGTTGCACGGTCATTTTGGTTGCTCCTGTTAGTTGGGGGTTTGATTGGCGTCGAGGCGGACCGTTGGACCGAACGTGGTGCTTTTCGGGAGCCCTGACCATAGAAACCAGGTTCACAAGATCCGGCCGCGATGACTGGAGGCACCCATGTCGTCTTTGCTCAGTGAGCTCATGACAAGTGGCGGATGGATGCTGCACGCCGGTCGGGCGAATAAGCCGTGCGGGTTGGGTGATCACCCAACCCCTGCATCACAAAGCGGGGGAACTCCAGGGTCGATGGTCGCCAACGCCATTGCTGAGGCTTCCACACTGCCAGCGACGCCGCCACCAACGTCAGATAACGGCATCGTGGTGAGGAGATCCATTTCGGTTAACGAGGTCCCTGAGAAGATCAGTGCATCGACTGCGAGCTGCGCTGCGTTACCTGCAGGGTTTGCTGCGGTTTGAGCGTTCACCGGTTCGACCGGCGTGATGACGGCTCCGATGGCAACGGTGACAGCGAGCAGAGATCTGTTGAAACAATTTCGCATGTTTTGAACTGTGAGCGCGTGTGTCGACCTGGCCAGTATGCAAGTGGCTGCAGCTGTCCAGCGGTGATATCAGCGAGGTGCTGCACGGCCAAAAACTGCCCTCGGGTGCGGAACTACGAAGCACGCAACTATCCTTTACGGATGTAAAGTCTTTCGCCGGTCGAGTGAGAAAAGAGAAGGTGTAGTGCGTGGGTCGGCGACGTGTGTGGTGGCAGTGACCTTGAACACGGTTGCGCCGATGTTGTTCCGTTTAACACACCGACGCGTTGCTCGTTCCCTCGCAGTTCTGTGCGCTGCCGCTGTGGCCTTGGGTGTCACTACTGAAGTTTCACCAGTCGTCAATGCGCAACCGGCGACGACGTCGGCGTTCACACCAACTCAGCCGTGCCGGCTCCTCGACGCACGCGACTCTGAGAGCGCACTGCAGGCACGGTCGACGCTCACCATCCAAGCAGCTGTAGAGCGTTGCGGGATCGACCTTGACGCCACCGCAGTGTCTGTCACGGTGGCAGTAACCCAGACCACCGGCGCTGGCTACCTGACTGCGTGGCCTGCCGGTCAAGCAATGCCCACTGCTTCGAGCATCAACTGGACGCAGTTCACTGACACCATTGCCAACAGTGCAGTACTGGCGCTGTCAACGAATGGTGAGTTCAACATTTTTGCCTCGCAGACCACTCATGTTGTTGTCGACGTCAACGGCTATTTCACTCCGGCTGCAGCCTCTACCGCTGGACGTTTCGTAGCCGTCGACGCTCGCCGCTTGATTGACACCCGTCAAGGCGGCCGCCCAGCTCCCGGCGGCGTTGTTACCGTTGCGCTTCCGTCGGGTGTTCCAGATGACGCTGTTGCATTGGCTGTCACGTTGGCGACCACCGAGTCCAGCAGCGCAGGCTATTTCACAGTGTGGGCATCTGGTCAACGTCCGCTCGCATCATCGCTCAACACTGACGCCAAAGGCCAGACACGCATTGCAGGACAGATCGTCAAGGTTGCTGCCGGGGGATTCAAAGTGTTCTCCTCGGCAGGAGATCATGTGATTGTCGACGTCACCGGGTATTTCACGGGGCCTTCAGCTGTGGTGTCAGCGGACGGGTTGTTCATCTCGTCGACGCCAACACGTCTTGTCGACACACGCAGTGATGGTGAGCAGCTGTGGCGGGGAGGGACGCGAGAGTTTGCTACCAGTACCGTCACGAACGGCCCTGCTGCGGCAGTCGTTGCGAACTGGACAATCACTGAACCCGACGCCGAAGGCTTCGTTGTCAGCTACCCGGCGCGTACCGTACGCCCCTCGACGGCGACGGTGCATTCCGGAGCGTCGTCATCAACTGTTGCGAGCATGGGTGTAGTGCCTGTGTCGACATCAGGAGTCGCTGCGTACTCGCTGAACGGCTCAGAGCTCGTTGTTGATGTGACCGGCTGGTTTACCGGCACCCCGAAAACCACGACCGCACCTGCCCCGATCAATGAGAAGCCGCCTGTGCCTCCGTACCCGAGTGGGGCGTGCGACACGATCACAGCAGGCCTCGGTGGTCTGAACGGGCCAGCGCCCGCTACGTTCCGCCAAATTGGAACGTCGGTACAAGGACGTCCAATCATTGCTGAATACTGGGGGCCGGCAAACGCGTCCAAGGTTGTCATCGCTGTCGCACAGGTTCACGGCAACGAATGTTCGCCGCAGCTGCTTATTGACGAGGTCCGTACCAACCCACCGACTGCGTATGGGATGTGGTTGATACCGACCATGAATCCGGACGGTCATGCTGCCTATACGCGTCGCAACGCAAACGGTGTCGACCTCAATGCAGATGGACGCAACCATTCTCAGCCTGAAACGCAGGCGTTGATGGCCTTCACTGCGGAAATTAAACCGGCACTGACCGTCCATGTCCATTCGCCGAACGGCACTATTGGCTGGTACGGCACCGGTCGATACCAGCGTGGTGCACCGTCAGCGTCGGGTGCGGTCCTGTCGGAGCGCGTGGCGCGCATCGTGTCAGAAAACACGGGTCTGCAGTTCACTGGTGCAGGTGCCCGTCTTGGTTCGAACTGGTTTTTGTGGCAAGGCCAGCAAGCAGTGTGGCCGGGTGGCGAGTCGGTACTCGTCGAGCTCCACGCTGTTGCCCGCTACGAGGCCCCTTACGCTGACCCGCGCCCACGAGCTTTGAGCGTCAACGCAGTACGAGCACAAGCTCAAGCTGTCATGGCTGCACTCGACACAACGCTGCGGTAAGCATCATCGCCTACCGGACAACATTGTTTTCAGGGCGGATTCGGTGCTTTGACGAATTCTGTCCGCGATACTCCAAGAGTGGGAACAGTTTCGGTGCCCGACACCACCTCTGATCAGCCGGTGGTCCTGCTTGTCGAGGACGACAAGATGCTGACGGAACTGCTCAGTGAGGCACTGACCTCGAGCGGGTACGCGGTCGTGGGGGCCAGGTCGGGCCTCGACGCCATCCAGTTACTTAAATCGAGCCACATCGATTTGGTGTGTACCGACGTACATCTCGATGGACCGTTGACCGGCCTCGAGGTTGCGCACTTCGCACATTCCGCCAACCCGAGAATGCCGGTGGTGTTCTCGACCGGTATGCGTTTAAACGTCGAAGAGATAGGGCTCCCTGGCGAGTTCGTGGGCTCTTTAGCTAAGCCGTACAAGCTGTCGGAACTACTCGACATCTTCTCGGATCTACTTGCCAAGGCCCGCCAAAGTCCTTTGAATTCCGAGTCGGCTGAACCCCACTGCGCCCACACCTGGCACGACCTACGCAACTACTACGCGACCCGCCAACTGGCGGCCGACGTAGGAATCCAACTCGTTTCTCAAGCACTCGGACACAGCTCACCACGAATCACCTGGGATATCTACATCGGCAACGACGGCAGCTCCGTCGACGCAAGCGAAGCAATCTGGGGTAACTAACGCCGACTCAATCGGTGCGGCTCATTGCACCAGAGTTCAGGTGCAGCAGACCCGATTGCCAAATTCTTGCGACGCCTATAGAAAGTAGGTCGACAGTGAATTCCGATGCCGAACCGCGTAGTTCTTGCGATGCTTCAGAATGACAGTGTCGTGTCGGCCAGGGCGCTCATTGCAACCACACCAGGCGGTCCGCTCCACTCCAGGTCCAGACCCTCGGCGAGCACCTCGTCGGCATTGTCCGGAGTGACCCCGACCACAGCCTGCGATCCGGTCGAGCATGCAATCGATGCCCCTGACGCCAACTGATCCAACATTGCCCTAGAGGCACCATCTGGCATCCCGACCCTTGAGTCAATCGCGTTGATGTAGTCGGCGTGCAGCAACTTGACCGAGTGCGAGGCAAAGAACGTCTGCACCTGATGGCCATCGCTGACCGCTTGCGCCGCGCACGCCAACCCGACGACACACTTGCGCGGATCAACATCCGGATCGGTCGAGAACATAACGAAGAACTTCGCCACCTCCGCCTCAGCCTTCTGGTAAAAAGTCGGTGAGGGTAACTTTCCCCTCAGGGTTGCACCGAAATGAAGCTACCGAAATCGTTGACATGTGTCTCCTTTAACTCGCCATCAGTTTCATCATGTCCTCAGTGGACACGAATGGGCCGGATGACTCAACTTCGAATAGTTGTTCCGCCGCGAGTCGTGCAATGACCCGAGATGATGATTCAACATCTGGATAGGTGTTGACATTGATGAATTTGCCAATTCCTGCAGCGAAACCTCCGACGATGGTCTCAGCATTGCCTTCGCCGAGGATTTCGAACTGCCGGGTGATGAGGGCGTTCCATTGATCAGAACCCATGGCAACGCCGTCGTAAGCGCGACCAGGTCGGCCGATTGAGAAAGACGTGTAACTCACGATGATCTCCTAGTTGTAAATAGTTATGAGTGAAGTATGTCACCTATCTTGGTGGCATGCCGAAGCCAGCTCTCTGGCAGCCAACTGAATCGCCCTGGGTTCGTTGGCGGCTCTGAAGCGCCCCGGGTTTGATGACCGCCCAAATCGGCTGTTTCGAACGCTGTCCCACAGCTGTCCCACAAATAACGACGAATAGCGGTAAATCGTGGAGAGCTGGGGGGACACCGATGACGGGCCGTGGCGCCGTGTGGAGCGAGAGCTCGAACATCGGAAAGCCATACAGTACAAGGGAAACGCAGACGCTGTATGGTGTTCAGCGTGACTCGGAATTTGGAGCCCAGACCGAGAGTCGAACTCGGGACCTACGCATTACGAATGCGTTGCTCTACCAACTGAGCTATCTGGGCGGGACCGGTCGAAAAGGTGGGAGAAAACCCCCGTCGTCTCGTTGACCGGACTGCGAGTCGGAAGCGTACCGTTGAAGAACCGTCGTGCCGACCATGTTTCGGGGCACTGTCACATTGAGCGATCACGCATGGTCGCACTGCCGATCCGGCCTACCGGAGGGGAACGTCGCAGATGCCTGAACAGGACAAATGGGGTCACGAGTGAAGCGCCTCGTGCTGTGGCCGACTCCAAAATCACTGGCTCAATGCAACAGTGCCGTGGCGGTTCAACTGTCGAGGTCGGCGGTGACCTGCGCGATCTTGACCTGTGCGTTGGAGATCTTCTCCCTGCACAACGTGATCAGCTCGCTTGCTCGGGCGACTCGGTCGGCCAGATGGTCGACGTCGACGTCGGAGCCTTCGAGCTCTCGCAGGATCTTGTCGAGTTCGTCGAGTGCAGCTGCGTAGCCGGGTTGTTCGCTGGTGTCAGGCATCGGTGTTTTCTTTCAGGTGCGTGGCGCGGACAGTACTGGTGATGGTGCCGTCAGCGAGTGTGGTGGTGAGGACGTCGTTGACGCCGAGATCTGCGGTCGAGCGAACGAGATCGCCCGCTGCGTTATGGGTGATGGTCCACCCGCGAGCGAGCTGCACGGTGGGATCAAGTGCGCCGACGCGAGCGGCGAGCACGTCGAGCCGTTGCGCCCAGCGTTCCAGCAGATCGGTGGGCCGTTCGAGCAGGCGGGTTGACGCGCGGTCGAGACGTTCGATCGACTTGTCGAGTGCGGCGGGGCCGCTTCGAGCCAGGCGATCGACACGCATCTTCAACCGTTCGTCGGACCGTTCGACCGCGGCGTGTGTGCGTCGTGCGATGCGATGCGCTGCTTCAGAGAGGTCGTTTGCGGCATCGCTGAGCGCGACCTGGCTGTGTTGGACGATCGAAGCAAACGCCTGCTCGGTGTCACCGACGTAGCGCTGGGCTCGCTCGATCAACGCACCAGCGCATGCGGTCGGCGTCTTCAGTGCAGTGTGAGCCACCTCGTCGGCGACACTCCGGTCGACTTCGTGGCCCAAACCGGTCAGCACCGGTAGAGGGCAGGCAGCGATTGTCCGAGCGATTTTCTCGGAGTCAAAGACAGCAAGTTCGTTTCGTGCACCACCACCGCGGATGACGACGATCGCATCGAGGTCGTCGCGCAGCGCGAACTGAGCAATGGCAGCAGTGACCATGTTCTCAGCCATGTCGCCCTGGACCCGGACGTCGGCGACACTGAGCTGGAATCCGATCCCGCTCCGTTCCAGTTCGTCTGTGAAGTCGTGCCACGCAGCCGTGCCGACACTGGTGACGACACCGACCCGCAACGGCACGGGCGACATCTGAACTCGACGGTTTGTGTCGAGTAGGCCCTCGGTGGTGAGTCGGCGCAGCACCTCGTCGCGCGACTGGGCGATGTCGCCAATGGTGAACTTCGGATCAAGATTCGCCATCTTGAACCCGAGTCGGCCGCCCTGGGCCCAAAAGTCGAGGTCGCCGTTGATGCGGACGTTGAGCCCGTCGCGGAGTTCGAGGCGGAATTTGCGCAGTAGCGGAGCCAGCCGCTGCTTGGTTGGGGCGAACAACTGGACGTTGAGGACGGCCTTGCCATTGTTGCCCTCTTCGATCAGCGAAAAGTAGGTGTGGGCCCCGCGGTTCGACAGATCGCTGATTTCGCCGCGAACCCAGATTCCTCCTCGGAAACCACGACGCAGTTGGTGGTTGATCGCCTCGGCCAACTCGCCGACGGTGAACGTGGGGTCGGCGGACTCGTCAGGAACGATGTCGTCGAAGTCGAAGGCGGGCTGGCTCACTGCGCTCGATTCAATCAGGCGCGAGCGTAGGCGAGGCCCCGAGTTGGCCGACGGTGCCGCCGACGTGTGTCTCGTTTTCGTCTTCGTCCTCATCGCCGGCGAACAGTTCGCCGTCGACCGGCAGGCCCCGCTCCTGGCGGATACCGTCGAGTTCACGCAGCGGGCGTTCCAGGGCACGACGACGGGTGCCGGCCAATGCCTCGAACTCCTTATCGACGGCTTCGAAGCGCTTCTTGACCTTGTCGACTTGGTCGGAGTAATTCGTCCACTGCGTACCGAACTTGCCGATCAGCTGCAGGATTTGGTCGCTGGTCTTCTCGATCATGAAGTTGTCGAATGCCTGGCGGATGACGCCGAGGAATGCGAACAGCGTCAGTGGCGAGCACATGACGATCTGCTGCTTCATTGCATCATCGAGCAGGCCTGGATCGTGCTCGTGAATGAAGCTGGTGAGCTGCTCGTTCGGGATGAAGAGGAGTACGGAGTCAACGGCCTGCTGGTTGCCGGTGTTGCCGTAATCGCGCTTGGCCAGTTCCTTGACGCGCATGCGGACGTCGCTGAGGAATTTCTTGGTGTGCGTTTCGCGTTCGGCGTCCGTGTCGGCTTCGAGGTAGCGCAGATAGGACGCCATCGGGAACTTGACGTCCATGTAGAGCGCGTGATCCTTGGGCATCGGGAACGTGTAATCGGGTCGGCCGGTGGCGCCGTCGATCTGGGTCTGCTTGAAGTAATTCGTGTTCTCCACGAAGCCAGCCATGCGCAGAACGTCTTCAGCCATGCGCTCACCCCATTGGCCGCGAGCCTGAGGGTTGGCGATCGCAGTACGTAACGCCTGTGCCGACTCGGCAACTGCAGCGGCGCCTTCGGCGTGCGCCTTCAACGATGTCTCGACTGCACCGAACTTCTCGGCGCTGGTCTTGCCGAGAGCATTGACCAGGTCGGTCAACTTCGACAGCTCGTTTCGCATCTCGCCGTGGACCTGGTCGAGCCGTGTGTCGATGATGTCTTTTTTCGCTGCCAGATCAGCGCTGGCGAGCTTTGCGGCGGCCCCAAATTGCTCTCCGTTCAATATGGCAGTATGAGCGACGGCGGCCGATACGGCAGCGTCACGTTCTTCGGTGGCCTGCTGGCGCACGGCGGCAACCGCACCCTGGACAGCGCTGTCGATCGACGCCTGCAGGGCCTCGACGGTCGTTGCCTGTCGGAATGCGAAGAAGTAAGCCGCTGCGACTGCGCAGCCGGCGAGCACGAGGCTCAACACGATGATGACGATGAACATGGTGCCCACCGTACGGATGCAGTGTCACAGAGTTGCGGACGCTCCGTCGGCCGGGGTCACGGGCGCGTCGATCTGCCGTCGCAATTGCGCCGAGACGGCGACGTGACACATCTCTCCACTCTTGTGACAATCGTTCACCTGATGTTGGTGTTCCGGTCCAACGGCGCCCGTTACGGTCCGTCACCATGGCTGTTACCTCCAGCATCACTGAACCGAACGTCGACGCACTCGCCATCGTGGAACACGCTGACCGCGTCGTTCCCCTCGAGTCGGCCTTCAACTTTCGTGACCTCGGTGGCTACGTTCTCGGCAACGGCCAAACCATCGAGTGGGGTCGACTGTTCCGTGCTGATGGTCTCTCTCGCTTGAACGACCACGACATTGATGTCGTCGACGCACTCGGTATCCGCACCGTCGTCGACCTTCGCACCTCCAACGAGATCGTGCAGCGCGGCGCCTTTCCCGTCGCCAAGTATCCGGTTGCGTTCCACCACCTGTCGATCATCGACGCCACCTGGACCGAGACCGGCGTCCCCGACTTTCCCGAAACCGAGCAGGGCGGTATCGACTTCCTGATCTGGGCCTACCGAGACATGTTGGGCAACGGCGCCGATCGATTCGCCCAGGCCATTGCCACGCTCGCCGTCCCCGGCAGCGGCCCCGCCGTGTTCCACTGTGCCGCCGGCAAGGACCGCACGGGCATCCTCGCTGCGCTGATTCTCGGTGGCCTGGGAGTGGACCACGAAGTGATTGCTGAAGACTTCGGGCTCACCCGTGACGGCATGATCCGGATGCGATTGTGGCTGACCGAGCATGCTCCGGAGTCCGCTGCGGATATGAACTCACGTCCGCAGATGATGTTCGGTGCGCACCCCGACGCCATGCGTCAGATTCTGCGTGACCTCGTCGCCGACCATGGCACGGTGCGCAACTACCTCGCCTCGATCGGCATTGGCGACGCAGTCCTCGCCGACCTCGAAGCACGTCTGACCCTCGATCAACGACATGTGCTGAGCGGACCTGGTTGATGGATTTTTCAGACAGATAATCAAGCAGATTTCGGGAGCCGTGCCCCAAGGTCAGCTGGTGGAGATGACGACGGACTGAATCTCGACTGGCTCGGACGGGCTGCCCGACGGTGTGCCGGCCGCTTCCATTTTGACGACGGTCTCGTCGAAGCCAGTGGCGACGTCGCCGAATAGCGTGTACTGCGGCGGCAGGGCTGCACCCTGGTCGCCGGTGATGATGAAGAACTGACTGCCGTTGGTGTCGGGACCACTATTTGCCATGGCGATCGAACCAATCTGGTACTCGCCAGCTGCGGGGAGTTCGTCAGCGAACTTGTAGCCCGGATCACCGCCGCCGGTAGCCGTCGGATCGCCGCACTGGATGACGAAGCCCGGGATGATCCGGTGGCACGTCGTGTCGTCGAAGTACTGATTGCGAGCGAGGAACACGAAGTTGTTGACCGTGATCGGTGCCTTGTCCTGGTCGAGTTCAATGGTGATCTCGCCCTGGTTCGTCGTGACGAGTGCGCTGTACGACAGGGCCGAGTCGAGACACATTGGTGGCTGAGCGTCGAACGACTGTTGCTGCTCGGCAGAGCCATCGGGCGACGGGCATCCGGCGGGAACGAACTCGCCGGTCGCCGCGAACACTTCGCCGTCAGCTTCGACGGAGGCCGCCTCTGTGCCCGGGTCGTTGGCGCCGGACGAATCGTCAGCGACGGTGCCGTCGGCCTGTGCCACCGTGTCTGTCGTGACGACTTCGTCATCGCCGCCAATGAAGAGGTTGGCGATCAGCACGATGCCGAAGACGGCAACGATGGCTCCAACGACGATCATGACCGTGCGCGTCGTTTTCGCACGTGTCTTGGCCTTGGCGACTTGGTCTTCCTTGATGGCCTTGTTGGACCGCTGGCGTTCTCGTTTTTCAGTTCCCACAGTGGCGTGACGATACCGGCGAGATTCGGCGCTAGCGGGCCGTACAGCGTCAACTTCTCGGGGGGCCAACACCTTCTGACTACGGGCCGTCGATCTGCTGCAAAGCGACTGTCGGGGATATCGACGCCGGACGCCGCTACCCGGACTGTTGTGGCCATCGACACGAACATCCAGACGTCGCAGGCCGGTCCCGTACAGGGCGCGCTCGCCGATCCGTCGCGCCGCTCTACCCCTCCGCGGCAGCTGTGGGGTTCCCCGAGGACTGAGTACGTGCCCGGTAGATTGAACTCGATGGCAAAAATGCGTCTGTTTGCTTCGGCCCGAGAGGCCGCGGGCACGGGAACCGACGTGTTCGATGGTGCCACGGTTGCTGACGTCCTAGCGGCAGCCGAGCAACGCTATGGCCCAGGATTCAGCGACGTGCTGAGAACGTGCCGAGTCTGGGTGAATGGTGATGATGTCGGTCTCGACACCGGACTCGGACCGAATGACGAAGTGGCGGTTCTTCCGCCCGTATCTGGAGGATGTACGTGAGTGAAACCACAACTCAGACCAGCTCCGACCCCACAGGGCTTCCGCTGACCGAATTGCGCGAGCTACGTCATCGACTCCAGCACGAAGATGACGTCGTCTCGTACGCGCGTCGAGTTGCCCAGGCCCGACTCGATCTCGTCAAGACCGAGCTGTCTCGGCGTGACGCTGGTCCCGGCGCCGACCTCAATGAACAGATCGGCGCCGTGCTCGCGCAGCACCTGACCGGCGGCCCGGCTCGGCCTCCTCGTCCGACCGAGGACCTCAGCGACAACCCGCTTGCCGGCGAACTTGATGCCGTGTGCGCCGAATTCCATTTTGGACGCCTCGAAAAACTTAACAGTACGGAACTCGATTCTCTCGCCGATGCCATTGCCGAGTTCGAGATGAAGGTGTCGTCTGATCGCCGCGAACGTTTCGGCCGCCTCGATGCGCTGAGTGCCGAACTCGTGCGCCGCTACCGCGACGGTGAAGCCAACGTCGACAGTCTCCTAGAGGGTTGACCAGACTGTCTTTCGGCGGCAGGGACTCTGAACTCGACATCTCGGTCAACGCGTTGTCTCGGTAGGGTCAGAATTCGTGGTGCTTCGAGTCGCAGTGATCTCTCTGCACACCTCGCCGTTACTCCAACCAGGTGTCGGCGACAGCGGTGGGATGAACGTCTACGTGCGTGAACTCGTGTCGTCGCTCAGCCAGATCGGCATCGAGTGCACCACATTCACCCGCGCCGACCGCGAGGGTTTGCCCGCCGAAGTGCTCGTCGAGCCCGGCCACCGGGTGGTGCACATTGAGGCAGGGCCGCACCATCTCCCGAAAGAGGCGCTGCCGGACATCTCCGACCAGTTCTGCCACGGCGTGATGGACTGGATCCATGCCAACGAGAAGCCCGACATCATTCACGGGAACTACTGGCTCAGCGGTGTCGTCGGCCACCATCTCAAGCACGAACTCAACGTCCCGTTCGTGTCGACGTTTCACACGCTCGCCCGAGTCAAAGCCGAAGGCGGCGACCCTGAGCCCAAGTGGCGCGACCGGGCCGAGGCCGAGATCATCCAGTGTTCCGATGCGATTTGCGTCAGCTGCGTCGAAGAAGAAGAACAGTTTCGGCGCCTCTATGGCGATTCGCTCGGCCGGATCGAGATCGTTGCGCCAGGGGTCGAGCACGCCTTTTTCACCCCAGGCGATCAGGCAGGTGCCCGACGCGCCATCAACGTTGACCCAGACGTTCCGTTCATCCTGTTCGTCGGGCGTATCCAACCGCTGAAGGGGCCCGACGTCGCCATTCGCGCACTCGCCGCACTCGGCCGGCCCGATGCACAGCTGGCCATCGTCGGCGGTGCGAGCGGTCGCAACGGCGACGTCCAAGCGTCCGAAGCGCATGCGCTGGTCGACGAACTTGGCCTGCATGGCCAAGTGCATTTCATCGAACCGAAGCCGCACCACATTCTCTCCACGTGGTACCGCGCGGCGGACATCGTGCTGGTGCCGAGCCGCAGTGAGAGCTTCGGGCTCGTTGCGCTCGAGGCTGCATCGTGCGGCGTGCCGGTGGTGGCCAGCGCGGTCGGCGGGCTGCTCAGCCTCGTCGACGATGGGGAAACCGGATATTTGATCGATGGCCGCAATCCAGACAACTATGCCGACGCCATGCGCAGGATTCTCGACGACTCCGAGCTTGCGGCGTCGATGGGTAAGGCCGGAGTCGAACGGGCCAAGGACTACACCTGGCGTGCCGCAGCCGAGCGGCTCCGCGACGTCTACGCCGAACTGGGTGCCGGAACACTCGTTACCTGCCACGGGGTCGGCGAGGAGTCGACATGACCGAACCGATGAACGCCAGCGAACTGGTCGTGCTGCAACGCCAGATCGACGAATGGTTGGGCGAACTCGATGCCGGCCACGACCATATCGCCGCCGTCGAACGCGTCGCCGAAGCCGGCTCCGAATCCGGTGTGCGGTGGCTCGTGCGCATGCATGGCGAGGAGAAAGATTTCACCACGGTGTGGCTCACGCTCGGCCAGCGCACGCTGAAGTATGAAACGTTTGTGATGCCCGCGCCCGAGGAGAACCACGCCGATCTGTACGAGCATGTGCTCCGTCGGAATGATGGGCTCGCCGGCGTTCGCTTTTCGATCGGCGCTGAAGACGGGATCTTTCTGCGTGGAGAGCTCCCAGCGCGCCACGTCGATCTCGATGCCATCGATCAGGCACTCGGCCTGCTCTACGCCAACGTCGAGCGGTGCTTCAAGGGCCTGCTCCGCATCGGCTTCGCCTCCCGCTTCCCCAGCTGACTCTCGCGCCAGCCGGTTTTTGTGTGAGCGATAGCGGCGTCGGTTGCTGGATGTGCTCACACAAAACTTGGGGGCGGGGTTCCGCTCGCGTGGCGTGTTTGCCCACTGTGTTGTTGTCCGGGTGGGTGCGCATCGGGGGAGTCGGTCCCTTGCACCCGCCTGGGCGGGCCCGAGTCGAACGGCAGGAGTCGAACGGCCAGCTACCGTTCCAGCGATGAGTGGGACAACCGGCAGCGAGATGATCGACCTGGTAATGATCGGCGGCGGCAACATGGGTGCTGCGCTGCTTGGCGGGATGATCAACTCTGGGGCGTTTGCCCTGGAGCAGCTCGCGGTTGTCGAACTGCGTGAGGAGCGACGCGTCGAACTCGCTGAAATGTTCCCAGGATTGACGGTCACGGAGTCGATTCCGCCATGCCGATCGGCGGTGCTTGCAGTGAAGCCGGAGGATGTACCCGATGCTGCAGCAGCAGCCGCGAGGGCCGGAGCGACCCGGCTTCTCTCGATCGCTGCGGGTGTCGGCATTGCCACCATCGAAGCAGCAGCCGGTCCCAATGTTGCTGTCGTGCGATGCATGCCGAACACACCAGCACTTGTCGGGAAGGGAACGTCGGCGATCGCCGGTGGGACCACGGCGGACGACGACGATCTTGCATGGGCTGAGTCGATCCTCGGCGCTGTCGGCATCGTCGACCGCCTGCCCGAACCTCAGCTCGATGCGTTCACCGGGATTGCCGGATCAGGTCCGGCCTACATCTTTCTCGTGGCTGAGTCGTTGATCGAAGCCGCAGTCGCCGAAGGCTTCGACCCTGACATCGCGGAGCGCATCGTCACCCAGTTGCTGCTCGGCGCATCGACACTGCTCGCGCAACAAGGCGACCCGGCGAGGCTACGCAAAAACGTCACCTCACCAAACGGCACCACGGCGGCGGGTGTTGCCGCTCTCGAAGCGCACGGCCTCCGCGCAATCTTCGCCAGCGCAGTCACCGCAGCAACCGACCGCAGCCGCGAACTCGGCTAACGCATTCTGGGTTCGACAACTCGTCGCTGCTCGGGCGTTCTCGTGAACGGTCTGTGTCTTGGGCGGGCCAACACATCACGAAACGGGCGGCCGGGGCGGAAAACGAACAGAGCCGGTCCCAACCCCCCAGGTGGCACCGGCTCTGCACGTGACGTCCGTCGAACGAGTCGGGCGAACGAATCCTTATTTCCGCAACACTAATTCATTCTCCGCTGGTGTGACAAGGGCCACTTCCTGAGATCTCGTCAACGCCGAAATCAGCAGGCCGCGCTCAGCTCCGGCGGATACTGACCTGCTGCGTGACTGGGCCATTGCCCCCACCAGCACCAGCGTCGGAACTCGCAGTGAGCGTTACCTGATCGCCGACGTCGAGACCGAGTTCTTCTGCCGCCGAGCGCTGATCCATCGCGACGGCGAGCATGCCGCTCGAATCGAGGACGAGGCCGACAGCACCGCCTGCGAGCTCGGCGAACGAGGTGGCGCGAACGCAGTTGCGTGTCGTTCCACCGGTGGGATCTGCGGGAGCGCTAAAGCGCACATCGATTCGATCGCCGAATGACGCAGGAATATCATCGGGCCCCACGTTGAGTTGGGCGTTGCCGAAACGGTCGACCCAGAGAACCTGGGTGATGACCTTTGTCTCGTCCGATTGGGGAAGTGGGATCACGCCGGGGAGCAGCAGGTCGGTATCGACCGGATCGCCGAGTTCGAAGAGATCGACACCGTTGCAGAGGTGCGCCGCTGCCGGTGCGAACACATCGCGGCCGGCGAACGTGGCGCCGATTGCGTGAAGTTGATAGTCGGCGTTGTTGAGATGCACCGCTCGGCCGGCTCCGCCTGCCATCGACACGGCTGGTGCGAGCAGGCCATTGTCAGGGCCGACCAACACGCCTTCACCATCGGCGACTTCGATCGCCAACGCTTTACGCGGCGTGGCAACACCAGGGTCGACGACGGCGAGCACTACGCCCGATGCCACATAACTGATCGAGCGGGCAAGCGCAAGCGATCCGGCGCGTACGTCGAAGGGGGCGACGCCGTGGGTGAGGTCGATCACGACAGCGTGCGGCGCGATCTCACGGATCACCGACTTGCAGACACCGACAAACTCGTCCTGCGTCCCGTAATCGGTGAGGAAGGAAACGGTGTCGTACCTGCGGCCCATCACTACTGGACGCTATCTACAGCCTTCGCTCTCCACGGCGTTCACTGCTGGCGTTCATTGCGGCTGTTGCGCAAACCCGCATGAACGAGTCCTGTGACACCTGTACCGAAACACGCGGCGCCCACGTTGGTCACGTTCTGCGCGCGACCGTACGATGGCGGCAATGTCCGTCGGCTCCGGTCCCCTCGTTCCGTCGCGGCTCGCGCCCGGCGGTGTGGCACACGGCAATCGTCGTGCGCCGACCACGATCCTCGGTGCCTATATTGCGCTCACCAAACCGCGCATCATCGAACTGCTGTTGATCACCACGGTGCCCACGATGATTCTGGCCGAACGAGGCTGGCCCTCAACGTGGCTCGTCGTCGCGACCTTGATTGGCGGAACCCTGTCAGCCGGCAGCGCAAACGCGGTGAATATGTACGTTGATCGCGACATCGATGCCTTGATGGAGCGAACGCAGGCCCGGCCGCTCGTCACGGGTGTGATCGAGCCGCGCAATGCATTGATCTTTGCCCTGAGTCTGCAGGTGTTTGCCTTCGGCGTGCTCTGGGCCGGTGCCAACCTCCTGTCGGCAGTGCTCGCCTTCGCTGCAGCCGGCTTCTACATCGGGGTCTACACGATCTGGTTGAAGCGCACGAGCAGGCAGAACATCGTGATCGGCGGAGCGGCCGGTGCCGTTCCGGTCCTGGTGGGCTGGTCGGCCGTCCAGAACAACGTCACCTGGACGCCGCTCGTTCTCTTCATCGTGATGTTCCTCTGGACACCACCTCATTTTTGGGCGCTAGCCGTCAAGTACGCCGATGATTACCGCGCGGCCGATGTCCCGATGCTGCCGAGCGTCGTACCGATGGCCGAAGTGGTCAGGCAGATGATCTGGTACACCGTCGCTCTCTGTATCTCGACGCTGGTCCTGATCCCGGTTGCCGATCTCGGCTGGATCTACGGGATCGCAGCCGTTGTCCTCGGGGCCGTGTTCCTCGGCGGCACCATTGCGCTGGGTAAGAACCCCTCTGAGGCCGCCAGCATGCGGCTCTTCGGTTTCTCCATCACGTATGTCTCGCTGCTCTTCGGCGCCATGTCCTTGGATGTCTTCGTGCAGTACGGGTTCTGACCCGTTCGCCTTGTGAACTTGTTCTATGGCACACGGCACGAATCTTGGTTTGATTTCGGAAGTAATGCCCCTGTGCAAGTAGTCTCGAACCGTTGTGTCCCACGACCAGACAGTCGAAATCTGATCCGTTGAACGAAATAAGTGAGCTCCACTTTGTATGACAACCATTGATCCCACCGACGAAGTTATTGCTTCGGGTGTCGAAGCAGAAGACAGCGCGCTTCGTCGCTTGCTTGGCGCCGTAGCCGACTGGCTGACATCAACCGACCACAAGAAGATCGGCCGATTGTTCCTTGGCGGAGGCCTGCTGGGTCTTCTGGCCGCGATCGTCATCAACGTGATCATCGGGATCGAGCGTGCCGGCATCGCCAACATCGATGACAATGCCCTCGCCCAGATCTTCGATGCACAGCGTGGCGGGCTCGTTTTCGGCACCCTATTGCCGCTGGCGATTGGCCTCTGCGTCGCCATCGTCCCGATGCAGCTCGGCGCACGCTCCGTTGCCTTCCCACGCCTGGCGGCAGCCGGTTTCTGGATGTGGGCTGGCGGCCTGATCTTGTCGATGATTGCCCTCGTCAACAATGGTGGCGGCCTCGGCGGCGACCCCGACATGGTCGACCTCTTCCTCGGTGCGCACGGCCTCATGGCGATTGGCCTCGCTGCAACCGGCGTCTCAATCGCCACCAGCGTGCTCACCACCCGAGCCCCGGGAATGACCGTCCGTCGTGTGCCGTTCTTCTCGATGTCGGCCTTGGTCACGGGTCTCGGACTCGTCGTTGTCATGCCGGTGCTCCTCGGCACGCTCACCTACCTCTTCCTCGATCACCGCAATGGCCGCGAGGCCTTCGGTGGCAACACGGGCTTTTACGACTGGGCTGGCTGGATTTTCTCGCCGGGGACCGTGGTGTTGTTCGCGATCCCGGTCGCAGGCCTGCTCGCCGAAGGAGCTCCTCTGCTGTTCAAGCAGCGCACACCGGCACGCGGCATTGTGTTCGCCGGGTTCGGCCTCATGGGCGTCGCCGCCCTCGGCGCAGTCACCCAGGACGCCATCCACAATGTTCCCTGGGCCGGCAGCGAGCTCTACCTCGGTGGGGGTGAAGACGTTCGAGAAAAGCTCTTCGACGTGCTTCCGTGGGCGATGTTCAACTTGCTCCCGCTGCTCGGTCTCACGATCGTGTTGCTGATGACCCTCTTCCTCGCTCGGCCGGTGAAGGGCGCCAAACCTACTGTCACGCCTGCATTGGCCTTCGGGTTCCTCGGGCTCGGCATGATCATGGTCGGCATGATCGGCACGGCGCTCCACGCCATCGACGACCTTGGCCTCCAGGGCACGGTCTTCGCTGAGGGCGCCTTGATCTACGTGGTCTATGGCACCGTCCTCGCGGCACTCGGCGGCATGGCGCATTGGGCGCCGAAACTCTGGGGCGTCAACCTTCAGACGGCCAAGGTGCTCCCGCTCGCCGGCCTCGGTGTGCTCGCAACGGTGCTCGCATCACTGCCCAGCTACGTCGCCGGGTTCGACGAACCGCGGGACATCTACGCCGTTCTGGTCCTCGTTGGCCACGTGCTCATGGCACTGACCGTGATCGGCTTCATCGGCCTGCTTACCACTTCGGTCATGAGCTCGGATGGCCAAGCCGAAGCCGACCCTTACGACGGCCAGACGCTCGAATGGGCCACGGCCGCCCCGGCGCCTGCGAACAACTTCGTCGACGCACCGACGGTGATGTCGGCTGAACCACTGGCCGACAGTAAATCAAACTATGGCCAGACCATCTCCGAGAAGGGCGACCGCTGATGCAAGCTCTGACTGCCGGCCCCGCTGCCGCACCGCGCCGCCAGATCATCGTTGGGACCACGCTCGGCGTGGTCGCCATGGTGATGATGGTCGGCGGGATGCTCGCTGTCTGGTCCGAACAGCGCACCAACTTCGTTGAGCGTGATGGCAACTGGCTTCCCAGCGGTGTCGTCATTCCTGAAGTTGCTGCCAACGTTGCGTTGATTGCGTTCATCGCCATCTGCACCTTCGCCCAGTGGGCAGTGTGGGCCGCCAAGCGCAACGACCGCGGTCACGGCGTCTTCGCTCTCGCTACGACCGCCCTCGTGGCGCTCATGGTGATCAATGCTCAGGCGTTCATCTACTCCGAGATGGGCATCGGTATCGGCGACGGCGCCTACGCCACCATGTTCTACGCCCTGACCGGTTTGTTCGTGGCGCTGATGATCATCGGTGTCATCTTCTCCGTCGTCGCAGCGTTCCGGTTCTCCGGGGGTCGCAGCGACAACGAGGTCCTCGCCGCCCACGCCATCTACTGGTACGCCATGTCCGTCATCTACACGGCCATCTGGTTCGTCGTCTACGTCACCAAGTGAGTCCTTGATGTTCGCTACTGGTTCCAAACTCCTCATCGGCTCCTCCGTCCTCGCGACGGTTGCTGCGATCGTCTACGGCATCACGCAAAACGAGGCCCTCGGCATCGTCGGCCTCGTGTCGGCGGCATGCGCGCTGGCCTTGCTGGCCGGCGTCAATGTCTGGGCGGCCGACTCCAACCTGTCCGCTCTGGACGCCACTGCGGTGGCCACATCCGAAGCGTCTGACAACCCTCCGGGCTCAAGCATCTGGCCCATGGTCTTCGCCGTCGGTGCTGTGGCAGTGCTCCTCGGCCTCGTCTCGCAACAGTCGATCTTCACGATTGGTCTGATCATTCTGCTCGCCGCCGGCGCACAGTGGGCCGTGCAGGCGTGGGCTGAGAGCGCATCGACCGACTCGACCACCAATGCTGCTATCCGCGGTCGCCTCGCCAACCCGCTCGAGTATCCGCTACTCGGAGCGGTCGCCGTCGGCGGTATGGCCTACGCCTTGAGCCGCATGATGCTGTGGCTCTCGAAGACCAACACGGTCATCGCATTCGTAGTGCTCGCCATCCTCGTCGCGTCCATCGCGTTCATCTTCGCCTTCCGGCCTTCCGTCAAGCGTGGTGCGATCAGTGGCGCCTTGGCCCTCGGTGCCGTCGCGATCGTTGCTGGCGGCGTCGCTGCGGGTATCGACGGCGAGCGTGAGATTCACGAGCACGAGACCATCGCTGCTGACGCTGCGCTGTTCTGTAACTCACCCGAGGCCTTCGAAGTTGACAAGGACGCCAGCCAGACCGTTTCCACTAAGGCGAGCACCTACACGATCTCGCTGACGGCAGCCGGCAACCTCGAGTTCGATGTACCCGGGCCGCTCGACCCGGGCGCCAACGCCATCTCGATGCCTCGGTCGAACCCGAATAACATCGTGTTCCGCAACGACTCGGGCGAGGAACGTCGTCTCACGCTCGACCTCGGCCCGGCGGCTGAAGAAGAAGAAGCGGGCAAAGCAGCCGCGGAAGAGGGCCACGGCGAAGCAGAGTCGCATGGCGAGAAGAGCGACCGCCACCTCACATGCACCACGCTTGTCGAAGACGGTGGCGCTCAGTTGATCACTGTCAAGTTTAACGAGCCCAGCTTCGCCTACGCCGATGACGCTGAGGCGTTCCGCTTTTACGTTCCCGGGACCGACGCTGAACTCGATGTGGTCGTGCCGTGACGTACGACCTCGATATGTCCCATCAATCACCGACCATGAAAATGCAGGCCGTGGAAACCACAACTACGTTGAAGTCCGTGGCTTCCTCACGGCTCGTTCGCACACTCGCCGCGGGCTCACTCGCCGCCCTGCTCGCTGGCTGTGCAACGGATGCACCGCAAGACACTTGGCAGCCCAAGGGGCCGAATGCTCAGATGATCAACGACCTCGACTGGGTGGTCTTTGGTATCGCCGGAGTGGTGGGCGCCGTTGTTTTCTCGGTGATCGCCTTCGCGCTCTGGCGGTACAGCGATCGCGGCCAGCCGATTCCTGAGCAAACTCATGGCAAGCCAGCGCTCGAAATTTGCCTCACGATTCTGCCCGCACTGATTCTGATCGGTATCGCCATCCCGACGGTCGGCACGATCATGGATCTCAACAACACCGACGACACCGAATGTGTCATCAACGTCACCGGCCAGCAGTGGTGGTGGGAAGTTGACTACCCAGTGCAAGACGGTTGTGGTGGTATCGAAGAACCCATCGTCACCTCCGGCCAGATGGTGATCGAAGCCGGCAGCAAGGTGCTCGTGCGTGGCACCAGCCGTGACGTCATCCACTCCTGGTGGATCCCGAGCCTCAACGGCAAGCGCGACATGGTCCCCGGCCGCGTCCACACCGTTCGTCTCGAGGCCGACGAGCCCGGCATCTTTGCTGGGCAGTGCACCGAGTTCTGCGGCCTGAGTCATGCCAACATGCGCATGGAAGTCATCGCAATGAACTCGGCAGACTTTGCCGTGTGGAAGGCCAATCAGACTCAGGACTACGTCGCTCCGGCGGCAGATTCACTCGCAGCTGAGGGCGAATCGACGTTCATCGCGCAGTGCTCGCGTTGCCACCAAGTCGATGGCATCACCGACTCGAACGACGAGCTGATCATCTCCCGTCCCGACCAGAACGTCTGGTCAGGCGCTGCGCCAAACCTCACCAACCTCATGACCCGCAACACCTTCGCTGGTGCCTCGTGGGACCTTCTCAGCAAGGAATGTCGTCCCCGAGTCTGGGAAGCCGATCCGAGCGATGTTGGCGCGGCGTACCTCGAAGGTGTCACCGACAGCTGCCTCAACGAGGTCGAACTCCGTGAATGGTTGCGAAACGCACCGGCCAAGAAGCCGATGTACACCGACCCCGAACGCCTCGAAGAGACCGATGGTCTCGTTCGTGGCATGCCCTACCTCGCCCTGAGCGAGGACCAGATCGACCAGTTGGTCGCTTATCTGCTCGAGCGCAAGTAAGGAGCTGACGTCATGGCAATCATCGAACGCCCAGCCGACGCATTGGCCACCCCGAATGGTGGAACGGCGCCCGCACCCAAGGCGTCCACCAACTACGGATACCTCCGCCGCCCGGTTCAAACGACCGGATGGCGCTCATGGGCCTTTACTGTCGATCACAAGAAGATCGGCATCATGTATGGCGCCGTCGCAATGTTCTTCTTCCTCCTCGGTGGGCTGGAAGCGGCCCTGATCCGCCTGCAGCTCGCTGGCCCTGACGGAACGATCCTGTCGGCCGACAAGTACAACCAGATGTTCACGATGCACGCCACCACCATGGTGTTCCTCTTCGTGATGCCGATGGCTGCGGCCTTCGCCAACTACTTCATCCCGCTCCAAATCGGTGCTCGCGACGTTGCGTTCCCCCGGTTGAACGCACTCTCGCTGTGGGTGTTTGTCTTCGGTGGCGTCTTCCTCAACACGTCGTGGTTTCTCGGTGGCGGCGCCGATGGCGGCTGGTTCATGTACGCACCGAACAGTTCGGTGCCATTCAGCCCGACCAACGGCGTCGACTTCTGGGGCCTCGGCCTCCAGATCACGGGCATCGCCTCGCTCGTCGGTGCGATCAACCTGATCGTCACGGTGCTCAACATGCGTGCGCCGGGCATGTCGATGATGAAAATGCCGATCTTCACCTGGATGGCCTTCGTCACCCAGATGCTGCTCCTCTTCGCCATCCCCGTGATCACGGTGGCGCTCTTCCTGCTGATGTTCCAACGAAGTTTCGGCGCCCAGTTCTTCAGTGTCGAAGCTGGCGCCGACCCCCTGCTGTGGCAGCACTTGTTCTGGATCTTCGGACACCCCGAGGTGTACATCCTCGTGTTGCCGTCTTTCGGCATCGTCTCTGAGGTCCTTCCGGTCTTCTCGAAGAAGCCATTGTTCGGCTACCCGTTCGTCGTGTTCTCTGGCGCCGCAATCGGTTTCGTCGGTTGGGGCGTGTGGGCCCACCACATGTTTGCTTCCGGCCTCGGCCCGGTCTCGGTGGCCGTGTTCTCGGTGGCCACCATGGCCATCGCTGTGCCGACCGGCGTCAAGATCATCAACTGGACCCTCACCCTGTGGGGCGGCAAGTTGACGTTCACCACGGCCATGCTTTTCGCCGTCGGCCTCATCGTGCAGTTCACGATCGGTGGTCTCTCGGGCGTCACGCACGCAGTGGCTCCGTCGGACACGCAGCAGACCGACACCTATTACATCGTGGCCCACTTCCACTACGTGATCTTCGGTGGAGCCGTTCTCGGATTGTTCTCCGGCTTCTACTACTGGTGGCCGAAGGTCTTCGGGAAGTTGCTCAGCGAGTCCTGGGGCAAGTGGAACTTCTGGCTGATGATTGTCGGCATGAACCTCACGTTCGGCCCGATGCACATCATCGGTCTGCAGGGTCAGCCGCGCCGGATGTACCGCTGGACCGAATTCCGTGCGGGTGAAGGTTTCTTCAACCTCGGATTCTGGAACCTTGTGGCCACGATCGGTACGTTCATCCTTGGCGTCGGCATCCTGCTCTTCTTGATCAACGTGTGGATCACGCATCGTCCGAACTCCAAAACCGGCCCGACCCCCGCCGACCCGTGGGATGCCCGCAGCCTCGAATGGATGACCACCAGCCCGCCGAAGGAGTACAACTTCGCTCGCACGCTGCAGGTGTCCGAACTTGACGAGTTCTTTCACCGCAAGTACGAAGATGTTGGCGAAGGCGACAAGCACGAGTACGTGCAGCGGATGACCGGCGCAGAGGTCATTCAGTTTGAAGAAGACAACGCCGACCCGAACATCCACCTCCCGGCTCCGTCCTACTGGCCGATGGTTTTGGCGTTCGCTCTGCCGGTCATGGCATACGGCGTCATTTACAACACGCTGTTGATCGTGGCAGGTGGTGCGATCGCAATCATGGCGATGTTCGGCTGGGCTCTCGAGCCTGCCGACGCCGAAGCATCTGACTTCGACCCACCGGTCGAGGGCGACGAGACGAGCAAGGAACTGGCCAATGTCTGATTCGCTCATCACCGAAACGGTGAACGACGCTGTCCAGATCGTCAAAGGTCCTGCCGACGCTGGCGACGATCATCACGACGATCACCACTCGTCGCTCGGCCTCTCGAACACGAAGCTGGCCATGTGGCTCTTCCTCGGGTCGGAATGCCTGCTCTTTGGTGGGCTGATCTCCACCTACATGCTGTATCGGAACCGGCACTCCGAGAACCTCGGGCCGGATCAGTTGTGGGACATCCCGTTCACCTCGGCATCGAGTTTCGTGCTCCTCACCTCGTCACTCACGATGGTGTTGGCCGTGTCGGCAGCGAACCGCAAGGACCTTCGTAATACGAAGATCTTCCTCGGCGTCACGGCGCTGCTCGGCGGATTGTTCCTTGCCGGTCAGATCTACGAGTTCACTACCTTCTACCGTGAGGGTCTGGGCTTCACGACGAGCTTGTTCTCGTCGAGCTTCTTCACCCTCACCGGTTTCCACGGCGTGCACGTCTCGGTTGGCATTATCATGTTGGTCGCGATGATTGGCATGCTGTCCAAGGACAAGGTGTCTGGCGACGAGGCGGAGGCGGTCGAGATGGTCGGGCTCTACTGGCACTTCGTCGACATCGTCTGGATCATCATCTTCACGCTCGTCTACCTGATTCCGGCTTGATCAATGACTGACACACTCGAAACTCCAGCGACCAACGAGGAGCACGGGGCGGGCGCGCACCATGGCCCGAGCGACAGGCAGTTCGTCACCATCTTCTTCATCCTCGCCGCGATCACCGCGGTCGAAGTGATCGTCAGCTACATCGACGTCGGTGCGTTCTTCCTGCCGGTGCTGCTCGGCCTGATGGTGGTCAAGTTCTTCACTGTCGTGCTGTATTTCATGCACATCAAGTTTGACAACAAGCTGTTTGGCCGGCTGTTCTACGTCGGCCTTGTTTTGGCTGTCGTCGTCTACGCTGCCGCGCTGTCGACGTTCCAATTCTTCGCTGGCTGATACGGGCCCACGCGTGACCGACGGCGCCGTCGCACGACTGGGCACGTTCACAATCGAGTCCTAAGCTGAGCTTCGTGATTGAGCAGGCCAACGACCTCGCCGCTGCTGTGGATCCCTGGAAGTTCCAGTGGCATCCCGAGGTGTGGCTGTTGGTTGCCTTTCTGACTGGCGCATTCGTCTACATGGTGCGCGTGATCGGGCCGAAGGCCGTGCCGATGGGCGAGCAGGCAGTCACTCGAAAAAACATCTACGCGTTCGTCGGTGCCATGGTGCTGCTCTGGGTTGCTAGCGACTGGCCACTGCACGACATCTCCGAGGAGTACCTGTATTCGGCGCACATGTTGCAGCACATGATGCTCAGCTACTTCCTCCCGCCGTTGGCGCTCATTGCTACGCCGGCGTGGTTGTCGCGCATTCTGATCGGTGACGGCCGGCTGTACGCGGGCCTGAAGTTCCTCACCAAGCCGGTGATTGCCGGTGTGCTCTTCAACGTGGTCGTGATCATCACGCACATCCCGATGGTCGTGAACAGTTCGCTCGACAACGGCCCCTTCCACTACTCGCTGCACGCCCTGGTGGTCTTACTGTCGCTCCTGATGTGGATGCCCGTGGTGGGCCCGTTCAAGGAACTACACATCGGCCCACTCGGGAAGTGCATCTATCTCTTTCTGCAGTCGGTCATTCCGACCGTGCCAGCGGCGTGGCTCACGTTTGCTGAGGGAGCGGTCTATAAGGAGTACGACATTCCGGTGCGTGTCTTTGGGTGGAGCGTCACTGTTGACCAGCAGTTGGCCGGAGGGATCATGAAAATGGGCGGCTCGATCTTCCTGTGGACCATCGTCGTCTACATCTTCTTCAAACGCTTCGCGAACGGCTACGGCGAGTCACAGGACTATCGCCGCACCCATATGCCGTCGTCGGGCGACTCTGTAGACATCCTCACGACGGCTGACGTCGAGCGCGAGTTCGCGGCGACGGTGCCGCCCGAGGGCCGCTGACAGCTTGGCGCCGCAGCGAGTGCGTTGCGGGGGGCCGATGAGCTTGGCGAACGGTGGGTTCACCGTCGCCATCGACGAGATGATCAATCCGGGCCCCGATCAGAGGCTGGCTGGTCATCCGGGGCGGCGGTGGTCGGCTCGTTGCCGACGAAGCAGGTCAGGGCCGTGCGGCGGCAGCCCTGTAGCGTCTCACCTCGTGATTGATCAACGGCTATTGCGAACCGACCTTGATGGTGTGAAAGCCGCACTCTCGCGTCGTTCCCGGCCGAAGTTGATCGACGACGTCGACCGCGCTGCACAGCTTGATGCGCGCCTGCGCGACATCCAGGCTGAACGGGACGAGATCCGCGCCAAGGTCAACTCGGTCTCGAAAGACGTGGGCATGCTCCGGCGCGACGGCAACGTCGAGGAGGCCGAAAAGTTACAAGTGCAGAGCCGGGAATTCGGCGCGAGTGAGAAGTCGCTGGCCGGCGAGCACGACGACGTTTCAGCGCTCCTGAACGACCTTCTGCTTGGTCTCCCGAACATCCCGCACGCCGATGCGCCCGACGGAGCGAGCGACGCCGACAACCCGGTCATTACCGGCCCCATTGGGCTTAACACAACGTTCCCCGCCTGGCAGCGCGTGCCGCACTGGGAAACGGCCGAAGCGCTCGGCATCCTCGACAACGAACGTGCAACGAAGATTTCGGGGGCGATGTTCACCATGCAGCGTGGCGCCGGCGCGACCTTGGCGCGTGCACTCACCCAGTTCGGTCTCGATCGCAACGCTGACGTCCACGAGGAAATCCGACCGCCGTCGCTTGTTACCACGGCAACGCTGACCGCAACAGGGCAGTTGCCAAAGTTCGCCGACGACGCATACTTGATCGAGCGAGACGACCTGTGGTGTGTCCCGACGGCAGAGGCGTCACTCACGTCGATCTTCAGCGACGAGATCCTCGACGACACCGACCTGCCAATTCGACTGATGGCGTTTAGCCCGTCGTTCCGCCGCGAGGCTGGTTCGGCCGGTCGCGACACGCGCGGCATGTTGCGCGCGCATGAATTCGACAAAGTCGAGCTCCTTGCGTTCGCCACGCCCGAACAGGCGCCAGCGCTCCTCGACGACATGGTGGGGCGTGCCGCAAGTGCGATGGGCGACCTCGGCCTGCCGTACCGCGTGATGGAGATCTGCACCGGCGACATGGGCCAGAGCCATCACCGCACCTTCGACGTCGAGGTCTACGCGCCGGGTGTCGACACCTGGCTCGAGGTGTCGTCGGTGTCGTGGTTCGGTGATTACCAGGCACGGCGCGGCAACACCCGCTTCCGGCGCCACGACGAAGACGGCAAACCATCCAAGGGAAGCGAGTTTGTTCACACTCTCAACGGTTCAGCTTTGGCTGTCCCGCGCGTGTGGGCCGCGATCATCGAGAACTACCGGAACGAGGACGGCAGCATCACAGTGCCCGAAGCACTCCACCGGTACATGCGCAACATCACCGTCATTCGCTGAGATGACCAGGTTTCACGCTGCCTGTGTCACTCGAACTCCTCGGCGACGCACCCGTTGCCAAGCGCATTGGTAGCGGCGACCGTGATCTCGTCGCGGCCTGCTCAATGCGGAGATGGATCGACTTCGGCTCGGCTGGGCGAAGCGCGGGCGGTCGGATTGGTGAGAGGGTGAGTTCATGAGTGATTCGATTCGCGATCGACGGGTGCAGTACGAGACAGCGGGGCTGGATGTCGCCGATCTCGATGCCGACCCGATTGCCCAGTGGCAGCGTTGGCACGACGAGGCGCTCGAGGCAGGGGTCGCCGAACCGAATGCGATGACGCTGTCGACGATCGGCATCGATGGCACCCCTGACTCCCGAATCGTCCTGGTGCGCGGTCTCGATGCTCGCGGCTTGGTCTTCTACACGAACTATGACGGGGCGAAGAGCCAACAGCTCGACGCCAATCCAGTCGCTTCGGCCACGTTTGGTTGGCTTGATCTCCACCGGCAGGTCAGAGTGCGCGGTCCCGTCGAGCGAGTATCGGCCGAGGAGAGCGACACCTATTTCTCCTCCCGTCCGCGGGCGTCCCAGCTCGGCGCATGGTCGTCACCGCAGAGCGACGAGATCGCCGATCGGTCCGTTCTCGACGATCTCGTTGCAGCGGCGGCCGAACGGTTCGTCGATGTCGAGGTCGTTCCGCGCCCTCACAACTGGGGCGGGTGGCGCCTACTGCCGACCGAGTGGGAGTACTGGCAGGGCCGCCCGAGTCGCCTCCACGATCGTCTCCGCTACCGCCCCGTCAGCGGTAGCACGTGGGACATCACGCGTCTCGCCCCGTAGATGCTCCACCCGTCCACCCGTCCACCCGTCCACCCGTCCACCCGAAATGGAGACCATCTCCCCGCGCTGAGCGTGAGAAATGGTCTCAGTTTTGGAAGATGTCAGCGGCGCGGGCGGAAACTCGGGCGAGCCAAAAAATGAAACAGCCCGAGGGAAGAGTTGCACGTGTCAGGTGAACAAGCGAGGCCGTTCACATGACGGAAAGCAAAGTTCTTGTGGCCGATGACGAACCAACCGTGCGAGAGGCGGTCGTCAGCTAGCGCGGTTGGTGCATCCAGGTCGTTGCTGCTTCGACCAGACCGTCGATCAGCGAGATGGTGTGGGGCGTGAGCCCCGGACCTTCCCAATCCCACCACATGGGGCTTGAACCACGGACGCGTGGAGGCAGCTCAATCTGCACGCCCGCCTGGCGTGGCAAGTTCACCGGGTTGTCGGCGTGCATGCCGCGGAGCTTCTTCGGGATTGTTTCGAGGTCGGTGACGATGTCGTACGCAGGGAGTGCTCGTTGTAATGCCCCACCGACGTGGTGGGCGAGCGAGCGGTTGTTCCCGCCGAGCAGCAGCGCGCTGAACATGCCGCGTCGACCAAACCCATGGATCGTGATCACGACATCGATGTGTTCGATGAATGCCGCCAATCGTTCGGACTCTGCGGGACGGACCTTGATTGACGAGAGGTGCTCGCGCATGGGCACGGGTTGGAGCACGCCGTAGTACGACGCACCCGAGCGCTCCGCCGCAGCGGCTGCAATCACATCAGTCTGCAGCTCCAGATTCCCACCGTGATACGCCATGAAACCCAACCGCCCGATGGTGTGCGGCCGGATCTCACAGACCTCTTGCACACCCGGCGCACTGAGGATCGCTGCGAACTCGGCCATGGGTCCATCATGGCGGAGGGATCAGCGTTCAGCGAGCCGGAGCACCGGTGCCGTTACGCTTCGCCGAATGCTCGTGTGGATGGATCTCGAAATGACCGGCTTGGATCACACCTCTGAAGTGATCGTCGAGATCGCCACGTTGATCACCGACGACGACCTGGAGATCATCGCCGAAGGGCCCGACCTGGTCATCCATGCCACCGACGAGCAGCTCGCGGCCATGGATCCGTTCGTTATCGACATGCACACGAAGTCAGGGTTACTCGATCAAATCAAGGCATCGACGATCACCCTCGAAGAAGCTGGCGCGGCGACGTTGGCGTTCATTCAGGAGCACGTGCTTGAAGAGCGCACCGTTCCCCTGTGTGGCAACTCGATCGGAACCGACCGTCGGTTCCTCGATGCGTATCTGCCCGAGATCGAGAACTATCTGCACTACCGCTCGATCGACGTCTCCAGCGTCAAGGAGCTCGTCAAGCGTTGGTATCCGGCGATCGATCACAATCGCCCCCGTGGCCAAGGGTCGCACCGTGCGCTCGACGACATCCGGGAATCAATCCGTGAGATGGCGTACTACCGCACGATGGTCTTCATCGATCCAGCAGCGACGTTGGCGGATGGCGATTCGACTGCGAGTTAATTTCAGGCACGAACCAACGCGGCGTCTGTAAGTTGCAGTGCGTCTTCGCATGCGGTTGCTTGACGCACCCTTTGTCGCGCGACCTCATCTGATCTGTGGGCTTTTGCTGGCAGACACGTTGCTCAGGTTCGAAGATGTTCCGAACCTGGACAACGGCGCGTACAGGGGTAGGTTCGCCGACATGCGCGCAATCGTCCTTCGTGAACACGGTGGCCCCGAGGTCTTACAGATCGAGGAGGTCGACGACCCGACGCCTGGGCCTGACGAGATCCTCGTCGACATTGCCCACACGGCGCTGAACCGTGCCGACACGTTGCAACGCATGGGGATGTATAACGACCCGCGCAACCCTGCGATCGAGATTCCCGGCCTCGAATACGCCGGCACGGTGTCCGTGATCGGAACCGAGGTCACGAACTGGTCAGTGGGCGATCGAGTCATGGGCATCGAATCGGGCGGGTGTTACGCCGAGAAGGTCGTGACACACAGTCGTCAGGCGCTGCCAGTGCCGAGCAATGTCGAACTGGCCGACGCTGCAGCAATCGCTGAAGTTTTCCTCACCGCCTGGGACGCACTCGTCGTGCAAGGTGGATTGACATCGGGCCGCTGGGGTCTGATCCACGCTGGAGCATCAGGCGTCGGCACTGCAGGTATCCAGATCGCAAAAGCACTCGGTGCTCGCATTGCCGTCACCTGCTCGGCAGGCAAGGCTGAGGCATGCCGCGAGCTCGGCGCCGACCTCGTGCTCGAGCGGAGCCCGGCCGACTGGCTCGGAGCGCTCAAAGCAGAAATCCCGGACGGTGTCGACACGATCCTCGACGTCGTCGGGGGCGAGGAAGTCGATCGGAACCTGAAGGCGCTGGCCAACGACGGCACCTTGGTGCAGGTCGGGCTGATGGGCGGAGGGTCCGCTCCGGTCAACATGGGTTTACTGCTGATGAAGCGCATCACTTGGATCGGTACGACGCTCCGTGCCCGGCCGTTGGAACGCAAGATCGCGTTGATGCAACGATTCATCAGCGAGATCCTCCCGCTGTTCGAAACAGGCGCTCTGCGCCCGGTGATCGACTCGCGCTTCGGCTTCGAGCAGCTCCCTGAGGCACACACCTACATGGAGACGAATGCGAACGTCGGCAAAATCTTGATCGACATTGGCTGATCGGCGGATGTCGATCAGACAGGAACGGTGTTGCCGTCGGGGGCGTTTTTCCGTCGGAAGCTGAAGAAGGCGCCTACACCGAGAACTGCAGCAGCGACGACTCCGAAAATGATCCAGATGACGGCATCGGCACCCTGACCCGCTCGGTCGCCGTAGGTGAAGGAAATGGCGCCGGCGACGAGGTGGCCGTCTTCTTCGGCGATGTACTGGACGATGTACTGGCCTTCTTCGGTCAGCTTGGCGAAATTGAGGCGCGCTTCGGTGTCGGAGATGACGGTGACTTCACCGGCGATCCGTTCGTCGTCGGGGCCACGCAGGCCGAGTTCGACGCCGTCGACCGGCTCGCCGAAGTTGATCGTCACCTCGGTGATCGGCTCGTTGATTTGGGCCTGATGCTCGGGCACTGACGACTCGATCTCATCGTGGGCCAATGCCACGCTTGAGAAGCTGACAGAAGTAGCGATGACTGCAGCACCTGCGATGATTCGGATGCGACAGAGGGCGCCTTGCATGCCTGTATTCAACCAGCGCAAACAAGGCGGAGTAGCGCGGTCCGGTCACACTTCGGTCATCGGGCTGCAACGGTGCAGCGCTTCCAGTCGACCGAAGACCACGGCGAAAAGGCTGCGCTCGAAAGTCATCATGAACGCAGCACCAGCTTTGCGGCAACATCGCCGACGAGTTGCGCTGGCCCACTGTGCCCCGGCGAGGACCTTCTGCAAGAAAAGTGCGAGACAAATGCAGATTGTTGCTCTTGTCCTGCACCCACGCCGCACGGCGAACGTGCTTGAGCCATGACGATGTGCCGAACCTGTGGCCGTCGGGAGACCTGCCTCTCCGGTCAATCGACCATGAGGAGCCGTACGGGGTGTGGGGTAGGAGGTTTTCCCGAGAGGTCGTATTCAAGCGCGAGCGCGGTCGTCCGCCGAAAAACCCGAAGCAGCGTTTGTGGCGCAAGAAATTCCGACAACTCCGGAAACTTGCTTGACCGGGCACCGCGTATCGTGGTTTCCTAGTCTTTGAACCCAATCAGTCGCACTTGCGATCGATTCCGACGACATGCCCAGACGGGATGCCGAGAAAGGACAAGCCGATGAACGCCACGATGTTAATTTCCCAGCACTTCGCCCACCGGCTGTCCTTCCACGCGCCCGTCGCACCCCATGCGTTCGCCGCCTCTGGCCAAACGTATGCCCCCGAAGCCACGCTCGTGCACGCCGCCCCGGCAACCACTCGCAACGCTGTTGTCACCGGTCTCGGTAGCGACATGACATGGCTTGGCGAGAACGTGTGGGTCTCGAAGAAGCAGTTCACCAAGCGAATCGCTTCCGGCCGCTTCGACAGGGTGCTGACGTAACTTTCTACGTCAGATCACCTCGTTCGAGGCCGCCGGGTTGACCAACCCGGCGGCCTTTTTGGTTTTCCGGTTTCGGTTCTCCTTTTACCACGCAACGACACAGCATCAATCACAGAAAGCACCAACGACATGAAGACCTTTCCGAACAACACCCACGCCGATCCGGCAGGCATCTGGACCGGCCACAACCGCACTGTCGCAAGCAGCAACGCTGGCACCTCTTTCGAAACGGAACTTCCCATGAGCAGCTTCGCCCTCATCGATGATCTCGATGAACTCGATCCCGACAGAGAACGCCCGCCGGACTTACCCGGTGATGGCGTTGCCGATGAGCGGCGCGGTGCCCGTGCGCCTGTTGCACGATGCGCCGACGGCAACGGCACCATGGCGGGCCTCTTCTTCTCCGACCACGTCGTGGACGTGGCGCGCGCCAAGGCGATGTGTGCACTCTGCCCGCTTGCCCAGCAGTGCCTCGACGGTGCACTCGAGCGTGAAGAGCCCTGGGGTGTCTGGGGCGGCCAGTTGCTCTCTGGTGGCCGGATCATCGCTGACAAGCGGCCCTCTGGCCGGCCGCCGAAGAACCCTGGCCCCGAGGTGATCTACGACGAGATGGGCCCGGTTGGCGCAACGCTCATCTCCGCCTGACTCCATCCCCCATCTCCATCGCCATCCCTGACTCGGGTGTTTCCGTGGTGCCAGTTGTTTCGTGTGCGAATTCCCACGCTGCAACACTCGACCGGACGGAAACACCCGACGCTGCTCTCTGTTGCGGGTGAGCGCCGCTGAGCTCGGTTGTCGGAGATGGGTCTCCCACCACGTCTTGGGCTCGAACCGTACGGTGGCAGACAAAATGTAGAGCCAGATTCTGTAAGGAATCGTTTCGCTGGGTGTTGAGCGGCAGCACGCACCGCGTCACTACCCTTGGGGGGGTGAAGATCGCCCGACCACGACTGCTCGCCGGCTCGCTCGCAGTCGCTGCACTGCTCGTTGTCACCTTCGTTGTCGCCGCCGCCAACCCAGGTGCTGACGTACTCGACGCGCGGCTCGCTGACAGCCGTGAGGTCATTGGATTCCCTGACGATGGTCTCGCCAACGAAGATCTCCAAGGCGATCCGCTGCCGCTTGTCACGCTCAGCGATCGCGGTGGCAACGATATTGACACTGCGTCGTTCCTCGGTCAGCCGTTGGTGGTCAACTTCTGGTTTGCCGACTGCCCTCCGTGCGCCAAGGAACTCCCTGGCTTCGCCGAAGCACACGCCGAGTTCGGCGACAAGGTGCGCTTCATCGGAGTGAATCCACGTGACTCGATCGAAAAGATGGAGCGCTTCGCGTCAGAACGAGGCGTCGACTACGAGCTCTACCGCGACGACTTCGCCGAGTTCACCGACGCGATCGGCGCCGTGAACTTCCCGATCACTCTGTTCGTCACGCCCGAGGGCAGAGTCATCGACCAGACCGGCGTCATCGACGCCGATGACCTTCGCACTGAAATTCTCCAACTGCTGGAGGCCTCAGCGTGAGCCTGTCATTTATCCGAGGCCTTGTTGCTGCCGTCAATCCTTGCGGATTCATTCTGCTCCCGACATACCTGATGTACTTTCTCGGGATCTCGGGCGGCGCGCCAGGCACGCAGGGGGCATCGCTCAGGCGGGCGCTCAAGGTCAGCGCCGCGGTCTCGACAGGCTTCCTTGCCGTGTTCCTGGCCGTTGGGTTCCTGTCGGTGCCACTGCGCTCGACGATCTCGTCCAACTCTAAATACGTCACCGGTTTCATCGCGGTGGCGTTGATCGTCCTTGGTATCGCGATGCTGTTCGGGTACAAGCCGCCGTTCATGATGCCGCAGGTTGACTCGGGCAAGAAAGACCAGACCGTCACGTCGATGTTCGTCTACGGCGTGGCGTACGCAGTCGCGTCGATTGGCTGCTCGATCGGCTTGTTTCTCGCCACTGTCTTCAGTGCTCGCCCGGATGAGACGTTCATCGACAGTGTGGGCAACATGGTTGCCTACGGCGCTGGCATGGCGCTCCTGGTCAGTGCATTGACCGTCGGTTTTGCATTCGCCAACACGAGCCTGCTCAAGTTCCTCCGCGGTTCCATGCAGTACATCGACAGGGTTGCTGCGGCATTCGTGGTGCTGTCGGGCCTGTACCTCGCCTGGTACTTCTACTGGGTCGACCTCGACAACGGCAGCGACCCGATCACCGACTGGGCCTTTGCCCGCCAGGCCGACGCAACAGCGTTCCTGAACAATAACTGGAAGGTCGTCGGGGTCGTTCTCGCGGCAACGGTCATCGCAGCAGTCGCCTACGTCGCCTTCTGCCAGGAAGATGAGCCGGAGTGAGAATCGGTTTCCTGAGCCGTTTGCGTGACGTTTTTGGTTGGTATTCCAACCAAAAACGTCACGCAAACAAGGCTCCAAGTGGGCATCGCTCCGTAGTATCGAGCGTGCATGACGGAGACGTTCGACCCGACCACCGTTCCGATCAAGGCCGCGGCCACCGTGATGATGGTGCGCGACGGTGAGCCTGGGCTCGAGGTCTTTATGTTGCGTCGCACCGGCAAGGCGTCGTTTGGGGCAGGCATGTACGTGTTTCCCGGTGGCCGCGTCGACGACGCCGATCATGCCGACGAGATTGCACCGTTCTGTGATGGTCTCGAAGATGCTGACGCCTCAGCCCAGCTCGGGATCGACCACGGCGGCTTGGCGTTCTGGGTTGCGTCGATTCGCGAGTGTTTCGAGGAGGCGGGTGTACTGCTCGCTGAGCGTCGTGACGGCGAGCCGCTCGACCTTGGTGACGGCGAACGTCACGCTGTGCACGACGGCGAACTCTCGATGGTCGAACTGTGTAGGCGACACGATCTGGTCCTCGACCTGTCGACGACGCACTACGTCGACCACTGGATTACCCCGGTTGGCGAGAAGCAGCGCTTCGACACGCGATTCTTTGTCACCGAAGCACCTGCCGGTCAGGAGGGTCTCCACGATGACAAGGAGACCACCGACAGCCTGTGGGTCAGCCCGCAGAAGGCACTCGAAATGCACGAGGCTGGCGAGTTGTTGATGATGCCGCCCACGGTGTACAACTTGGGTCGTCTGGCGCAGTCGGCCACTGCTGCTGATGCTGTCGCCGCCGGAGAGGCACTGACTGACGTTGCCTGCATCCTGCCGAAGCTCCGATCGATCGACGGCGGCAAGATCTCGATCGCCCTGCCCGGGGACGCCGACTACGACACCCTCAAATAATGACGCATGGGGTCAGGCCCCTTTCGCAACTCTGTGGCCTGCGTGCCAGGTGCAGTGCATCCGGTCAGCGTGAGCTTTTAGACCGAGCGTTCACCTTCACGAAAGCCTCATTGACGCCGTCGGGGAGGTGGGCTGAACAGCCGGCCATGTCGACGTCGTTGGGGAGCGACGGGGGAGCAATGTCGGTGATGATCCGCTGGGCAATCGACCGGAACATGTCGGCGGCGGCACCGGTGCCTTCGATTGCGACTGGGTTACCGGCATCGTTGCCAGCAGCAACCATCGGCTCCAGCGGGATCTGCCCGAGGAGTGGTGCACCAATGGCTTCGGCCAATGCTGCGCCACCGCCTGATCCGAACAGCGCATACGACTCGCCGTGGCCGCAGGTGAAGGCGCTCATGTTCTCGATGACGCCGAGGACTTTTAGGAAGCTGCGGCGGGCCATGTCGGCGGCGCGTTGGGCAACCTTCTGTGCAGCAAGCGCGGGTGTGGTGACAACCAGCAGTTCGGTGCTCGGCAACATTCGGGCGAGGCCCATCTGTACGTCGCCGGTACCCGGAGGCATGTCGATCAGGAGGTAGTCGAGGTTGCCCCAGCGCACGTCGCGTAGGAACTGTTCGACAGCCTTGGTGAGCATGAGGCCACGCCACATGAGTGCGGTTTCCTCGTCGACCATGAAGCCGGTCGAGACCACCTTGAGTAGGCCATTGCCGATCACTCGTTCGTTGGGAAAGATTTTCGGCATGCCGGGCTTGCCATCGTCGCCGGTCACGGGATGCGCCTCAAGTCGGTCGCTGATGCCAAGCAGTCGTGGAACCGAGAATCCCCAGATGTCAGCGTCGAGCACCCCGACGGTGAGCCCGGTTGCGGCGATCGCAGCAGCGAGGTTGACGGTGACGGACGACTTGCCGACGCCGCCCTTGCCGCTCGCAATGGCGAGCACCTTGCAGTTCGCCGGTACCTCGGTGGCCGCTGCATTTTCGCGAGCGTTCCAGCGGGCCTTGGTCATCACTTCGCTGCGTTCTTCGGAGGTCATCTCGCCCCAGGTGATCTTCACCTTCGAGACACCAGGGTGCAGTTCGACCCGATCTTTGACTTCCTTTTGGATCTCTGCGCGCATCGGGCAGCCGGAGATCGTGAGCTTGATTTCAACATTCACGATCCCGTCTGGATGCACAACAATTGAGGGGACCATTCCAAGCGACACAATGTCGGCACCCAATTCGGGGTCGATGACCGAGCGGAGTACTTCTTCCACCTCGTCGCGTCCAGGGGGCGGAGCTGTTGTGGGCTTTGTTGTAGCCATGCAGATATTTTACCGGCCACAGCCGTGTAATCTCGTCATGTGCCCACGTCGCAACTCGACCTGCTGAAGACCTTGGGCGACAACACGCGTTACGCCATCTATCTGGAGCTCGCTCGAGCGTCCGTGCCGAAGACCACTGCCGAGATCTCCGAAACGCTTTCGCTGCACCCGAACACGGTCAGGCCACACCTCGAACGGATGCGTGAGGTCGGCCTGCTGTCGGTCGAAGTCGGCGGACGCGGACACGTTGGCCGTCCGCAGCACCGCTACTCATCCGCGCCCGATGCCCCGTCGCTGGGGCTCGAACCTCCTACGATGCCGGTGCTTGCCCGGATGGTGCTTTCAATGGCCCAGCGGCTCCACGCCACTCCAGACGACGCCGAGGCCGTTGGATACGGCGAAGGTCGTAACCGGGCAATGGGGTACCGGGCCGCACCGTCGACACTTGAAGCATTGGTCGCCGACCTCGATCGTCTCGGATTCGACCCGGTCGTCAGCGACGATCCGCGAGTAGATCCAACCGTCGATGACCACCTCGCAGCGGTGGTGTCGTTTGCCAATTGCCCGTTCGCTGACCTTGCCCAGCAACACCCTGACCTGGTCTGCAGCTTGCATCGCGGGCTCGTCATTGGGTTCGTGGCCGACATGGGCGACACTCAGGTCGGCGAATTCTGTGATGTCACGAGCCGCACACCTTGCCGAGTCACCGTTTCCACGAGATAATGTGATTGCACGCTGAGAAAGTCTTGAGGAGGACTATCACATGATCACACTTACTGACACCGCAACCAGCAAGGTTGGCCAGTTACTGCAAGCAGAAGGCGCCGAAGACCTCGCACTGCGCGTCGCTGTCCGCCCTGGCGGATGCAGCGGATTCTCGTACGAAATGTTCTTCGACGGCGACATTGCTGCCGACGACAATGTCACCAATTTTGGTGACGACGGCAAGGTTCGCGTGGTTGTGGACCCTGCCTCGGCGCAGCTTCTCGAGGGAGCGACACTCGATTACAAAGATGGGCTCGAGCAGAGCGGCTTCGCCGTCACGAACCCCAATGCAACCCGCTCCTGCGGCTGCGGCCAGTCGTTTTCTTGATCGGCGCCAGGTCTCCCGACGCCTGCGTTGAGAGAACTGGCAGCGCTCAAGACGTGAGGAGGGTGAGGCGTTCATTGAGCTCAGTGGTGTCCCAGACGGCATCGAGGCGTTCGACGACTCGGCCGCTGGCGTCAGTGAGGAACAGCGCCGGCTCGTAGGTCAGGCCAACCGCTGTCACTGCCGGAGCGATGTCAATCCCTGCGTTGTCGGTGAACACCTCGGCGTGCACATAGGTGATCTTGTCTCTGAACCGTTCGCGGCTGGCCACCAGCGCATCGAGTGCAGGTGCACAACTGCCGGTTGAGCAGAACGCTGGTGTGCCCACGTAGTACGCAACCGGCTTGCCCATGTTGAGCGCATCGGTTAAGGACATGGTGTGGAACGGGCATGGCTCGGGCGTGAGGGTGCAGAGTTCGGCCTGGCCCTGTTCGTTGCCGATCGTCGGTGTGTCGAAGCCAGGGAGCAACTGTCCCGGTGCTGGCACGGCGACCGCGCCGGTTTCCAAGACTTGGAATGATGCACCGGTCTGAGGCCCGCCATCGACGACGAGGGCGTAGACACCTGGCGTGTCAATCGTTGGGCGAAAGTCGTAGTACGGCGCTGGCGCGACGGTCCGCTTGACTGCGGTGAACGCACCACCGATCGGATTGCCATCGATGTCGACAACGTGTGCGCCGAGCGTGGCGGGGCCATCTTGGATGAATTCGGCAGCGCCCGTCGACAGGGTGATCGGCATGCGGATCTCGCCGGGGACCAGCACGCTGTTCGGGAACCGCTGGACGAGTGTGAAGCCTTCGCCCGATGGACCAGCGACGCCAGACGAGGCGGAGCCGCCAGAGCCAGAGCAGGCGGCTAGCGCGCCAGACGCCGCGACGCCGGCGATGAACTGTCGTCGGCTGATGCCGGTTCCGAGGTCGATGAGCCGAGAAAGGTTCGTCATGTGGTCCGGTCGTAAACTGTTGTGGGGTGGAGAGCGGGTGGAGGTGATCGGCCGGTGACCAAACGCTGTATTTGGAGGAGGGCCAGGGCAGCCGTTGCACTGAGCTTCTTGAACATGGGAATCTTTATGGGTCATCAACGTGCCTGGGAATCAGCTCCCTCTCCGACGATATCGCCGCCGGATACTCGGGTGGGGGCAGCCGGGGCGATCGGATGTTGTCTCGCTTGATCTCGACAAATCTTGCATGCAGGGTGAGTTATCGGTAGATGACGTCCGTTCGGCGGGCTTCACCACGGGACCTGTGGCGACGACCGGGTCGGGAAACACGTCGATCTCTGACGACGATGACACAGATCGCCACCGGGTCGCAGTTCTCCACATTGCAGGGACTACTGAGTGCGACCGGCTTCGGGGTGGCGCGGTGAGCGATGCCGATGTCGAACGTTTCGCCGACCCGATTTTCGGCAGTTGACAGCGAACCTCGCCAGCGGCACCTGAGTAGAGGCGTGGGCTGAGTTAGATTCAGCCCATGAGCAAGCCCCTCGGTCCGTACACGCCCGTCGTTCGCGCCGGCGACTTCATCATCATCTCCGGACAGGGCGGTCTACTCGACGGCACCAAGGTCGACGGTGGCCTGGTCCCAGAGACCGAGCAGGCGATGAAGAACATCGAGTCACTGCTCGCCACGATGGACGCCACGATGAAGGATGTCGTCAAGACGACCTGCTTTCTCACCGACATGGAGGACTACGCCCGGTTCAACGAGGCCTACGTCGCGGCGTTCGGCAATCATCGGCCGTCACGGTCGTGCGTTGCGGTCGCTGAGCTGCCTGCCGGGTTCGTCGTCGAAGTCGAAGCGTGGGCATACAAGCCGGCCTGATCCTGGGCGCTGCTGTTGGCAGCGAGTTGCTGCGCCGTCAGCGGTGGCCAGTAGTCTGATCGAATGCTCGGAGGCATTGCCATCATCCTCGCCGTTCTGCTGATTCCGGTTGGTGTCTTGATGACCGGCGCCGTTGCTTCGGCTGTGCTCGGAGAAGTGCTGCACCGTGACGGGAAACGTCGCCATGTGGGCTCCGAACTCCTCGACATTCCCGACTGACCCGGCGTCGATGAACGACTGGCCATGACCGACGCCATTGCTGACCTCGTCATCGCGAACGCACGGTGCGTCGCGACAATGGATGGCGCTCGCCGTGAGATCTCTGGCGGCTGGGTTGCCATCACCGATGGCCTGGTGTCTGCAATTGGCGAAGGTCCCGCTCCCGAAGCAGCGAAGACGATCGACGCCACCGACTGCCTGGTCACCCCCGGGCTGATCAACACCCATCACCACCTGTATCAGAATCTGACGCGGGCGTTCCCGGCCATGACCGACAAGCCCCTGTTCGGATGGCTGCAGTCGCTGTATCCGCTGTGGCGAGCCATCGACACGGAGTCGGTCCACGTTTCGGCCTGGGTCGGTTTGGCCGAACTCGCACTGTCGGGCTGCACCACGTCGTCCGACCACCTCTACCTCCACCCCCGCGGGGCAGGTGATCTCCTGACTGCCGAGATCGAGGCCGCCCGGGACCTCGGCATCCGTTTCCACCCGACTCGCGGTTCGATGTCGCTGTCGGAGAAAGACGGCGGCCTTCCACCGGATGACGTGGTTGCCGACGACGACGAGATCCTCGCCGCGAGCGAAGCAGCGGTGCTGCGCCACCACGACCGATCGCACGGTGCCATGACCCGCGTGGCGTTGGCGCCGTGCTCACCCTTTTCGGTCACCGAAGACCTGATGGTCCGCTCCGCCGAGCTCGCCGAACGGCTCGACGTCCGCCTGCACACCCACTTTGCCGAGAATGCCGAAGACGATGAATTCAGCCTCGCCACCTTCGGATGTCGACCAATGGAGTACCTCGAACGCACGGGCTGGTGCACCGACCGCACGTGGGTTGCGCACTGTGTGATGCCCAACCACGACGAGATTCAACGGCTCGGAGCAGCGGGCGTCGGTGCTGCGCATTGCCCGTCGAGCAACATGATTCTGTCGTCGGGGATCGCCCCGATTGTCGACCTGCGCGCCGCCGGCGTCAAGGTCGGTCTCGGCGTCGATGGCTCGTCGTCAGCCGATTCAGGATCGCTCTGGCTCGAAGCCCGCCAAGCGATGCTGCTCGCCAAGCTGCGTGATGGTGCCGATGCGGGCACGGCTCGGATGGCGCTCGAAGTTGCAACGCTCGGTGGCGCCGGCTGCCTCGGCCGCGACGGCGAGATCGGCGTGCTTGAGGTGGGTGCCGTTGGCGATGTTGCGGTGTGGTCGTTGAATGGGCCGCAGTTCGCAGGCGCACTCGCTGACCCAATCGAGGCCTGGCTGCGTTGTGGACCGACCGGCGCCCGCGACACGATCGTGCACGGCGAACCCATCGTTGCTGATGGCGTGCTCGTGAGCGGTCGCCTCGAGGAGATGCTCGGCGCTCACGCATCGCTCTCCCGAAAGATCCAACAGCTGGACTAAATGTCCCATTCCCCTCGGGTCAGAAGTGGACACGTGAAGCGGATCTCTTTCGAGTGACAGACCACAGCTGTCCGCATTGGCGAGAATGTAACGGATGTCCAGTCGCTCGCGTACCGTCTGTCTTGTCGCGTTTGCGCTGACCGCCGCTGTCATCTCAGCGACAATCGTCGATGTCCTGCAACTGACCTAGCTCTCCCAGCGAGACTCGCCGAAGCGGTAGCCGACCGACCGCACAGTTTGAATCAGGCCGGCGTGTTCTTCGCCGAGTTTGGCCCGCAATCGACGAATGTGGACATCGACAGTTCGAGCTCCGCCGTAGTACTCGTAGCCCCACACTCGGCTGAGCAGAATTTCGCGGGTGAACACCTTGCCAGGGTTCTGCGCGAGAAACTTGAGGAGCTCGTACTCCATGTACGTCATGTCGAGCGGTCTGCCGGCCATCGACGCCTGATAGGTCTCCAGGTTGAGGCTGAGCGGGCCGTACTGGACGAGGTCGGAGCTGACGAGCTGCACGTCGCCGGCGAGCAGGTGCCGGAGGCGGGCTTCGATCTCGGCTGGGTGAAACGGTGTGAGGCAGAAGTCGTCGAACAGGTCGTCGCGGTGTGTGAGTTCGGAGAGCTGTGCGCCGCCGATCAACACGAGCACCGGCAGTGAGCTCGCGGGCTGCTTGCGCAGCGTTCGGAGGAATGCCCATGCAGCTTCGGGATCGCCGGCTGCGTCGACGATCGCTCCGGCCCATCCACCATCGGGCTCGTGCTCGCTGGCAGCGATCAATGTGTTGACCGCCTTCCAGCTATAGCCACTGAGATCGAGTGTGCGGGCCAGTTCGGGCGTTGTCGGATCAGGGACGACGATGAGCATCGATTTGGCTGACAGCGTTTCACTCACAGCGCCGTCAGATACCGATCTCGCTCAAAGGCGCTCACGTGCGTCTTGTAGGCCCGCCATTCTTGACGTTTGTTCCGGAGGAACCACTCGAAGATGTGTTCGCCGAGTGCTTCTCGGACCAGTGTCGAGCTCTCCATTGTTTCGAGAGCGGCAGCCAGCGACTCGGGGAGCTGTTCGATACCGAGACCAGCGAGTACGTCGTCGCTGATCTCGAAGAGGTTCGCATCGGCCTCGTCTGGCAGCTCGTAGCCCTCCTTGATGCCTTTCATTCCGGCCGCCAGCAGGAGGCTGAAGGCCAGATAGGGGTTACATGCCGGGTCGGGCGAGCGATATTCGAGCCGCGTAGCGGTCGGGTTACCCTTCTTCGCGATCGGCACACGGATCAGGCCGCTCCGATTGTTGCGAGCCCAGCTGACATGGACCGGAGCCTCGAAACCGGGGACGAGTCGCTTGTAGCTGTTGACGGTCTGGTTGGTGACTGCCGTGATCTCTGACGCGTGGCGCAACAGGCCGGCCATGAAGGCTTTGGCGGTTGGTGACAGGTTGTACGGGTCGTCGCCGTCGTAGAACGCGTTCTCGTCGTTTTGGAAGAGCGAGAGGTGTACGTGCATGCCTGAGCCTTGGATCCCTTCGAGGGGCTTGGGCATGAACGTGGCGTGCACGTCGTTTCTGGCAGCAACCTCGCGCACGGCGTGACGGAAGGTCATCATGCTGTCGGCCATCGTGAGGGCGTCGGTGTGGCGCAGGTCGATCTCCTGCTGGCCAGGTGCGTCCTCGTGGAAGCTGTATTCCACCGGAATGCCCATTGCCTCGAGCGTGCGGATGGTCTTCTTGCGCAGTTCGCCAGTGATGTCGTTGGTGGTGAGGTCGAAGAAGCCGCCGTTGTCGATTGGCACGGGCAGGGCGCCGGGCGTGAGCGGCTTGAAGTAGAAGAACTCGATGTCGGGTGCGACATAAAAGGTGAGGCCAGCCTCGTTAGCGGTCTTCATGTGACGTCGCAGGACCTGGCGTGGGTCGCCGGCGAATGGCGTACCGTCGAGGTTGTAGATGTCGCAGAAGATGCGTGCTTCCGGGACCTTGGGGTCGCCCCATGGCAGCACCTCGAACGTGTCGGGGTCAGGAATGGCGAGGACATCAGCCTCTTGGACACGCGAGAACCCGTCGATCGACGATCCGTCGAAGGTCATGCCGTCGTTGAGGGCATTGTCGAGTTCGGCGGGAGAAATAGCGAGACTTTTCAAGTTGCCGAGCACGTCGGTGAACCAGAGTCGAACCAGTCGCACCCCGCGTTCTTCAACTGAGCGAAGTACATATTCCCGTTGCTGTTCACTACTCATTCGAACCAGTCTTCCAGATGGGATGAAAAATGGCGACGGGGTAGAGACTGAAAGCCTCCACCCCGTCAGCCACGTTGCTGTTCAGGCATTCAATTCAATTCTCAGAATTCGACATCAGATCGGATGATCTGACTCGAATTTCACTTGATGGCGGAGCAGATTGTCTCGGTCATCAATCTCGCCACGGTGTACGGATCAATGTTGCCGTTCGGGCGGCGATCCTCAAGGTAGCCCTTGCCGTCGATCGAGCACTGCCACGGGATGCGGATCGATGCTCCGCGGTCGGACACGCCGTAGCTGAATTGGTCGTAACGCTGTGTTTCGTGGGCGCCGGTGAGGCGTTCTTCGACGCCTGCGCCGTAGTTGGCGATGTGCAGTGCAGCTTTCTTACCGAGGGCCACGCAGCCAGCTTCGATGTGTTTCATGCCGCCGTCTTCGCGCATCTCCTTGGTGGAGAAGTTCGTGTGGGCACCGGCGCCGTTCCAGTCGCCCTTGACAGGCTTAGCGTCGATGTTGATGATCACGCCGTACTCTTCGGCGATGCGGTGCAGCAGGTATCGCCCGATCCAGAGCTCGTCGGACACTTCGAGGAGTCCGACTGGCCCGACCTGGAATTCCCACTGGCCGGGCATCACTTCGGCGTTGATGCCCGAGAGCGAGATTCCGGCTTCGAGGCAGGCATCCATGTGGTCTTCAGCGATATCGCGACCGGTGATGGCAATTTCGCCGACGCCGCAGTAATACGGGCCCTGCGGTGCGGGGAAACCGTTGTCGGGGAAGCCGAGCGGCGAACCGTCGGGCTTGAGCATTGTGTATTCCTGCTCGATGCCGAACAGCGGCTCGTGCTTCTTGTATTTCTTCGCGGTGCGCGCTGCCGCGGCACGGGTGTTGGTCGGGTGGGCCTTGCCGTCGACGAGCATGACTTCGCACATGACGAGGATGCTGCTGCCACCGCGGATCGGGTCGGGAAAGACGCGGGCAGGCTTGAGAACGCAATCGCTCTTGTCGCCGGTGGCCTGGTTGGTGGACGAGCCGTCGAAGCCCCACAGGGGCATGTCGGCAAGCTCGACTCCGTTGTCGTCGTCCAGAATCTTTGTCTTCGAACGAAGCTGGGGGGTCGGCTCTGTTCCGTCGATCCAGATGTATTCAGCCTTGATAGCCACTGTTTGGTCCTCGAATTCTCTCGTTGGTGGGCGGGGCAAGGTTAGGCCGCGACCCGTGAACGACGGGAATTGTGGCAGCAACTCCCCACATTGGTATTGCGTCACTGTGAACGGCGCGTTAATTGGGCTGTGCACCCGTGAGTAAGAACGGGTCCGGCGCCTCGGCCTGAACGACGTGACGCCGTTACGGGACGACGATTGTGCGTTCGGTGAGGTTGGGGTCGGCAGCAATCTGTTTGGCGGTGAATGCGACGTCACGCCAGTTCTTCTCGCTGAACCGATTTGTTTGTTGCTCGAACAGCGGCGACGTGCGGTCACCGGTCTGGCCGTACGCGGTGATCGCCCATGCCTGCACGCTGTCACCGGAGTAGTCGACGGCGAGCATGAAGCTCGACCCAAAGTTGACCGGGGCGCCTTCGCCGCGGAGTGCACTGCCGGGTGCGACGGCAACACCACGCGCCAGTGATGGCTCGGAACTCGAGTTGTTGCTGCTCCACTTCACGACATTGGTGACACCGTCGACGTCGGTGCCGCCGTGCAGCGGGATGCGAATCCCGGAGCGCTCGGTGAACTGTGCTGCGCCGAGTGATGCCCCGACCGCAAACCCGGCCTTGGTCAATGTCTGGACTGCCCGAGCGATGGCTTGGAGGACTGGGTCACCGTTGCCGATCGCAGCGGGAGTGGCAGGGACTCCGGGGGTGACGGTGGGGCGGGCCGGATCGAATTCGTCGCCGAAGAGCACGCCGGTCGCGGTGCGATCGGCATTGGTGAAGCGGGTCATCACCTCGCGCCAAAGTAGCGGGCCGGAGCTTGCGAGGTCGTAGCGACCGTCCCAGACCGACAGCACGTCGCAGGCGGCCGAGATGTCGACGATTTCGGCGGGCAATGCAACCGTCTCATCATCGGTGAGGACTGCGACGACTTCGATCAGCGGATTGGCGATGCATCGATCGACGGCATTGGAGCGCAGCAGGAGTGCTGTCTGGGCGCGATTGTCAAAGACCGCGTCGCGAAGTTCGAGGCCGGAGAAGTTACCGTCGTTGCCGGAGAGGCCAAGCCGGTTGTCTGATGCGAGTATGGCGGCGTTTTGCCGGGAACGCATCGACAGCGGAGTGTTCTGTTCGCCGTGGAGGATCGAGAAGTCGCCGGTGGTGGTGAATTCGTCGCTCGACACCCAGAAGCTGTCGTTGGCGTTGAAGACGTAGTCGCTCCGTTCGACCATGGGCATCTCGCTGAACGGCACAAGCCCGTCGTCGCGAGCACCGGGAACGATTTCCCATGCGAGCCGGCTGTCGGCTCCATCGAGGAGGACAACGCCGTTGTCGTACCCAATTTGAGTGATCGGATCGTTGAACAGCTTGGCGAGGTACAGCTGCTCGCCTTCGGCGGAGAGGTTTGGCGTGGCAGAGGTATCGGCGTACCAGACTCGCCCGTCGGCTCCCGTGGCGACTGTGTTGAACAGTGGGACGCCTTGGTGTTCTTCGAAGACGGCTTGCAGTTCATCGAGGCTCTGTACGCCGATCATGTCGTGGTACTGCTCAATGAACTCGTCGTTATTGATGTTCGCGTCGCGGAAGGTGAGGACTGCTGAGTCAGTCCAGCCGAGGCCGGGGAAGTCGATGATTGGGCCGTACTCGCTGCGCCACAGGGTGCGTGTTTCTTTGTCGACCGAGCCGTCGGCACGCAAGATCGAGATGGTGAAGTCGGTCGATGTCATTGGACGGGACTCACCATCAACGAGATACGACGTGCGTGACTCGGGATCGAGTGTCAAGAGATAGGCCGTCAGCCGCTTGCCAGCTGAAACAGTGTGGGTCCACGCGACTCCCTCGGTGAACCCAATTCCGATGCCCGGCAGACCGAGGAGTTGTGCGCCGTAGATATCGACCTCACCCGGAACGGTGAGGTGTACTTCAGCAAATCGGAGTTCGCCTTCCCAGGGGAAGTGTGGGTTGGCGACGAGCAGTCCGCCGGTACCTGACGCCGTGCGTTCTTTGCCGACGGCCCATCCGTTACTGCCGAGGTCGATCGGCTCGAGCACCGAGAAATCTGGGGCGGCATCATCGATAGCATCGGCGGGCTTGGCCGGGGCGAATCCACGGACTTCGTCAGCAACAGGAGGCTGCGCCGACGGGATGAATTCGGCGAACCGGGCACTGCTGGCGAGCAGGGCGATCGACCGTGCGTACACGTAGACCTCGACCGGCTGGACCGGTCGAACCCAGGCAGCGCCGTTGCACCAGCCGGTGAGACCATCGTCGCCTCGGTCGGCGAGGAGGGCGTTCCAACCTTCGGCGAATGCCTCGAACTGCGTGACCACGTCGCTCGAAGCGTCGTTGTAGTCATCCGTAGCGATGCTGGCGATGTCGATAGCCCGCCAGGCGAAGTCGCTCTCGGTGTTGCGCCCGTTGTCGCCAGGCCCCAGGTTCTCCGACCGGACGCCGTACACCTTGAGAATCTGATCGACAAGTGTGCAGCCGTGGTCTTGCGCGCTGACGAATCCTTGGCCGTAGGCCACGCTTTCCAGATCGTTACCAATGATGTGCGGCACGCCGTCGGTCGTTCGGCGAATCGTCACCTGGAGTCGAGGGGGAACCAGGGTGGTGGTCGTCGTCGTCGTCGTCGTTGTCGTGGTGGTGGATGTACTCGTGGTTGTCGTATCGCCCGATGTCGGCAGCGGGATCGACCCGGGGCCGTCGCCAGGGGTGCACGCTGCCGCGAACAGTACTCCGACGATCGCCAAGGCCTTCCAACGCACTCGTGCAATAGTGCCAGAAGACACGTCGAGATCTGCATTGAAGATCCCCGTTTACCGGAATTTCTTCACTGAGCCGGGCATTTCGGGCGACTATCCTGGAGAGCGTGACGGTTCTGCGTGTCGCCCTTGCCCAACTCAACCCAACGGTCGGTGATCTCGACGGCAACCTCGCGAAGCTGATTGAGGCCTACGGCCAAGCCGAGCAAGCCGGATGCGACATCGTTGCGTTCCCCGAACTGTCGGTCACCGGATATCCGCCGGAGGATCTCGTGATGAAGCCGGGGTTCGTCGCCGACAACCGCGTGGCGCTTGAATCCTTTGCTGCCGCGACGGGCGAGTGCGTCGCCGTCGTCGGGTTCGTCGACCAGGACCGAGATCTCTACAACGCTGCGGCGGTGTGTGTTGGCGGCGAGGTCGTTGGGATCTATCACAAGCGTTTGTTGCCCAACACCACCGTGTTCGACGAACAGCGTTACTTCACGGCCGGCTACGACTCCGACCCCCTCGAGCTGTTCGTGATTGGTGGCGTGAAGGTTGGCGTGTCGATCTGCGAAGACATTTGGAGCCCGTTCGGTCCGCTCGCCGAACAAGCGGCGGCAGGCGCCGAGGTCAACATCAACATCAACGGTTCGCCGTTCCGCGCCGAGAAGGACTCGGTGCGCGAGCTGCTCGTGTCGACGCGTGCCGCCGACTCGCACTGCGCCGTCGTCTACGTCAATCAGGTCGGTGGTCAAGACGAGTTGGTCTTTGACGGCGGTTCGTTCGCCGTCGACCACAAAGGGACGCTGCTGGCCAGATCGCCGCAGTTCGTCGAAGACATCACGATCGTCGACGTTCCCGTACCGCCGGTGTACCGCAAGCGTCTGCTTGACCCGCGAGGGCGCGTGACGAACGCACTGCTGCCGACCATCGAGATCTCCAGTGAGCCGCGCCGTGCCGCTGCGCCGACCGTGCCGCTACTGGCGCCGATCACCGAGCCACTGAGCGCCGACAAGGAGTTGTACGACGCACTGGTGCTCGGCACCCGTGACTACTGCCAGAAGAACGGTTTCAGCGACGTGGTCATCGGTCTGTCGGGTGGCATCGACTCGACGATCGTGGCCTGCATTGCGGCCGACGCCCTCGGCCCGGAGCACGTCCACGGTGTGTCGATGCCATCGCGCTATTCGAGCGATCACTCGAAGTCCGATGCGGCGAAGCTCGCTGAGAACCTTGGGATCGACTATCGGACCATCTCCATCGAGCCGGCCTTCGCGGCGTATCAGGAGATGCTCAGCGACGCCTTCGAGGGTCGTGACGTCGGGTTGACTTACGAGAACATTCAGAGCCGGTGTCGCGGTCAGTTGCTCATGGCGCTGTCGAACGAGTTCGGTTGGATGGTGCTGACCACTGGCAACAAGAGCGAGATGGCCGTCGGATATTTCACGATTTATGGCGACTCGGTCGGCGGTTACGCCATGATCAAGGACGTCCTCAAGCTTCGTGTGTACGAGCTGTGCCGCTATGTCAACGAAGCGGCTGGGCGCGAAGTGATCCCGGTGGGCGTGATCACCAAGCCGCCGTCCGCCGAGCTTCGGCCTGACCAGCGTGACGACGATTCGCTGCCGCCGTATGAGGTGCTCGACCCGATCCTTGAGCTGTACGTCGAGCAGGACCGTACCGCTGGCGAGATTGTCGAACTCGGTCACGACGAAGGAATGGTGCGACGCATTACCCGGCTCGTTGACATCGCCGAATACAAGCGCCGTCAGTGCCCGCCCGGCGTTATCGTGAGCGCCAAAGCCTTCGGCCGCGACCGACGCCTTCCCATCACCCACGCATACCGCGGCTGATTCTGAATTGCCGAGCACGGTGAACGTTGCTCGGACTTCACCAAAGAGAGCATTGCCATCACTCAGACGGTTGGTGCAATGTGTGAACGATCCGATCCGGCCGCCAGCCGCCTGATCGGCGATGCTGGAACAGTGATCACATATGACGACGACCTTCGCTCCCGGATCGAACGGAATCTCGCGGCGCACGATCGTCTGGAGCTTGCGCTCGATGGTCGCCGTCATGCCGCCGTAGCCGTTCTCATCGTCGACTCCGAGCACGGTTCGGATCGTGTCGATGCGCATCCGTCGACCGACGATGGGATGTCGAAGATTCCCGCAGCCGATGACATCGCACACCTTCTCGACGGTCGTATGGAAGGTGTGGCCGGTGGTGCGGCCTTCGTCCTCTGCCGCCGAGCGGTTCGACTGAATACCCATTCGGCGCAGTGGGCGCTCCCAGGTGGCCGTGTCGACGTCGGCGAAACCGTGATCGAAGCGGCACTGCGTGAGACCGATGAGGAAGTTGGGGTGCGGCTGCCGGAGTCAGCGGTGCTTGGGCTCCTCGACGACTACGCGACTCGATCGGGCTATGTGATGACACCGGTGGTCATGTGGGGTGGGGCCGACCTGGTGCTCGAACCGAGCCCCGACGAGGTGCTCGCGGCCTACCGCATCGGCCTGCACGAGTTGTGTCGTGACGACTCGCCGCGCTTCGTCAAAATCCCCGAGAGCGACCGGCCCGTCGTGCAGGTTCCGCTGAGTGGCGACCTGATTCACGCGCCGACTGGTGCAGTGATCTTGCAGTTCCGCTGGGTCGGACTCGAAGGCAAGATCGGCGACAGCTGTCGAGTCAATGAGTTCGAGCAGCCCGTCTTCGCCTGGTGCTGAGGATCAGGTGCCTGAGTGGCCGAAGCCGCCGCCGCGGTCTTGGCCGTCCAAGTTGTCGGTGACTTGCCACTCGACGTGTTCGATCTTCTGGATCACCAACTGGGCGACGCGGTCGCCTTTGATGAGTGAGTAATCGGTGTTCGGGTCCGTGTTGAGGAGGATGACCTTGATCTCACCGCGGTAGGCGGAGTCAATCAGGCCGGGCGCGTTGACGACGCTGATGCCGTGCTTGATGGCCATGCCGCTCCGCGGGAGAACAAAGCCGCCGAAGCCGATCGGAATGGCGATCGAGATGCCGGTTGGGACGAGCGCACGACCGCCGCCAGCGGAAATCGTCGCGTCCTCAGCGGCGTACAGGTCAAGGCCGGCGTCGCCCTCGTGGGCATACTGCGGCAGCGGCAGGTTGGGGTCGAGTTGAACGATCGGAATCGGTAGCGAGCTCACGACACAGCAGCGTAGAGCAGCTCAGGTCGATGCGAGACCTGCATGTTCAGACGTTAGGTCGACGGCATGCCCCGGACAGGGAACGTTTAGCGGCGCCTCGTAGGCTGCTACACGTGGTAACTCGACCGTTCTTTCTGGGAGGCGGCACATGACTGCGCCTTCCCGTCCACCGTCGGTGGACAAACTCGCCCGCTCACTGAAGGCCACGGGTCTCCCGCACCCGATCCTCGTCGACATTGCCCGAGCGGCGATCAACGCGGGTGATGACGAATCGGCGGCCGTACGGGCCGAGCAGTTTCGGCGCACCTTGGTGACACCGGTGGTCAACGCAACTGGCGTCCTCCTCCACACGAACCTTGGCCGGGCACCGCTCGCCCATCAGCAGGCAGCCGTGGCGCAGACCATCGAGTTCGACCTGTCGACCGGTCAGCGAGGATCGCGCCAGGCCGCGGTCGGCCAACTCTTCGCCCGGCTGTGCGGCGCCGAGAAGGCAATGGTTGTCAACAACAACGCGGCTGCGGTGTTGCTCGTCGTCGCGGCGCTCGCTGCAGGGCGTGATGTGCCAGTCAGCCGAGGTGAGAGCGTCGAGATCGGTGGATCTTTTCGTGTCCCCGAAGTGATCGAACAGTCTGGCGCCCGACTCGTCGACGTCGGCACCACCAACCGCACCCGAGTCGCCGACTACGCGAAAGCGATCGCCCGCCCTGATGTCGACGCTGCGATGGTGCTCAAGGTCCACCCGAGCAACTTTCGGGTGGAGGGTTTCGTCGAAGAGACGTCGATTGCCGACCTGGCGACGCTTGACGTGCCGGTGGTTGCCGATATTGGCAGCGGCCTTGTCGACGCCACATGTCCTTGGCTGCCTGGAGCGCCGCCGGCGTGGCTGGCTGGCGAACCGGCCGCTGTGCAGGCCATTGCCGACGGAGCTGACTTGATCACGTTCAGCGGCGACAAGCTGCTGGGTGGCCCGCAGGCCGGGATCATCGCCGGTCGTGCTGACCTCGTTGATCAGTGCTTGCGTCATCCGCTTGCCCGGGCGCTGCGCCCCGGAGGGCTGGTGCTCACCGCGCTCCAAACAACTGCGCTCACCTATCTGGACAAGCGTGCGGCGACCGATATCGCGTTCTGGAAGATGGTCGCCACCCCGATTGTCGAGCTCCAAGCGCGTGCCGAGGCGATCGTCGATGCCATCCGGTTGACGCATCCGAGCGCACGGGTTGAGTCGACTGAAGCATTGCCGGGTGCGGGCTCTGCCCCTGGCGTCACGATGCCCTCCGTCGGCGTGGTGATCGACGGCGACCTCCTCGAATCGCTCCGGCAGTTCGCCACGCCGGTGATCGCGCGTTCGCGTGGCGACCGGACATCGCTTGACCTTCGCTCAATTGATCCCGCCGACGATCGGATCGTGATCGATGCATTGCTGGCGGCTGGCGGATGACGGTTATCGCAACGGCTGGGCACGTCGATCACGGCAAGTCGTCGCTCGTCCAGTCGCTTACCGGCACCGATCCTGACCGCCTCGAAGAAGAAAAACGACGCGGGTTAACCATCGACCTCGGCTTTGCCCACATGGTGTTGCCCTCGGGCGCTGAACTGAGCTTCATCGACGTGCCTGGGCACGTGAAGTTCCTCCGCAACATGCTCGCCGGAGTCGGCGGTGTTACCGCATGCGTGTTCGTCGTCGCCGCAACCGAAGGATGGAAGCCCCAGTCCGAAGAACACCTCCGCATCCTCGAACTCCTCGGTATCGAGAACGGCATCATCGCCCTCACCAAAGTTGACCTCGTTGACGACGAGTGGCTCGGGCTTGCCGAGCTCGAAGTTGCTGAACACTGCGCCGGCACCTTCCTCGACGGCGCCCCGATGCTCCCGATCTCATCGACCACCGGTGCCGGCATGGACGAGATGCGCGCGGCGCTCGATGAACTCATCGCCCGCAGCGCAGAGTCTGCAGACTGCAAGCGGCCCCGCTTGTGGCTCGACCGCGTGTTTGCCGCCAAAGGCAGCGGCACGGTCGGCACCGGCACGTTGGTGGGCGGAACGTTACGCAACGACCAACTGGTAAGCATCGAGCCGGGCGGCCATTCGGCGCGTGTCCGCACGATCCAGACTGCCGGGCGGACAGTCGACGAAATCGGCGCGGGTCATCGCGTTGCGGTCAATCTCGCCGGCGTCGACCACAACGACTTGAAACGCGGCGACGCAGTGATCGAACCCGGCCGTTGGCGGCTCACCGGCCGATTCGACGCGTCGCTGCGGGTACTCGATGCGCTCGATCACGATGTGTCGCGTCGTGGTGCGTACGTCGCCTACATCGGTTCCGGTGAGTATGCGGTCAAGCTGCGCGTGCTCGGCGTCGAAGAACTGTCGCCCGGAAGCACCGGCGCGGTCAGGCTGTTCCTCCCGGCGGCAGTTCCGCTGCTGCCAGGCGATCGTTTCGTCCTTCGTGAGTCCGGCCGTGACGAGACGATCGGTGGGGGAGAAGTGCTCGATATTGATCCCGTGCTGCGAGCGTCTCGCGCCGCACCCGACCGCAGCATCGATCGATTAGTCAGCGAACGCGGATGGTTGACCATCGACGAAATCGAGCAACTCACCGGTGAGGTCGTCGACCCGGTGATCGGTGAATGGGTCACGTCGCCCGAGTCGCTCGCCGAACTGACCGAGACGGTCATTGCTCGGGTCGAAGGGGCTGGGCCTGCGGGCGTTGATCTTGCAGCATTCGACGATCGCGAGCGGGCGGTACTTTCAACCCTCGACGAGGTCGTCGTCACTGCTGGCCTCGTCCAGCCTGCTGATGGGATCGATCCGTACGAGGATCACCCGGTGCTGGCCGAACTGCTCGACGGCGGATTCATGCCACCGCCACTTGTCGACGTCGATCGCAGCGACCTTCGCGAGTTGGTTCGGCGCGGCTACGTCGTGCAGCGCGATGGGATCGGGTTTCACCGCGATGCGATCGAGGCCGCGGGGTACGTCGCTGCGGAGTTGCTCGCCGAACACGCAGATGGGTTCACAGTGGCCCAGTTCCGTGACGCCACCGGCGCCAGCCGCAAGTACGTACTGCCCCTCGTTGCCGAACTCGACGCGCGCGGAGTGACACGACGCCGCGAAGACGTCCGTATCGGCGGCCCCCGGCTTCCCCCGGTGTAGGGCTCGCCACGGTCGAGTGCCTGTTCGACACTGCCCTGGCCAAGGGCAAAATTGTGGGGAAGTCTGACTATTCCTGCACTGAGGGTGCCGTTGACTCAGCGTTCACGCTCTCCTCATCGAGCGTTGTACCGTCGTCTTTGCCGCGCATCTCGCGATAGTCCTTCGCAGCGCCTTCGAGGGGCTCGACTTCGAGGGTGATTCCATCAATTTCAGCCACGCGGACTCGCTCGCCCGCCAGCACGGGAGTCGCACGGTTGGTACGGGCTCGCCAGCGGCCGGCGCCGATTTGAACGACGCCGTCAGGGTCGACGTCGGTGATCACGGTGCCGACTTCGCCGATCATCCACTCACGGCCGATAGTTGGTGTAGCGAATCGGGTGCGGACCATGTTCGGCATGCCGACGATGAATGTGAGTGTGATGCCGCCGACGCCCGTGATCAGCGCGATCCACGAGGGTCGCGTGCTGGCGCCGGGCAGCGTTTCGAACAGGAACCACGTTCCAATGACGGTCAGCAGGAGGCCGAAGCCCGTCCAGAACCTGGGTATCCCGACTTGCACATCGATGGAGAAGGCAAGCATCGCCACGCCGATGACGACAATGGCCCACGTTCGGGTCGGGAGTACTGAGAGCCCGCTGAAGGCGAGCAGCGTGCACACGGCGCCGACGACACCACCCACACCGACACCGGCTGTGAAGAACTCGAAAACGAGCAGTGCGAGACCGGTGAGGAGCAGCAGGTAGGCGACCGGTGGGCTGGCGACCGTGTGGAACAGTTGGTCGATCAGTGACAGCTTAGAAAAACGCACCGTTGCCACCGTGTCGAAGCGCAGATTGCCGTCGTCGGTGACGACCTGCTCGGTGGTGAGTAGCGTCGTACCGGACTCTTCGTAGCCGTTCATGGCCTGCAGCATTGAGGTGATGGTAGGGATGCCTTCGTCGTCGATGCGCTGCTTAAAGATGTCGAGGGCTCGGGCTTCGCTGAGACCGACCGATCCGTTGCGGAGGGTCTCTTCAGCCACAGCGAAGTCGATGTCAGCCGAAAGAATTTTTAGCGGCACCCCGATGTAGCCGACGCGGGCGCCGGGTGCCATGCCCGTGACGTCGGCTACCGCCAGGATCTGTGCAGCGGGCCCGTAAAAGCGAGAACCGGTGGGACCAACCCACACGCCGATGGGTATGGGGGCGTTTGCGATGTTGTCGAGCAGTTCGGCGACGACATCATCGTCGACGATTGTCCCAACGCTGTTGACCTGGAGGATCAGTGCCTGGGCGCCGCCGTTCTGGGCCCGTTCGATGGCGTTGCTGATCTCGTCGATGAGGATGTCGTCGATGAAGCCACTCACCTGCAGGACGTCAATCGGGGCGATGTCGGCGCCACCTGGAGTCGTCACAGTGTCGACGTCGCCGACTCCGTTGTCGGTCTGTGCATTTGCTGCGCTGCCGAACATCGAGAGTCCGGCCGCTGTTGTGAGCAATGCGATCGCTAGTCTGCGCAAAGGTGCCTCCGGAACATGAGAGTCCGCTGCAGTCGTTGACCGCCACCAATGTTGTCATTGTTGCGGGCAAAGGGGGTGTAGGGAAGACAACGGTAACGGCTGTCATCGCTCGCGCGGCAAGCCGTGACGGACGACGTGTGCTTGTGGTCGAACTCGATGGCAAGCCGACCCTCGATGAACTCCTTCGCAACGACGGTGATGATGACGGCACCGACCCGTCTGGCGGCAGCATCGAAGTCGTCCATATTTCTGCCGCTGAGGCCCTCGACGAGTACCTCCGGGACCATGGTTTCCAACGGATTGCCAAGCGATTGAACAAAACCGGTGTGATCGACATGGTCGGTACCGCTGCGCCGGGAATCGACGATGTGGTCGTGCTGGGCAAGATCAAGAAGTACGAACAAAGCGGTGACTACGACGTGGTCGTTGTCGACGGCCCGGCCGCCGGACACGCCATCACATTCCTGACGTCGGCCACTGGATTGGCCAACGCCGTGCGGAGCGGCCCCGTGCGAACTCAGTCTGACGGCGTGATCGAACTGTTGACCGATGCCAAGCGTTGCCAGGTCGTGCTGGTCACGCTTGCCGAGACCACCCCGGTCAACGAGGTCGTCGAAACGGCGTTCGCGCTCGAAGACAATGTCGGTGTCCAGCTTGGCCCGATCGTGGTGAACGGAGTCGACGACGGCGCAGCGCTCCCCGACGTCGACGCTGAGGACGCAGCGCTTGGCGAAATGACCAGCGTTGACGCCGGTGTGATTCGCGCCGCGGCAGCGTTCCGGCGCTCCCGTCGGGCTATGGAGAGCATCGAAATCAAGCGGCTGGCCAACGAGATGCCGCTCGCACAACTGCATCTCCCTGCTCGCCTCGTAGCCGGTCTTACATCCGCAGATATCGACCTCATGGCCGACGTATTGACCGAGTCGGAGGCTCATCGTGGCTGATCTCGGTGCCGTCATCGACAACTCGTCGGTCATCGTGTGCTGCGGCTCGGGTGGCGTCGGCAAGACCACCACTGCTGCCGTTCTCGGTTGCGAGGCGGCGCGGCTGGGCCGCCGAGCCGTGGTGGTTACCATTGACCCCGCCCGGCGCCTGGCCGATGCACTCGGCCTCGTCGACGGCCTGGCAGCAGAGCCCCAGCGAATCGAACTCGTTGCCCGGCCGGGTGATGCGTCGAACGGCGAACTGTGGGCGATGATGCTCGACACGGCGGCGACATTCGACGGGCTGGTCACTCGACACGCGTCGGACCCTGACCAAATCGAACGGATTTTGACCAACCCGCTGTATCGGAACATGGCCAGGGCGATGAGCGGAACGCAGGAGTACATGGCGGCCGAGACGCTGCACACCTTGCATGGCGACGACCGGTTCGATCTCGTCATCGTCGATACGCCGCCGAGCCGGAACGCCCTTGATTTCCTCGAAGCGCCCGGCGTGCTCGCTCGATTCCTCGACCATCGAGCATTCAAGTTGCTGATGTTGCCGACTCAGGGCGGGCTCCGAGTGCTCGGGGCGGCGGCGCAACCAATTTTGAAAGCCATCGGCCGTGTCGTCGGGTCTGATGTCCTTGCGGATGCGGTGGCGTTCTTCCAGGCGTTCGCCGGTATGGAGTCAGGGTTCCGTGATCGTGCCGATGAAGTGGTCGCACTGATTCGGGCACCCGAGACCGCGTTTGTCATCGTTGCTTCGCCGCGTCACGACGCGATCGCCGAGGCCGTCTGGTTTTCCGAGCAACTGGTCGATCAACAGGTGGACGTCAGCGCAGCGATCATCAACCGCGTTCAGCCAGCCTTCGGTGAAGGCACCGCTGCAGAGGCTCGATCAGCTGCCGGAGCAGCCACTGGTGAACTCGCCGCCCTGTGGCACAACGTCGCTGACCTCCGGACGCTACGCGAGGCCGAGTACGAGGTCATCGCCCCGCTCGGGGATGCGATCGGCCACGACCGGGTGGCGCTACTCCCGCTGCTCGACAGCGATGTGCACGACCTCGATGGGCTGCAGACCATCGCGGCACACCTCTTCGGACGGTCCTGAATCGCTTCGTGTCACACCGAGGTCAGACCTCGGTGTGACAAAGCGGCGCGGCGATGCTTGAGCGGATAACGTCTGGCATCGTGAACATCCTCATTGCCGCCGATGCCAGCTGGGTCGTCGATGACATCACGGCGGCACTCGGTGCCGACGGCGTCAGCTTCACCGTGTGCAGCGAAGGCAGAGTCGTCTCCGATCAAGTCGCCAAACGTCTGCCCGATCTTGCGATCCTCGATCTCCAGATTGGTTCGATGGGTGGCATGGCAGTCACCATGTCGCTGCGCCTGGACGAGTCGGCAGACACCTTGCCGCATGTGCCAGTGCTGATGCTGCTTGACCGCAAGGCCGATCTCCACCTCGCTCGCCGAAGTGGCGCCGAGGGTTGGCTGATCAAGCCGCTTGACGCGCTCCGTCTGAAGCGTGCGGCGAACGCGATCATGAACGGTGGCACCTACACCGAGGGGATCCCGGTTCCCGATGCCCCCACTGTCAATCAGGCCGAAGCTGCTGAATCGACCGAGGAAGAAGCGGCAACCGTCGGATAACCTCCCCAGTCGCTACGGGGTGTAGCGCAGCTTGGTAGCGCGCCACGTTCGGGACGTGGAGGCCGGGAGTTCAAATCTCCCCACCCCGACCAATGAGTCGTTCTGTCTGTGGACAGAGCGGCTCGTTTCGTTTTTCAGGACCCGCCTGGGCGCATTCGGTACAGTGCGCGCATGGATCTGGTTGAGCTGCAGAACGTGATCGAGCGGACGTACGGAGATCGCGATCGAGAGCGCGGCGTGTCCGCCACCGTGGCCTGGTTGGCCGAAGAGATTGGTGAACTGGCGCAGGCTGTCCGCAAGGGGACGCGCGATCAACAGATTCACGAATTTGGTGACGTGATCGCCTGGGTGGCGACGCTTGCCAATCAGCAGGGCATCGACCTCGCGGAGGCAGTCCAACGGTTTGCCGGCGGCTGTCCGAAGTGCAGTGCCTTGCCCTGCATCTGCTGACACCCAGTCAGGCTGTGCTGCTGGCTGGGTGACAATGGATCAGAGGCCGTTCGGGGCGTCGACGACGATGGTCTTGAGCATCAGGTCGGTCAAGCGCTGACGCTGCGGGTTCGTGAAGATCCAGATGGCACTGAGGAGGAAGAAGATTCCGCTGGTGATGCTGTTGAGCACACCGTCGATGACGAAGCCGCGCAGGAACATCTTGCCCCAGGTTGCCGGCATGCCGGTCTCGGTGTCGATGACATACATTTTGAGGATCTGCTTGGCGGGGGTTTGGCCCTTGCCGTATGCGATCGCTGCCCAGATGAGGTAACCGATGCCCAGGGTCACCACGATCAGTAAGACGGTCAGAAGTGAACCGCCGAAACGTTTGGCGAGTGAGGTCATCACGGTCCCCTGAGGAACCGGAACGGAAGTCTGCGCAACTGCTGCGGCCCCGAGGTTCAGGGGAGGTGGCGGTGGAGGTGGCGGTGTTGCGTTTGTCATGGTGGATCTCTTTTGGGTGGGCCTGATTGTGGTCGACGTCACAGTAGCCGCAGTCATCCGGCGTTCTGGGCAGACTGGATCAATTCTGCGATTTGCAGTGCGTTGAGCGCAGCGCCCTTTCGCAGGTTGTCGTTGCTGACGAACAGGGCGAGGCCCCTGCCTCCAGGCGCACCTTCGTCGGCGCGGATGCGGCCGACGAAGCTGGGGTCGGCACCTGCAGCTTGTAGCGGGTTCGGGATGTCGGCGATTTCGACGCCGGGGGCCTGGGCGAGTAGTTCGTAGGCGCGTTCAACCGAGATGGGGTTGGCGAACTCGAGGTTCAGCGACAGCGAATGCCCGGTGAACACCGGAACTCGCACGCACGTGCCGGACACGAGGAGATTTGGGATATCGAGGATCTTGCGCGACTCGTTACGCAGCTTCTGCTCTTCGTCGGTTTCGAACCGGCCATCGTTGACGATCGATCCGCACAACGGCACAGCGTTGAACGCGATCGTGCGAGCGAATTTATCCGGCGGCGAAAAGACGACGGCCGAGCCGTCGTGTGTCAGCGCTGCGCCGTTGCCACCGGCTTCGGCGACCTGCTTTGCGAGCTCGTCGACGCCAGCGAGGCCAGATCCGGAAGTGGCCTGGTAGGTGGCGGCGATCATGCGTGTCAGGCCCGCCTCATCGTGGAGTGGCTTGAGGACCGGCATGGCGGCCATCGTGGTGCAGTTGGGGTTTGCGATGATGCCCTTGGGCGGGTTGTGCGCCAGGTGGCCGTTGACTTCGGCAACGATCAGCGGGACGTCGGGATCCATGCGGAATGCCGACGAGTTGTCGATCACGATCGCGCCAGCCGCAGCAAATCTGTCGGCGTAGGCGCGTGACGACGCAGCGCCTGCGGAGAAAAGCGCTATGTCGAGACCTGACGGATCAGCAATCTCGGCATCTTCGACGACGATGTCCTTGCCCTTCCACCGGAGCGTGGTGCCCGCGGACCGGGCCGAGGCAAAATATCGCATCTCGGTGACCGGGAAGTTTCGCTCCTCGAGCAGGCGTCGCATGACGCTGCCGACTTGACCTGTTGCTCCAACCACTCCAACACGCATACCGAAAAGCCTAACGGCCACCGATCCGCTCGCCCCGCCAGGTTTCCTGACAGTGCGCGCGTCGACGAACACCCCGGCTGGCATCGATCTTCATCGGCAGCGGATTGAGGCACAGCGACAGAGCAAGGTGGAGAAGCACCGCCAGTTCTGGCACAATCACAGAGATGGCTCGTCGACCGCAACTCGTTCCCTGGAAGGCCGCTGGCCTGGTCTCTGAGCGGCAGGTGAGCGGTGACGACGTCGTTCGGAGCACCGGCTGGGTTTTCAACAACGAGAAAGGCCCCGACCTCACCCTCGGAGAGTTTGTGGCCACTGGTGACGCCGAAGTTGGGTCGTTCCTGACCGTCTTCGGTCTTCGCTCACCCGACCTCGAGAAGCAGAGCCTCGTCGAGATCGGGTGCGGCATAGGTCGGATGACCTGCGCTTTCACTCGTGAGATCGGGAACGTCACTGCGTGTGACCTCGACGCCGGATTCCTTGAGCGGTGCTTCGAGACTGTCGGCCGCTTCGGCAAGGTCGAGCGCCTGCGCACCAGCCACGTGACCGACGGCAAGACGCTCGATCTGCCGCCGAACTCGACGGACATCACGTTCAGCTACATCACGTTTCAGCATTGTGACCCTGACGATGCACTCGAGCTGACCTCAGAGGCCGTTCGAATCACTAAGCCCGGTGGAAAAGTCGTTCTCAACTATCGGGCCCGCGGACGCGGCGATGCCGTGTTGATCCCGATGAGTAAGTTGGTACGCGGCCTGTTCAGCGTGCCGAAGCTCGGCGATTGGCTGTCCCAGAAGCGGACCATCGCGCGTATTGGCTGGCAGGCCAACCGGCTGAACCCCGACGAGATCATCGGCCCTCTCGCCCCCCTGTTCAGCAGTGTTGAGGTCTGGCGCAATCCGAAATCAAACTTCACCGGGCGTGGAGCGATCACGCAGAGTTTCATCGGTGTCAACCCACATCATTACTGGGTCATCGCCACGGTTCGGTAGACGGTTTGATAGATGGTGAGCACAATGGCTCGCTGGGGAGGTCAAGCGGGAATAATGAGCGACATGATCGAAATTTCTGGCGGCCAATTCGCGAATCTGCGTAAGTGGAATCTTGGGCTCGCACTGTTGCACGCAGCACAAGCCGCGATCCTCCTGATACTCGCTGGGGACTTCGCAATCACTTTTACCTCGGCCCCTCCCGACGGGCCCCCTGGGACGCGAGTGCCGCAGGGCGAAGGAGTTTTTGACTTACCGATTGGCATTGCGGTCGCGGTATTTCTGGCACTCGCGGCGTTCGATCACCTGTTGACGGCGACGGCATTGAAGCAGCCGTACGAGGCTGACCTACGTCGCGGTATTAATCGGTTCCGCTGGGTTGAGTATTCGATCAGCGCGACGCTCATGGTTGTCCTGATCGCCTCGTACTCGGGCATCACCGAGCTGGCCGCCGTCTTCGCCATCATCTGCGCCAACGTTTCGATGGTCCTGTTCGGCTGGCTGCAGGAGAAGTTCAATCCACCGGGTCGTACTGAGACGACGATGCTGCCCTTCTGGTTCGGAACGTTCGCCGGACTCGGCCCCTGGGTGGGCATTGCTTTCAACACGGTGCGCGCCGACGAGGTGCCGGGATTTGTCTACGGAATCATCGCTGCGCAGTCGATCTTTTTCTTCAGCTTCGGTCTCAACCAATGGTTGCAATACCGCAAGGTCGGCAAGTGGACCAGCTACGTCTTCGGCGAAAAGACCTACCTCGTGCTGAGCCTCGTGGCGAAGTCAGTGCTCGCTTGGCAGATCTTCGGTGGCTCACTCGCTCCGGCGGAATAGTTGCGAAAGGGGCCTGACCCCATGCGTAACTATTTACGTTCGGGGAGGGGCGCGCTGTAGTCGGCGCCGGAGTCGAGACCGAATGCGGTGTGCAGGGCGATTGCTGCTCGCTCCATGTCGGCCGACGGGATGATGATCGACACGCGAATCGTTGACGTGGAGATCATCTGGATGTTGATGCCTTCGTCGGCGAGCACCCGGAACATTTTCGCTGCGACGCCCGGCGATGACTTCATGCCGGCACCGACGAGCGACACCTTGGCGATGTCGTCGTCGTGAGTGACCTTGGTGGCGCCGATCTGTTCGGCAACCTTTTGCACGATCGACTTGGCCTCGGCTAAGTCGGCCATCGGCATCGTGAAGCTGATGTCCGTCGTGCCTTCGGTCGACGTGTTCTGCACGATCATGTCGACGTTGACGTTGGCTTCGGCGAGCGGCTCGAACAATGCAGCAGACACGCCGGGCTGATCGGGCACGCCGAGCACGGTAACTTTGGCTTCGGTCATGTCGGTGACGACACCGGAAATGATGGGATCTTCCACTGAGGGCTCCTCGTTGCTGACCAGCGTTCCTTGCTCCCAAGTGAAAGCAGAACGCACATGAAGTGGGACGTCGTGGTTGCGTGCGAATTCGACCGATCGCATGGCGAGCACCTTGGAACCGGCACCGGCCATTTCGAGCATCTCGTCGAAGTGCACTTTGGCGAGCTTGCGAGCCTGCGGCACGATGCGCGGGTCGGCAGTGAACACGCCGGTGACATCGGTGTAGATCTCGCACGCGTCAGCACCGAGTGCCTGAGCGAGTGCAGAAGCGGTGAGGTCTGAGGCGCCACGACCCATCGTGGTGATTTCCTTGTCGGTGCTGACGCCCTGGAAGCCGGCGATCACCGCCACCTTTCCCTCGGCGATCGCATCACGAACGCGGTCGCCTCTGACTTCGATGATCTTGGCCTTGCGATGTGCAGTGTCGGTGATGATGCCAACTTGGCTGCCCGTGTAGCTGACGGCGTCGATGCCGCGATCGGCGAGGGCCATCGAGAGCAGCGCTGCGGTTTGGCGTTCACCCGTGGTGAGGAGCATGTCCATTTCGCGACCCGACTGGTTCTTGGAGACCGAGTTGGCGAGTGCGATCAGGTGGTCGGTTGCCTTTCCCATCGCCGAGACGACCACGACGACGTCGTTGCCTCGGCGCTTGGTGAGCGCGACGTTTTCGGCGACCGCGCGAATGCGATCAGGATCGGCAACCGACGTGCCGCCATATTTCTGAACGATCAGTGCCACGAAAATCAGATGCTACTGGAGGCCTGGCGTCAGTCGAGCCTTGGATTGTCAATTTCAATCATGTCAAGCAGCGCGAAATCGTTTGGTGGCACGGCGCGCGGTGACGAAGTTGGCTCCACCAAACGAGGAGCCTGCGGAAGGTAGCCAGCAGATGATTACGCCTGCCGAACCACGTGCTCGACGACGGTGAAGGACATGAGCTCTGCGCCCTGCGCGACTGGTTTGCGGGCCTGCTCGCCGTCAGGCGTGGTGTTACCGTCGGCCTGGCCGCTGGCGTGGCCTTTCGAGAAATTCTGGCTGTCCATCCATGCCTGGAAGTTCTCCTCCGATGCCCAGCGGGTGTACACGAAGTAGCGATCTTCGCCGCTTTCCTGATTTGGGGTCGGGCGCAGCAGCTGGAAGTCCTCGAAACCTTCGAATGCTTCGACCATCTTGGCTCGACCGGCGAACCGACCTTCGAGCTGCGGGCCCATGCCCTCTGGAATTGTGATGGCATTGATCTTGACGACGCTCATGGCTCCAGCATGCCGGATCACGAGGAGGTTGTGCCGTCCTCAGCGGGGATTCCGGCGAGGTCAGCGAGATGTAAGAGGGCGTCGTACACGTCGACGAAGCGCGTTGTGAGCGGCGACATGCCGATCCGCAGGATGTCTGGATCGCGCCGATCGACGATGACGCCGCGGGCCTGTAGCTCGCGGTGGATGCGGACGGCGTCAGGGTGGCGAACGGCCAGGTGACCGCCGCGCCGGGCAGCGTCTCTCGGCGAGGCCACCGTCAGGCCCAAGGCGTCGGCGATCGCGATTCCGTACTGGGTGATTGCCTGCGCCTTCGCAGCGATTGCGCCGATGCCTGCCTCGACCGTGGTCGCGATGCCGCTCCGCGCAGCAGTGAGGCCGAGGATGCCGGGGGTCCCGTGGAGCAGGCGACCGATGCCGGGTCTCGGGTCGAATGCGTTGTCCATTGCGAATTGGTCGGTCTGGCCAAACCAGCCCCAGATGGGCTGTGTCATGTCGTGATGAAGATGCGGGGCGACGTAGGTGAACCCCGGTGCGCCGGGGCCGCCGTTGAGGAACTTGTAGGTGCAGCCGACGGCCAACTCGACACCAAGTGCCGGTAGATCGAGATCAAGCACACCGACCGCGTGCGACAGATCCCACACGGTGATCGCGCCGGCGTCGTTGGCTCGTTTCGTCTCCGCGGCGACGTCGCAGATCTCGGCGCTGCGGTAATCGACCATCGAACGAATGACGACGCCGACGCCGTCGAGGTCGTCGAGCCCGGAGCGCACAGCACCGTTGCGGAGCCGAGCCACGCCCTCGGCTGCGTAGCGGTCGGTCGGGAACTCGCTCAGGGCGAAGGCCAGTACCGGTGGCCGCGGGCCACCTCCGGCTGCGGGAAGATCGAGTGCGACGTTCAGAAGCTGAAAGATGCCAACGGTTGTCGAATCGTGCACTGCGACGGTTCCCTCGTCGGCACCGAGCAGCGGAGCTAACTCGTTCCCGACGGTGAGCGGCAGGTCGAGCCAGTCGTGCTCCCACCAACTTGCGATCAGGTCGCCGGCCCATTGTTCTTCGATGACGCGTCGCATCGCGTCGATCGTTGCGAGGGGTGTCATCCCGAGTGAGTTGCCGTCGAGGTACATGATCGCGGGATCGCGGAGCACGAACCGCTCCCGCCACCCAGCGAGCGCGTCGGCGGCATCGAAGTGCTCGGCGACAGAACGATCAGGCATGCTGCGATCCGTAAGTGGGAGGTCGGGGGTGATCATCTCGGGCCAGCTTGCCAGCCCGATGAGGGTCGCGTGCCGAACATGACCGTCGTTTGTGAACTTGGTGACCCGAACTCCGAGGCCTTGGGTTGCCGTTGCTGCGAGTAGCGCGTCGCCGGCACCGACCTGGTGTGAGGTAGCCATCCAACTTCACCTCGAATGCCCAGCCGGAATGTTGCCGGTTTCGGTCTTGAGCGGCAGAACGGGAAAGGCGCGGTTCAAGATGTTCAGTGTTGAGGAATACGGCTCGACAGCACGCCGTCGGCTTCGAGTTGATCGATCGCATCGTTGTCGAGGCCGAGTAGTTCAGCCAAGACCTCGCGGTTGTCTTCGCCGCGGTATTTCGGAAGACCGCTGACGCCAACGTCGGGTGCGTCGCTGAACTTCCACGGCGAGTTAGGGATGTGGACGGTGCCGCCGTTGCGATCGTCGACATGCACGGTGGCCGAGCGCGCTGCAGCCCATTCGGTGTCAGCAAGCGCGCCGGGTTGTCGAACCTGACCAGTTGCGAGGCCGTGTTCGGCGAAGTGCCGCTCGAAGCTTTCGGCATCAGGGATTGCCAGGGCAAATTCGAGGAGCAGCGCACGCAGTTCGTCGTAGTGCTCGACGCGAGTAGCGACGCTCGTGAAGCGCGGGTCGTTGGCTAATTCAGGTTGCCCCATCGCAGCGATGAACAGGTCGAAGCTGCCGCGCTCGGCTGGATGGCCGCTGACGATGTACGACTCGCCCGACCCGATCTGCATGACGATGTAGTCGCCGGGACGGAAGCTTCGGATCACTTCAGGACTCACTGCGTCGGTCCACAGCGCGTCGTGCAGATGTTCGTTGACATACAGCATCGTCTCGGCCATCGACACGTCGATTGTCTGGCCGGTGCCGGTCTGTTCGCGTTGGAACAATGCAGCGAGGATTGCCGAGCACATCTCCATGCCCGTGTACACGTCAGCGTGGCTATGCGGATCTTTCGCGTAGGCGCCGCTGCGAGCGTTGCCCTGGGATGCGACGATGCCGCTCTCTGCTTCGATCACGGGGGCATAGGCCCGACGGTGGACCCACGGGCCGGTTTGCCCGTAGCCGGAGATCGACGCGTAGATCAGCCGAGGGTTGCGGTCGTGGACGATGTCGGCGCTGAGGCCGAGTCGATCCATGACGCCTGGCCGATAGTTCTCGATGAGCACGTCGGCGTGCTCAACCAGGTCGAGCAGGAGGGCCGACCCGGCGGTACTCCCGAGATCGATGCTCATGTTGCGTTTGCCGGTGTTCTGCTGAACGAAGTAGCTCGACAGACCGTTGCGACGCGGCGAGGAGAACCGCGTGAGGTCGCCTGCTGGTGGTTCGATCTTGATGATGTCGGCTCCGAGGTCGCACAGCATGCGCGTGCAGTGCGGGCCGGACAGTACGCGTGTCAGGTCGAGCACCCTGATGCCGGAGAGCGGTGAGCGAGACGACGTTGCGGGCACGGCTCCATCGTGGCCGATGGCGGCGGATGGGAGCGAAGCCGCGCCGCGACGTGGCGTCACGGCAACGACGTGACGCTACGCACACCTCATTGATCTTGGAGGGCGCTACCATCGGGAGCCACTCCGATCGACATTCCGATCGGTGAGCGCTTTCGGATTGTGTCTTCTGTTCCGGCCAAGCGCTGCAACTCACAGAATTGACACAAGAGAGAACCCCCGATGACCATGACTGACGACGCGCCACGTGCGCTCGACGAAACATCCCCGACCCCGTTCGACCAGCTCGGCTTGCCGACCTCGATCGTTACACTGCTGCAAAGCCAGGGCAAGTACGACGCGTTCCCGATCCAGGCGGCGGTGATTCCCGACGCGATGTCCGGCCGCGATGTCGCCGGCCGTGCGCCGACTGGCTCCGGCAAAACCCTTGGCTTCGGTCTTCCCCTCGTTGCTGGCCTGCGTGATGCCAAGGCCCGCCGCCCGGTCGCACTCGTGCTCGCTCCGACTCGCGAGCTCGCCGAGCAGATTATGGCTGAGCTCAGCCCGTTCTGTCAGGCCGCAGGCCACTGGGCCACGTCGATTTACGGTGGTGTCGGCTACGGCAACCAGCGCAAGGCACTCGACCGTGGTACTGAGCTCGTTGTCGCCTGCCCGGGCCGCCTCGAAGACCTCATCCAGATGGGCGCCATCAATTTGGCCGACGTCAGCACCGTCGTGATCGACGAAGCCGACCAGATGGCCGACATGGGCTTCCTGCCCGCCGTTCGTCGCATTGTTGGCCAGACCGCGGCTCGTCGTCAGGTGCTGTTGTTCTCGGCCACGCTCGACGGCCCCGTCGCCAAGCTCGTCGCCGACTTCCAGAACAACCCGGTGCGGCACGAAGTGGGTCCGAAGGGCCCCGACATGAGCCTCGCCGATCACAAGTTCTGGCTCGTCCAGCGCGAGCAGCGCCAGCAGGTGTGTGCCGACGTGATCACCAAGATGGGTTCGACCATCGTGTTCACCCGTACCCGCCACGGCGCCGATCGCCTTGCGAAGCAGCTCGGCAAGCTCGGCGTGCAGGCCGAACCAATCCACGGTGGACGGAGCCAGGGCCAGCGTGATCGTGCGCTCGCAGCATTTAAGCAAGGCAAGGCTGCTGCGTTGATTGCCACCGATGTCGCCGCACGCGGTATCCACGTCAACGGCGTCAACTGTGTTATCCACTTCGACCCGCCGGCTGAGAACTCCACCTACGTGCACCGTTCGGGCAGGACCGCCCGCGCTGGCGAATCCGGCACGGTCGTTTCGCTGATCGAAGGTGGTCAGAAGAAAGACGCGACCAAGCTGCAGCGTGCGATCGGGCTCAACGAGCCGCTCACCGATCCCGACGTCGGTCTGCTGACCGACCCGCCGATCTCCACGCGCCGCGAAGAAACCCCGGTGGCCCGCAAAGAGCGTCCGTCACGTCACGCACGAGGATCGAGCGACGACCGCCACCCCGACGCTCAGGTCGTAGCGAAGCGCGACGACCGCTTCGAGACCGAGCGCCCCGAGAAGGCCGACCTGCCGGCTCCCGACATGTCGATCGGTGACGGCACCGTCAAGTTCTTCAACGGCGGTCGTGGTTACGGCTTCATCGTTCCCGATGCCGGTGGCAAGGACTTGTTCGTCCATTTCTCGAACATCGTCAAGGGTGCGAGCCGTCGGAACGACGGGAACCGTTCGGACGGTGCCGACCGCGACTTCCTGACCCTCGACAACAATCAGCGTGTCTCGTTCGACGTGCGCGACGGCAAGAACGGCGCCGAAGCGTTCGACGTGAGCGTTGCCTGATCTGACCGGTTCGACCGAACTTCGTTCACGTTGCGTCGATATCCCGGTTTTTTGGCCAACGTCCTCTGTCAGCGAATCGTCTCATGGCACCCCGATCAACATCTCGAACCCCCAGGCGTGGCGCGCCGCAGCGCGTGAAGGCGTCCAACCGCTTGCCGCTCCTGATCTCGGTCGCGTTGATTGCTGGCATCTTGGGAATTGGGTTCTACGGGGGCCGAGGCGATTCGTCGCCGACGTCGCAGGCAGTCGCACCGATTGAACCATTCGAGTCGTTACTCGGCGACGGTCAGACGGCGAACATATACCCAGCACCTGTCACTCAACCGGATGACGCGGCAACCGACCTGCCGGCCGTCGACCGCACGCTCCGTGAGGGGCTGGCGGGCGACGACGTCAAGATGTTGCAGGAACGGCTGGCGAGCCTGGGGTTCGACCCGGGGCCTGCTGACGGCATCTATGGTCGACTGACGATGCAGGCCGTCTGGGCGTTCGAGAAGCTCGTGCTCGCGACACCGCGGGCCGAAGCGACCGGTGTGATCTCACCCGATTCCTGGGAGATTCTGCGCCGCGAGGTCACGATCACACCTCGCCGGTCGACCAACGGTCAGGCCGACCACACCGAGGTGTACCTACCCGAACAGGTGATGATCGTGTTCCGCAAGGATCAGCCGACACTTATCTCGCACATCTCGTCCGGCCTGCTGACCGCTGATGGCAAGCCGCAGGAGTACTGCGAAACCGTCACATATGACACCGATGAGCAGGGCCGCGAACTCGACGAACCGGTCACCAAGCAGGTCTGTGCCCTGGCCAAGACCCCGGGCGGCGTCTTCAAGTATCGCCGCCAGGTCGAAGGAAGGCGCGTGAGCCCGCTCGGCGGTATGTGGAATCCGGTGTACTTCAACTTCGGCATCGCTGTACACGGTGCAGAGAACGTGCCACTTGAGCCTGCATCACACGGTTGCGTCCGCATTCCGATGCACATTTCGGAGTACTTCCAGAGCATGGTCAGCCTCGGCGACCGGATCCTCGTCTGGGACGGCACCAAGGAACCCGAGCAACAGACCGAGGAGGATTCGCTGCCGTCGTTCGACTATGCCGACCCGAATGCCACGACGACCACGTCGTCGACCACCACGACAACGACGACCACGCTCGTTCCGGCCACCACGACGGTTCCTCAGCCGGCAACGACGGTCGCGCTGAGCACCACGACGACTCCGTAACTGTCACACCGAGGTCAGCTTGGTTGAGAGGTCAGCTTGGTTGATGAGTGTGACGCTGACACCGCCTGCGGCTGACGCCAGTTTGTGGAGGGTTGCTGCGGTGTACATCGAGATGCCCGTGCGCATCGCCGGTTTTTCGAAGCGGGAGGCGGTGCACGCTGTCTGGCCCAGCGACCTCACGTACCAAGTCAAGTGTGATCGGGCGGTCTGTGGATCGACGGTCCCGCCCATCGTTTGTTCCGGAATCGTTGGCTCTGTCCCCACTGTGGCGATGAGCGGGCATACCGGTCGGCTCGCCAGCACAGAAACGAGTACCCCATGACGATGTACGGAGCGAACCCCGAACAACTGAGCAATCTCGGCACGAGCTTGACCCGCCAGATCGAGTCAATCAATCAGGTGATGACCACGGTTGACGGCGTCATCAATGGCACAACCTGGCAGGGCCCGGCCCGTGATCGGTTCGTCGAAGATTGGAACACGTCATTCAAATCGGCGCTCGGCAAGCTGAATGATGCCTTCGGCATGGCGGGCAAAGACTGCTCGGCGCGAGCTGATGAACTGCGTCGGGTGATGGGCATCGGCTGACCGATCTGAGCGCCCTGTGGGTCGGCGGGGGTCCAGTCGAATAGTCTCCATTCGGTGACGACCGAGCGCGACCCTCTCGCAGGTGTTCATCCATTGGTACTCGCGGCCAAACCGCTCGTCGATGCGGTCGGAGCGACGTTCATCAATGTCGACCACGCCGAGCCGAGTGATGTTCCGCTGATTTGGGAAGGCGTGACCGTCGCCGCAGTGCGGCTGCCGCCGCTGCACGGGGCGCTCGACCGGCTGATCGATGCCGTCGAGACCGAACTGGGCGACACGCTGCCGATGCTGTCTCGCGAAGGCAAGCAGCGGGCGATCCGGCTCCTCGACGAACGTGGCGCGTTCATTCTGCGGCGTGCTGTTGAAGATGTGGCCGACGCAATGGGTGTCAGTCGGATCACCGTCTACAACTACCTCAACGCGATCCACCGCTGACTCCTGCCAGACTCGGAGTGCATGACCCGACTCGACGATTTCGATCTGATCGCCTTCGACGCAGACGACACGCTCTGGCAGAGCGAAGATTCGTTCAACAGAGCTGAGCTGGCGTTTGTCGAGCTCGTCGGGCCGCACTGCTCGGTCGGCGTCGATGTGGGGGAGGCCTTGCGAGCGGTCGAGCGTGCCGACCTGTCGGTGTCCGGTTACGGCGTGAAGGCGTTCACCATCTCGATGGTTCGGGCAGCGATCAGCGCATCGAACCGCACCGTGCCGGTCGAGGTCATCGAGCAACTCGTCGACATAGGCCAGCACATGCTGACCGAGCCGGTACATGTGCTCGATCACGTGCCCGAGGTGTTGGCGGCAGTGGGCGCCGAGAAACGTATCGTGATGATCACCAAAGGCGACCTGGTGCATCAGACACGCAAGGTCACCACATCAGGGCTCGCACACCACTTCTCTGACATCGAGATCTTGCTCGAAAAAGACCCAACGACGTACGCCAAAATATTTCGCCGCCTGGGTGTCGAGACGGACCGAGTGCTGATGGTCGGAAACTCGGTGAAGAGCGACATCCTGCCCGTGTTGGCCATCGGCGGGCATGCAGTCCACATCCCGTATCACATGACCTGGGAGCTCGAACGCGTCGATGAGCACAACGAGGAGTTCGCCGAGCTCGCGAGCATCAGCGAACTGCCCGGCTGGCTGGGCGTCTAAAGCCGTCGGAGTTGCACGCCGTCGACTCGGTGGTCGGCGGCCTTGTGCAAGATCAGCGATGCTCGATGACGGGTTGGGGCGATGTTCTCGGCGAGGTTGCGGCCGTTGATCTCGCGCCAGATCCCACGGGCCGTCGCAACAGCGTCCTCATCGCTGAGTTCAGCGTAGAACTTGAAGAAGCTGTCTGGGTTTTGAAAGACCGAGCCGCGCAGCGCGAGGAACCGATCGATGTACCACTTCTCGATGTCGGCTTCGTCAGCGTCGATGTAGATCGAGAAGTCGAAGTAGTCCGATACGAACTCGCTGAATCCTTCTGCCGTCTGCAACACGTTGAGTCCTTCGAGGATGACGATGTCCGGCTGACGTGTGACGACGCGCTCGTCGTCGACGATGTCGTAGACGACGTGGCTGTAGACCGGAGCTGTTACCTCAGCCCGGCCGCTCTTGATATCCCGAAGCACACGCAGCAACTCCCGCGTGTCGTAGCTCTCCGGGAACCCTTTGCGATTCATGATGCCGCGTTCTTCGAGTACGGCATTCGGATGGAGAAAGCCATCGGTGGTGATGAGGTCGACCTGGGGGTGATTAGGCCACTGTGCCAACAGCGCTTGCAGGATGCGTGCGAATGTGCTCTTACCCACCGCGACACTGCCGGCGACACCGATGATGTATGGCACCTTCGGTGCGACCGTGCCGAGGAACGTCGATGAGACTTTGTACAGATCCTGGATCGTGCTCACGTACAAGTTGAGGAGGCGGCTGAGCGGGAGATAGATCGTTGCGACCTCCTCCAAGTCGATCTGGTCGTTGATGCCCTGGAGATCACTCAGTTCAAGTTCGCCGAGTGTCAGCGGTGTCGTTGCGCGAAGTTCCGCCCACGTGTCGCGCTCGAAGCTGAGATATCGATCGACTGCCGTGGAGGCGGCATCGAGCGTCAAAGAGATCGGTTGGGCCACCGGTTCGGTCACGGGCGCGACCTTACGCAACTGCCGCCAGTGCTTCACAGACGCGGGCGCGTAGCCTGCGGGCGTGAGTGATTCGGCCGACCGCAAGCAGCGCGGTGCCTGGTACACGCCGGACGACCTCGTGGCGCGAGTTGTCGAGGCTGCAGTCACTCCTGAGTTCGTTGAGCGCTGCCTTTTGACGTCGAATGAGATCTGCATCGTTGACCCCGCGTGCGGCGACGGACGGTTTTTGATCGCGGCGGCGGAACGGATCGTGGCACTCGGTGGGCGGGCCCGGGCCATCGGCGTCGACATCGACCGACGTGCCGTGGACGCTGCCCGGCAAGCGGTTACCGAGGCCCCCGCGGTCGCCTCGTGCGACGTGGTGCACGCCGATGCCCTCTCGATGGACTGGACAAACATCGACGAGCCCTCCGGGAGTGGATTCGATCTTGTGATCGGAAACCCGCCCTTCTTGTCGCAGATGGCAGCGGCCACAACTCGTGGAGGTTCGAGCAGCAGAGGCGGAGGCCCGTACGCCGACGCTGCTGTCGAATTTGTGGCACTTGCTGCTGAATTGGTGAGCGACTCCGGCCGAGTTGCATTCGTCCTGCCCCAGTCGGTGCTGTCGGCTCGCGACGCAGGGATGACGCGTTCGGCTATCGACGCTCGGGCTGACATCGCGTGGTCGTGGTGGACCGGTGATCGAGAGTTCGATGCGCACGTCCACACGTGCGCCCTGGTTTTTCAGTTCGGCACACGGTCAACACGGACGGGGGCGACGTGGGGGCACGTGATCACCGACCGGCAGGGTGTGCCCGATGTCCCGTTGGCATTCGAGCAGCAACACGCGGGCAGGCTCGGGGACCGTTGCTGGTTGAACGCCAACTTCCGCGATGAGTACTACGGGATGATCCCTGCAGTCGGTGATCACGACGCGGGCCCACAACTGATCACCAGTGGGCTGATCGATCCGGGGCAATCATGGTGGGGTCGCCGTCCGATCACCTTCGCCAAACAGCGCTTTGCTGCGCCGCGTCTCGATCTGGATGCGCTCGATCCGAAGATGCAGCGTTGGGCCAGTCGTCGGCTCGTTCCGAAGGTGTTGATTGCGAACCAAACGAAGATCATCGAAGCTGTGGCTGATCCGGCCGGAGATGTCCTCCCGGGTGTTCCGGTTATTTCGGCCTATCCGACGGGCGGCGATCTGGTGTCAACCGCCTGGGAGACCGCTGCGGTGTTGACGTCGCCCGTCGCGTCGGCCTGGGCGTGGCATCGCAGTGCTGGCACGGGCCTGTCGGCCGATGCAATTCGGCTCGGCCCCGTGGTGCTCGCTGACGTGCCGTGGCCGGCTGGGAGCCTCGACAAAGCAGTGCAAGAACTTCGCCTTGGAAATGTCCGCAGCTGTGGACGCGAAGTGCACCGGGCATTTGGGATCAACGACGAGGCGCTGGTCGCTTGGTGGGAGGCCGCGCTCGTGACGATCGAGGCTCGCCAACCGCCGAACGTCACAGAGTCTCCGCGGCAGTAACCAGCCGGCGGGCTGCGAAACTCGTGGCGATGACAAGCGGGCAGTTGACCTCACAGCGCCGAACCGGACGAGGTCGCCAAGGGTGCGCCAGCGGTGCCCTGATCGTCGGGCTGGCCCTGTTCGCCGGAGCATGCGGCGGAGGGAGCGATGCCGGATCAACCTTGAGTGCGGCCGGTGAGAGCGGCAAGCGAATTGTGCTCTCCAGCGGCTGTGCTGGCTGCCACGGAACCAATGGCAAAGGCGGCGTTGGCCCCACGTGGGTCGGGCTGGCCGGATCGGAGCGAGAACTCCAAGATGGCTCGACAGTGATCGCCGACGACGGGTACCTCGTACGAGCGATCGCCGAACCCGGCGCCGACCTGCTTGCTGACTACCAGCTGCAGATGCCACAGAACCGGTTGAGCGACGACGACATCGCCGACGTGATTGCCTTCATCAAAGATCTCAGCCCGCCCGCAGGCGGCTGATCGATCAGCGCTTCCAGGGAGCGGTCGGGCTGGCAGTGCCAGGCCCACCGGTGAGCACTTGCGGACCCTCGTCGGTGACGAGGATCGTGTGCTCGAACTGGGCGGTGCGCTTGCCGTCTGAGGTGACAGCTGTCCAGTCGTCGTCCCAGATTTTGTAGTTGATCGTGCCGAGCGTGATCATCGGTTCGATCGTGAAGGTCATGCCGGCACGCATGATCGTGCTCGACCGGGAGTCGTAGTAGTGCAACACCTGAATGTCGGTGTGGAACTGCTCGCCGATGCCGTGCCCCACGAATGCCCGGACGACGCCGTACTTGTATGGCTTCACGGTGTCTTCGATGGCGCGACCGATGTCGCTGAGCGGGCGGCCGACTTTGACAGCTTCGATGCCACGCCACATCGACTCCTCGGTGACGTTGACGAGCTGCCGGCTTTCCGGGTCGACATCGCCGACGAAGAAGGTGGCGTTGGTGTCGCCATGGACGCCGCCGAGCCAGCCGGTGACGTCAATGTTGCAGATGTCGCCTTCTTGCAGCTCACGCGAGTCAGGGATGCCATGGCAGATTACTTCGTTGATCGACGTGCAGCAGGCCTTGGGATAGCCGTGGTAGTTGATCGTGCTCGGGTAGGCGCCGCCGTCGATGAACGCCTGGTGCACGGCGATATCGATTGCTTCGGTGGTGACACCGGGCTTGACCATGTCGCCAGCCATCTTTAAGACCTCACCGGCGAGCTTGCCCGAGATGCGCATCCGCTCGATGATGTCGGGCGACTTGACCCGACCTTCGTCCCAGGCCTCGTACTCGCCGGTATCGGCATAGGGCGGGCGGGCGATGTTGGCGGGGACGTCACGCATCGGCGTCACCAGGCCTTGTAGGATTCGGCCTTCAGACTTCTTGTGACAGCGCTTGTATTTGCGGCCGCTTCCACACCAGCACGACTCGTTGGCCTGCGGCAAGGTGGACGGAGCGGTTCCGAGCGTCGACGTCATCTCTTCAGGATACGGCCAAGCTGCGAACGCGCACTGAGGTCTACTCAGTCACAGTCAGCGTTCACTCCCCATCAGCCACCGAAACTGAGACCGCTACGCATCATCTGTGCCGCGCGATGGTCTCCATTTCGGGGGACGGGGGTGTCAGTGGCGGCCGAAGGGGTTGATTGAGCGGCTGGTAAAGGCGTTGAGCACGCGGATCACTTCGTGGGCGCCCCAGCGTTGTCCGCGCTGTGCTGTTGGGTCGAGTGCTTGCAAGACGCCGAGATCAGCGAGCTGGCGAATTGCCCCACCGACTGACGACGGACTGGCGTCGAGTTCGTCACTGAGCGACTTGACGTCGACGATCGGGTGGGCGAGCAGCGTGTCGATGATCGGGTGAATCACCGAGTCAGCACGCACGCTGTCAGCAACGGTGCGCCAGCCATTGACGATCACCTCGACGTCATCGAACAGCATGCTCGCGCTCCGGAGCGCAGCAAACGTGGCATCGGCGCCGAGCTCGACGATCGGGACAAAGTCGCCGGATCGATACTCGGTGAGCGCCTCGATGTACCGGTGCTTCTGCGAGACGATGCCCGCCGAGATTGGCAGGGTCGCAGCTTTGGTCAGCCCGTCGCGGCGCAGTAACGCGTGGATCAGCGCTCGACCGACGCGACCGTTGCCATCGGGGAACGGGTGGATTGTCTCGAAGTGGGCGTGCATCAGCATTGCCTGGATGAACACCGGGATGTCCGTGCGGTTCATGAACTCGCACAGATCTTCGATGGCGTCGGGAATGCGATCGGCAGCCGGAGGAACGAACGTTGCACCCGGCGGCCCGGCCGAGTAGCTGCCGATCCACACCGGGTCGGTGCGCCACTTTCCGGCGAGCACCGGATGCGTGTCTCTCAGGAGCGCTCTGTGGACATCGAGAATAGTGTCGGGAGTGATGTCGTCGGACAGTTCGATGGCTGCTGCAGTTGCTTCGACGTTGCCGATGACGTCGGCGACCGAGCGACCCATCTCGTCGCCGATCTCGGCCATGAGGAGGTCAGGAATCGATGCAGCAACGTTCTCGATGCGTGACGACGCTGATGCTTCGATCCGGACGAGGAGGCGTTCGAGCGGGGCCAGGGTGTCACCGACGCGAACGTCGAACTGAGCAATTGCCGCTCGGACATCTTCAGAGATGAGCGCGCAGTCCGACGGAATCAACATGCTGACGTCGGCGATCGGATCGAGGATGGCCGACTGATAGCTACGATCCCGAGAGGATCGTCTGGCGTCGCCGCCTTCAGAGATCAGCCAGGTGAGCTTTTCGAATCGCACCGGCGGCCAGAGCATGAGCCCACGGTTGTCTGTTGTGAACTCCGCTGCCATTGGTCAGAGTATGACCGATGAGGAGCCGTTGAGCGTGAGCTCGGGACCTGAAATAACGCCGAGCGTGATGGCCGAGGTGAGCGCAAGAGTGTCCCACGGCGATTCGTAGATCCAACGCTCACTGTGGACGCGCCGTGTCACCGTTTCAGATCTTGTTCAGACGGCTGGAGCTTTCGCGGGCGCGTTTCACCGATGTGGCGAGGCGCCATGACAACACGGCGACGACAAAGCCGCCGACTCCGGTGAACACCCACACCCACGGGAAGCGGCTGTCATCATCGATGATCTCGAGCTGCGGCGGGGGAGCGGTGGGGTCGTAGGTGAAAAGGTACGCAGCTCTGATGCGGTCGTCGTCGTCGACGTCGGTGCTGATGTGTCGCACCACGTACTGGCCAGCCACCGACAACGGTGCGTCGAGTGACACGATCACCTTCAAGTTGCCGTCCTGAGTGAACGTGGTGCCGACGATCTTGCCGTTCGGATCGGTGACCGATCCGTCAGGGTCAGTAATCGTGCTGGCATATCGCAACTGGATCGTGGTGATCTCGCCGCCAACGATTGCACCCGGTCCAGGGCTGGCTGCGCCGAGCCCGGAATGAGCAAATACAACCGAGCCGAACAGCAGCGTGACGGCTGTTGCCAGTGCAGCGATCAGCCCGACGGACCTCCAGCCTTCCCGTGGTCGGTTGGCGCTCCGACCACTCACGGAACTACGTGAACGGCAGCGACAAAGGTCATGCAGCGACCCCGTCGATCAAGGGGAGCGACCAGAGCAGTGACTCGAGCAGCAGCCGCTCGTTCGGATTGCGCTCCATTGCCTGCAAGGCTGCGTGGATCTGGCGTACGGCGTTCGCGCATCCTTCGATGTCGAACGGGCCGCTGCCGGGCTTCGTCGAGGCCAGCGCCTGATCACGGTAGACCGATGCAAGCGTCGCCAGACCTGAGCGAAGCTCGTCGGTGCGGTGACGTCGGAGCTCACGTTTGTGGCGATCTTCGAGCAGCTTCTTGCCGCTGCCCCGCTCGCCGTGTTCCTTGATGCGGGCATCGAGCTCAATGATCTCAACTTCGTGTTTCGCTGCGAGCGGTGCTGCTGCCGCATCGATCAAGGTCAGCAGTTCGCCGGCGAGACGCATTGCAACGGCACCCGTACCATCGAGTTGCCCGGGGGCCCCGAGGAATGCCTTGCGACGTTCGGCGAGCGCCGGGTCGGTGGCGAGCACGCGAGCGCGATCGAGGTTGCCGAGCGCAGCCTTCGACGCGACCATCGCGCTGGCCGGGTTGATGCCTTCGGTGAGGAGCCGGGCGGCGATGACGTCGGCACTGATCGTGCGGAAGTGGATGCGTACACAGCGTGACGAGATGGTGATCAGGTCGTGCGGCACGAAGTCGCAGAGGATGACGAACGTCGTCGAGTCCGGCGGCTCTTCGATCGTCTTCAGCATCAACGCCGCACCGTTGGGCGACAGGAGATGGAACTCGTCGAGGATGAGCACCTTGCGGGCGCCCTCGGTCGGTGCGAGTGAGCTGACGCGCACGACCTCTTTGGCCTGGTCGGCAGAAATGGAGGCGCCGACGCGCTGGACTTCGCGTACGTCCGGATGCTCGCCCGCGAGGATCAGCCGGGCATCGCGCTGCTCGCGATCTTCGCCACCAGACATCAGGCTGGCTGCAAATGCGCGAGCAGCTTCGAGTTTGGTTGAACCGGCTGGCCCGACGAACAGGTAAGCGTGGACTGGCCCTCGGGCCACTGCGCCGCGAAGGCTTTCGACAGCAGGCTTCTGCCCGACGACGTCGTCCCACACCGAACCGGGTTCGCCGAGTTCCGGCTTGGCAGAGGTGGGCACGTCAGAAGTTGTCGGCGTTGCGGCGGCCTGCTCGTCGGCGAGCATTGCTGCTTCGAGCTGCTCCTCGGTCATGTCGTCGTCGCTCGGGTTGGAGTCGCTCACAGCACACCGCGTTCGATCAGGGCGGCAACGATCGTTGCTTCGACCTCGTCGATCGAACCGCGACCGTTGACCGTGATCCATCGGTCGGTATTGGCGGATGCCATGGCCCGGAACCCATCGATGACGCGCTGATGAAAGGCGTCGCCTGCCGCTTCGAACCGGTCGAGGTCACGCTCTTGGAGCCGCTCCGCAATAAGCGCGTCCGGGGTGTCGAGGAAGATCACGGTGTCGGGCCGGCGGGCAGTGATCGCCCAGTCGTTGATACTGGTCAGCTCTTCGACGTCGAGCTCACGGCCGTAGCCTTGGTAGGCAAGCGTCGAGTACAGCGACCGGTCACTGACCACGTTGCGGCCACCGTCGAGCGCAGGGCCAACGACCTCGGCGAGATGCTGAGCACGATCAGCCGCTGTCATCAGCGCCTCGGCCCGCGGTGTCAGGTTCGTGATCGAGTTGTCGTGCAACATCTCGCGGAGCCGTGCCCCGACAGCGGTGCCGCCAGTTTCGCGAGTGAGCACGGCATCCATCCGAGCAGCGAGTAGCGCCGCCTGCGTGGACTTGCCGCAGGCTTCAGCACCTTCGAAGGCGATGTAGTTCGGCGACGTCACGCAGTGGAGGCTAGAGGACGACACGTCGTCCTCTGACAGTCAGTCGTTGATGTCGGTGATGGCTGGCTTCTTGGCAGCGGCTTTCTTGGCTGAGGCCGATTTTTTGGGCGTGCTCTTCTTTGCTGTGGCCTTCTTCTTGGCTGCAGCCTTCTTTTTCGTGGCCGTGGCCTTCTTGCCCGGGGTGCCGCCCTTGGCGATGATTGCTTCGCGACGGATTTCCAGTAGCTCGTAGGCGCGTTCAGGGCTGATCTCTTCAAGACGGTCACCCTTGCCGAGTGACGCGTTGGTCTCGCCGTCGGTGACATAGACGCCGAAGCGGCCTTCCTTGGCGGTGACGTTCTTCTCTGACACCGGGTCGGTGCCGAACTCTTTGAGCGGGCCCTTCGCCGCGAGGTTGCTGCCGCCGCGCTTGTAGACCTTTGGTTCGGAGTAGATCTTCAGGGCTTCGTCGAGCGTGATCGTGAGGAGTTGGTCTTCAGTATCGATGTTCCGATAATCCTTTTCCTTCATCACGTACGGGCCATAGCGACCGTTGTTCGAGAAGATGCCGATGTCATCGGCTGGGTCGTTGCCGAGGTGGCGCGGGAGCTGGAGCAGCTTTTCGGCGTCGGCCATCGTGATGTTTTCGAACACCATGTTCGAAAAGAGCGACGACATCTTCGGCTTCTCCATACCGGGAGGCGGGTTGTCGTGATCGCCCCACTGTACGTACGGGCCGTAGCGTCCGTTCTTGGCGAACACGGGGAGCCCGTCGAGCTCGCCGATCGGATCGTCCATCTTCGGAGCGTTGAGTAGCTCGATGGCCTTCTCGACGGTGAGTTCGTCTGGTGGCAGATCGTCGGGCACCGACGCGGTGTCATCGCCGCGCTTGATGTACGGCCCGTACCTGCCCGGCTTGGCAACGATCTCGTTGCCGTCTGGGTCGTTGCCGAGTGGAAACGTGTTGATCTCGGCGGCGTCGATCTCGTCGAGGTTCTCTTCGACCAGGCGCTTCAGACCGAGCATCACATCTTCGCCATCGCCGGCCTCGGCCGTGATGGGAGGAACGCTCGCGTCGCCCTGGTCGCCCCAATAGAAGCGCTGGAGCCACTCGTCTTTCTGACGTGTGCCATCAGCAATTGCGTCGAGGTCGTGCTCGGTCGACGCTGTGAACTCGTAGTCGACGAGCGCTTCGAAGTGCTCTTCGAGCAGTCGGACTACGGCGAATGCGGTCCAGGTCGGGACGAGTGCTTGACCCTTCTTCCACAGGTAGCCGCGGTCCTGCACGGTTTGGATGATCGACGCCCAGGTGGACGGTCGACCGATACGCAGTTCTTCGAGTCGCTTCACGAGCGATGCTTCGGTGAAACGCGATGGTGATGACGTCGTGTGGCCGCTCGGGGCGATCGACGCGATCGGCACCAGGTCGCCGGCGGCGAGCGGCGGCAGGAGTGCTTCCTTGTTGGCAGCGTCTTCGCCGGTCTCTTCCGTCGATGCGACGTAGACGGCGCGGTATCCGGGGAACGTGATCGTCGTGCCGGATGCTGCGAATTCGCAGTCAGTGAGCTCACCGGTGGTGCGATCGAGTGACTCGGCGGCGAGGCGGATCGAGACGGTGACACCGGCGGCGTCGGCCATTTGCGAAGCCAGCGTGCGCTGCCAGATCATCTGATACAGCGCAAGTTCCTGGCTGTTCAGTTCGGTCGCCACGGCGTTCGGCGAGCGATACGGCGTGGCCGGGCGGATGGCCTCGTGAGCATCTTGACCCTGGGTCTTCTTCTTGTATTGCTTTGGCGCTGCGTTGAGGTACTTGGCTCCATACTCGCTCGTGACCGCGTCGCGAGTCGCCGTCATTGCCTCTTCGGAGAGGATCACGTCGTCGGTACGCATGTAGGTGATGAAGCCACGCTCGTAGAGGCCTTGGGCCACTCGCATGACCTGGCTGGAGGAGAGACGGAGCTTGCGGCCACCTTCCTGCTGCAGCGTCGAGGTCATGAACGGTGCCTTGGGTGACGATCGATACGGCTTCTCGTCGACGGAACGGACCGTGAACTGTTTGCCGTCGAGACCTTCTGCCAATCCGCGTGCGCGAACTTCTGTCAGCTGGATTGGCGAGTTGCCGCTCTTCGGGGTGATCACCTCACCGTTGTCGCTGAAATCTTTGCCGCTGGCCACCCTTGAACCGGCGATGCCGACAAGTTTGGAATCGAACGATGGATCTGTTGCGGTGATCGCGTCGATGTCCCAGTAGCCGGCGCTGACAAAAGCGATGCGCTCGCGTTCGCGTTCTACGACCAGCCGGACCGTGGGGCTTTGCACTCGACCAGCGGACAGGCCGCGGTTGACGCGACGCCACAGCACCGGCGAGACTTCGTAGCCGTACAAACGGTCGAGGAGGCGACGGGTCTCAGCAGCGTCGACCATGCCGTAGTCAATGTCGCGTGGGTTGTTGACAGCGTGGTCGACAGCGGCCTTGGTGATCTCGTGGAACACCATCCGTTTGACCGGCACTTTGGGCTTGAGGTATTCGAGCAGGTGCCACGAGATGGCTTCGCCCTCGCGGTCTTCATCGGTTGCGAGGTACAGCTCGGAAGCGTCTTTTAGTGCGGCCTTCAAGTCTTTGACCACAGTCTTGCCGCGTTCGGTCAACTCGTAGGTCGGCTTGAAACCGTTGTTGACATCGATGTTTAAGCCTTTAGAGGGTAAGTCCGCCACGTGGCCAACGGAGGCGCGTACGTCGTAGCCGCTGCCGAGAAACTTTGAGAGAGTTTTCGCCTTTGCAGGAGATTCGACGATGACGAGTGGCTTAGACATCAGGGTCTTTCGCTAGGGGTTGCAGCAGAGTGAGCAAGTGGAGTGTGCCTGAAACGAGGCGGTTCCACGTCGCGGCTCGGTAAACGGCATGGCGCAACCTTCGGGTGGGCGGCACCGGGGAGGGTACGTTCTGAGGCAATGTCCTCAACCGCTGATCGTGTCGCACTGGGCTGGTCGGACGCGTTCGAGGTGGCATGGGCGTCGATCGGATCCCCCGGTGTTCCCGTGCGTGTGTCCCGGCTAGACCGGGGCTGGAGCACAGCGATCTCGACGATGGATCAGGCGCGCGGGCTCGTCGATCCCATCCGGATGCGCAACATCGGAGCCGAGGTTGCAGTGGGCGACTGGATCATCGTGTCCGACGACGGCGAAAAGGTGGAACACGTCCTCGAACGGACCTCGGCGTTTACCCGGCGCGCCTCTTTCGACGGCATGCGTGCGGTGTCACACACCCTTGCAGCAAACATCGACGTGGTGTTCCTCGTGCACGCGCTCGGGTCGCCGCCCAGCCCGCGCCGGCTCGAGCGCGAGCTCGTGCTGGCGTTCGATTCGGGTGCCGAACCGGTCGTCGTGCTGACCAAGACCGACCTCGTCGACGACCCCGAACCGACTCGTCTCGAACTCGCCGAGGTCGCACTCGGTGTACCGGTGCTCCTGGTAAGCGGCGTGACCGGTAACGGCATCGACTCGCTCCGGTCGTACGCCCACGGCAATCGAACGCTGACGTTCCTCGGTGCGAGCGGCGTGGGTAAGTCGACGATTGTGAATGCTCTGGTCGGCAACCAACGGCAAGCCACATCGGAAGTTCGTGAGGGCGACCAACGCGGCCGCCACACGACCGTCGCAGCGGAACTCGTGCCGCTCGACGACTCGACCACCGGCGGCTGGTTGATCGATACGCCTGGCGTTCGCGCACTGAGCCTCTGGTTGTCGGGCAACGGCATCGAGCGGGCGTTTGCCGATGTGTTCGACCTGATGGATGGGTGCCGGTTTCGCGACTGCAAGCACGATCAGGAGCCCGGATGCGCCGTTCAAGCAGCGATGAGCGCGGGTGAACTCCACCCCGTGAGGCTGAACGCGCTGGAGAAATTGATTGAAGAAGAGGCGGCGCTAGAAGAAGAGCAGCGGGCGCGCGAAAAGGTCGCAGATAGGCGACGCGGGGGCAGGAAGCCACCCGACAAGTCTGAGTTTGACTAGACGGCTGTCCACCCAGGTGCCGCGATCGTCGATGCCCCTCGAGCGCTGCGAGTCCTCGGAACGTGCCAGCCTCCGGTCTACTCCGTTGCTCCGGAATTCGTGAACGAAGCGGCCCCGGCACCCTGCACTGGTGATCTTGCTGGCGACAGCCGCTCGTTTGGCGCAGGCGGTCTGAATGCTCAGGTTTTGAGGACCCAGCCTTCGCCATGGCGTGTCCACATTGTGGTCATGTTGACGGCGGCGATGGGGAGTGGGCCGTAGATGTGCGCAAAGAGTTCGTCGAGGCCTGGTGCTGACGGTTCCCAGAGGATCTCGGAGGGGACGGCGACGGGATCGATCGTCAAGAGCACAAGGTCGGAGAGGTCGCCGTAGAAGCGGTTGGCAGTGGCCTCGATCTGAACTGCTGTCGAGCAATGGATGAAGCCAACGGCATCGAGCGTTTGACCGCGGGTCGACCAGCGGTACGCGCCAATTTCAAAGGCACCTTGCCAGTCTTCGGGAAGTGCAAGGTGGAAGATTGGGTCGTCGCCGGCGCCGGCAGCGGTTTCGGTCACGAGATGGTGTCTCGAATCGTGATCGACTGGTCGAGGCGGGTGCGTTCCAGGCGGGTCCGAAGGCGCTTGTTGGTGCACACGATCTCGAGGTCGCCATCAGCCTGTCGTGCCGCTGCTGCTGCGCCGAGCAGCATCCCGAGACCGGCATCGTCGAGTGCAACGACACCGTCGAGGTCGGCTACGACGACCGCACCGCTGTTGGCATGGACAGCGCGCAGCAAGGCATCGCGGAAGGCGGCGATCGAAGCGAGGTCGACGACGCCGTCAACAGCAACGGTCGGCACGCCGGCCACGATGCTTGTCGTCGCTCGTAGGTCCATGGCCGTCAAGCTAACGGCGTCGACCTGAGCATCACGCCCGATCGTGTCAGTCGGGCTCTGTTGCCATGGTCGCTGTTGCCCGGTGCGTGCTGGGGCCGAGGAAGCGGCCGATGATCGGGACATCGGTCGGATCGGTGTAGGTGATCGTGACCACCACGTCATGTGACGTTGTCTGCGTCGACACGTCGATCGGCAGCCCGACCGAGCGGCGTGCGGCGCGACCGGCGGCGCCACTCGGGTCGGATGACACGACTGCGGCGCGCGCCCCTTCCCGAGCGGCGAGCTCGACTGCGAGTTCGTTGCGGATCGCGACACCGACCTGGACGATTCCGAGCACGATGATCAGTACCACGGGCAGCGCCAGTGCGACCTCGACCGTGGCCTGGCCGGCGTCATTACGGTCGCGCCTCGACATCAGAGTTTGCTGATCACGGAATCGATCACCGCGTTGAACAAGCGACCGATACGGGCCGCGCCTCCGCCGGTGGTGGCCCAGGCGACGACCAGGAGGGCGACCAATGCGGCTGCGAGCAACACGAGGGCGTACTCGGTGGTCGCCTGCCCGCGATCGCCGGCACAACGCGATCGATGTTGGTCGACGAGGCCATCGAGTCGGTCGGCCACAGCATTGGATGCGGTGGCGAGGGAGAGAGAGCAGGCCAGGATGAGGTGCGGCATTGGTGCCTCCGAAGACGAGTGCGGGAACGGTCGGTCACCAGGCGTTGCTGCTGAGTGACGAGAGGGCTGCCAGTACCGCAGGGGCGATGGCAAGCAAGACGAACGAGGGGAGGGTGCACACGACCAGCGGAAACGACAGCTTGACCGGCAGGGACCGAGCCGCTGCTTCGTCGAGGCGCCGTCGAGTTGCGCGCGTTTCCACCGAGAGTTGGGTGAGGACGTCGGCCATCGGAAGCCCGTACCGGCTTGATGCGGCAACGAGATCGACGAGCGCGATGGCGCTGGTTCCGAAGTGTGTGTTTAGCGCGGCGAGTGCATCAGCGAATGTCTCGCCTCGCCGAGTGCGATGGACGACCTCGGCGAATGCCGGTCGGGTGATCGGCGGCGCCGCATCGACGAGGCGTTCGACGGCGAGCCGCGGCGTGAGCCCGCCGTGCACGAGGAGGATGAAGATGTCGATGGCATCTGGGAGCGCTGCAACCCGCGCTGCAGTGGCTGATCGAGCGGCGAGCAGTACTCGCACCCGCACCGTTGCGAAGCCGACGGTCGTGAGGATCACGACGGGGAGAGCACCGGCAGTTACAACCCCGACGACGCCCAGACACCCCCAGCCCAGACACACCGAGCCCTGACGGTGTCGACGAGTACGCCCGAACCGACGTGCTGGGCTGACGGGCAAAGCCCCGTGCAGGGTTGCGGCCGGAGAGCGCCGCGGGTTGGCGATCGGCTCGGCTCCTTTGGCCGCGACCAGTACACACACGAGGGCAGCCACGGCTGGTGTGAGAACGAACACGTCAAGCCCCCGCTTTGATGATGCAGCGCATCCACCACCAGCCGGCAAGGTTCAGAGTGAGACCGAGCGACACGAGGGTGAACCCGGCGGGTTGGCTGAGTTCCGCTCGAACGGCGGAGTCAGTGGCCGCCAACAGGACGAGCAAGCTGAGCGGGACGAACGTCAAAACGTGCGCACTGAGTCGCGCTTGCGCACTGTGCGCCGAGCGCTCTTGCCCGTCGGCAACACGGAGTCGCAGCGCTCCGGCAAGTCGATCGAGCGATGCGGCAGTCGGCCCGCCGATGCTGCCCGAGGTCGCCAAGACCGCAGTGGCCAGCGCAATATGGGATGACTGCCGTTGAGGTCGCGATGTTGCGTCAGCATGGAGACCGGTCACGGCCGTCGAGACGGTTGCACCGCGCACGAGTGCCTTTCGAACAGCCTCGGATCGATGAGCGAGCGCCGGGTTGGTGGGTTCGATGCTGATCAGTGCCGCGCGCAAGCTGGTGCCGGCGCGGAGCGCACGGGCGAGCGCATCGCACCACTCCGCAACTGCGCTCGGCGAGATGGTGGTGTGGGCGGTTCGCCAGCGCGCCTGGAGGGTCGTCGTCGGCGTGAAGAACGCGAGCGTTCCGGCACGGGCAACTGGCAGAGGCCCGCGGCGTGGCGGAACGCCTGCTCGCATCGCTACGGAGCCGAAGATCGCAAGACACATCAGTGCAGCCATGACAGCAGCGAGAGCGGGGGTGCCGAATGCTGTGCTCATCGCCGGCTCTGAAGCTCGCCGACCTGCACGAGGAGTTCACCCGTACCAAGTTCGGCGACCGGAACGAGACGCGGTTCGCCATCCTGGTTTGCCGGTCCGACCTCGCAGATCGACACGAGGCGACGTCTGCCGTCGGAGCGCGATCGGCCGATGTGGACGATGACATCGAGCGATCGTGCCAATTGCTGTCGAATTGCCGGGAGCGGCCAGGTCGGCGCAGCTTGCAGGACGAGCGATTCAAGCCGAAGGAGCGCGTCGAGGGGCCCATTGGCGTGACACGTCGAGAACGAACCGTCGTGGCCGGTGTTCATTGCCTGCACGAGGCCCAGCACCTCGGGCCCACGGATCTCGCCAACGACCAGGCGATCTGGCCGGAGCCGAAGAGCGGTGCGCACGAGGTCGTTCAGGTCGATGGCCGGGGGCCCATCCGGTGACGGTGGACGGGCCTCGAGCCGCACAACATGCTGCGCGCCGATCGGGAGCTCGGCAGTGTCTTCCAAGACGACGATGCGCTCGTTGTTCGGGAGAGTGGCAATGAGTGCCGCGAGCAGTGAGGTCTTGCCCGACGACGTGGCGCCGCTGACGACGATGTTGCAGCGCCGTTCGACGACCTGACCGAGGATCTCGACGCCGAGAGGATCGGTGAATGCGGCAAGATGACGTGCAGAGCGTGCAAAACGACGGATCGACAGGCTGGCCCCATCGACACCGACTGGGCCGATGACGGCGCACACTCGTGCGCCGTCAGCCAGGCGAGCGTCGACGATGGGTGTGGTCAGATCGAGGCGCCGGCCGATCGGCGCAAGAATCCGCTCGATGATGTTGCCGAGCGGCTGGCTGGTGAGTTTGCCGACCCGCTGTAGCTCACCGCCCCGGTCGATCCAGATGTGATTGTCGGCGTTGACCAGTACTTCGTCAACGGACACGTCGGTGACCCATTCATCGAGCTCCCCGAGGCCCGTGAGGCGAGCGACAGCTGCCTCAGCCAGCCGGCGTTGCTCATCAGTGGTTGCCAGTGGTGCGACGTGGCGCGCTTCGGCATGCGCCGCCTCGCCGACGTCCCCGCCGACGTTGTCGATTCGCCGGCAGATGTCGGCGACCGGGTCCGATGTCGACGACGTGCCGGTACCGGCAGCGTTGAGACGTTGGTTGCTCATGCGATCTCTCGGAGACTCTTGCGGATGATGAGCGGCGGCCGGCTCGCGAGGAGCCCTGAATCGACAGCCCGGGCGATGCGCGGGTCGTCGGCGATGGTGGCCACAATCGGTGCGCCGACGGATCGCTCGACGTCTTTTGGGCGCAATTGTCGACCGTGCCCGCTCACGAACAACACGCCCGTCGGTCGGATGGGAGATCGGGTCGCTCGACGCAACGAGAGGTAACACGCTCGGGTGACGAGCCAGCGTTGCTCGATGCCGCTCGCCAATGCCGTCGCAGGCGTGCCGGTGCCAGCGTCGATCCAAACTTCGCCGCCGGAGCGTGCCTCCCACCGGGCAAACCACTCGAGGAGTGCGGCCCAGCGGTCCGGCGTTGGCATCGATGTCGTTGACCTCGCTGTTCCACTCTGCCGGTAGGGCAAGAGGAAGGTGGTGTCGTCGATGTCGACGAGCAAGTCGTCGAGTTGCGTCGCCGGACCGTCGCCGAGTAACCAGTCGATGACACCGGGACGGTCGGGTTCGGGGAGCCCGAGCACCGTGTCGATCTCGCCGTCGAGGTCGACGAGCAGTGCCGGCCGCGTGGATTCGAGTGCAAGCGTTGACGTGATGACCGTGGTTCCGGAGCCGCCTTTGACGGCCCAACAGAGCGTGACCATGTGTTCTCCCTGCCGAGGTGGCACTTGGGGTGAATGACATGGAAGGAGTCGGTGTCCGCAGGGTACGGGCCAGCGCGTCGAGTCGCGTGAGCGCGGCGAACTCGGCGCGATTTGAGGGCAGAAAGCGCCGCTTTCTGTCCCGAGTTCCCCGCGCAACAGTTAGCGTCACCTGCGGAGATGTCTGGGTACCTGGTGGGCTCCGCCGCCTTCAAAGCGGTTGGGACGGGCGATCCCTGTCCGGCGGGTTCGATTCCCGTCCATCTCCGCCACTGGGTCCACGGACGTCCGCTGGTGGAGTTCGAAAGTCCCATACGCTGGGGTTATTCGAAATTCGATCCACGGACGTCCGTGACCGTTTGCGGAACGTTGCTCTCGGATTCGCTGTGGGGCGACGCTGGAGTCAGGGTCGCCTGCAGGGATCGCCGAGTTCGGTGCTGTCTCCGAGAAGTTCGATCCCATCGCGCTGAACTCTCACGAGATGCGCGCACCCGATAGCGCAACCTTGAGGCCCCATCACTAAGTTTCAGTGATGGCTGCTCTTGAATCAACTGTTGACATGTACGACCTCCGGATGTCCGAAGGTGTGCGCCCGCTGTATGAGAAGGTCAAGGCCTTCATCGCGGAAGAAGTTCAGCCGATGTCGGAAGAGTTCTTCCGTCTTGGCGTGACGCGTGAAGATCGCTGGGGTTACGCCCCGGGGCAACTCGAAATGCTGCAGGTCGTCAAAGACAAGGCCAAGGCCAACGGCCTGTGGAACTTCTTCCTCCCCGACGCCGAAACTGGCGAAGGTTTGTCGAACCTCGATTACGCATACATCGCGATCGAGTTGGGTAAGAACCCGCTTGCTTCGGAGTCGATGAACTGCGCCGCACCTGACACGGGCAACATGGAAGTGCTCGAGCGTGTCGGCACAGCAGCGCAGAAGGAGCAGTGGCTTAAGCCGCTCCTCGCCGGCGAGATTCGTTCGGCATACGCCATGACCGAGCCCGACGTTGCTTCCTCCGACGCGAAGAACATTGCCTGCGTGGCCGAGCGCGACGGCGATGAGTGGTTGATCAACGGCGAGAAGTACTACATCTCTGGTGCTGGCGACCCGCGCTGCAAGATCATGATCACCATGGTGCAGACGAGCCCTGACGGCCCGCCGCACCAGCGTCAGTCGCAGATTCTCGTGCCCATCGACACGCCTGGTGTGCAGATCCTCGGCCCGATGCACGTGTTCGGTAAAGACGACGCACCGCACGGCCACATGCACATCAAGTTCGAGAACGTTCGTGTGCCGTACGAGAATATTCTCCTCGGTGAGGGCCGAGGCTTCGAGATCAGCCAGGTCCGCTTGGGCCCGGGCCGCATCCATCACTGCATGCGGGCAATCGGTCAGGCAGAAAAGGCCCTTGAGATGATGGTCTCGCGCGGTCTCAGCCGTGACGGTTTCGGTAAGCCGCTCGCCAAGCTCGGTGGCAACACCGAGATGATCGCCAAGGTCCGTATCGAGATCGAGTCGATGCGCCGCATGGTGCTCACCGCTGCCAACGCCATGGACAAGCTTGGTAACTCCGAAGCGCGTGTGTGGGTGTCGGCGGTGAAGGCCATGGTCCCGATTCGCGTCTGTGAGATCATCGACCAGGCGATTCAAATGCACGGTGCTACCGGCGTGTCGCAGTGGACGCCCCTCGCCGACATGTACACCAGCCAGCGCACGCTGCGTCTTGCTGACGGCCCGGACGAAGTCCATTGGATGGTCGTGGGCCGCAAGGAAGTCAACGACGGCGAAGAGAAGGCCCGTGGCTACAACCCGAAGGAGACGTTCCTGGCGAACACCTCCGAAGTGAAGGAAGGCGCGTTCGCCGGCCCAGCCTGATCCTCACCTGATAGCAGGTCAAACAACGGCCGGCGTTCTCCATTGCGAGGGCGCCGGCCGTTGCGCGTGTGAGCTGACGTCAGAGTGGGAGCGATGCCACAGGTGCTGCGCGCTGTGTCGACCGCGGCAAGAATCTGTTCGTACTCGAACAAAGGGTTCGGTTGGCCGAGGTAGAAGCCAGAGCGTTGGACGCGGGCGGCCCCTTTTTGAGTCCTCCGACCAATATTACGGTCAGAGATCGCCCCGGAACTTTGGTGCTCACGCCCTGTGACTGTCTTCCCGAGGTCTGTCCTCGGGAAGACACCGCGATCGTTGACGTTCAGTTGCTCAGTGTTAGACGGCAAGAAGGTCGCGAGCGCCGGTGTCGCTCGACGGGTGGCGCAGCTTGCTCATGGCACGAGCTTCGATTTGGCGGATGCGCTCACGAGTGAGATTGAAGTGCTCGCCAACCTCTTCGAGGGTCCGTGGCTCACCGAGGTCGAGGCCGAAGCGCAGCTTGAGGATTTCCCGCTCGCGTTCGTCGAGCGGGGCGAGTAGCCGGCTGATCTCGTCGGGCAACAGCGCCGTGGCGGCAACTTCGAAGGGTGACTCGGCCGAGCGGTCTTCGACGACGTCGCCGAGTTCGGCATCGCCGTCTTCGCGCAGGGGTTCGGACAGCGAGAGCGGCTCGGCAGCGAAGCGCAGTGCCTCCGTGACCTTGTCCTCGGGCATCTCGACTTCCTTGGCCAGCTCAGAGAGCGTTGCGGTGCGGCCGAACTTGAGTTCGAGGCGTGAACGCGCCTTCTGTAAGCGAGCAAGCGTGTCACCGGCGTGGACCGGAAGGCGAATGGTGCGGCCGGTGTTGGCGATGCCGCGAGTGATGGCTTGACGGATCCACCACGTGGCGTACGTGGAGAACTTGAAGCCCTTGCGCCAGTCGAATTTCTCGACAGCGTGCATGAGGCCGAGGTTGCCTTCTTGGATCAGGTCGAGCAACGGCAGGCCCGAGGCCTGGTATTTCTTGGCGATCGACACGACGAGACGAAGGTTCGATTGGACGAACTGGCGCTCGGCTTCTTCACCTTTACGGGCGGTGCGCCGCAGTTCGCGTTTTTTGGCGGCAGTGACTTCTTTGCCACCGGCATCCAATTGTTTGATGGCTTCGTTTCCGGCTTCGATGGCCTTTGCGAGGCGGACTTCGTCGTCCTTTGTGAGCAGCGTGTACTGCCCAATATCAGTGAGGTAGAGACGGACGAGGTCTTCGTCATCTCGTTCAACGCGATCTTTGGCCACCGGGGGCTCCTACTGTTCAGTCGTTGATTCTTCGGTGTGCAAGACATCACGAGGGAAATGTGGTAGACCCGCTCTTCCCCCGAGACGAACGTCACGATACCGACGCGGATCCTTGTGTCAACCTGCAAGTGCGCGTTTTGCGTGTCAATTCGCGAGTATCTCGATGAGCGATAGGGAAAGAATCACGATCGTAATGAGCGATGACATCGAAATTGAACTGGTGGTGGTCACGATGACCTTCGACGCACGCCCGAATCAGGCCGACAATGCGGAGTTGCTTGCGATCCTGTCGAAGTACATCGTGCTGGCCCGCATGGACGACGGCTGTCGCAACGTCGACCTGTGTTCGAGCATCACCAAGTCTGGCCGGCACCTCGTGATCCAGAAGTGGGACTCCGACGAGATGCAACGGCAGCACTTCGATTCCCCATTAATGGTCGAGATGGCTACGTCGTGCGTCGGCATCTTGGCGGCTGCACCGGAGATCGACATGTGGGAAGGTACCAGCGCACACGACCTGCGCTGACGTGGTTCAGATCGTGGCGCCTGTAGAGTTCGTCTATGGCCAACCCAGTGTTTAACGACGACACCATGCGGCGAGATGCCGCCGGATGGGCGGCACCGGTACGCGGCGGACACACTGCGCCCGTCCCCACCGGATCGCCGCTCAACGCCCCCACCAACGACGGCCCGATCACTCCGTGGTCCAAGGACGTCATGACCGTCAACGGCACGATTACCGCCGTTGCTTCTCTGTTCATCCTCCTCCTCATTTCAGCATCGTTTGGGTGGTCCGCTGCCGGTGGCACCACGCTCACCGGTGAAGCGACGTATTCGTTCCCGCCCATCGCAATTGTCGGCATCATCGTCGGCTTCGCTGCAGTCATTGCGTCGTCGTTCAAGCCGATGTGGGCGAAGTTCCTCGGCCCGGTCTACGCACTGGGCTACGGCTTCGCCGTCGGTGCGATCTCCAAGGGCTACGAGACCTACCAGAACGGCATCGTCATCCAAGCGGTCGGCGCCACGGCAGCGGTGTTCTTCGTGATGCTCGTCTTGTATCGGACTGGGGTCATCAAGGTCACCGACAAGTTCCGTCGCAACGTTATTTTCGCCACACTCGGGATCATGGTGCTGTACGGCGTGTCGTTCTTGATGAGCCTGTTTGGTGGCGAGATCGCCTTCATCAACAGCCCGAGCCTGTTCGGTATTGCCTTCTCCGTCGTCGTCTGTGGCGTCGCGGCGATGATGCTCGCACTCGACTTCGACCGCATCGACAAAGGCGTCGAAGCTGGCATGCCCAAGGCATACGAGTGGGTTGCTGCGCTCGGATTGCTCGTCACGATCGTGTGGCTGTACCTCGAGATCTTGCGCCTGCTCTCCAAGCTCCAGCGGCGCTGAGTCGCACCCTGCAGTTCGGCCAATGCTGAATGCTCGCTGGCAACACCCGTCGTCTCGCTGAGGCGGCGGGTGTTGCCGCGCTGGGGGCTGTGTTCGCAGGCGCAGTCGGCTCCGTCGTCGGTGTCGGGATTCCTGCGGCTGTCGTCGCAGGGTTGAACGGAGCAATCTCGGGGTACCGCGGGATCTACGGTTGGAGCCGTTTCGACGGATTGATCGCGTTCACGCTCGACTCCACTTGGGCACTGCCGATGACCAGTGCGGGCCTCTTCGCGAACACCATTGGGCTGCATAAGAAGGGCTCGGGCTACGTCCCTGAGCTGAGCGAGCGGCGCAACCGGCATGTCTACCGCCGGGGCTTCATGCCGCGGAAAGGTTTCGCCACCACGCTCGGGAACGTGATCGGCGGTGCCGGTGATGTTGAGCAGCCACGTCGTGCCAAGCTCGTTACCGACCACGAAGATGTCCATGTGTGGCAAGCACGCTGGTTCGGGCCGTTTTATCCGGTGTTGTACGTCGGTTGGATGGCGCTTGGAGGAGTGGTGGGTGCAGCACGCTGGCTCGTCGATCGTCGACGTCAGGGCGACTCGCTGTTCGACACAGTTGAATCGGCTGCGTATTTCCTCAACCCGTTCGAATGGTGGGCCTACAGCCGCGATGGCTACTGGCCGCCGAAGGGCAAGGTTGTCGGCTTCGGCTGGCAGCAACCGTGCTGCCGGCCGTTGACTGAGGCGAAGCCGGGACGGCCGTCGGGGCTTGCCCAGTTTGCGGTTGCCGTTGCTCCGTCAGATGAAGGCTGACCCACAGCGTCCGCCACGCGCCGTTGGGCGTTTCCGTTCTCATTCTTTGAGCGCAAGCATTGGCCTGCACGTTTGATCGTGGCGTGCGAGTCAGCGGAGTGCATCGAGTTGGTGGATGAGTGCAGCATTGAACTCGTCAGGCTTCTCTTGCTGAGTCCAGTGGCCGGCGCTGGGGATGATGACGTGGCCTCGGTAGTCGGGCAGCGTCATCGTCATCGACTCGACGTACTCCATGCGGTGTGCGATCACCATGTCCTTGTCGCCGCCGATGAACGCCGTTGGCATCGGCGGTGCGGCGAGGTCTTTGGTGAGCGCCCAGTCGGCATCGAGGTTGCGGTACCAACTGATTGGGCCGAAGAAGCCGCTCGTCGTGAACTGGTCGACGAACTCGCGGAAATCGCTGGCGGGCAGCCATGTGGGCAGTCCGTCGGGAATTCCTGCAGCGCTACCCCATGTGTCGAGTAGCCCGGTCCCGATCAGCGGAGGGAGCTGATCGGTCGGGGTGGGCGGCATTGCTGTTTCGCCTGATCCGCCCCAAATGACTGTCCGCAATGAGCGAGCGACATCGGCATCGAGTTCGTTCTCAGCGAGCTCGGGGAGTTGGAAGTACAGCATGTAAAAAAATCGGTCGCCGTAGGTCGCACTGAATAGCTCGGTCGGCTGCATCGGCCACGGCGTGTACGGCACGCTGACGTTGATCAGGCCACTCACACGGTTCTGGTGATAACGGGCAAGATCCCAGACCACCAGGGCACCCCAGTCGTGGCCGACGAAGGTCGCTTGCTCGGTATCAATGTCATCGAGGAGGGCGATGAGGTCGGCCGACAGCCGGTCGCTCCGGTACGCCGCGACATCACGCGGTGCCGACGACGACCCGTAGCCGCGCTGGTCGGGAACGAGCACGCGGTAGCCAGCGCTCACGAGTGGATCGATCTGATGCCGCCAGCTGTGCTTGCTCTCTGGAAAGCCATGACAGAGAACGATCACGGGATCGCCGGGTGTGCCTGCGTCGATCACATCAAGGTCGATACCGCCGAAGTCATCAGACGTATGGACCCGCCGAACTCGTGAAGAATCTGCACTCATCCCGCAAGGAAATCACGTAGCAGCGCAGCGTGACGGATCGGCGGGCCAGCCGTCACTTTCAAAATCCTGATTCAGGTGCCCGGGAACAGGCTGGCCCACCCGAGATCGTCGGCGACCCAGAGCCGATCGAACTCGGTGTCGACGGCGTCGCTAAAACCGAATCGGTTGCGGTAGTTGTAACGCCAGCGCTGTTCGTGGATCTCGTAGCCGGCACGAAGCAGGCGACCGGCGCAGTACGTATCCCACGCCGCATTCTCCTCGCGGGTCAGGTCGCCGTCGGTCGGCGCATCGACGAAGTCGCCGCGCAGCCGGTCGCGGGCCCGCAGCAGCATGCGGCCCACGGCCACTTTCGTTTGGACGGGGCCCAATGTGGTGAGCATCTTGGTGTTCTCGAGCGCGCCGCTCTGGGCAGCGATTCGAATCACGGCGTCAGACGACAGCGCGTCAAGTTCGGAGACGATCTTGGCCAACGGTGTGGTCTCGTCGATCGTTAACTCGATCGGATTGGAGACGCCCAACTGTTCGGCCAGGCCGGTGACTAACGCGGCGATCTCCGCTGCGTCGTACTTGACCTGAACAAACTGCGCCGGGGAGACAGTGACCTTGCCGGCAACGAGCGTGTCGGACATCAGGCCGGAGCCGGGACGCCGGTCGCCTTGGCCTGTGCGGCGGCGATGGCAGCTTGGCGTTCGACGAGTGCCTCGTGATCGAGTTCGGAGATCGTGTCGACCTCGTCATCGGTAAAGCCGGCGAGCTCGCGGAAGCGACGGGCCAAGATAAAGCTGCTCTCTTCGTGGTCGCCGCGTGCGCCGCCAAAACTGAAGAGCTTGTCGACGATCTGCTGGAACTCAAGCGCCTTCTTGCGGCGGTCGGGATCGGTTTCGGTGACCTTACGCAGCCAGTCGGAGCCCATCTTCACGTGGGTTACCTCGTCGGCGAGCATCCAGTCTTCGCAGAACTCGAGGAACGGGTCGCCAGCAAGATCGCCAAACTCTTTCATCTGGGTGAATACGTCGATGGCGAGGCCTTCGAGGGCGCGGTTGACGCCGGCGAGGCGCAGGACCGGATCGTTAGAACAGGCAGCTTCGAACAGGACGGTGTTCTCCTGGAACTCGCCGAGTTCGGTACCCATCCAGTCGCTCAGCTTGGCGCTGATCTCGACGTGGCGTGCCTCGTCCCAGGCCTGGCGGGCCATGTCGAGCTTCAGTTCGAATGGAATAGTGTCGCCGCTACCATCGCCAGCTTCGAAGTCGTGAGCGGTGCGGCCAGCGCCCTCGAGCGCCTGAATCTCGCCGACCATGATGCCGTGCATCAGGCCGCGCGCGCGCTCGGATGCGTCCGGGCGGTCGGGTGTGAGGCGGTTGGAGGCCGCACGCGATTTGCTCGACTTGCGGCCCGATGGCGTGGATTCGATCGGGTTGCGCGTGTCGGCCAGCCGTTCTGCCATGTTCGTCTGTACGAACCGCTCGTCACGGGCGAGGTCTTCAACGGGAAAGAACTGACGCATGAGCGTCCTCATTTCTCTGAATTTCACTGTGGGACGTGTGTCGGTGCTGCCCGAAACACGATGGATTGTGACCGTGTTCTCAACCATAGTCGCGTGTGTTCCATCGAAGACCGTCGGGATGGAGACCGTTCCGGCTCTCGGGTATGGCTCCGATGCGGGTCAGGCTGGTTCAGCGCCACCGATGCTGCCAGGGCCGGTGATGCCGCCGGCTTCGACCATGATTGCTTCGAGCTTCGCCTGGTGCGCGGCCGCTCGCTCGACGTGATCGGGCGTGGTGATCAGTGACTGCAACATCAGTTCACCATCGCGCCAGTCGTCGAACTCGTCTTGCAAGATGAAGTTGATCGACCGGATAGTGGGCGCATCGGTAATTTCGCTCGTGTTGTTGCGGTGGTAGGTGTACGCCGCGATGAACCGAGGGATCAACACGCGGTAGACACCCACGAGCTTCTCGATCGACAGCTCGGGTGCCTCGGGCTCGGTCATTGCCTCGATGAACCGTTCCATTGCCTCGTTGGCTGGCGTGGTGAGCCGCTCGGGCTTCATTTCGCGCAGTTCCGGAAGGCGTTTGTGCCAGAGGTCGGCATGCCAGGCGTGGTGATAGCAGTGCGCCCCGAGGCGCATCTTGATGTCGAGTTCGGGCACCGTGGCGATCCACCCACCCAGGGCCTCGAACAACTTCATCTCGGTCCATTTGTAGTTGCCGACGCGTCGAGCGGTCTCGGCAACAGTGAAGCTGCCCGGAAGATCGCGGCGGTCCCACGGTGCGAACGGAGCGCGAGCAGTGCTGTCTGGAGGGTCACCCATGTCGTGAGGGTAGACCGGCTGGGATGTTCCGCGCCTCAGCGAAGCGAGGTCCAGGCCCTTCAGCGTCATCGCCGAGAACATCGTGTACATCACCTCAGCGGCATCGAGGTCGCTTTCGATTGCTTCGTGGATGCCGGGGTACTGCACTTTGATGGCGATGACGCCGCGCTCGTTGGCTAATGGATCTGCGGCATTGGTGCAGCCCAGTTCAGGGGTGTCAGCCAGCGGTGTTGCCGGCAACGGTGCGGGTCAAAGGAAAGGCATCGAGAATTTCATGTGGAATCAGGCCACCGGTAATTTCATCGGTCCAGTAGGTGCCTTCGTTCAGCCGTTCGAGTGCGGTCTGGACGCCTTCGAGGTCGCGCTGGATCTCATCGAGGTCGATGCCTGACGTGGTTGCAATGGAAGGTTCGGCGTCTGGCTCGACGTCGAATTCTTCGGTACCGGAATCTCCGAGGTCGCTCACGAGCACGAAGCTAGCCGCAACGGCCGCAGAACGCTGATCTCGGCAGTTGGCGTTGCGACCTGAGTGCCGCCCTGACTGGGGCCGATAGAGTCCGGCGTCATGGCTTTCCCTCCTTTTGACGGTTCCGCACCCCAGCAGCAGGACTTTCCTGCCGCACCCGAGATGGGCATCGACGCGTCCAAGCGGTATACCGCAAAGATCGCCACGACGCTCGGCGAGATCGTCGTCGCACTCGACGCTCTCAAGGCACCGAGAACCGTCAACAACTTCATCTTCCTCGCGCTCAACCATTATTACGACGGCGTGATCTTCCACCGGATCATCAAGGGCTTCATGTGCCAGGGTGGCGACCCGACCGGCACCGGCCGTGGCGGCCCTGGCTACAAGTTTGCAGACGAACTCCCGAAGCCGCGTGAGTACCAGGTCGGCTCGCTCGCTATGGCCAACTCCGGCCCGAACACCAATGGCTCGCAGTTCTTCATCGTGTCGGGTGCTTCCGGCGTCGGCCTGCCCCCGCAGTACAGCCTCTTCGGCCAGGTCGTGAAGGGGCTCGACATCGTCGACACCCTCCAGAATGTCCAGACCGACCGCAGCGACCGTCCCCACGACGACGTCATCATTCAGGGTGTCGAAATCACCGTCGCTGAAGACTGAGATCGTTCCTGGTTTCAGTTGGCGTCTGACCCCAATTGAAACGGTTGTCGAGCAGGTGAGCCTGGCTGCGCGACAATCGCCCGGTGACGCAGCTCTCCAACGCTCAGGCTCGGCGGGTTGCACTCGGGGCGCAGGGGTTCAACAACCCACGGCCGAGTGGGCGAGTCGATCGTCGTCATCTGCGCAAGCTTGTCGAACAGATCGGCGTCATCCAGATCGACTCGGTCAATGTCTTGGTCCGCAGCCAGGAGTTGCCACTCTTTGCTCGGCTCGGCCCGCATCCTCGATCGCTGATCTGGGAAGCGTCAGCCGCCGGCGAGCTGTTCGAGTACTGGGTGCATGTGGCCTCGCATGCCCCAGTTGCATTGCACCCGCTGATGCGCTGGCGGATGGACGGTCACCATGCCTGGAAGACCGTCGACCAGCTCGAAGAACGCCGTCCCGGCTACCTCGATGAGGTGCTCGATCGGATTCGTGTCGACGGGCCCCTGATGGCTGCCGACCTCGACCAGCGCGTCGGCAAGAAGGGCCCGTGGTGGGACTGGGATGACGGCAAGCTTGCCCTCGAGGTGTTGTTTCACCAAGGCCGAGTCACGGGTGTGCGGCGTCAGAACGATTTCGCGCGCGTGTATGACCTCACCGAGAACGTGATTCCGGCTGAGATTCTCGCGCTTCCCACACCGTCACCTGACGAGGCGCACAAAGAGCTGCTTGTCCTCGCTGCGCGGCACCACGGCGTCGGCACGCTCGCCGATCTTACCGACTACTACCGGTTGAAGATGTCGAGGTCGCGTCCACTCATGAACGAGTTGGTCGAAGACGGCCGGATGCTCCAGGTTGAGGTTGAAGGCTGGAGCACATCGGGATACCTCCATCCTGCAGCGAAGCAGCCCCGACAGATTTCGGCGCGTGCACTACTGAGCCCATTTGACCCGGTGGTCTGGTGTCGCGATCGAGCCGAGCGGCTTTTTGGGTTCCACTACCGCATCGAGATCTACGTGCCGGAGCCCAAGCGACAGTACGGGTACTACGTGCTGCCGTTTTTGCTGGGCGACGAACTCGTCGGTCGCATCGACCTGAAAGCCGATCGCAAGGCCGGTCAACTCCTCGTGCAGGGCAGCTACGGCGAGCCAGGGATCAACGAGCGGCACGTCGCCGCCGAGTTGGCCGCGGAACTCCGGGTGATGGCTGATTGGTTGGAGTTGGACGGCGGTGTCGTTGTGAAGCCGAAGGGCGACCTGTCGAAGTCGCTCGCCGCATCGATGGCCTAAGCAGATTTACGCCTGCGGGGCGGGTACTGCCCAACGCAGCGCGCGAGTGACCACATCGCCGCCAACGCGCCCGACGGTTGCTTCGGTGAGCGGAAGCCAGGGGAGCCGCAGCGGCCAACGAGTCCAGGCCGGCATCAGCGAGATAGCAGCGGCGCTGATCAAGCCGTACGGAGCGCGGCCAGCGGCGGGCAGTGGTGGCCGGATCAGCAGGTAGCGGGCAGCGTCTCGTGCTGCGCTCGAGCCGCGCAGTTCCGGGCGGAACGTACGCAGATGGTCGCGCAGCTCGGTCTCGGTCTCGGGCGGCGCTTCGACGCCGAGCGCTCGAGCGATGACGCCTGACTCGGCGATGTATTGATCTCGTTCCGTCCCGACCAGCGGATCGACGCCGTACCGGTCGTGGGCCGTGAGGAAGCTGTCGAGTTCGGCGATGTGGACCCAGTGCAAGAGGTGCGGGTCGTTTGCCGAATAGGGCCGACCGTCGGGAGCCGTGCCAACCACGCGCTTGTGCACGCGATGGACAATGTCGACTGCTTTCTGTGCTTCTGATGCCGGACCAAACGTGGTCGCAGCGAGGAAGTCAGCGGTCCGTTGCAGGCGGCCCCACGGATCGTTCCTGAAATCGGAGTGTGCGGCGACGCCTGCCATGGCGAGCGGGTGCAGCGACTGGAACAACAGGGCGCGCATGCCGCCAATGAACATCGACGCATCCGAGTGCACGCGTCGAATTGGCGCGTCGTTGTCGAACCAGCCCGGTTCAAGGGTGTCGAACAATTCGATGCGCCGCAGCTCGGCGTCGGGGCCGACCACTCGATCTCGGATCTGGTTGCCGAGCCATTCTTGGATGTGGCGCACCGACGGCGCAAACCCGGGGCTCACCACTCGATCGCTCATTGGCTCATCGTGCCACGACCTGCTGACTACCATCCGAACGTGCCCGAAGATTCCGAAACTGACGTCGACCCGAACGTCGGCCGTATCGACGCGAGCGGCACGCGCTTCGACCGCCGTTCCACCGACCGCACTTTACCGCGCTGGGTGATTCCGGCAGTCACCATTTTCTGGACCGGGTTCCTGCTGACATTTGTTGCGCGTCACGTGTTCAATCGGCTCGCAGACCTGCTGATCCTGCTGCTCGTCTCGCTCTTCGTTGCGTTGGCGATCGAGCCTGGCGTCAACAAGCTGGCGGCCCGCGGCTGGCGACGATGGCGTGCCACGGTTGCGATTCTGCTCAGCGTTCTCCTCGCGTTCCTGGTCTTCCTCGTTGCCATCGGCACGCTTGTCGGTGGGCAAATCGCCGACCTGCTCTCCGAGTCGAACGTCTACATCGTCGACACCGTCACGTTCCTCAACGACACGTTCGGAACACAGATCGATGCGCAGACAGTGATCGACGAGGTCAACAACCCGGACGGCCGCGTGCAACAGTTCATCCAGAGCCAGGGCGATGAGGCGGTCCGCCTGTCACTCACGGCACTCGGGGTCATCTTCCAAGGCCTCTCAGCTCTCCTGTTCACCTACTACCTCGTCGCCGACGGCCCCCGCCTCCGCCGCGTCATCTGCGCTCGCCTCACCCCAGCTCGTCAGGTACGCGTCCTGGATGCGTGGGAACTGGCGATCAACAAGACGGGGGGTTACCTCTACTCCAGAGCCCTTCTCGCCTTGCTGTCGGCGTTCTTCCACTGGGTCGTGTTTCAATCGATCGGCACGCAGGCGCCAATCGCCCTCGCCCTCTGGGTCGGCCTCGTCAGCCAGTTCCTGCCCGTGGTCGGGACGTACCTCGCCGGCATCTTGCCCGTCCTGGTCACATTCCTCGATTCACCGCTCAAGGCAGCGATCGTCATCGGGGCCATCATCATCTATCAGCAGGTCGAGAACTACTTCTTCGCACCGCGCATCACCGCTCGCACGATGGAGTTACACCCTGCCGTGGCCTTTGGCGCGGCGCTCGGTGGCGCGGCGCTCCTCGGCGCGGTCGGGGCGATCCTTGCCTTGCCAGCAGCCGCGATGGCCCAGGCATTGGCCAGTGAATGGGGCAAACGCTACGACGTGGTCGACAATCATTTGACGTTGATCCAACAGCCGCGGAGCGCCGCCGCATCCGAAAAACACCCGAGTTCGCAAGACGATTCACCTCGAATACCGTGACCGATTCAATCGACGGGACACGGTTCGACATCGGCTCCTTTGCTCCGATCGCTGTTGCGACTCGCAGCGGTTTCGACGAGTCGTTGCACTTCGGAGCAGGGCTGGTCCGCGACGGCCGGGGTTCCGTCGAAGCGAGCGTCGGAGACAGCGACACGATTGTGTATCCGCGCTCGTCACTCAAGCCCCTACAGGCCGACGCAATGGTCGCCGCCGGGCTCGACCTTCCCCTCGATCTGCTCGCAGTGGCGTGTGCCAGTCACAGCGGCGAGGCCGTGCACCTCGATGCTGCCCGTCGAACACTCGAGATGGTCGGGCTGACCGAAGCTGACCTGCAGAACACTCCGGCTCGTCCTTTCGGGGCGATAGCTCGCGACGCGGCGCGTCGAGCAGGCATCGAGCCATCGCCGCTGCAACAGAATTGTTCGGGAAAGCACGCGGCGATGTTGGCGACATGCAAGGTCAACGGTTGGCCGGTCGAGCACTACCTCGCGGTCGAGCATCCGTTGCAGCAATCGATTACCGAGCACATTGCTCAACTGATCGGTGTTGCGATCACCGAGATCGGCATCGATGGGTGTGGTGCGCCGACGCACGCGTTCGCGTTGCGCGGGCTGGCGGACGCGTTCGCTGCCATTGCGTTGGCTGACGGACCGGTGGCCCGTTCGATGCAGGCACATCCCGAACTCGTCGGTGGCACCGGACGCGACATCACGGCATGGATGCAAGCGGTGCCCGGCTTCATTGCGAAGGAAGGAGCAGCTGGCGTGCTGGCTGCGGCGCTTCCCGATGGGCGTGCTGTTGCCTACAAGATCGCCGATGGCTCCGAAGCGGCCCGGCAAGCAGTGATGCCGGAGGCAATGATGCTGCTCGGTGTCGACCGAGAGACCATCCAACGCGTGGTTGGCGAGACGCATGTTTCGGTGATGGGACACGGTCGGGAAGTCGGCCGATTGCGCCCGCTCCGGTGGCTCGCGTCAGACTGATCGGGTGAGTAATTCGCCGGACTTTGTCACGCTGAAATCGGACGACTTTGAGTACGGCGAGGTCCAACAGATCGCACCGAACATCCGACGGATCATCGCCAAGAACCCGTCGAAGTTCAGCTACCACGGCACCGGCACATACATCGTTGGTACCGGCGACGTCGCGGTGATTGACCCGGGCCCCCGTATCGATTCGCACCGTGACGCGATCTCTGCGGCCTTGGCCGGCGAAACGGTTCGCTCGATCCTCGTTACGCACTGCCACGCCGATCACTCGCCCCTCGCCGCCTGGCTCCGCGACGAGACCGGCGCTCTGACCGTTGCATTCGGCCCCCACGATCGGCCCGGAGCCGAGCCCTGGGACATCGGCAGCGACCCTGAGGGATTCGGCATCGTGCCACCTGGGTCAGGCGATAGCGCGGCACAACCGGACGACATCGCCGAGCCCGACGTCAAGATCGAAGAAGCGACCGACCACGACTTCACCCCAGATATCGCAGTGGCCACCGGCGATGTGGCCGTCAGCGGTGACGGCTGGTCGATCACCGCTTTGCATACACCCGGGCACACGTCGAATCACACCTGTTTCGCTCTCGACGACGGCACGACGCGCACGCTGTTCACGGGCGATCACGTCATGGGCTGGAGCACGACCGTGGTGTCGCCGCCCGATGGCGACATGAACGACTACTTCGAATCGCTCCGCGTGGTGGCTGGCCGCGACGACGACATTGCTATCCCGACTCATGGGGTGCCGATCCCGAATCCGCAGCGGTTCGTCCGCCAACTCATCGCGCACCGCGAGGCTCGCGAGCAGCAGATCGTCGATGCCGTCCGTGGCGGCTTGACGACGATCCCCGACATCGTCACGACGCTCTATGCAGCTGTGCGAGTCGAGCTACACAAGCCGGCGGCGCGCAGCGTTCTCTCGCACATCGTGAAGCTCGTCGACGACGGGGTACTCGCGCACGACGGCGCCGGCCGGCCGCGCCTCGACAGCGTCTACGCCGCGGGCTAAGTCAGCTCGCTCTCGGAGAGTGTTGCCCTTGTCCACTTCCCCTCGGGTCAAAAGTGGACACGACTCGAATGTCCACTTTTGACCCGAGGGGAAGTGGACGTTTCAGATGACCGGTGCGTCGGCGGTGTCGTGTGGCTCGTCAACCTCAGCTCGGTTGCGAGCAAAGATCTCGGGGGGCTCGCGCCACGGATCGGCAAGGGTGCCTGCAGCGGCCTGCTGCATTGTTTGCCACACCCGCTCAGGCGTACACGGCAGATCGATGTGGCGGACGCCGAGGTGAGCGAGTGCGTCGATGACGGCGTTCTGTACGGCTGGGGTCGATCCGATCGTTGCCGCCTCGCCGATGCCCTTGGCGCCCAGCGGGTTCATCGGTGTCGGCGTTTCGGTCGACACCACCTCGAACGAAGGCAGTTCGGCCGCCGACGGGATCGCGTAGTCGGCGAGGTTTGATGTGACCGGGTTGCCGTCGTCGTCGAACCGCACTTCCTCGTAGAGCGCCTGGCCGATGCCTGCCGCGATTCCACCGTGCTGCTGGCCCTCGACGATGAGCGGGTTGAGCACGGTGCCGCAGTCGTCGACTGCGATGTGGCGGAGGAGCTCGACCTTGCCGGTTTCGGCATCGACTTCGACGACGGCGATGTGCGTGCCGAATGGGAACGTGCCGCCCTTCTGAACGAAGTCGAACTCGCCGTCGATGTGCTCGCCGATAGCCGCAGCGCGCTGGGCCAGCTCACCCCACGAGAGGGCTTGTGCGGGAACGCCAGCCACACCGATGGTTCCTGACGCAGTGTCGACCACGATGTCGGCAGCATCGGCTTCGAGCAGTTTCGCCGCGAGTTCTTTCGCCTTGGTGACCATCACTTCGGTGGCGCCGTGTACCGCCGAGCCACCGAGCTGCAGCGATCGGGAGCCGCCGGTGCCGCCACCCGTGCGAACCCGATCGGTGTCGCCGTCAACGAGCGTGATCTTGTCGACAGGGATGCCGGTCTGGTCAGAGACAAGCATCGCGTACGCCGTTTGGTGGCCCTGCCCGTGGGAGAGCGTGCCGGCGTACATGGTGGCCGTGCCGTCGTCGTGTACTTCGACCGCACCGAATTCGGTACCGCCGCGGCCCGCAGTGACCTCGACGTACGACGCGACGCCGATCCCCAGGAGCTTTTCGCTGCCCTGCTGGCGCCGCGTTGCTTGCTCGGCACGCAGGGCTGCGTAGCCGGCGACCTCAGCGGCCTTGTCGAGGGCCATCGTGTACTGGCCAGTGTCGTAGACCGGCCCGGTGATCGTCTGGAACGGGAACACGTCGTCGGCAAGGAAGTTACGGCGACGGATCTCGATCGGGTCGATCCCGAGTTCGATGGCCGCCTGATCGACCAATCGTTCGAGGAGCGCCGTCGCTTCCGGTCGGCCAGCCCCGCGGTAGGCACCCATCGGGGTGGTGTTCGTGACCGCAACCGCGATGTCGAACTCCAACTCAGGGATTGCGTAGGTGCCTTGCGCCATGTTGCGGGTCAGGCCCGGCAGCATCGCCCCGATGTTCGGGTAGGCGCCACAGTCGTTGACCAGGCGGACGCGCAGGCTGGTGAAGCGGCCGTCTTCGGTGCAACCCAGCTCGGCGTACTGCACTTGTCCGCGGCTGTGCAGGAGCGACTTCATGTCGTCGCTGCGCGGCGGTACCCAGGTGATCGGCCGTTGGAACTGGCGTGCCAGCGCACAGATCGCGACGTGCTCGGACATCAGCCCGGCTTTGCCGCCGAAGCCGCCGCCGACCTGTGGCGTGACCACGTGTACGTCGGATTCTTCGAGGCCGAGTGCTCCGGCCAACTGCTGGTGCAAGAGGTGTGGCATCTGCGTCGATGCCCACAACTTGACTCGGCCCTGCTCGTCGATTTCGGCAGCGGCACGATCAGGTTCGATCGGAACGACGGCGATGCGCTGATTGATGTAGCGGCCTCGGACGGTGCGCGCTGCGGTGGTCGGGTCGGATCGTTCCTTGCCAACGGTCCGTACGGCCTGGTTGTCACCGTGGGCGGGGAAGATCGGGAGGGCATCGGCCTCGAGTGCAGCTTCCATGTCGATGATTGGCGTGAGCGGCTCGATGTCGGCCCAAACCATCTGCGCAGCGTCGGTGCCTGTTTCGAGCGTCTCGGCGAGCACGATGGCAATCGGTTCACCGACGAACCGGACGACACCATCGGCGAGTGGTGGCCGCTTGAAGTCGTCGTGGACGGGCGCGAAACCGTGATGGGCAGGAACGCCGAGGTCGGCAAACGTCAGCACTGCGACCACGCCGGGCATCGACGCTGCCTCGTCGGTCTCGATGGAGTTGATCGCGCCGTGCGCGACATCGGACCTGACGAATACTGCGTGCAGTGAGCCTTCGATGTGGAGGTCGTCGAGGTAGATCGCAGCGCCGGTCAGCAGCCCCGGATCTTCGGTACGTGTGACGCGGGTACCAAGAATTGAGCCGGGTGTACCGGTGGGAGACATGGCGGTGTGCTCAGCAGTCATCGCGACTGAGAGTACCGGTGGGCCGGCTGGTCGCATTGCCTGAGCAACCGAACTCAGTGATCGATACGGTCGTTGGCGACCCAACGAGTGACGCTGAACGACGCTGGCGCATCGAGGTTAAGTGATATAGAGCGGCTGGTGCCGAGTGCTCGAGTCGTCGAACAACCGTCACTCAAACGCGCAGGCGAGTTGCCAAGATCACCGCAACCGTGCTGTGATCGGCGATTCCAGGTCGGCGCGGGCGTCTCACGCCTCTACGATGTGGGCGCACAACCCGGCGCAACCGATCCAACGGGGTTTTCTCCCGCGAATCGCGCCGGTCCCGCCTCTCTAGCTCAATGGTAGAGCAGTGGACTTTTAATCCATTGGTTCTGGGTTCGAGCCCCAGGGGAGGCACCATTCGCATGGCGCCATGGCCACGTCGGCCATCAAGCTGCGATGGCGATCGCCTGCTGGAGTCGAATAACCGCACGATCGCGGCGGTTCCGGATCGTCCGCGGGGTGACGCACTGTTGACGAGCCACGGCGCTCGGCGACCCGGTGCAGACCAGCGCTCGAATCAGATCGAGATCGTGGGTGGCGACGCCAGCGAGACGTGCCGTGCGGACAACGTCAGCCAGCTCGACGAGTGCAGGTAACGGCGGACAGGCAACTCGTTCACCGAGCAGCCGCGGCTCGGTCGAGGTTTCAGCCGGGAGCTGGCGTCGAGCGTCTCGTCGAAAGGCCAAGTAGATCGAATCCGAGATCACCGCGGCAGCCACATGGCGAGTGCGCCTGGCGACGTCGTAGTTCCGGATAGCGATCCAGGCAGCACCCACGGCGTCTTCGGCCGGGTCGCCGGCCTCACTCAGAAACCGGTACTTCGCCGCGGCACTGATCAACCCCGGCAAGAGTCGCTGCACCACGATCCGGCCGGCGAGCGCGTCGTGCTGAGCGAGCCCGACCAGCAGCAACAGGAGGTTGTTTCCGGTGTCGCCCTCGGCGCGTTGTGTTGCGGCGATGAGCTCCCGGGCATCGCTGAGCTGATCAAACCGCGCGGCCTCAGCCGTTGGGATGTGCTCCGCCCACGAACGGATCGTGCGGACGGTGCGTCGAGCGGTGGCGATGTGTTGCCACTCGGCATCGAGGCGGTCGGAGAAGCGGTGTGGGCGATGAATTTCGGTCATGTCTGCACGTTGCGCTCAGACCATCACCGGTGTACTCACCGGTGTACTCACGGCATGCCTCACACATGGCCTTCCCGGCTTCACAACACCTGGTCGGTGTCCATTTCGAGACCTCCGGAAATCTTTGATTCCGGTTGCTGCGCCAGCCCGCCCACTGTTGATATGTGAACCCGACCATCGACCCCAGAACCTCATTGCCACAACAGTCACCGGTGGTTCCGTCGCTCGAGATCCACGGCCCGGACGGCAACCGTTTGTCGATCGCTCCGTACACACTCGGCGACACGGTGGCCGACCTCACCGAGGCGCTTGGGCTCTCCGCTATACGGCGACTGCTCATCGATGGACGGGTCAGACCACCGGCCCAACGACTGGTCGAATCAGGGCTCCGAAGTGGATCGTCGGTCGCGGTCGCTGCGGCGTACGACCGCATGGCAGGCGGTGCTGCCAAGCTGGTGAATGAGACAGGATCTGGTCGAGATCTGCTTGTCGTGAGCATTACCGCCGGGCCGGACTGTCGTATCGTTGGCGCCGTCGAAACCGGGCGAGCGATCATCGGGCGGTCGCCGGCCGCGCACCTCCGAGTGGACGATCCGACCGTCGAACTCCATCACGTCATGATCGATGCAGACATGGACACCGTTCGTGTGACGCAGTTGGCGGGACAGGTACCGGTGCTCCTCGACGGCGTGCCGATCGCTGCGTCGACGCGCGTGCCGCTCCCGACTCGAATCACGATGGGGAGCACGGAGCTCACCATCGAACGCCCGACCGACGTCGCCCACCGCGTGCAGCAGTGTGATTTGGGAGCATTGGCCGACCGACAGGCCGACCCATGGCGGCGCGAGGTGAGGCGAGGCCCGTGCTCGGTACCGGCCCTCATGCTCCCAGCGGTGGTCCTCCCGGTGAAGTCGGTGCGGATTCCGATTCCCTCAGCGCTCGGGTTGGTCGGGGCGGCCATAGCGGTCATGGGCGCGGCGGCACTTGCCGTCATCCTCGGACAGATGATGTTCGCCCTCTTCGCACTCATCGGGGCATGCGCGTCATTTGGCACCTGGTGTGTCAGTGCCGGAGCAGCGTGGCGTCAGAACCGGCGAAGCAGAGCGGAAGGGGTTGCTGATCGAGCCCGTTTCCGCCACGATCTCGATTGGCAGCAGGCGGCGGCTCGTCGGCATCACCTCGCACTGCACTCGGACCTGCTCACCGCGTTGCGAGTGGTCGACGCGCTCGACGGGGATCGCAGTGTGGTGTGGGCGCGTCGTCTCTTCACGCAGGGTGGTGATCCGATCGACCTGCTGCGCTGCGTGCTGGGCCGCGGTGAGCAACGCTGGTCGGTGCCCTGGGACGGGAAGGCCGATGCCCACAGCCAGGCCGCGTTGCAAAATGCTGGCCTGCTCAGCGATGTTGGCGTTCCACTTCTGATCGAGCCAGGACGCGCCGTTGCCGTGCACGGCAGGTCGGCGCTCGTCGGGGCGCTGCTGCGCTCCATCGTCATCCAACTTGCGATTTCTGTCGGGCCTGCAGACTGGCAACTGGTCGTCGTCACGGTCAACGCCGATCGCTGGAAGTGGGCAGAATGGTTGCCGCAGGTGCGCGACGCCGTGAACCGTCCGATGATCGCCGACGCCGGCGATGGCGTGGCACTGGCTGCGCTCCTTGGTTCGGTCGCCGTCGACGCGCTGAGGCCGACGCTGTTGATCGTCAACGACCCCAGTCTCCTCGCTGTGCGGACCGGCCCGCTGCGCCGCTATCTCGACACCGCCCAGCCCGCAGTGCTGGTCGCCGTCGAACCCGAGCAATCGACGCCGGCGGTCTGTGATCGAACGATCATGGTCGGGCCGACCGGTCGACTTCGCATCGACGACGAGGCTGCACCCGCCCAGGTACGCGACGTTCGAATGGCCGGTATCACCGAGGCGACGGCACATGCAGCAGCGCGCAGGCTCGCGGGCCTGTCAGACCCGGAACGGGCAGGAGGCCAGGCGGGTCGATTGCCGACAGCTGTCTCGCTCGGCGATGTCGACCCGGTGCTGGTCGGTGCGACACCTGCTCGTCGGCTTGTCGAACGATGGCGGGCGGGCGGTTCGGATCCAGCACCATCGATGCCGCTGGGACATTCCGTCGATGGGTTGGTCGAGGTGGACCTCGTGCGAGACGGGCCGCATGCGCTCATTGCTGGCACGACGGGTTCGGGCAAGAGTGAGCTGTTGCGCAGCCTGGTCATTGGACTTGCGGCTCAGCTCAGCCCAGACCATGTGACGTTCGTGCTCGTCGACTACAAGGGCGGCTCGACATTCGACGCGTGTGCCGACCTCCCGCACACGGTTGGCCTCGTCACCGATCTCGACGATGGCCTCGCGGAACGTGCGCTTGTCAGCCTCGACGCTGAATTGCACCGTCGGGAGCGCCTCCTGCGGTCCGTTGGTGCGAGCGACCTTTCCGACTATCGGCTCCGCGCTGAGGCGCCGACCTTGCCGCGCTTGGTGGTCGTGATCGACGAGTTCGCTGCACTGGCGAAGGAACTTCCCGAGTTTCTGTCGGCCCTCGTCGGCATCGCGCAACGCGGCCGCAGCCTGGGGGTGCATCTGATTCTCGCGACACAGCGTCCGGCGGGAGTCGTGACCGACGAGATCCGAGCCAACACGAACTTGCGACTCGCGCTCCGCCTCAATGACGTCGCCGATGCTCACGATGTTGTCAACGACGCTGTCCCCACTGAGTTCTCCCGGGCTCTCCCGGGCCGATCAGCGCTCCGCCTGGGGCCCGACGAACTGATCGTGTTCCAGGCGGTGCGGTGCACGGGGCCCGTGGTCGCCGAGGACCGAGGCCTCGTTGTCAGGCATCCGGCCACCAACAACTGCGTCGAGTCGACTGGCCGATCCGAACTCGAACTCGCAGTGGCCACGATTCGCGATGCTGCTCGGTTAGCCCGGATCGAACCGCCCCATCGACCGTGGATCGACGTGTTGCCTGTGGACCTCCCACCGAGCGCCGTCAACGAGACGATCGGCGCGATCCCTCATGATGCCGTCGGCCTCATCGACGTCCCGAGCGAACAGGGTCGGATGCCGTTGCGTTGGGAGCGGGAACGGGGTCACCTCGCGCTGGTCGGTGCCGTGGGATCCGGAACGACGTCGACACTCATTTCCGTGATTGCGGCACGCTGTCGCATTGCGTCCCCGGCGATCGAGCACTGGTACGTGATCGATGCTCGTCGTGATCATGCGCTCGACGGCGTTGCCGGAATCGGACACTGCGGCGCGGTCGTCCGAGTGACCGAGAGTGAGCGCCTCCACCGGCTACTCGCCCGACTCGATGCGTCGATCGATCAGACAGGAAACTATGGCGGCCAGGCGCCGACGATCTCGCTCGCGATCGACGGGCTGGCCTCGTTACGTCTCGCGTTGTCGTCGATCGAGATGGCCCCGACGCTCGCACTACTCGAACGGATTCTCGCCGACGGCCCGGCGGTTGGCCTCGCGTGTTGCTGGACCGACGATGGAGGGACTTCCTCAGGTCGAGCGACCGCAGCAGACACGTGGGTGTTCCATGTCGATGACCCGGGTGTAGCCCGATCGTTCGGTGTTGTCCCGGTCGGAGCCGAGTGTCCTGGACGGCTGCGGATCGCATCGAGCAGCCTCGAAGCCCAGGTGGCAATCGGTGCCGACGGGATGGCCGAACTGCCTGGCCGACACGGCGCCGCCGGCCCGGCTCCGGTGGAGTTGCTTCCGGCTGAAGTGGCAGGTGCCGACCTCAAACGTTCGACCGGGCAGGAGGTGTCAGACAGCACCTCGCTGGCACTTGGTCTGAGCGCCGACGATCTGTTGACGTCGACACTGCTCGTGCCGAAGGGCGACCACGTATTCATCGGAGGCGCCGCAGTAACGGGTAAGTCGACAGCGCTCCGACGGATCGTTGCAGCGTGGGCTGCAGTGCACCCGGGCGGCCAGATCGTGGAGGTCGATCGCCGGACCGCGCTGACGGTCGACGACGTCGCTGGTTGGACGGCGCCGACCTTGGTGGTGATTGACGATGCCGAGCGCGTCGACGATCCGCTTGGCGTCATTGCTGGCCTCGTGAACGACCCACCCGTTGGCGTGATGGTGATCGCGGCGGCGCGGCTCGATGCCGTCCGATCTGCGTACGGCCACTGGACGCGGGAGGTCGCCCGAAGCCGGTGCGGAATCATCTTGACGTCGCCCGGTGAAGTCGATGGCGACCTGCTCGGGGTCACGCTGCCGCGTCGATCACTCATTGCCGCGCGGCCCGGCCTCGGATGGGTTATTGACGGCCGAGGACATCGCCTCGTGCAAATCGCACGCGCCTGAAACCCTTCGCGCCGCCAAGATCAAGCTCGGGGAACAGCGGTCAGTGCTACAGCATCCCGTAGGCATGGGTTGGCGTCAGCGTGAGGATCAACCGTTGGTCCTCGACCATGGCCTGGCGGTACTCGTCCCAGTTGTCGTGCTCGCCGGCCACAGCGCGGTAGTACTCGACGAGCTGGTTGACGGTGTCGTCGTCGGGGCTCGCGGCCACGGGCGTCAGCGCGACATCTGCCTCGACCACGACGTAGGCCCAGAAGTCGTCACGATTGACGTGCAGGCTGGCCCGCGGATCGCGGCGCAGGTTCTTGGTCTTGGCTCGTCCCTCGGTCACCGAGATCAGGATCTGACCTACGTCGTTCACCACGTACGCAATGTTCGACGACTGGGGTCGACCGTCGGACTTGATGGCGAGCAACATCGCGTTCTTGCGCTCGGCGACGAATTCCATTGCTTCAGAGATCTGCATGGCTACATCAACCTGCTGCGGGCTCAATCTGTTCCGAGCCCGGCATGACGCGCGATCCCGAAGCCGTGCCGGTCGTATCAGTCGATGTCTTGATTGCTGAGTCGCCAGCTGGCGACCGCGAGCGCGACGACGGCAACGACGAGCGGCACGATGATGCCGACCGGTGTCGAGAAATCAGCAAGGTCGAGGTCGACCCTGGTTCGATCGACGAGGATCGAGCGCGTGTATTTGCGGATCGCGAACCGGGCGACTCCGGCGCCACCGAGGGCAATGAATCCCTCCCAGATGAGGATGTACGCAAGCCCCCAAACGATCACCTTGCGCAGCCAGACGCCGAGCAGCGTGAAGACCGCGCAGTAGGCAACCACAGCCACGATGCCAGCGATGATCGTGCCGGGCACAATGCCACCACCAGCGCCCGTCAGCACCGCGGCGAGTACGACAGGAATGAGTGTGATGGGGGCCGTGAGCGTGACTGCGGCAAGAAATGCTCCGACCACGATTGGCCAGCGATCCATGGGCCGCAGCCACAGGTACACCAGCGTCTTGTCGTCGCGTAGATCGCCAATCGCGGCACCGCCGAACACGAGGCTGACAACGGGGATCACAACAGCAAAGCCGAGCGCCGAGATCAACCTGACTGCGGCTTCGAGGTCAGCATCAGCGCGGCCCAGCGCGAAGGCGGCGACCGTCGAGACGAGCGCGAGCAGCGTGAGCGCAATGATGCGCGCGACGCTGGTCAACTGTCGGAGGACGACGCGATACGACAGCAACAGGGCGGCCAGGGCGGGCACGCTCCGCTCAGTTGTCGGCTGATGAGGCGTTGATGAGCCGGGGGCGTGGGGCATATCGGTCATCGGCCGTCCAGGAGGTAGCGGAACACTGACTCGAGATCGTCGTCGAGCGGGGAGACTTCGGTGAGTCGGATGTCGAGTTCGGTGGCGATCGGTGCGAGCTTGCGTCCGAGCCTGTCGGCATCGAGCGTGTCGACAACGAGGTGGCCGGGGCTGTCGAGGGAAAGCGCTGTGACGAGCCCACGTTCGACGAGTGCTGTACCGAGCCGGCGTGGTGCGCTGGCGCCGATCCGGATGCGCAGCGGCCGGTCGTCCATCAGCGTTCGCAGGTCGCGGTAGTCGCCGCTCGCGACGAGTCGGCCCTGAGCGATGACGAGGACGCGTGAGCCGAGCCGGGCGACTTCGTCGAGGACATGGCTCGACACGAGGACGCAGCGGCCGGCGTCGCCAAGTGCGTGGAAGAGGGCGATCATGTGGCGACGCTGGACAGGGTCGAGGCCCGTGAGCGGTTCGTCGAGAATGAGTACCTCCGGGTCGTTCACCAACGCGCACGCCACCTTGACGCGCTGGCGCATGCCTTTAGAGAACTGCCCGACGGGCTTGGTGCCGACGTCGGTCAGATCAACCTGCTCGAGTGCCCAGCGTGCAACGCCTTTGGGGTCGGGCATCGCGTGGCTCTCGGCGCTGACCCGGACCATTTCGATGGCGCTCAGGTAATCGAAGAGTGCGTCTTGTTGGGGGACCAGCGCGATGCGGCCGCGTACGGACCGGTCGGTTCGCGGGTCGCTGCCCAGTACGCGAATCGAACCCTTCGATGGTGCGGTCAAGCCGCACATCATGCGGAACAGCGTTGACTTGCCGGCCCCGTTCGGGCCGAGCAGCGCAGTGACGCCGCCGCCGATCGCAAAGTTGACGTCGCTGATCGCAACGATGGATCCGAAGAATTTCGAGACCTCATTGACGGTGATCATGGCGTTGGTTGCAAGCGCGTCGGGGTTCGGGGGCGCAAGCGGCGCCGCCGGGGGTGGAAGCGTGGTCATCGTGCGATCACCAATCTTGAGTAGCGCCAGACAACGACGGCCAGGCCGCCAAATGTCCATGCGGCGTTGACGGCGACGACTGCCAAGGTGGAGACCTCAGGGAAGTTGCCCGGCTCTCCAAAGATCCGGAAGACCAGCTCGAAGGGCATGGAGAACACGTCGATCAGCCGCCAATTCGGCGAAAGCTGCGCGCCGTCGACGAGCGACCCGGCGACGATTGGCGAGGCAAGGATCAGCAAGACGACGCCGATCGACGCGAAGGCACGACGGTCGGTGATTGACGATGCTGCCATCGAGATCGCGGTCAGCGCTGCCGACACCGCAGCACCGGACAAGATGATGCGGAACAGTACGATCAACCAGTTTCCGAACCCGTCGGGCCCAGAACCGTCGAACGTGTAGCCGAGTAGTACCAGGAACGGCGGGCCGAGCGTGACGAGGCCGAGCGTCAGGGAAACAGCGAGCATCTTGGCAACCAGGTAGGTCCCGCGGTGCAGCGGCGTCGACAGGTACATCGCCAGCATGCCGTTGCGTCGATCCGAGACGAGCACCTCCGGGGCGACGAGCGCTGCGAACAGCGCGATTGCCGAGGTGACGAAGCCGTAGTACTCGGGGTATGACGGACCGTCGACGATGCCCGACGGAATCAGTACGGCAAGGCCGATGAAGACAATCGCGGGGACGTAGGCGATGGCGACGGCGATGACCGGGAAGATCTTGTTTTTCGCCGGCCGACCGAGCCCAAGTGTGGCCCGCATGCTTTGCCACGTGACGCTGCGAATCGATCCGGCGACACCGGCGCGTTCGCCGTCATATCGCTGAAACCCGCGTGCCGAGATCTGGGCATCGCCCCGAGAGGATGGCCCGGCGCTGGTCATTGGGTGACCTTTTCGACGTCGTGGCGGGGCTGATCGGTGAAGATGTCGTCGAGCGTGCGCCGGCGCTGTCCGAGGCGACGTAGGCGGGCGCCAGCCTGTGCCACAGCGGCCCCGACGGCGTCGAAGAGTTCGTCGTCTGACTTGCCCGTGACAGACAGGACGGCGCCGCTGCGTTCGACCGTTGCGCCCGATGCTTGGAGCAGTTGAACGACGACGTCGACACTGTGCGGCGGTTCATCGACGTCGACCAGTTCGAGTTCGACGCCACCTGATGCGCCGGCCAGTTCGCTCATCGCGCCGTGTGCGACGAGCCGGCCCTGATCGAGTGCGACAACGTGGTCGCAAACCCGTTCTACCTCTTCGAGCACGTGCGACGAGAGCATGACGTCGATCCCGAAGTCACGGTTGACCTGGACGATGATGTTCAACATCTCGTCGCGCTGCACGGGGTCGAGGCCGTCGGTTGGTTCGTCGAGCACGATGAAACGTGGGTCGGCGGCAATCGCTTGGGCAAGCTTGACGCGTTGGCGTTGGCCGGTCGACATGGTGCCCAGCGCCCGGAACCGCTCCTCACCCAAGCCGACGAGGTAGAGCGAGTCGCTTGCTCGCGTCCGGGCCTCGTTGCGGGGGAGTCCCTTGACTTCGGCCAAATGGCGAACAAAATCGTAGGCCCGGAGGTCGTCGGGCAGCACGTTGCGCTCTGGGCCGTACCCGATCTGGGCGCGCAGTGCGGGACCGTGCACGTTCGGGTCGAGTCCGAGCACCGTGATGGATCCGGAGGTGGGCTTTAAGAGGCCGAGCGTCAGCGAGATCAGCGTGGTCTTTCCGGCGCCATTCGCTCCGACCAGCCCGGTGACGCCGGGCGGAATGCTGATGTCGAGGCCGTCGAGCGCCCGAGTGTTCGGAAACTGCATGACCAGGCCCGAGGTCTCGATGATCGCTGTCACGAGGATGATTCTCGCAGCAAAGAACGCTCCAGCGGGTCCGCTGCGAGGATGATTTCCGTCAACCGATCGGCTCGTTCGGATGCGCGAGAATCTGAACATGAGTGGAACAGCAGACCGGGAAACCAATGTCGGCCGAGAATCCAATGTGGGCTGGCACGAATCGGTGCCGCCGAACGGATTCGCAAAGCGACCCCGCTCATCGGTCACCGACACCAACGACAACCCGGCCGGGCTCGCAGCTGAGGTAAACGAGTTGGAGACGACACCTGAGCACTACAACCTCATCGCGGGTGACCCGATGGTTGTCGGCTGGACGCGCAGCTATGACGACCCGAATGTTGTCGCGCTCCGCGAGCGCCTTGATCGGGAGAATGGAATCCCTGATCTCGAACTGGTGGAACCTGTAGATATCGATCGAGCCGTCGAACTGTTCGACCGAGATGGCTTCGTGGTCGTGCGAGACGCGCTCGATCCGGCGCTGCTGGAACGGATGCGTACGGCGGTCGACCGGGTCGTCGACCGGCTCCTCGAGGTCGATCCGGACAACAGTGTTGGTGGGGGTGCCGGCGGCCTGCCCCACCGCTACTCGTTCGGTTCCAGCTCAGCGACGCGACACATGCTGCACGTGCCCGAGTGGTGCGAGCTGGTCGACCTGGCGACAACGACACCAATCCTCACCGCAATCTTCGGCTCGCCGAACTACCTCCTCGGCGGGGGTGGGGGCGACATGGCGCTCCCCGGGGCCATCGAATACCAGGGCTTGCACTCCGACAACATTTGGGAGGAACTCCCGGACCGATCGGGACGCGTTGGCGTCCGTGACCTCCCGGTGCCGGTCGTGACGATCAACTTCCCGATGGTCGACTTCACGCGAGTGAATGGGCCGGTCCGCCAGATCCCGGGTACGCAGAACAGCCACGATCCAATCCCCAGCCTCGCTGCCGAACCTGACTGGATGAAGCTGAGCACGGTCTGTCCGGTGCCGGCTGGCTCGGCAATTATCCGCGACAACCGGACGTGGCACGGCGGGACGCCGAACCTGTCTCGCGACGTGCGGGCCATGCCGAATATGGAGTACTTCGCCCCGTGGTTCCGGAGTGAAGGCGTGATTCGGTCGATGCCCTACGAACGGTGGCAAGCGCTCTCGGCGCACGGTCGTCGCATCGCACGCCACGTGATGCTCGGAGCAGGAGAACAGTTGATCGGAGAGGGCTTCATCCACCCCAGGCGCGCCGAAAGAGAAGCCTTCCGCGCAAAACAGTTAGAAGCGCTCGGCAAAGCAAAAATGCAGGAGTACAAGGCGAGGTCCTAAGCAGGGAAGCGTGAGGCGACGCGAAGAGGTGGCCCTGGACGGGCCACGAAGTGACCGTCGGGCGCAGCCCGAGCAGGCGATGAGAGACGCCGTCAGGCGTCGGCGACGAAGTCGCCAAGGCCGAGCGCAGCAACGGCCTCATCGCGCATTTGGATCTTGCGGATCTTGCCCGTAACGGTCATCGGAAACTCGGTGACGATGCTGAGGTAGCGCGGGACTTTGAAGTGGGCGATCTTTCCCTGGCAGAAGGCCTTGATGTCGTCGAGGGTCACGTCAACTCCGTCGGCGGGGATGACGCAGGCCATCACCTCTTCGCCGTACTTCGCGTCGGGCACCCCAATGACCTGGACGTCGCGGATGTCGGGATGGCCGAGCAGGAACTCTTCGACCTCGCGCGGGTAGATGTTCTCGCCGCCGCGAATCACCAGGTCTTTGATGCGGCCGACGATGTTCACGTAGCCGTCGTCGAACATCACCGCGATATCGCCGGTGTGCATCCAGCCGTCGGCGTCGATGGCGCCAGCTGTCTTCTCGTCGTCGTTCCAGTAGCCCTTCATCACCGAGTAGCCGCGGGTGCAGAACTCGCCGTGTTCGCCGCGCTGCAGCGTTTCGCCGGTCAGCGGGTCGGCGATGCGCACCTCGACGTGCGGGTGGGCGACGCCAACGGTCTGGGTCTGGTGCTCAATCGTGTCGCCGATCATCGTTTGGCAACTCACCGGCGAGGTCTCGGTCATGCCGTAGCAATTGGTGACGTCAACCATGTGCATCTTTTCGACGCAGGCAATCATCGCGTCTTCGGGGCACAGCGAGCCGGCCATCACGCCGGTGCGCAGGCTCGTCAGGTCAAAGTCGTCGAAGTTGGGTAGGGCCAGCTCGGCGATGAACATCGTGGGCACGCCGTAGAGCGCGGTGCAACGTTCTTTTTCGACGGCGGTGAGCACGGCGACGGGGTCGAATGCGTCGCCGGGAATGACCATGGTGGCGCCGGTTGAGGTGCAGCCGAGGTTGCCCATCACCATGCCGAAGCAGTGGTAGAAGGGCACGGGAATGCAGAGGCGATCCTCGTGGGTGATGTTCTGCCCGCTGGTGACGTTGTGCCCGTTGTTCAAGATGTTCTTGTGCGTGAGCGTCGCACCTTTCGGGAAGCCCGTTGTTCCTGATGTGTACTGGATGTTGATCGGGTCGTCGCATGCGAGCTTGGCTCGACAGGCATCGAGGTCGGCGTCAGAGATCGTGTCGGATCCGCCGCAGAGTTCGTTCCAGTCGTCATCCCAAAAGAAGACGGCTCGCTCGAGTTGGGAGCACTGGTCGCGTACCGAGGCGACCATCGATCGGTAGTCGGAGGTTTTGAATTCGGGCGCGGCCACGATCCAGCGGCATTCAGACTGATTGATTGCGTATGCCAGTTCGTGCGTGCGGTACGACGGGTTGACGTTGACGAGGATCACGCCGATTTCGGCCGTGGCGAACTGGAGCAGGGTCCACTCGGCGTAGTTCGGGCTCCACAATCCGACGCGGTCACCGGTGACGAGGCCCGCTCCGAGCATCCCCTTGGCGAGGTCTGCGACGCGTCGAGCAAACTCGTTGTACGTCCAGCGAATGTCTTGGTGCACCGCGACCAAGGCTTCGCGATCGCCGTGTGCTGCGACTGTGGCCGCAAGGTTTTGACCGATGGTGTCGGTCAGGAGTGGACGATTGGTCGGTCCAGCCGCGTAAGCGAGTTCGGTCATGTTCGTACCCCCGGTGTCGGTCTTCAGGCGCTCGACGTGCAGCGCGGTACGTAGTGTTGCAGATCGGTACCGCGAGATCTTGCAAGAGCAACGGGTGGGGGAGTCTCCCTCGTTTGCGTCGACAAATGGGGGTACATACCAACCGGTTTGTCGACGCAAACGGGAAAGACCTCCCTATTTTTGGGAAACGCGGCCGCGCATTGCAGCGCTGGCCATGCTGAAACTGATCGACGCTAGGATCAGGGTTGCGATCAGGCCCTTGCCGAGCGTGGCCCACTCCCAGCCATCAGTGATGAGGCTGCGCAGACCGTCGAGCACGTACGTGACCGGGTTGTAGGTGGCAATTGTCGCGAGCCACCCGGTGAGGGCTTCCTTTGGCAGGAACGACGTGGTCAAGAAGGCGAACGGGAAGAAGAGAATGAAGCTCGAGTTGACCGCTGCGGGGTTGCCGGTCTTCAGAGCAATTGCATAGGGGAAACCAGCGAACGCAAGGCCCCAGAGTGCTCCGTAAAACAGGAAGGCAATCATGCCGAGAATGCCGGTAGTGAAGCTGACACCAACGGCGAGGCCGAGCAGCAGGACGGGGACCGTGAGCATCATCACCGCCATCAGGTCGGCGGCCATCAGCCCAAGGAGTAGCGCGGGTCGCCGGATCGGCGTGAGCAGTAGCCGGTCGAAGTAGCCACCTTGGATATCGGTGACAAGTGCACTCGCTCGGGACACGCCAGTCACGGCAAAGATGATCGACACGGGCAGTTGGAAGGCCTTAAAGTCAACGACAACGCCGGATTGCTCGGCAAAGTCCTGCAGGGCGCCGATGTTCACTACGAAGAAAAACACCGGAACAACGAGTGCCGGGATAAAGAACTCGGGCTCACGGAATACGCCGCGGCACGCCCGCCTCGCAACTGTCTTGAGGTCGTGGAAGATCGACAAGCGCCGTGCCAACGGCGCAGCGTTCGTCTGAGCGTCGAGCGAGGTGGTTTGCGTGGCGGTCATGGTGCGGTTCCTTCCGTGTCGTCGCCCGGACTTGCGTGGCTCTCGGCAAGATGCGCACCGGTGACCTGGAGGAAGACGTCATCGAGGGTGGGCGTACGCAACGTGAGCGTCTGCACCGTCACCCCGCTTCCCTTGAGGGCGACAGCAACGTCGGCGATTACGGCCGCACCATTCGCGGCCGACACGGTCAACTCGCCAGGTCGAGATTCGACGTTCGACACGCCGGCCAATCCGCGCAACTCGACTTCGATCGATGACGTGTCGCCATCGACTTCGGCGACGATCAGGTCGTTGCCGATCGACTGCTTCAGAGCGTTCGGAGTGCCTTCGGTAGCGAGCTTGCCGGCGGAGATGATGCCGACCCGGTCCGCAAGCTCATCGGCTTCTTCGAGGTACTGGGTGGTGAGGAAGATGGTCATACCTTCCTCTCGGTTGAGCTTGCGAACCTCGTTCCACACCGCCGTGCGGCTTGCCGGGTCGAGGCCAGTGGTCGGCTCGTCGAGGAAGAGGATCTGCGGCTTGTGAATGAGCGACATTGCCAGGTCGAGCCGGCGCTTCATGCCGCCGGAGTAGGTCTCGACACGGTCGTCGATCGCCGAGCCGATGTCGACAAGGCCGATCACGTCGCCCATACGTTGCTTGATGTCGGACTTTGACAGCCCGTACAACTCGCCCTGAAGGTGCAGCATTTCGCGGCCCGACTGCTTACCGTCGATTGACGAGTCTTGAAGTGCAACACCGATGCGCAGCCGAATGTCGCCGGCCTGCGACGCGACGTCAAACCCGGCAACCGTTGCCCGGCCTGAGGTGGGCGTCAACAGAGTGCAGAGCATCTTGACCATGGTCGACTTGCCCGCGCCATTTGGCCCGAGGAATCCGTAGATCTCGCCCGGTTGAACGGCGAGGTCGACCCCGGCAACGGCCTCGTTCTCGCCGAACGCGCGGCGGAGGTTGTGTGCTTCGATTGCTGCAGTCATTGCTTGCTCCGTTGCTCGTTCATCATCCGCTCATCGTCAGAGCCGTCCAATCTCCGACGGCAAGGCATGTAGATCCTAGGGATGGTCTGGCGTAGAGCGCCTGCCATCTTCAGCCAGGAACGAGTGACGTATGCACCGGTGGCTCTTCGGACTCAGCGGATCATTCCCGACCCAGGTCGGTTTCGCCGGCGGCGTTGTGATCGACGTCTTGGTCCATGGCGAGGTCGACGCTGACGCGGACAAGTTCGCCGGTGTAATTGTTGGGGCCCATGAACCGGCCGGTGCCGTCATAGTCGGCAACGGTGGTGCCTCGATCGTGGCCGATGTCGAGGCCCGACCAGGAAATCATGAGCCAGAAGATCTGGTCGGTCTTCCTGGCGCCGGCGGGCTCGCCGTCGATGAGCAAGGTGCCGACGCCGTGTGGGAACGGTCCCTCGCCGGTGCGTTGCATCTGGAACCCGAGCGTCGTCGCGTCTTGGGGAATCCGGCGGTCAGACGTGACGACCTGATGGGTGCCACCGATGTTCAGATCGTGCACGAGGTGCCCATCACGGACGAACAGTGAGTAGCCGCACGTGGCATCGCCGTGGGCGATCAGTACGCCATCTGCGTTCCCGACATTTCCGGACGTGTTGACGTGCGCGGTGATTTCGTAGCTGCGGCTTCGCAGGTCGGGTGCGACGTCGGACGGCACGTGTCCCATGCCCGACCAGAACGTGAAGTTCGTGCGGCTGCCAGCGTGGCGCTTGGCGTTCTCGGCAAAGCGTTCACCGAAGCGATCGTCGAGCGGGAGGACCTGGTTGGTGCGTGCTTCGGCCCACCAGATCGCTTGCAATTCGCGGAGGCGCTCCGGCTGCGTGTCGGCGAGGTCGTGATTCTCGTTGAAGTCGTTGTCGAGGTCGTAGAGCTCCCAGGTGTCGTCGTCGAATGACGTGCCAGGCGAGTGGTATGCCACGGCCTTGAGGCCTTCGTGCCAGATGCCGCGGTGCCCGAACATCTCGAAGTACTGCGTGGTCTTGCCGGTCGACGCGTCGGCCTCTGCGATTGACGACGCAAAGCTGGTGCCGGTCATCCCGTTCGACGAAGCAGCGTCGCCCAGGCCCAGCAGTTCAAGGATGGTCGGGGCGAGGTCGGACACATGGCAGAACTGATGGCGGAGCTCGCCAGCGTTCGACGGGTCAACGATCCAGCGGGGCCCGGTGATGACGAACGGATCGCGCACGCCACCGCTGTGGGTGTTCTGTTTGTATCGCTTGAGGGGTGTGTTCGCGGCCATCGCCCAGCCATGTGGGAAGTTCGAATGCGTGTCCGGCCCGCCGATGTCATCGATCCGTGCGATCTTCTCGTCGATCGTTTCCTTGACCATGTTGAACGGCGCCATTGCGTTGACGAAGCCGAGCGGCCCGCCCTCCTGGCTGGCGCCGTTGTCCGACAGCACCATCACAATGGTGTCGTCGAGCTGCCCGGTTGCTTGGAGGGTGTCGATAACCCGGCCGAGGTGTCGGTCGAAGTGTTCGAGCATCGCGGCGTAGGCGCCAGCGAGCCGAGCGAAAAGCCGTTGCTCGTCTGCGCTGTGTTCGTCCCAGGCTTTCACGCCGAGGTTGCGCTCGGGGAGCTCGGTGCCGTCAGGAACGATGCCGCGGTCGATCTGCGCAGCGATCCGGTCGGAACGCGTCTGATCCCACCCCTTCGCGAAGATCTTGGCGTACTTGTCGATGAGGTCGATCGGTGCCTGATGGGGCGCGTGGCATGCGCAGGGAGCGAGGAACATGTGCCACGGCACGTCGGGTGTGGTGGCAACGTGGCTTGTGAGGTACGTGATGGCTTGGTCGGCGAGGTCTTCGGTGAGGTGGTAGCCGGACGCGTAGTTGCCGGGAGCGGTGACGTGTGTGTTGTCGCGCACCAACTCGGGGGAGTACTGGTCGGTTTCCGCGTCGAGAAATCCAAAGAAGCGGTCAAAGCCGCGACCAAGCGGCCAGCCGTCGAACGGGCCGGTCGCACCAGTTTCGGTGAGTGGCGTGCAGTGCCACTTGCCGACCATGTAGCTGCGGTATCCGTGCGGCCGGAGTACTTCGGCGAGCGTCGGCGCGTCGGCAGCGATTTTGCCGCGGTAGCCGGGGTAGCCGCTGTCGAAGTTGGCGAGGCAGCCCATCCCGACGTCGTGATGGTTGCGTCCAGTGTGCAGTGCAGCGCGGGTGGTCGAGCACATTGCCGTGGTGTGGAAGCCGGTGTACCGAAGGCCGTTGGCGGCGAGCCGGTCGATCGTGGGGGTGGCAATTTCGGAGCCGTAGCAACCGAAGTCGGCGAACCCGACGTCGTCGAGCAAGACGATCAGCACATTGGTCTTGAGTCCGGGCGGGGTCGGAGGGGCAGGCCAATGCGGTGTGGAATCCGCCACTGTCGTCCCGATTTTTCCCCCGAAGTCGCCCATGGACAGTACCGTAAACGACGCCGACTGTGAGCGGCGTTGTCACACTCCGGTCTGACCAAAGCGTGACAGGTTTCAGCTGGTGCCGTTGGCGAGGTGCTGGCCGTATTCGTCGGCGGTGATCGTGCCGGCTTTGGCGGCGGGGCCTTGGTCGCGTTTGGGCTGGATCATGTCGATGAAGAGCAGGCCAATCTTGGCAGCCGACTCGATGTTGCCCATCGACAGGAACATGCCGTTGCCGTCGTAGCTGGGGAACTCGACGGTGTGCTCGTCAACCACACGTACCATGCCGACGGGGCCGCCCTTGTACGAGACAGTCGGCCAGCCATCGGCGTTGACACTCGACAGAAAGAAGTGGTCGCGTCCCTCGATGAAGGTCTTTTGCTCGTCGTTGATCGAGTCGGTGACGATCGTCGCCTCGAACACAGCGGCGAGGTTGCTGGTGTCGAAGCGTGCCTGCAGCGCGCGCTGTTCGTCTCCGTAGAAGCTCATGCCGCAGCTTCGCAGACGCCCCCCGTCAGTGTGGCCCAGTGTCGGGCGTGTTTGCGCGGCCGGTCAGCCGCAACAGACGCCTGACGTGCCGATGGCGGCGTGCTCCATTTGGTCGGTGTCGCCGCTTTTGACGTACCACTCCCAGCGGGCACCTTCTGGCGACTGCATCCATGTTTCGGTCTTCTCGGCGTAGCAGCACACAGCATCTTCGACGCCGGTGGTTGTGATGCCGGTGTCGCTGATGCGGGCATCGGCAGCGATGACTTCGTCGGCGGTTTCGGCCTCGACGCCGAGGTGGTTCAGGTGGTGGAACTCACCGGGTGCAGCGGCCTCGGGGTGGTCGCTGCCGACTTCGAACAACACCAGCTTGAGCGGCGGGTTGTCGATCGCGAAGTTGGCGTAGCCCGACTTGACCTTGGCGGGCTCGGCCCCAAACATTTTGGAGTAGAAGTCGATTGCCTCGTCGAGGTCGGTGACGTTGAGAGCGAGTTGTAAGCGCATGGTGGTCCGTTCAGAGTCCGTGCTGTCGTATTGATGGTGATCGATACGTTACCAACATATCGATCAATGTCAATACGAAGTTGCGGCGTCCCTCAAATGGAGACCAAAACTGGCTGCAGAGAGCGCGAAACGGTCTCTATTTCGGAGACGGCGCGGCGCGGTGGCGTTAGCGAGCGCGGAGTTCGAGGCGGTCGCGCTGCGTGATGCGGTAGGTGCGGTCTTGCTGCTCGAGCCAGCCGAGCCGGATGAAGCTGGCAATCGCCTTATTGACGCGCTCACGTGATGCGCCGACCATGCCAGCGAGTTCCTCCTGCGTGACCGGCAGCGTGAACTGGTCGGACCCGTCGGCGAGCTCGAGGAGGCGCTTGGCGGTGCGGCCGGTGACATCGAGGAACACCGAATCGGCGAGTGCCTCGTCGGTGACGCGGATTCGCTGAGCGAGCATGCGGGTGACGTTCCACAGCAGCTTCGGATGCTGGTCGAACATCGTCAGAATTGGCTCAAAGGGGATTGCGAGCACGGTGGTGGGCTCGAGCGCGCGGGCCATAGCGGAGCGGGGGCCATTGTCGAGCATGCTCATCTCGCCGAACAGATCGTCGGGCTCCATCAGCGCAACGACGCTCTCACGACGGTCGATCGGGTTGGCGATCGCAATAGCGATGCGGCCGCGGATCACCAGGTACAGCGAATCGGGCGGATCGCCTTCGTTGAACAGTACGTCGCCGCGGATCAGTTGTCGCTCCTCGCCTGCAGCAGAGACTGCAGCGAGCGCCTCCGGAGGCGCATCGGCAAAGAAGTCGGTTCGGGCGAGGATGTCTTCGTGAGCCATGACGCAGGTCACGGTACTACCCTCCGAGGCTGTGCAGCATGCAGAAACAGTTTGGACTGTTGTTGTCGGCGGTGGAAGCGGTCAGAGATTCGGCAAACCAAAGCAGTATGAGCTGATCGGCGACCGTCGTGTGATCGACCATTCCAAAGCCATCGCCGAGCAGATGAGCGCCGGTGTCGTGGTTGTCGTGCCGGCGAGCGATGCTGTGGCTGAGGGTGCAATTGCGGGCGGAGATTCGCGGTCGGCGTCGGTTCGGGCAGGTCTTGCGGCGGTGCCTGACGATGCAACAATTGTCTGTGTGCATGATGCCGCCCGCCCACTTGCGTCGCCCGCGGTGTACGAGCGTGTGATTGCCGCTGTCGCGGCTGGAGCAGACGCAGCCGTGCCCGGTATTCCCGTGGCCGACACGATCAAAGTCGTGGAGGCCGATGGCACGGTGGTAGCCACCCCTGATCGGTCCACACTGGTGGCCGTGCAGACACCGCAGGCTTTCCGTGCTTCGGTGCTGCGCGCTGCGTATGCAGCCGGTGGCGAGGCCACGGATGACGCTGCGCTGATCGAACAGGCTGGCGGCATCGTGGTCGTCGTCGACGGTGATTATCTCAATCGAAAGATCACGTTGCCCGACGATCTTGAATGGGTGCGACGCGAGATGGGCGAACGATGACCGGTCTTGGCGATATCAGGGTCGGGCAAGGTTTCGACATCCATCAGTTCACCGACGACCCGAGCCGAACCCTCGTGCTCGGTGGTGTCGTGTTTCCCGACAGTCCCGGACTTGTCGGTCACTCTGACGCCGATGCGGTGGCGCATGCCTGTGCCGACGCCCTGCTGGGTGCAGCTGGCCTCGGCGACATCGGGATGCACTTCCCCGACACCGACGAGCGTTGGCGTGGCGCCAACTCGATCACGCTGCTCGAGCACGTGGTTGGTCTACTCGCTGCGGATGGGTGGGGAGTCGGCAACATCGACACGGTGCTCGTGTGCGAGCAGCCGAAGATCGCGCCGCGTCGAGACGAGATGCAGCAGGTGCTGAGTGCGGCGGTCGGAGCCCCGGTCA